>Ga0315902_10006558_pt1 | contig 16091 bp, 9 predicted proteins | sample LakEriMetagenome_9_FD_203523 | JGI IMG/M metagenome (GOLD analysis project Ga0315902, IMG submission 203523) | Freshwater fungal communities from buoy surface, Lake Erie, Ohio, United States - Buoy 12 MA117 | ecosystem: Environmental > Aquatic > Freshwater > Lake > Lake biofilm | place: USA...
CTGCTGACGCGGCCGGCCGGTCTACGCTACGTGGCGCAATCGGCCCGCGCATGGCGCCTCGACTCGATCATTCCGTCGTACAAATCCACCACCACCGATCACTATCCGGTCATCGCGCAGTATCGGACGCGGTAGATCAGCTACGTCTGTTGAACGCGTCCATCAGATAGTCCACCAGTGCCGAATCGCGGCTGGCACTCTCGGCAAGCATCGCCTTGAGCGCACTCGTTGGGCCGGCAATCGTCACCGATTGCTTGGCCCGCGTAATGCCGGTATACAACAGCTCACGCGACATGATGGGGCTCGGCGTCTCAGGCAGGATCACGAGCACGTGATCGAATTCGGAGCCCTGTGACTTGTGGATCGTCATTGCCCATGCGGTCTCATGCTCGGGAAGCTGCGATGGCACGAATACGCGCGGCGTCCCATCCGCACCGGCGAACCAGATGCGTGGTCCGTCGGTACCGATCAGACAGACCCCAACATCTCCATTCGACAAGCCGGTCTCGCGATCGTTTGCCGTAATGAGAATGGGGCGATGATGATACCAGCCACTCGTGACCTCTCCCTTCGCACGCAGCCACCGCTCCATCCGGGCATTGAGACCGGTGACGCCATCGCCGTCACCGCGCAGTGGCGTCAGCAGGCGGAACCTCCCCAGCGCGGTCAGCGCATCAGCGGGTTGCGTGGTCGCCAGATATGCATCGAGTGACGTCTGTACCGGCCTGAGTATCGCAGAGAACGCGCTGGTAGATTCGACACGCGCGATTTGCTCGCCATCGGGATACTCAGCAAACGCCCGTTCTACCGCCGCGATGTCGCCCTGTCGAGACGCGTCCGCGAGGACGCCGATCGCGGGCCGTGCGCCGAAGCGGCGCGATACGCGGAGGCGCACGACCGCCTGATGTAGCGGGGTGGTTGGCACTTCAGCGGCGCGCACAAGATCTCCGAGGACGTACCCCGTATCCACACTGGCCAGCTGATCGGGATCGCCGAGAATGATGAGGCGGGCCGTGGGCTTCACCGCGGCGAACAGGGCATCCATCATCAGCACGTCGATCATGCTGGCTTCATCGACGAGCACGATGTCCGCCGCCAAGGGGCGATCGGCGTTATGACGGAACCGATCGTCGAAGGGGCGATACCCCAGCAGCTGGTGGAGGGTGGTGCCTTCTCGCGGCAACTGTGAGAGGACGGCCCGGAGCGCTGGTTCACGCTGGACCGCTTCATCCATCGATTCCTTGAGGCGACGCGCGGCGCGTCCGGTGGGCGCCGCAATGGCGACGGAACGTGACGGGTCCTGTGCGAGCAGCAACGCCAGAATGCGTGCGGCGGTGGTCGTTTTGCCGGTACCCGGGCCACCCGTCACGATGGTGAGGGGAGAGCGCAGGGCGGCAAGCGCGGCCTGTGCCTGCCAATCCACCTCGGTGGCCGCCGTCGGGAACAGCAAGTGGTACAGCGAGCGAACGGGCTCAACGAGCTCAGCATCCGGCGTGCCCGACATCGACATCAGCCGCTGGGAGACCTGCGTCGCCAATCGCTGCTCGGCTTCGGCATACCGCCGCAGCGCCACCCGGCTACCATCCATCACCAACGGCGTCGCAGATCGTCTGGTGGACAGCTCAGCGCGTGGTGCACACACGCCACTCTGCGTCAGCAGCGCGCTCCACTCGGGGACCGGGGGGAAGACTGCCGCCGGGAGTGTCGCCTTGAGGGTGCTGTCCATCAGCGACAGGGGGGTCCCGCTCCACCGATCAAGCAGAATGCAACTGTGCCCCTGGGCGCGTTGCGCACTCACCAGCATCGCCATGGTGCGCATCACGGCCACATGGTACGCTGATGCCTGCACCACGGGCGACAGATGCCGCACAATGAAGCCGGCGAATGCCCGATCCAACGCCGAGCAGTTGGGCGGTGACAGCAGACGCCTCGACTCGAGCACATGCCTCATGCGCTCCTCCCGATCGTCTGGGCGACACCACCATCAAGTATGGCATCTATTGATTCGACAAGCGCACGTGACGGTCGATGCGTGCACCAGCCATGGCCTGTGACCGAGGCGCCCGGCACGAATCCGCGCAGGTAGGCATAGGCAAAGCCGCCGATATGCCGATCGTAGTCGTAATCGGCGAGGCGCGTGCGAAGGAAGCGATGCAGCGCCACAACGTAGAGGTGCGCTTGCAAGGTGTAATGCTTGGCGTGCATCGCGGCCTCCAGCGCGTCCTGCGTATAGCTGTCTGGAGCCAACGGCAACTTGTTCGACTTCCAGTCCGCGACGTACCACCGGCCGTCCATTTGGAAGACGAGGTCGACAAACCCCTGCAGATACCCGTCCAGTTGCGCCGCGGACAGCGTCTGCAGATAGGCGGCGTACGCGCGCTCCGTCGGATGCTCCGATCGCCGGAAGCACTGCACCAGGCGCGCCGTCGTCAGCGGACGATCTGCCTGCGCGCACGGTACGAGAAACTGCCACTCATGCTTCGCGGCACGAGGCGGTACGTCACACAGACGAAACGTCTGCGTGGAGCCCGGAAGCGTCCATGGTACCGTGAACACCTGATGCATCATGGTGACGACGGCATCGATCTGCGGGTCTTCATCCCCGTGTGCCATACGGGCTTTCTGCAGCGAAGCGCTTACCCGCGGGCGCAGCACCTCTGGCGCGTCGTCAAATCGCGATTGCTCGAAGAGGGTATGCAGCAACGTTCCTTCTCGCCGGCCTGCCGGAAAGGTGCGGAAGTCGCTGGATGGAAGCTCCATGGGAGTCGTGGGCGGCGCCACAGCCATTGCCACCTCGGTCTCGACCGTTTCCTCCGTCTCCTCATCGCGATCTCGAGCCACATCATCGCGATCAATCGACACTTTGCTGCGCGTCAACGACGTGAAGCTGCCGATGGCATAGGTCTGGAATCGCTTCGACGCCGCGGGCTCCGCCGGAAGCACCCGAGGAGCGAGCGGCGATAGTGGCGCCGCATCCGGCTCCCACGGAACCAGACCCTCCAGCACCAGCGCATCGGTCACCGCCATCGTCCCGGCGCTCGCCGTAGCCATGGTGCGGAGATCATCACGCCACGAATTTCGGCGATCGATCAACCGGTCAGCCGCTGCTGTAGGCGCGGCATCGTAAGAGCAGTCATCCAGCGATGAATCCGCACAGAGGAGATATCCCAGGGCCGAGTGAACCGAACCGTCGGCGGTCTGCAGCTTTGAGCGCTCTCTGCTCTGCCCCGCTGCAACGGGCGCCCACGTCACATAGGTGCGGAAGCGGGCACGCGTGAGTGCTACATATACCAGCCGCAGATCCTCAGCGAGCCGCGCCGCATTCGCGATGCGCAACCGATCGGCGACCTCCCCCGAACCCAGATCAAAAACCCGTCCCGCATCGGTGTCCGCAAAAAAGGGCGGCTCGGTGATGGGGCGACCATTCCACAGCGTCGGACAAAACACGATGTCGTACTGCAGCCCCTTGCTGCGATGCACCGTGATGATCTGCACGGCTTTCGCATCTGTCTCGAGGCGTAGCTGGGTGACCTCGGCCCCCGCCTCATCATCAGTGTTCGTGCCGGCGCGCCACCCCGCAATGCAGCGCAGGAGGCCGTCGATGCCAAGGTGCTGCGCCGACTCAGCGGCATGAATCAGCTCCGTGACATGCCGCAGATTGGTCAGGCGGCGATCGCCGTCCGGGAGCGGGAGCAGGCGTTCGGCGACATTGCGATCCGCCATGATTTCCTGCAGCACCCGCAAGACGCCGTAGCGCGTCCAGCTCTCTCGCAGTGCCGTGAACGTTTCGAGCACCACCACCCAGCGCGCATCGTCCTTGCCGGCGTGCACAGCCTGCAGTTCCCCGGCACGGAGCCCCCAGAGCGTTGTGCCCAACGCTGCGCGCACCAGGGTGGATCGACGCGGCGAAGCGATCGCCTGCAAGAGCAGATCGATCTCGGCGAGCTCATCCGACTGCAGGACGTTGCCCATGCCTGAGACGATGGCCGGTACGTTGTGCGCACGTAACAGCTTCTCGACCGCCACCCCTTCGTGTCCCTCGCGGACGAGAATCGCTATCTGCCCCGGCGACCATCCAGCACGAAGCAGCTCGAGAATCTGCGACACACAAAACGTCAACGCCTGATCCCGCGCCGCGCCCTTGGAAAACCATCCGGGTTCCCCCGTCTTGGCGTCGGGCCCGGGATCGAGCCATACCCATTCGACGCCGTGCGTCCCTGACAGTGGTGGGTGATCCGGTGCCGTCTTCTGCGCCGCCATGGCTGGCGGATAGGTGATACCACGATCACTCAGTGGATGCCTACGACGCTGGAAAAGCCGATTCACCGCCTCAACCACGGCGGGGACGCTGCGCCAATTCTTCGTGAGGGTGAAGCGCTGCGTGTCGGGGACCTCTCGCGTTGCCCGGAGGTAGGCATGTACATCAGCACCACGAAAGGCATAAATCGCCTGTTTCGGATCGCCGATCAGGACGAGCGGACGCTCACGGAAGATTGCCGTGAAGATCCCGAACTGCTGATCATCGGTGTCCTGAAACTCATCAATGAGCGCCGCCGCGTATCGACGACGAACGGCTGATGCGAGTAATCCCTCCGGCCCCTGTGACTCGATGGCCTTCGCCAGCTGCGCGAGCAGATCATTAAAACCGAGGGCCTGACGGGCCTCCTTGGCGGCCGCGATGGCCGCGTTGACTTCGCGCAGGCACATCGTCTGCAGCACAATCGACTGCTGCTCGAATAGTCTCTTCGCTCGTTCGCCAATGCCTGCGATTTCGAGCGTCTCCAACTCGGCCGCTGCCTGCTTTCCGGCACTCGACCCTCTGTTGACCGCATCCTTCAACGCTGAACCGGCATAGGTGGCGAAACGAGGAATCGCCCGCCCCACGATGCGCCGATCATTGAGTGCACAGCCACGAAGTGTCCGGACCAGGTCATCAGTCTCAGCCAGTTCTTCCGGCGTGCCTTGCGTTGCATCCTTTTTCCACGGAACAGACTCGGCACGGACCCGAAAGTCGCTCTGCAGCCACGCGACGCAGAACGCCTGAACGACCGCATAGGCCTCCGCCTCGAACTGCGCCATCGACACATCCGGCTCGATGGTCGCATCAGGCCAGGCGGCGGCGGTCTTGACCAGCTTCGCATAGTCTTCCGGCTTCCCTGCGGCCTGCAGAGCGGCGAATCGCTCGTCGCGGTAGAAGCTCCGACGCCACCAATCGCGCACGGCACCATCACGCACGCTACGTTCGTCCTGCAGCAGATCGGCCTGAAAGAGCGTCCCGCTCTCCAGCGCAAACTCGTCCAACACGCGCTTGCAGAAGCCGTGAATGGTAAACACGGCCAGACCATCCATCTCGGAGAGCGCCTGCCCAAGACGCGATGCTGCCCATGCCCGGTCCGGTTCGACCAGCGCGCGCAAGGCGTCCACCGTCCCCTTCGATTCATCGACGGTCTCGCCAGCACTCAGGCGGTACGCGATCTGCACGAACCGACGAATGCGGTTCACCAACTCCTCAGTGGCCGCGTTCGTGAAGGTCACCACCAGAATGGCACCGATCCCGTCAACGCGCGGCGTTCCCTGCCCGTCGTGCTCGAGAAGCATACGGACCACGCCGAGTGCCAGATTGAACGTCTTGCCGGTTCCGGCACTCGCCTCCACAAGCGAGAGTCCCTGAGGGAACGAAGAGCGCGTGACCTCGAGTTCCGAGCTCATGCCAGCCCCTCCACCCCTGCGCCCCTCTTACTCCGCTTGTCCTTGCGCGGGACGCCCTCGAAGAGCAGCGTGGCAAATCGCGCAAACTCCGCTTCGCGGGCCGTCAGCACATCCTCGAAGCCGCGCCACAAATAGCGGACGTACTGATCGTCCGCCTCGCGTCTGGTCCGATCGCTTTCAGGCGCAAACGCCCGTTGTGCATCGCCCAATTGCCTCGCCGGATCTGCCTGTTCAATCCACGCCTTCGCCGCCTCGGGAAAGACGGCTATCGGACGCGTGCGCATCTCGCGATACCCAGCAACGAGACGGTGCAGATAGCGGTGCGCATCGACGGACGACAGCGCGGGCCATCCTCGGGCCTTCTTGGCATCAAGCTCGAGAAGGCGTGTTTGCGTCATGTCATCGAGGGCGACGCATGCAAGGAGATGGTGGATCCATGCCCTGACCTCATGCTTCGCCTTGAGCTCACCCGGGCGAAAGATCACGGGGCCATCGCTACATACCCGATCCAGTGCCCCCTCGATCCGCCAATCTTCGCCACCAACCACGACGTCCACCGGAGCACGCCACGACAACGCCTGCAACTGCTCCACGAGTGGGCGCACCGCCTTGGCCTGTGTACGAAAGGCTACGATGCCACCGGCACCGATCGGCAAGTGGCCACTCGCCGCATGCCACGCCATGGCTTCCTGTTCATCGAGGCGGCCGGCGAGGGCATCGTTCAGGAGTGCTTCCTTGATCGTGTAGCCGGTCAGCCCGTCGCAGACGAACGGTTCATCTGCCTCGAGTCCTTCCGCCTCACCCGGCAAGGCGATGCCAAGCACGCGCTTGCAATAAAAGCGTGCCGGCTCGGTCCACGCCTCGATGAGATCGTCGAGCGCGATTCGCTCAATCCCGTCCAGCGAGGCGTTCGGTGGAGCGTTCGGTCCGGATTCCACTACATCTGCCGTGAAGGTCGCGGCAGCAGCCGCGTCGTCCGCATTACCGACAATGCCGTGCTGCCACACTGGATCGAAGCTGAACCGGCGTGCGTCCTCACCGGTGTAGTACACCGGATGGAACGGCTGCAAGGCATGTTCGACGTGGATGTAGTGACGAGCCGTCGCTTGACGTCCTTCTACGCCCTGGGTCCCCGTCGGCGGTACATACTCGCGGTCGAGCTGATCGAGCAGCTCACCGAGGACCACGGACATGGCGCGTTCGCTGTTGTCGATCGCGTTACGCCCGACGTACGACAGGATCAGCCGGTCCTGGGCGCACAACAGCGTATCGAGGAACAGCTGGCGGTCGTCCGCTCGGGGATCGCGATCGCCCGAGCGGCGCGTCCCTTCGATGAGATCAAATGCAGCCCGCCGATCACGCCGCGGGAACGTCGCATGATCGAGCCCGAGCATGGCGATCACGCGGAATGGAATCGCGCGCATTGGCTTCATCGCACACAACGTCACGCCACCGGTCATGAAGCCGGCGTGTCGGGCATCGGCCATGAGCACGCTCTTCAGCCAGCCTCGAATCACGGAGAACGGCACCTGACGCGTGGCCGAGTCGTCGGCCGTCGAGTCGCCAAGGCGTTCGAGCGCCCGCACGACCTGTTCGCGTCCCGTGGACTCCTCCGCACCCTGCGGTGCCACCAGCCAGTCCAAAGTGTCCTGCAGTACGGCGCTCCATTCACGAAGCGGGCGTGGCATCCGCAGCGTGTCGAGAATGGCAAAGAGCGCATCAAACCAGGCGATCAACTTCCCCAGCCGCTCAGCGTCACCCAACACATCGCCAGCAACCGGCGCCAATCCATGCACGAGCCGAGGCGCGGCGCCGGCTGCGTACCCTGCAAGTAGGCGATCGAGCCCCTCGCGCCACGAGTGCTCACCGAACGCCGGCACATCGAAGTGCGTCGCGCGATGATCGGCGTCGATTCCCCAGCGCACACCGGCTGCATTCAGCCGATCGGCGAGATCATCGATCGGCGCGTCGCCAAGCCCTGCCTTGCGCCGCACGACCGGGAGGGCGAGCAGGTCGAGCACCGCGGGAAGGGTGACGCGCGAGGTGACGAGCTGCAGGAGTTCGTCGAGGGCCCGCGCCGGCGCGTTGTCATGGCCGACTGCCCGATCAGCGACGCGGAACGGAATCCCCGGGCCTTCGTCACCCGGCCGACGACCGAAGACCGTCGCCGCCAGCGGGCCGTAGATCGTGACGTCGGGGACCATGACCAGGATATCGTGCGGACGCAGTGTCGGGTCGGTCGCGAAGGCATCGAGCAGCTGATCGCGCAGCACCTCGAGCTCACGCATCGGTGAATGCGCGCTGTGCACGAGCAATGACCGGTCGTCTGCAGCAATGGAAATCGGAGACGAGGCGGCAACACCCTCGCGGATCCGCTGCTGCACGGACTGCAAGAGCGTGACGCTCTCAGCTGGCCCCGCCGTCTGCCGATGCGTGATCGCTGGGCTGGCGTCGCCGTCGCACAGCGCCGCGACCAGTTCACGTGCGGTCTCACCAAACGCGCGATCCAGCGGATGACGGAGAGTGGCATCCGCTGTGGGCACGTAGACGTAGCAGGTGACCGGGATGAATCGCGCGGCCACCCGCAGGAGTCGAATGAACAGCGGCGGCAGCGTGGAGACGCCGAACACCGCAATGCGCGGCGGAAAATCCGCTGGGGCTGTCGCCCGCGATTCGAGATCGGCGATGGCGTCATGAAACCACCGCGCGAAATGACGAGGCCGCTCAAGGTCGGAGAGTACCTCATCAGCGCCCGTCAGCCGCCGCCAGATGGTCCGCTGCCAGGCGTCGTGCTGGTGACTGTCGATCGTCGAGGCTCCAGCCTCCCACTGCAGCAGCCAATCGGGGCGAAATAGCCGATACTCGTCGAACCGTTGCGCGACCTGGATCGCGAGACGATGCCGCTTCACATCATCCGCGTCAGCGAGATACGTCTGAAGTGGTGCGAACACCGGATCAGCCATGAAGGCCGCATCAGCCAGCAAGGCATCCACACGCCACGTCAGCGCATCCTCCTCGAAGCGCGGATCGAGCGGCTCCCCCTGCAGCATGCGCGCCAACTGCTGACAAAACGCCGCGGGAAAGGGCATCTCGACGGATGCCGCGCACCCAATGCGGCGCGCCATGGTCTGCGTGATCCAGCGATCCATTCCCTGACTCTGCACGACGATCACATCGTCGACGAAAGGCGGGAGCGGGTCGGCGGTGATATGGTCCAGCAGATGATCGAGCAGCAGCGCGGGCGAATCGCCCGTGACAATCGAGAAACCGGTCATTCGAAGGAATCTGAGCCCGCCCACTGACGAACCATGTTCCGCTGCGCCTCGGTCTGCGGCGACCCGTCGATGCCGAAACGGCGGATCTTCTGCGGCGACATGGTCCCGAAGAGGCGACGGACGGCGTCCAACGCCTCGTCCCCGCTGAGGCCATGGCGTACCAGCCAGCATCCCACGGTCATCCCCGTGCGGCCGATACCACCCCAGCAGTGGACATACACGCCACGGCCATCGCTCAGGTGACGATCGATCGTATCGAGGACTGCGGTCATGTGCGGGATATCGCAGGTTCCCATGTCGGTGATGCTCAGATACTCGTGCACCACCGTCATCCCGCGCGATGCGGCAAGTTCGGCCAACCGATCCGCGTAATGATCGAGTGGATCGTCCGGATGCGTGAGATCAACGAACGCCGTGATCCCGGCCTCGAGAAACGCTTCGAGCCGCGTGTCGAGCATCGCCGCTGGCGTCCCCCACGCCAGACCGGGATACTCGCCCGCCACGAGCTTCGTCTCCGGCACCACATAGGCGTTCGCGATCGGCCGCGTGATCGCACCGCGTGGCACCGCATCATCGAGGGGGAGCGGACGCGGCATACCGGGCGTCAGGCGAGTCCGCGATCCGCGGCGAGTACGGCGTTGAGCAACACATCCGCACCGCGGGTGATGTCTTCGGCGCGCGAGAATTCCTTTGGCGAATGACTAATGCCGCCGACGCTCGGGATGAAGATCATTGCCATTGGGGCGATGTGCGCGACCTCCTGCGCGTCATGCCCCGCGCCGCTTGGCATGCGCTGATGCGTCAACTGCAATGCGGTCGCACTCTCTTCGATCCATCCCATCAGCCGCAAGTCAGAGAGCGCGGGCGTGCTATTCACCATCGTGGTGAAGGCAAACGTTGTCTTGGTGGCCGCGCCGATATCGCGGCCGAGTTGCTGGAAGCGCGCGGTGAAGCGGTCGATCTTCGCCTGATCGAGGTCGCGCAGGTCGACGGTCAGGACGACCTGACCGGGGATCACGTTCGTGGTATTCGGCGACACGTTCACGCGTCCGACCGTCGCCACCTGCCGCCCGGCTTCGCTGGTGATCGCCTCGTTCACGGCAATCGTGAACTTCGCAGCCGCAAGCATGGCATCCTGCCGCTGATCCATCGGTGTGGCGCCGGCATGATTCGCGAAGCCGGTGATGGTGACCTCGAACCATCGCAGCCCGACAATCCCTTCCACGACGCCGATCTGTCGACCCACGCGCTCGAGATTGCCGCCCTGTTCGATATGCAACTCGAAATAGCAGGCGATATCGCCGCGCTTGCGCACGGCAGTGTCCAACTTGGCGACATCACCACCGATCTTCGTGATCCCCTGGCGCACCGTGAGCCCGGAGCGCGCCACCTTATCGAGATCGGCGGGGGTCATCAGGCCAACAGCCACCTTACTGCCGATGGTGCCCCCTTCCTCGTTCTGCCATATCACGACGTCAAGCGGATGCACGAGCTTGACGCGCTGCGCCTGCAGCGTGCGGGCGACCTCGATGGCCCCGAAGCTGCCCACGGGGCCATCGTAATTGCCGCCATCGGTGACAGAATCGATGTGCGAGCCGATCAGGATCGGCGCTTTCTTGGGGTCCGTGCCTTCGATGCGCGCGTAGATATTTCCGGCCGCGTCGATGCGGGGTGTGAGACCGGCTTCCCGAAAGAGATCGAGGGTGAACGCACGCCCGGCGAGATCGGCGTCGGAGTACGCGACGCGATTAATGCCGGTGGCGGTGCGGCCGATGGCGTCGAACTTGGCGAGCCATCCGTTGAGGCGCGCGCCGTCGACATGCAGTGGCACGGTGGTGCGCAGTGCCGGGGAGGCGAAAGCGCCGGCGCGGCCGACGACGGGGAGGGCCGCGAGTGCCGCGGCGTGGTGCAGGAATTCGCGACGTTGCATACCGAAGGGTAAGTGAATTCAGGAAGATTCGTCAGACGACTTGGGCGTTCGTGCGGGGGGTCGCGGGTCAACCGGGGGCCGCTCGCCACTTCGGGGCGGCCGAGCGCACGGAACGTGCGCCGGCGTTCGCCCCTGCCAGATGCTCGCTTGCCCCCGGCCGACCCGCTCCCGTCCTGACAGCCGTCTCCATACTCCAACTGCGGTTGCTGTACCCCGACTGCCGTTACTGTACCGCGACCGCTGTTGCTATACCCCGACCGCCGTTGCTGTACCCCGACCGCTGTGGCAGCACTTACTGTAGTTCCCCGCCGAAGCGCGTTCGCATCTGCCGTCGGTACAACCACGGGAACACCCGCCACAGCAGCGCTCCAAACGCCGGCAGCTTCTCCATCGGGGTCATCGCCCGCCGCGCGTCGATGGCCGCGAGAATCTCCCCCGCCTGCCAATCGGCACTCCGTATCCGCCCCACCGTTGACCGCGCATGCCAAGCCGGCGACCCGTCCGGGCCGAGTGCATGCTGCTCAATCGGGGTATCAAGGAAGCTCGGATGCACCGTCAGCACGTGCACACCGTCGCGCTCCAGCTCGAAACGCAGCACCTCGAAATACTGTGTGAGCGCCGCCTTGGACGCGCCGTACCCCGCGCGCCCCGGCACCGGCATCCACCCCGCCATCGAACTCACCGCGATCAGACTGCCACGCGACGCCTGCAACAGCGGCAGCAGCGCGTGCGTCAAGGCGACCGGCGCGTGGTAGTTCACTTCCATGACCTGACGAATGACTGCCGGATCGGTGCGCTTGGCCGGTGAGCGATGCGTGATGCCGGCGTTGTGAATCAGCACATCGAGCCGCCCCACTTCCACATGAACGCGCGCAGCCAATTCGTCGCGCGAATCAGCGACGGTGAGATCGCAGGGTATCGCCTGGCACCGCGTACCACCAAGGGCCGCAACACGTGACGCCAGCCCGGTGACGTCACGATCCACCAGCACCACGTCGTCCCCGCGTGCATGACATTGCTGCGTGAGTGCCCACCCGAGCCCGCTCGCCGCGCCGGTGATCAGCACCACACGCGGCGTTGCGCATGACCCATCAACGCTCACGGTCGCCACCCGAGCCCCTGCGCTTCCGCGAACAGCTGAAGGGCTTCACGTGACGTACGCGATGGTTGCCATCCGAACGCCGCGCGGAGATGCGCATTGGAGAGCACAGGCCGATACCGGAGAAACCGGACCTGCTCCGGGCCATAGCGCGTGAGGCCAATACGATGTCCGACCGCAAGCGCCGCCGTCAACACGGCGGCCGGGACGTGTGCGACCGGCTTGCCGAGGTGATGCCCGATTTCATCCATCGTGAGCGCACCGTCGCCGGCCAGATTGTAGATGCCCGTGATCCCTGCTGTCACGCCGTGCGCGATCGCGCCGACGACATCGCCATCCCAAACGAACACGAAGGGGGCCCGCGCCCCACGTACCGCCAACAGACGCGGCTTATGGAAGAGCGCCGTGATCTGATTGCGCGTTGCGGCACCCAGCACCGTGCACACACGGAAGATCAGCTGCCCAAGCTGCGGTGCCTTGCGTCGATAGATCGCCAGCTGCTCCTCCACCTGCCGCTTGTGATCGGCATAGGAGAATTCCGGGTTCCCGCGTAGCGGCTGCGACTCGTCGATCCACGCCGGGTTGTCGGCATGATAGCCATACGCGGCGCCGGAGCTCGTCACGGTGATATGCCGGACACCGGCGGACACAGACGATGCGAGCACATGTTCGGCACCCAGCACATCGATGGCGTGATCACGTGTCCGATCCCCTGACGGCTCCATCACGGCCGCAAGATGCACCACCGCCTCGATGCGTTCGTCACGGAGCAGCGCCGGCAGGGCCCTATCCCGGATATCCATCGTCCGCAGACGAAACCCCACATCGGTGCGGGCGTGCACATCAAGCCCCAGTACGTCGTGATGCGCGGCGAGATGCCGTCCCAGCTGCGCGCCGATGTAACCCGCCGCGCCGGTGATGGCGATGCGACGACGGATGCCATCGGCTGGCGCACTCACGCGATCGCCTCCGACGAGAGCACCGTGCCCTGAGCAACTGGCGCGCGCCGTGCCCACCATTGCGCCAGCGCCAGCCCCGACACCAGATGCCATACCCCCCAGAACGCCGCAACCAGCATCATGCCGCCGGCCTCGGGGAAGAAGGTGAACAGCACCGCGAGCCCGAGCCCCGTGTTGTGGATTCCCACCTCGATGGTCATCGCGCGACGGTCCGCTTCACTAAGCCCCGCGAGGCGCGCCATGCCGTAACCGGTGGCGAGTGCCATCGCATTCTGCGCAATGACGATCCAGAAGAACGTGTCGAATCGTTCGAGGAAGAGCCCGAAATTCGCCGCGAACGCCGCCCCGACAAAGGCGAGGAAGATCAGCGTCGCCACCACGCGCAGTGGCTTGTCGGCGCGTGTCGCGAATCCCGGAAAACGCCGTCCCACCAGCATCCCCGCGACCAGCGGTAGGACCAGCACGCCCAGCACCAGCGCGACAATGCCGCCCGCCGGAATACTGATCGACCGCAACAGCGGGCGCGTGAGCGGATTGAGCCATGCATAGAGCGCGAAGTTGAGCGGCATCACCACCGGCGCGAGCACACTCGACACCGCCGTGAGACTCACGGCGAGTGCCACGTTCCCACGCGCGAGCCACGTCAGCACATTCGAGAACGAGCCGCTCGGGCACGCCGCCACCAGCATCATCCCGAGTGCGAGCGTCGGATCGATACGAAAGAGCCACGCCCCTAAACAGGTGAACGCCGGCACCAGCACGTACTGCGCGAGCAATCCCACTATCGACGCCCGCGGCGCCTGCAGCACATGTTGGAACGACTCGGGTCGCAACGACAGCGACACCCCGAACATCATGATCGCCAGCAGGATATTCAACGAGCGCAGCTGCTCGGGATCGAAGCGGAGCGGAATGGCGTCCTGCATCAGACACTCTGCCGGAGATCTTTGCGCAGCGCAGCGATATGCCGCTGCACCATCCGCTGGTACGATGCCTTGTGCACATAGTATCCCATGCGATCCACCGCGAGATACCGATAGCCGCCACGCACGCGCGCATCCACGCCACGCCGCTTGATCGCCTGCAGTGCCTGCGCCGACGCCGCGCCATCCTGCAGCTGCCGGAGATAGAGCGCCACGAGCTCCGCCTGCTGATTGCGCCCCTCCCACCCGAGCCCCGCGGCCTCGAGCATCCCCATCACGAACAGTGTGTCCGACGTCGGATGCATCGAATTGAGATAGAGCGCCGGTGCCGGCGCACCCGCTGTCCAATTCAGCAACGAACGCTCGATGAACGGATAGTGCAGCTGATATCCCGTCGCGAGCAGGATCGTATCGTATACCCCACGCGAGCCATCGGCGAAGGTCACCGTCTCCCCCTCGCTGTCGACAATCGCGCCGCGCGGCGTGATGTCTCCCTGCCCCAAATGATGGAGCACGAGCGAATTGATCACCGGATGCGACTCGTACATCCGATAATCGGGATCGGGCAACCCGTACGCCGACGGCTTCCCCATCACCACGCGCACCAGCAACCCGTCGAGATACTGCTTGAGTGCCCGCGGTAACCGCACGGCACCACCCAGCGTATCCGTCGGCCGCCCCAGCAGAAACTTCGGCAGAAAGTAGTAGCCGCGACGCACCGACAGATCGACCGACCGCGCATGATGCACCGCATCCACCGCGATATCGGCCCCGGAATTCCCGCACCCCACCACCAGCACCCGCTCGCCGGTGAACTGCGTGGCCGCCTTGTACTCGGCGGCATGCATCACGCGCCCGCTGAAGCGCCCAGGGATCGCGGGCCGGTTGGGGTGATGCAGGGTCCCGTTCGCGATGAGGACCCCGGCCACGTGCTCGCACACCGCGTCGCCACCAGCCGTGGGTTCGTGCTGCACCATCCAGGTGCCGTTGGGCTCGGGGGCGACCCGCGTAACCCGACGTCCGAACGCGTACTGCGCCCGCAACCCGAAGTGGTCAGCATAATCCCGGAAGTACGCTCGCAGTTCGCGATGATGCGGATACGGCGCCCCCTCCCCCATCGGGAATTCGGCGAACTCCGTCATCCGGCGCGACGAGATCAGATGCGCCGTCTCGTACAGGGTGCTGTGGGGATTGTCGATATCCCAGAGCCCACCCACATCGGTGTGCAGCTCGAATCCACGGAACGGCAGCCCGACCTTCTGCAGGTTGCGGGCGGTCGCCAGCCCCATGGGGCCGGCGCCGATCACGGCGAATGGGAGGCGATTCGACACGCGCCGAATATGGCGGACGGGGCGCTCCGGGGGATAGCATTGCGTACGAGTCTTCGCGCCCTCGTCGCGCGACCGGTCGCCCCACCCCCTTCATACCCACCCTCATGCGCCTGCTCCCCTCACGACGCGCTGTCACCTGGCAACGGCTGGCCCTCCTCGGGGCGACCATCGCCGCGACCACACCCATGGGGCTCAAGGCCCAGACCCGCGGCGTGAAGCATGGCGTCCGCCCGGCGCGCATGGTCATCCACAACGCCACCATCGTGGACGGCAACGGCACCCCGGCCAAGGGGCCGGTGGACATCATCGTCGAGGGGAACCGGATCGCGCAGATCGTCCCGCTCGATCCCGTGAACGCGCGGCGCGGCACGTCCGCCTCCGCGAAGGCCGACGTGGTGATCGACGCCACCGGCAAGTTCGTGCTCCCGGGGCTGATCAACAATCACACGCACATGCAGTCGAACCGCTCCGGGCAGACGCTCGACGGCTTCGACTACTACATGAAGCTGCAGCTCGCCAACGGCATCACGGCGGTGCGCGAGGTTGGTGCCGAGTCCACCGCCGGGAGCGTGAAGCTCCGCGAGCAATCGGCCAAGGGCGAGATCGTCGCGCCGCGCATCTTCGTCTATCCGCAATTCTGGAGCGAAGAGGGGCGCACGGTGAAGACCGCCGAGGACGCCCGCGCGCACATGCGTCGCCTCAAGGCGGCCGGCGTGGATGGCGTAAAGTTTGGCGGCATCGACCGCGATCTCATGGCTGCGGCGTATGACGAAGCCAAGAAGCTCGGGCTCCCAACGGCGCACCACATCGGCGTCGAAGAGACGACCGCATGGGATGAGGTCGCATTCGGCGTGAGCGGCAAGGC
>Ga0315902_10006560_pt1 | contig 16086 bp, 14 predicted proteins | sample LakEriMetagenome_9_FD_203523 | JGI IMG/M metagenome (GOLD analysis project Ga0315902, IMG submission 203523) | Freshwater fungal communities from buoy surface, Lake Erie, Ohio, United States - Buoy 12 MA117 | ecosystem: Environmental > Aquatic > Freshwater > Lake > Lake biofilm | place: USA...
CGTACGCGAGATGATTGAAATCCTCCGCCGTGTCCGCTTCGGCGCTGCGGAATCCCGGCGGCATGTCGACGAGCAGGAAGCTGTTTTCCGGCACGCCGGCGACGACCGCGGCGACATTGACGCGATAGCTGTCGGGGAGGAATGAGTAGGTGATCGACGCGGTACGCGACGGCGCCAACAGCGCCTCATACCGGACCGTCGTCATGGACCCGGACGAACCCTGCGTGGTCGTGAACGTGGTCTGATCGAACGCGATCGTGTCGCCGGGAATCACGAGGCGATAGGACAACAATCGATCGCCGTCCATCGCAAGTTCGACCGACCCGCCCTTTTCGCGCCCCTTGTTGGCGAGCGCCTGATACTGCTGCATCGAGGCGCCGATCAACGCGGCACCACGATTCGTCGTGCGATAGACGGCCGGCGTGGTGGTTACGACGGCCGTATCGATCGGCATCACCGGGGCGGCGTTCGCGGCGCTGTCTGCCGCGGTCATCGTGGCCGACGCGGCACCGGCCGTCGCACCAGTCGACGCCGGCGCTGACGTCGCATTCGATGCGGCGTTCGGGGTGCCATTGGGTGCGGCCTTCGGCGTGACCGCCGCGGCCGTACTGTCAGCGCCCGTTCCCGGCACCGTCTGCGGCGTCGGGAAGAGGATCGGGGTCACGATCAGGACCGCCGCCATCAGGACGACGGCGAGCACGATACGGCGTGGTTCCATGGGTCTATCGAAGTGAGCGCTCGAAATGAGCGGAGACGCGCGAATCGAAAACAATCGGGGGCATGGCGATCAGGTCAGCTCCCGTCAGCGACACCGTCAGGGAACCGGATCGAATCCGCCGGGGCGAAACGGATGGCATCGACCGATCCGTCGCATCGCCAACCACCCCCCGCGGAGCGCCCCGTGCTTCTCGAGCGCCTCGATCGCATACACCGAGCAGGAAGGATAATAGCGGCACGCTCCCCCGAAGATGGGGGACAGCGCGACCTGGTAGCCGCGCACGGCCAGAATCAGCAGGGTCTGTGGCCACCGGCGTATCGCCATCATCCGCCAAGCCGCCGCATGGCCTGCAGCACTTCGCTGCGCAGCGTCGCCATGTCGCGCCCGTAGGCGGAGGGGAAGACGCGCAGCACGAGGTCCTGGGCGGTGCCGTCCGCATGGAGGACGGGGAGCACCTCCAGCCGCACGATTTCGCGTAGGCGTCGCTTGAGCCGGTTCCGCTCCACCCCGGTGTGCTTGTACTTGGGCACCACAAACCCCACGCGCGAAAACGCGTGAAGGGAAGCGGCGGCACGCACGTCCAATGACGCGGTGCGCACCCGCTTCCCCTCGTGACGGACCCGCTCGAGCTCGCTCCCGCGCGTCAGTCGCTGCTGACGCGGGAAAGCGAGCGAATCAGGCGCCCGCGTACTTCGACGGGAGCTGGACGGTGAGACGCTTGCGCCCCTTCTTGCGGCGGCGGCTCAGCACTTCGCGACCCCACTTCGTCTCCATGCGCGCACGGAAACCGTGCTTGCGGATGCGACGCGTGTTGCGCGGACGATAGGTGGGCTTACCCATAAACGGATCGGAAGAAGTACGGGAACGTTGTCAAAACGTGTCCAAAATGAACGCGGGATCCCTCACGGGATGCCCTTTCAGTTGCAGCCTCGGAAAGTATCCCCGGGAGCTCAACAGGTCAAGGGGGTGAAGACGCGCCAAATGGGCCTCGGACAACGAGTTGGCGCGCAGGATATCCACTTGCTTGCGAACACGTACGACCCCGCAAACATCGCCTGAAACCGCGGGGCCCCCTGATTGACTTATCCACATCCACGCGGGTACCTTCGCCCCCCGCACCCTGTTCCGCTTCCCACCGCCCGGCCCGTCGCCCATGTCGCTTTCCCCTGCCGAAACCTGGGACCGCCTCAAACAGCGGGCTCGGCAGGTCCTCCCGGAACAGACCTACCGCACCTGGATCGAGCCGACGGAACCCCTCGCCCTCGAAGGGGACACCCTCTTCATCGGCGCCCCAGACCAGTTCTCCGCCGACTGGAACGAGTCCAAACACGCCGATCTCCTGACGGGCTTCGCCCCCGTCGCACTCGGCCATCCCCTCAAAATCCGCTTCAAAGTCGCGGAAGAACGCGTCGGGCGTGTCCAGATGGACATGTTCGTGGCGCCGCTGCCGGCCCCTGTTTCCGCGCCAGTTCAGCAGCAGCCTGGACGCATCTATACGCCACTTAACCCGCGGTACACCTTCGACCAGTTCGTTATCGGGAAGTCGAACGATGTCGCCGCCGCCGCCGCGCAAGCCGCTTCGCAGGCCCCGGGGAAGGTGTACAACCCGCTCTTCATTTATGGAGAGACCGGGCTCGGGAAGACGCACCTCATGCAGGCGATCGCCCACGAGCTGATCAAACGGAACCCGGGGCTCCGCCTCGCCTACGTCGGGACCGAGCAGTTCACGAATGAATTCATCACGGCGATCCAGACCGCCCAGATGGGGGACTTCCGCCGGCGCTTCCGCGAGATCGACCTCCTCCTTGTCGATGACGTGCAGTTCCTGAAGGGGAAAGAGTCCACCCAGGAGGAGTTCTTTCACACCTTCAACGCCATCTACGAAGCGGGACGCCAAATCGTCCTGACCTCCGATCGGCCACCGAAGGAAATCCCGGGGCTCGAATCCCGACTCGTCTCCCGCTTCGAATGGGGGATGGTCGCCAACATCGACTCCCCAGATCTCGAACACCGGATCGCCATCCTCAAGAAGAAGGCGAGCCTCGACCACCTCGAGCTCACCATCCCCGACGAAGTCATCGAGTTCATCGCGACGCATGTGAAGTCCTCGGTGCGCGAGCTCGAAGGCTCCATCATCAAGCTGCTCGCCTACGCCTCCCTCAAGCACCGCGAGATCTCGGTCGAGCTGGCGCGCGAAGCGCTGCGCGACAAACTGAAAGGGGCTGCCGCTTCCGAATTCCCGGACGTCCCGCCTACGGCCATCACCGTCGCCACCATTCAACAGGTCGTGGCGCGGGAATGGGGGGTCACCCCAGACGGCCTCCGCTCCAAGACCCGCACGAAGCAGCTCACCGTCCCGCGACAGATCGCCATGTATTTGTGCCGAGAGTTGCTGGCGCTGCAGTTGGTGGAAATCGGGAATGCGTTCGGGGGGCGCGATCACTCCACGGTCATCCACTCCCTCGAACGGGTCGCCGAAGATATGGCCGGTGAACCCGGCTTCACGGAGCGTGTGCTCAAGGTTCGAGGCATGTTGGAAACCCTGCGGACAACTGGCCAGCTCGGCACGTGAATCCCCAACCGTCCACAGCCATACACACCCACCGCGGTATGGATGTGCACGCTTGGGGAACAGATGAGGCTGCCCACAGGCAGTTCACATGAGCGGAGATGGCGAAAGTTCATGCAATGCCGTAGCTTGCAGCGTTTGTAGACATGCCCACAGCCTCTGCTGCTACTACTGTTTTTATATCTAAGTACTCTTTTTAACAGCAGGCCTTCGCCGGCCTTCCACATTCTCGGACATGCGCTTCACGATTTCGCGCGAAAAGCTTCAGGAAGGGCTCCAGGCGGTGACCGCAGCGGTCCCAGCCAAGACGACCCTTCCCGTCCTCGCGAACCTGCTGGTCGAGACCACGGAGCGTGGCATCCGCCTCTCCGCCACCGATCTCGATATTGCGGTCAGTACGGAAATCAGCGCCGATATCGAAAGCGCTGGGGCGATCACCATCCCCGCCAAGAAGCTCGGGGAGATCGCGCGCGAACTGCCGCCGTCGCCGGTGAAGATTTCGGCCTCCGGCGAACAGCGCATCACCATCGAATGCGGTCGCTCCAAGTTCAAGCTGCTGGGTTTGCCGCGCGATGAGTTCCCGACCTTCCCCACGGTGCGCTTCAACGATTCGTGGCGCGTGAAGTCGGGCGAACTGCAGAAGTTGATCAGCCACACCGCGTTTGCCGTCAGCACTGAAGAGTCGCGCCCGATCCTCAATGGCGTCCTCTGGGAGCTTCGCGAGGAGCGGATGCGCATGGTGGCCACCAACGGCCACCGTCTCGCCAAGATGGAGCTGCCGGTCGAAGCGAGCAGCGCTCCGCCAGGCGATCTCATCGTGCCCCCCAAGGCACTCGAGCAGATCCGCCGCCTCTTCCCCGCCGAAGAGGAATTGGAAATTGCGCGCGGAGACAACCATCTCGGTTTCCGCTCGCCGTTCACGTCGGTGTACACGCGCCTGATCGAAGGGCCGTATCCGAACTACGAGCAGGTCATTCCGAAGGACAACGATCGCTATGCGTTGGCCGACAAGGCGGCGCTCACCAGCGCCCTCAAGCGCATGAGCGTCATCGCCTCCGATCAGACGCACCGCATCAAGATGTCGTTCAACACCGGCATGCTGAAGTTCAGCGTCACGACGCCGGACCTGGGCGAAGCGAGCGACGAGTTGCCGGTGAACTACACAGGCGATCAGCTCGATATCGGATTCAACGCCACGTATCTGCTCGAAATTCTGCGCTTCATGCCGACCGAGCAGGTCCGGCTCACCTTCAAGGCACCGGAACGCGCTGCGACAATCGAGCCGGAAGGGTGGGATGATCCGGCCAAGTATCTCTGCCTGGTGATGCCGCTGCGGCTGATGGATTAAGCGATCCCATCAACACGCCGCGGCGAAACGCATATCACCGCGCGCGTGGCAGGAGCTCCACACGCAGCGTGACTTCCTGTTCCATCCGTTGCTCACGCGGAGCACGACCGGTCGGTGTGTCGGTTACGGTGAGACGACTGGTGCTGCTTTCGGAAAGCCGATCGAGAGTGCCTTCGGGGCGACGCAGCACGATCTGCGCTCGCCCCGTTCCCGTTCCTGTGACCGCCAGCGAACGGAACGCCACGGCACCCGTTCCACGCAGCTGAAACACGGTTTCGCGCGTCAGTCGCACGACGCTGCTGTCGATCGCGACCACGCGGGTATGGCTCGTCGTATAGATCGCCACGGGCACACCACTTCGGCACGTCAAGGTTACCGTGCTGTCGCGCCACACCATCCCCAGTTGCACACGTTCCGGCACCCGAACGGCGGCGGCGCGGGCCTGCATCGCAGCGGCCGCTTCAAGGCGGTCACATTCATTCACCAACGGGGGTCGCGTTACGACCCGCGCCGTGACGCTATCGAGAATGACTTCGAGAGGCAGGCGGGGAATGAGACTGTCGGAGAGCACCCCCTCTTTCGCCAGAAAGGTCGCCTGCACTCGGAAGTCTTCGACGGTGCCGGTCCCGCGCATGCCCCCATCGGAGCGCCGATCGAAGCGCCACGAGACAATCGCGCTACTCCGGACACGCTGATCAGCGTCATTGGAGGACAGCGCGCGAAGGTGCGTCTCGGTCACGACCCGCCACCGCGTGTCGGGAACGCGAACGCCCAACGAAAGAGTGGCAACCGTGGGTGCAACCGTTGGACGCGCGACAGGCGTGGGAGTCGGCGTAGCCGGTGGCACCGGCACCGGAGCTCGCACGCAGGCGCCAACGGCAAGGAGCAGCAGAATCAGGAAGCCGAATTTTCCGTCATTCGCCGTCATTCATGCACCTCGTGGTCCGCGCTACACGAAGCAGAAAAGTGGGGGATGTCGCCGGCCTGTAAGCCGGGTTCTGTCGATGTACTCGCGTACACCGGACGGTCATTCCTCTCGGCGTGTCGTCACCAACACGCTCCAGCAGCCTACCCGCGGCTCGACGCATCGCTGCGTCCTTGCGAGACGGGCCGTCTCTCGCCGCCTATTTGGCTTTGCTCCGACCGGGGTTTGCCGTGCCACAACCGTTACCGGTTGCGCGGTGGGCTCTTACCCCACCCTTTCACCCTTACCGCGTTCTTTCGAACACGGCGGTTTGCTTTCTGTTGCACTGTCCGTCACGCATCGCCTACGGATCGCTCGCGCGTTCGCGTTTGCCACACGTGCCCAGGCGTTACCTGGCGATCTGCCCTCTGGAGCCCGGACTTTCCTCGGAACAAGAGCGGACGCTCCGTTTCGCGACCGTCCGGCCGGCGACATCCCACGACCAATATATCATCGCCTGTCACCGAAGCGTTCATGCCAATGACGGTGCACTGACAAACAGCCTCTACCGTCACGCCGCATTCCCGGCCTGAGTCCAGGCCACATCCTCATCATCAAGGGAGGGAGCGTTGGCATGTCCGTGACAAGCAGACCGGTGCGAGCCACCCATGAACCCCAGATGGTCCAACTGCTGACGCTGCTCAATGCAGAAGAGCGCAATCGGGTGGATGTGGCTGGCGAAAAGATCTTCACGACCAACCACGCGACCCAGTATGGGGATGCCGTACGGGCTCTGCGACAGCAACGGTATCATGGCTTTCTGCTCTCGCTGTCCCAGTATCGTGCGCTGCCGCCCGGCGTGTTGCCACGGATCGTGCGGGAATATCCGCAGACACCGGTCTTCGCCCTCCTGACGGGCAAGGAGGGCTCAAGCGCCCAACAGCTGCTGCAGTTGGGGCAGAGTGGGGTTCGCCGACTGATCGATGCGCGAGACGCGGCAGGATGGCGTGACCTCCGCGACGTCATGGGACAGATCAGCGCGCGAGGAATCGAAGCGCGCGCCCTGATGCGCTTGCAGGAGGACCTGCAGGAGGCCTCGGCACAAAGTCGGCGCTTCTTCGAGATGCTGTTCGTGATGCCGCCGACCCTGTCGACGATCCGCGAGTTCACGCACGTCCTGGGTGTGCGCCCGACCACGTTCATGAGCCGGTTCTTCCGTGCCCAGTTGCCGGCGCCCAAGCAGTACCTCATCGCGGCGCGACTCGTCCGCGCGGCGCATCTCCTCGAAAACCCCGGGTGTTCGATTACGCAGGTGGCGACATATCTCAACTACTCATCGCCACAGAGCTTTTCACGACATGTCCAAGGCGTCCTGCAATGTGGCGCCACGGACTTCCGTCGACGCTTCACTGGAGAGGCCATGCTGGCGCACTTGCGGGAGCACCTCGTGCTTCCCCATCGGGACGCCTGGCGCGACTTCGACCCCTTCTCTCCCAAGCCGACGTGGGTCGTGAAGCGTGGCCTCCCCTCCATGGTCTGCGAGTCGGCTCAGCCCGTCCAGCAGGCTTGAAAGTCCGCGCGTGGCATCGCGCGCGAGCGCGCCGCGGTCGGCGATCCCGTCCCGCGTGGTTTCCATCGCCTGAGCCGCGGCTTCGATGTCGCGCCGCACGGACTGCACGGTGGTGGAGATCCGTTGCGCCGCGTTCGAGCTCTCCACGGCCAGACGCCGGATCTCTTCCGCCACGACAGAGAAGCCCACGCCCGCTTCACCCGCCCGCGACGCTTCCATCGAGGCATTGAGCGCGAGCAGGTTGGTCTGCTTGGCCAACCGCGTCACCAGATCGACGAATTGATCAATCTGGGCCGATGCCGGAACCAGCGAGCGGACGGTGGCGGCGGCGGAGTCGACGCCATCACCGACAAGCAGGAGCGCGGCGTGTGCGCGATCCATGACCACCCGATGCGTGTCGCCCGTGGCCGCCACCGCCTGTGATTCCGCGCGCAGCGAGTGAAGCCGCTCTGCCGCAACCTCGGCCTGTCGCACGGCGTCATCACGCTCCTGGACGAGCGTGGTGCGATCCCACTCGAGATCCCGCACCCGCTCACGCAACGCCAGCACCGACGTGGTCGACTCATCCGTGAGGCGCTGCAGCGCCTCCCGCGCGCTGTCGCGCTCCACCGTGATCATCGCCAGCTGTGCGCTGGTGTGATCGAGCGTATCCTGCACCGCCTTCAGCGTGAACTGTCCGCGCTCCGCCGCTTGGCGCTGCTCACGCAGAGCCCGAGACTGGCGCCAGAGCGCCGCGAGCAGCGCCGCCCCGAGACCCAGCGCGACCAGCCCCAACCACATCACGCGGCCGGGATGTGCGGCATCAGCTGCGTGGCGGTCACCAGAGCGATCACCGACAAGCCGGCGGCCTCAAGCGCTTCGCGCCCACCTTCTTCGCGATCGACCAGCGCGAGCACACCAAGGATTTCCCCACCAGCGGCGCGCACCGCATCCACCGCCTTGAGTGCCGATCCCCCGGTCGTGATCACATCTTCCACGATGACCACGCGATCCCCCGCCACGAAGGGTCCTTCGATCAACTTGCCGGTCCCGTGCTGCTTGGCTTCCTTCCGCACCGTGAAGGCGCGGATGAGGGGTGGACTTCCCACCGGGTTGGTGCCGTGCTCCGCCGCCAATGCGCTCGCGTGCGCAATCGCGTAGGCGATCGGATCCGCACCAAGGGTCAGTCCACCGACGGCGTCCACCGTCCACCCCGTGGCCCGGAGCGCGTCGAGCCCCACGCGCCCGATCAGGCGTTGTCCTTCCGGGCTCATCGTGGTCAGGCGGCAATCCACGTACAGCGACGAGCGCCGGCCGGAGGCCAACACGAAATCGCCGCGTTTGGCGGAACGTGCCGCAAGCAGATGGGTCAGGTGGCTGGTGAGCGAGGCAGTATCGGAAGCAGTCACAACGGCGGGGATGAGACGGAAACGGGAGACGCGACGAGACGCGTGACGAAACGACTACCGCGGACCTGGGCGGAAGATCCCCTTCAGTCGACCGAACAGACTGGTCTCCTCCGGAGGCAGATCAACCGACGCGGTCGTCGGAAAGGCACCGCTGGAAAATGGGCGCCCCACGGCTTCCGGACGGGTGACGGCATCCATGAACGCATCGCCGAACACATGCGCCGAGGGGAAGCGATCCGCCGGTTGTCGCGCGAGGCCACGCATAACCACATCCTCGACCGCCGAGGGGATCGAGAGTCCGGGACGCGCCCCCTGGAGCGGCGTCGGAGGCTGAGTCAGCAGCTGCGAGAACAGCTCCCTCGGCGTCTTCCCGCTATACGGCAGCGCGCCAGCGAGGAGAAAATAGGCAATCGTGGCCAACGAATACTGATCGGCCGAAGGACCGACGAGTTCGCCGGAGAGCGCTTCCGGGGCCACGTACATGAGCGTCCCGACGAAGAATCCCTGTCGGGTCAACCGCTGTTCCGGTGTGGTCTCCGTGTCGGCCGCAATCCCGAAATCCAGCAGCATGACGCGTCCCGTCTCGGGATCAATCATGAGGTTTTCCGGCTTCAGGTCGCGATGGACGATGCCGGCGTCATGGGCGGCCTGCACCGCGCTGCAGATCTGGGAGAGAATGGCGGCGACCTCCTTGCAGGAGAGAGGGCCGCTGCGTTCGGCATACTTTTCCAGCAGTTCCCCGTTGGCCCACTCGAGGGCGAGGAAGTAGCGCTCGCCCTCGGCCTGTCCGTAGTCTAGGGTTCGGACGATGTTGGGGTGTTCCACCCGGGCACCGAATTGCGCTTCGCGGAGAAACCGCGCGACAGCAGTCTTGTCGTGCTGCAACTTCTCCCGCAGCACCTTGAGGGCCACCACGCCATGCAGGGGGTGTTCGGCGCGGAATACGGTGGAGGTTCCCCCTTCGCCCACCTTGCCCTTGACCGCGTAACCGGCCAGCGTCGATCCGACCAGCGTCTCAAGTGTCATCGAGGCGAACGTAACGTTGGCCCGCAAGTGCAGCAAGACAACTTCAGGATGGCAACCGTGACGCATCACTTGCACGTCTTTTCACGCTCGACGCTGGCGGCCCTGCTTGTGGCGTTTCCACTGCTGGCGTGTGGTGGCGCGCGCGCCGGGGGCGGCGTGGGCGGCCCCGGTACGAGTGGCCCCGGCATGGCGCCGCCCGGTTCGCCAGCGGGGATGCGGGCACCAGCACCTCCGGGGAGCGCGGCCGCCGTCAACGACATGCAGCGGCTCTATCGCGGAATGGGACTCATTGCTGGTGGCGCCGCCATGCCCTTCGTCGCATCGGTGGCCTTCCTGCCGGCGCCCACCGCCGATTCAACGCTGACCCTGATCGCGCTGTCGCTGCCGACGCGGGCTTTGGGGTTTACACGCGAAGGCGATCGCTACGCCGCCAGCTATGCGGCGCGCCTCGAAGTCCGGCAGGGCGCCACGGTCGTCCGCCGCATCGAGGCGACCGAAGCGGTGCGAGTCCCCACCTTTCGTGAAACCGCGCGGACTGACGAAAGCATCGTCTGGCAGCAGTTCGTGCGCCTTGCCCCCGGCCGCTACACGCTGATGCTCGCCATCAAGGACGAGTCGAGCATCCGCAATGCGACCGAGGAGGTGACCCTCGAGGTGCCGACGCTCCAGGCCGGCGCGTTGGCGACGCCCATCGCGGTGTACGAGGCCATCCCCCGCCTCTCGCTTGATTCGCTCCCCCGCATCATGGCGCGCCCGCGGGCCACGGTGGTGTACGGCAGCGACAGCATCCTGCCCCTGTACGTGGATGGCACCACCGCCCAGGCGCCGTCGCGGCTCGCCATTCGCGCCATCGGCGACGCGGATATCGTCACCTGGGATACCACCGTCACCCTCGATCCCCGTGGTGCCGGTCGCAGCGCGACCATTCCCATCCCCGTGACGCGCCTGGGTATCGGCGTCAACGTTCTGCAGCTCACGGCGCCGGGGCGCGCCGATACCGCCCGCACGCGGGTGCTGGTCAGTCTCGGCGATGATCTCCCGATCGCCTCATTCGACGAGATGCTCGGCTATCTCCGCTACTTCACCACCCCCGACCGCGTGAAGACACTGCGCGACGCCACCCCCGCTCAGCGTGGCGAGGTGTGGGGCACCTTCCTCCGACAGACCGATCCGGTCCCGGCCACCGCAGAACACGAGGGGCTTCGCGATTACTTTGGACGAATCCGCACCGCCAACGCCCGCTATCGCGACGATGGACCGGTGGGGTGGCAGTCCGATCGCGGCATCGCGTTCGTCGCGCTCGGCGATCCGGACAACATCATCGACACGGGACTGATCGATCCGAATGCACGCGTCCGCCAGCAGATCTGGGAATATCGTGAGCTGCGCGTGCAGCTCCTCTTCGTCGACCAAACCGGGTTCAGCCGCTGGCGTCTCAACGCACAGAGCCGCGCCGAGCTCGAGAACGCCCTCCGTCGCAAGCTGTCGTTCCAGGACCAGCGCTGATCGCCTGGTGACCACGGGTGACGTCCATGGCTGACGTCACCCGCCCCACGGCGCCGCGGCTCTTTCTCGTCGACGGCTACGCGCTGATCTATCGCGCGTTCTTTGCGCTCATGCAGCGGCCGCTCACCACCAGCCACGGTGAGAACAGTTCGATCGCGTGGGGGATCGCCAACTTCCTCAAGCGCCTCCTCGCCACCCACAAGCCGGAACTCCTCGGCTGGGTCCACGATTCCGGTGCCACATTTCGCGACGAACTGTATCCGGACTACAAGGCGACGCGCGAAAAGCTCGCCGACGACCTGCAGGCCGACTTCGATCAGGGACTGCAGCGGGTCCTGCAACTGCTCGCGGCGTACGACATCCCTGTGCTTACCGCCGAAGGGTTCGAAGCGGACGATGTGATCGGCACAATGGCGAAGAAGGGGGTCGACGCGGGCTACAACGTCGTGATCGTGTCGGGCGACAAGGATTTCCAGCAGCTCGTTCGCCCCGGTGTGTGGCTCCTCAATCCGGGACGCGGCGGCCCGGCAAGCGTTGAAGAACAGTGGGTCGGCGTCGAGAATGGCAGCGAGCGACTCGGCGTCCCGCCGGAATTCGTGATCGACTATCTCGCCATCGTCGGGGATACCTCGGACAACGTCCCCGGCGTGAAGGGGATCGGCGAGAAGGGGGCGCAGGAACTGATCGCGCAGTACGGTCCGCTCGAGAACATCCTCGCGCACGTGCACGAGATCACGAAGAAGCGGCCGCGTGAAGCGCTCCTCGAGCACGTCGAGAATGCGAAGCTGTCGAAGCAGCTCGTGACGATCCACTGCGACGTGCCGGTTCCCTTCGAGCCGGATCGTCTGCATGTGAATGCGCCGAACGCCGAGGCGCTGCGCGCGCTGTATCTCGAGCTCGAGTTCACCTCGCTGCTGAAGGATGTCGGCGGTGCGCCCCCGGGTACGACTGTTGCGGCACCACCACCGCCGCCGCGCGCCAGTGCCGTTGCGCGCGTTCCCGGGGCGCCGGTAATCGAGCGGCCCGTGGCGCCCGCCGTGGTGCAGTCTGGCAGCGGTGTCCCCGTTTTGAGCGACGCCCGCTACACCACGGTGGACACACTCGACGCGCTGCAGGCCTTGTTGAAGCGGGTGCGCGAGGTGCCGTACATCGCCATCGATACGGAAACGATCAGCGATCCGGATTCGCCGACCTTTATCGATCCGTTGCGCGCGCACCTCGTGGGTCTCTCCATCGCCGTCGCTCCGGGTGAAGCCTACTACCTGCCCTTCGCGCATCGGCGCGAAGATGGCGGTGGCAATCTCGCCCTCCTCTCCGGCGAGGCCGGGATTGCGGGCGCTCGGATCAATGCCGGTGCGCCGGAGCCGGTGAATCTCCCACCGATCGCGTCTGACGCATGCGCGCCCCTCCGCGCCATGCTCGAGGACCCGGCGGTCAAGAAGATCGCGCAGAATGCCAAGTACGATGTCCTGGTGCTGCGTGGGGCCGGCGTGCGCGTCGCGGGGCTCGCGTTCGACACGATGCTCGCCAGCTACGTGTTGGATCCGGGTCGCCGTTCACATGGGCTCGACCTGTTGGCGCTCGAATTCCTCGGTCATCCGATGACCGCGTACGAAACGTTGTGCGGCAAGGGCAAGACGCAGCTGCCATTCGATGTCGTCCCCGTGGATGCCGCGCGCGATTATTCGTGCGAGGATGTTGACGTCACCATGCGGCTGCGCGCGATCCTCGAGCCGATGCTGGCCTCCCATGGGATGCTGGAACTGCTGCAGACGATGGAGGTCCCACTTGTCTCGGTGCTTGCCGACATGGAGTGGGATGGCATCGCCATCGATCTGTCCTGGTTCGAACAGCTCAAGACGCGCTTCGCCGCCGAGCGCGCGCGCGTCGAGCAGCTGATCTACGGCGAAGCCGGGGAGGAGTTCAACATCAACTCCAATCCGCAGCTGCGCGTGATCCTGTTCGAGAAGCTCGGGCTGCCGATCAAGAAGAAGACGGCCACGGGACCCAGCACCGATGCGAGCGTCCTGCAGGAACTGGCCGAAGAGGGGCATACGCTCCCGACGCTCCTGATGGAGTATCGCGAGATCTTCAAACTCGAAGGCACATACATCGACGCGTTGCCACGGCTCGTGAATCCGCGCGATCAGCGGCTGCACACATCGTACAACCAGACGGTCGCAGCGACGGGGCGCCTGTCGAGCTCTGACCCGAATCTCCAGAACATTCCCATTCGTCGCGAACTCGGGCGCGACATCCGTCGCGGTTTTGTCCCGCGCCCCGGTTGGCAACTGCTCAGCGCCGACTATTCGCAGATCGAACTGCGCCTCTTGGCGCATCTGTCGGCGGATCCGGCGTTCGTGACCGCCTTCCATGCGGGCGGGGACATTCACAAGCAGACGGCGGCGATCATTTTCGGCGTGCCTGTCGAGCAGGTCACGAGTGACATGCGCGCGCGGGCCAAGACGATCAACTTCGCCACGATTTACGGACAGGGCGCCCACGCGCTGTCACGCCAACTGCGCATCCCCCATGCGGAGGCCAAGGCCTTCATCGCGACCTACTTCGAACGTTTCGCCGGCGTCCGCTCATTCCTGGAGCGGTGTGTCGAGGTGGCGCGCGCGCAGGGCTACGTGGAAACGATTTTCAAGCGGCGGCGCTACATCCCGGAACTCGGCGACCGCAACTTCAACATCCGCGCGTTCGGCGAACGGGTGGCGGCGAATGCCCCGATCCAAGGGTCGGCAGCGGACCTCATTAAAATCGCCATGATCCGGGTGCATGCGGCGTTGCAGGCGGACAAACTGTCCTCCCGTATGCTGCTCCAGGTTCACGATGAACTGGTCTTCGAGGTCGCACCCGACGAAACAGACCGGTTGTCCGCTCTGGTGAAGCGCGAGATGGAGGGGGCGGCCGTGCTGGATGTGCCGCTGGTGGTCGAAATGGGACTCGGCCCGGATTGGGTGGCGGCCAAAGCGTAACCACCCGTTCCATGGTCGTGATGCGACAGCCTGTCCTGTGACCCGGACTCTTCTCGGTCGTTCTATCTTTTGGAAGTTGCCGGAATCGCGCGTCGTCTTCACCTTCGGTTCATGTCCAACGTCACCAAACGGGCCGGCTTTACGCTGATCGAGCTGCTGATCGTGGTTGTGATCATCGGCTTGCTCGCGGCTATTGCCATTCCGAAATTCCAGGACACCCGGGGACGTGCGCAGATCAGTGCATTGCAGAGTGACCTGAAGAACCTGACGACGATGCAGGAGGACTACTACGTCCTCAACGGCAAGTACGCTCAGGATGAAGCGGACCTCAGCTTCTCGCCCTCCTCCGGCGTCACCATCGACATTCTGCAGGGGGAGACTGGGGGATGGTCGGCCAAAGCCACGCACGCCGCCGGCTCCTGTGTGGTGTACTATGGACAGGCTTCCCCGGTGTCCCCGGCCACACGGGAAGGGGTCATCGCCTGCGAGTGATGAGGCGCTTCTTCCCGACCTCATCGATCGCGTGATCACCCCCTCGGTGCTCCACGATCATGACTCCCGCCGGCGCACGGAGCGCTTGCGGGAGATTGTTTTTGCGGCGGGATGCCGGGAGTTCCTGTTCCGTCGCGATGGGATGATCTACGCGATGGATGGCGGGCTGTGGCTACACCGCCATGTCTGGAAGGGGGAGCCGATGGTGCATCTCGTCAGCACGGACCGACGCCGACTTGAGCAGTTCGGGCATGCCTTGGGACTCCCGGTTCATCGCCTCCAGTTCAAGCCCCTCAAGGATCCGCGGACCGGTGTCCGACGCGAAGCGTGGCATTGGGATCTGCTCGGTCCGGTGTATCCGCCCCACGATTCGCGTCTCGCGGCCCCGACTCCGGCTCCGGCGTAACCGGCCGGCCGTTCAGCTGACGACGGCCCGCTCGAGCTCGCCGGCCTCTCGGCGGATGCCATCGGCTTCTGCACAGAGTGCTCGTTGCATGGCGCGATCTGCCCTGAACTGCCGATAGGCCCGCGCACGGCGTCTCGCCCGCCGCAGGCGGTCGCCATAGCGCAGATCGTTGCTGGCTGATGGTACGAGGGAGGCCGCGAAGAGCAGGGCCCACCCATTTCCGAACAGCCACGCCACCGTCAGACTCTCCGCTGCATACGCGAGCAGCACCAGCACGAGCCCGATTACGAGCGATCGCATCGCCGGCTGATCGCGCGTGCCGCCAGTCCGGAGGGCCAGTGCCCGAGTGATTTGGATCGGTACCGCATGGGTCAGGCGCCCCCAGAGGCCGATCGGTAGCAGCACCGATGCCAAGATGACCTCGCGAATGGCGAAGCTGATCCCGGCCCGGGCATCGACATCGATCGCCAGATCGTGCGGGTCGAGGTGTAGCGTGAGCAGGCGCGTGCGAAAGGTCCGAATCCGCTGCTCCAACGCATCAGCGCGCGCCAACAAGGCCGTGCGGGCGGCGGGCTCGTGGTTGTCGATGGCGCGCCGTGCGCGCTCAAGCCGGCGGATTACGGCAAGCTGGGCGGCGAGCGGGGCGGCGCCGTCGCTGAGGTTCGGTGTTGGTTCAAGGAGCGCTGCCAGGGTCGCACCGACCGTCTGCAAGCGGTCGGCGTCGTCGGTGGTGTCGAAGTTCAGCGTCACCGCCGCCAAGCGGTCCTGCACCAATTCCGTCAGCGTATTCACCGACATCGCGGCGGTCGCATCGACGCGGATCGGTTCACCGACCTGGACCAGAATGCGCGACCGCGGCGACTCCTTGCGCTCGAACAACAGGCCGATCGGGACTATCTGCAGATCGCGCACGGCAAACGCATCCACGGCGTGCCGCGCCATGCGGGCAAGCCCCGTGCGGACCGGGGCCAGCTTCGGCGCATCATGGCTCACCCCCTCCGGGAAGATCAGCACGGCATGGCCCGCCGCGAGAACGCGCGCCACGGCGTCAAATGCCGCCGCATTGCGACTCGGATCCACCGCGCCGGCCGATGTGGGATTGGTGCGCACCTCGTCGCTGACTCGGCGCAGCGGGATGGCCCCCAACAGGCCGAGGAGCCGTGCCGCGATTGGGTTGG
>Ga0315902_10006562_pt1 | contig 16082 bp, 15 predicted proteins | sample LakEriMetagenome_9_FD_203523 | JGI IMG/M metagenome (GOLD analysis project Ga0315902, IMG submission 203523) | Freshwater fungal communities from buoy surface, Lake Erie, Ohio, United States - Buoy 12 MA117 | ecosystem: Environmental > Aquatic > Freshwater > Lake > Lake biofilm | place: USA...
GGCAGCCTGTGGCCCTGGTGGACGAGTTCGATCCGGCCACCGACCCGCGCATGGCCCAGCGTCCGCTGAAGGCCGTGCGCGTGATGGGTCAGGACCTGGTGCTATTCCGCGACGACGCCGGCAACTGGGGCCTGCTGGACCGCGACTGCCCGCATCGCGGTGCCGATCTGGCCTACGGCCGCCTCGAGGGCGACGGCCTGCGCTGCCCCTTCCACGGCTGGAAGTTCGATGCCACGGGCCGCTGCCTGGACACCCCGGCCGAACCCTTGGGCAGCCGACTGCACGAGCGCGTACGCCAGCGCCAATACCCGGTGGTGGAGCGCAGCGGCGTGCTCTTCGCCTGGCTGGGCGAGCCGGGTACGGAGCCGCCCTTCCCCCGCTACGACTGCTTCGAAGCCCCCGGCACCCACACCTTCGCCTACAAGGGACTATGGCATTGCAACTGGCTGCAAGCCTTCGAGGTGGGTATCGACCCCTGCCACACCTCGTTCCTGCACCGCTTCCTCAACGATGCCTCGCTGGCATCGGTAGGCGACAACGCCGGGGCGCGGCAGTTCCGCAGCGCCAGCCTGGGCGAGGTCAATGGCGAGGCCTGGCCCATGTCGCGCATCATGCGGGAGTTCCACCGACCGGAGCTGTCCAGCGAGCCCACGCCCTGGGGCCTGCGCATCACCACGCTGCGGCGCATGACTGAGGAGCTGACGCACGTGCGCGTGACGCACGAGATCTTTCCGCAGACCTTCTGCATCCCGCTGTCACCCACGATGACCATCACACAGTGGCACGTGCCGGTGGACGATACGCACACCTACTGGTTCGCCTTCTTCACGAGTTACGACAAGCCGGTCGACAAGCAGGCCATGCGCGACCAGCGCGCGCCCTTCATCCCGCCGCCGCTGTACGTGCCCAAGGCCGGGCGCCACAACGACTGGGGCTTCAACCCCGAAGAGCAGCGTACGCGCACCTTCCTGGGCATGGGCGAGGACGACATCAACGTGCACGACCAATGGGCCGTGGAGAGCATGGGCGCCATCCAGGACCGCACGCGCGAACACCTGGGCACCAGCGACAAGATCATCATGACCCACCGCCGCCTGCTCCTCAAGGCCATGGATGAAGTGAAGGCCGGCGGCACCGCCCCGTTCAGCGCCGACCCCGCCACCGCTGCCCAGCAGGTAGGCGGGCCCGACTCGGTGGACGGCATTGCCCCGGCGGGCACCTGGAGCACCTGGTGGCAGGCCCAGGCTGAAGCCCGGCGGCAGGGTTCGCCCTGGTCGACCCACTCCGCAGAGGGCCAAGAAAAGAACACAGCACCCGCGACTTGAGGGCGTGCGCCATCTGATCTGCAACAGTCCGCGAAGGCCCTCTGGACGACGAGGCTGCGAAGGACCCTTACCCCACATCTCCATGATCACCATTCACTTCCAACACACCGGCCCGGGCGGGCGCGTGACCGGTGTCGAGATCACCGGTAAACCAGGCGACAGCCTGATGCAGGCGGCCGTGGCGGCAGGCGTGGACGGCATCGCCGCCGATTGCGGTGGCCTGCTCACCTGCGCCACCTGCCACGTGGTGGTGACCGAACCCTGGCGCTCCGCCCTGCCACCCATGGCGGCAGAGGAAAGCACCATGCTCGACTTCACCGCCACCCCACGCTGCGACGGCAGCCGCCTGAGCTGCCAGATCGTGCTCAGCCAGGCCCTGGACGGGATGATGGTGGACTTGCCGAAGAGTCAGTATTGAACATGGCGGCGCGCTGCTTAGTGGCGCGCGAGAGCGCTGCCCCCAAGATCAGTGACACTGAGAACGCTGTGAACACCATCGCCAACACGCCAGACGAGAAGGCGGCTCCAGACGCCCATGTCACCGACCTACTGCGGTCTGCCTTGGCAGGCTTTCCGGGTCTGGAGCTGGTACTGCTGTTTGGATCTCTGGGGCGCGGGCAGGCACGGCCCGACAGCGACGTGGACATTGCCGTTCAAGCCGACCACCCCCTGTCCGCTCAGGAGCGGATGGCCTTGATCGATACCGTGTCGCAAACCCTTCAGCGGCCCGTGGATCTGGTGGATCTGCGCACCGCAGGTGAACCCACCAAGGGCCAGGTGGTACGTCACGGCCGGCGCGTCCTGGGCAGCAGCGCGGCGCACGGCCGCCTCATCTACACCCAGCTGGTCGATCAGGCGGACTTCGGACCGTTGCGCCGTCGAATCCTGGAGGAAAGGCGGATAGCGTGGACAGGGAAGTAGTCGAGCAGAAGTTGGAGTCCTTGCGCCGATGCGTGCAGCGTGTGGCCGCCAAATGCCCCGTCGACGCCGACACCCTGGCACGTGAGGTAGACCTTCAGGACATCGTCACACTGAACCTCAGCCGGGCGGTACAGATGTGCGTGGATGTGGGTGCGCACATGATCGCGTCGACCGAAACCCCTGCCCCCGCGACCATGGGCCAGACGTTTGAATTGCTCAGCCAGAAGGGCATCCTCCCTGAGGCGTTGGCGACTCGCCTGCAGCGCGCGGTGGGCTTCCGCAACATCGTCATGCACAACTACGAGGCCATCGACTGGCAGGTGGTGCACGCCTTGGCGCGCACGCACCTCGATGACTTCGCTTCCTTTGCTCGCGCGATCGTGGAGCACCTCGGCAAGCAACCCGAAACCTGACAGCACGCTGGATCACGCACCTCACCACCCATGCGAGAGAACGGCATGCCAGGTGGGACAAGGTCAGCTTCGGGGCCTTGGTGCGCGCCATCCTGCCGTTCTACGCGCCCTTGGCGACCTCGCTGCTGCTGATCACCTATTGGCTCGACCTGTCGCTGTGACTGCCGCGTGCGCTGAAGTGACTCGGCGGGCGCAGCGCCTCAGAGATGCGCTCGGTGGTGCCGCAGGTGGTCTTCGATGAAGGTGGACACGAAGAAGTAGCCATGGTCGTAGCCCAGCTGACGGCGTAACTGCAGCGGGACCTTGGCCACCACACAGGCCTGCTCCAGCAGGTCGGGCCGCAGCTGCGTGGCGAGAAAAGGGTCGGCCTCGCCCTGGTCCACCAGGATGGGCGGGCCGGCCCATCCCCTGGATTGCAGTAGCGCCGTGGCGTCATACGCAGCCCAGGCAGACCGGTCCGCCCCAAGGTAGCCGGCAAGTGCCTTTTCTCCCCACGGGCAGCGCATGGGCGCGGCAATGGGCGCGAAGGCCGACAGGCTGCTGACCCAGCCGGGCTCGGACAGCGCGATCGTCAGCGCGCCATGCCCGCCCATCGAGTGGCCCGACATTGCGGTGCGCGCTGCATCCACGGGAAATTCGGCCTCGACCAGGGTACGCAGTTCCCGGGCGATGTACTGGCGCATCCTGTAATGCCGGGACCAGGGCTCGCAAGTGGCATCCACATAGAAGCCCGCCCCGACACCGAAGTCCCAGGAGTCTCGATCCCCCGGCAGCGTGACACCGCGGGGGCTGGTGTCAGGAACCACCAGCGCCAGGCCGAGCTCGGCGGCAACCCGCTGGGCGCCCGCCTTGGAGATGAAGTTCTCCTCGGTGCAGGTCAGCCCGGACAGCCACCACAGCGCCGGCACGCGCCCGGCACTGGCCTGCGGTGGCAGGAACAAGCCAAAGCGCATCGTGCAGCCGGTCGCCTCGGACTCGTGCGACCACACCTGCTGCGCGCCGCCAAAGCAGCGGCTTTCGGAGACCTTCTTCAGCGTCATCAGAAGGTGACCACCGAGCGGATAGAGCTGCCTTCATGCATCAGGTCGAAGGCGTCGTTGATGCGCTCGATCGGCATTACGTGAGTGATCAGGCTGTCGATGTCGATCTTGCCGTCCATGTACCAGTCGACGATCTTCGGCACGTCGCTGCGCCCGCGTGCGCCGCCGAAGGCCGAGCCTTTCCAGACCCTGCCGGTGACGAGTTGAAAGGGCCGGGTCTTGATCTCCTGGCCGGCGCCTGCCACCCCGATGATGACGCTCACACCCCAGCCGCGGTGACAGCACTCGAGCGCCTGGCGCATGACCTCGACGTTGCCGATGCACTCGAAAGAGTAGTCCGCTCCGCCACCAGTGAGCGCGACGAGGTGGGCGACCAGGTCACCGCCGACCTCCTTGGGATTGACGAAGTGCGTCATGCCGAACTTCTCGGCAATCGCCTTGCGGGACGGGTTGATGTCGACGCCGATGATCATGTTGGCGCCCACCATCCGGGCGCCCTGGATCACGTTCAGCCCGATGCCGCCCAAGCCGAAGACCACCACGTTGGCGCCCGGCTCGACCTTGGCGGTGTTGATGACCGCACCGATGCCGGTGGTCACGCCGCAGCCGATGTAGCAGATCTTGTCGAAGGGCGCGTCCTCGCGGACTTTGGCGAGCGCAATCTCGGGCAGCACCGTGAAGTTGGAGAACGTGGAGCAGCCCATGTAGTGGTGGATCTTGCGTCCGCTGATGGAGAAGCGGCTGGTGCCGTCGGGCATCACCCCCTGGCCTTGCGTGGCGCGGATGGCTGTGCACAGGTTGGTCTTGCGCGACAGGCAGGACTTGCACTGCCGGCACTCCGGCGTGTAGAGCGGGATGACATGGTCACCCTTCTTCAGCGTGGTCACGCCCACCCCGACGTCGACGACCACACCAGCACCCTCATGGCCAAAGATCGCTGGGAACAGCCCCTCCGGATCGGCACCCGAGCGCGTGAACTCATCGGTGTGGCACACCCCGCTGGCCTTGATCTCGACCAGCACCTCCAAGGCCCTGGGTCCCTCAAGCTGCACGGTCTCAATGACCAAGGGCTTGCCCGCCTCGTACGACACCGCTGCCTTCACATCCATCGTCTGCTCCCTGCGCGGCTGGTGCGCTGTCCAAAACGCCGATGTTCGGGCACGAGCGCGTGCGCTGTCAATGCAATGCGGCGTGTTGGCGTACGGCACTGGACTTGACCTGCGGTTGCGCTGCACGGAAGGAGCGTGTTACTATGGAAACGTTTCCATCACATACCTTTCGCAGGAGCCGCTATGGGATCCACAGGTGAGTTCAAGAGGCTGGTGGTCACACCGGAGCAGGTGCAGGCTTATCAGCGCGACGGATTCCTGGTGGTGGAGGACGTGCTCGACGCCGCGGAGGTAGCGGCCCTGCAGCGCGTGACGGATGAGTTCGTAGAGCAGTCGCGGAAATTCACCGATCACACGAAGATCTATGACCTCGAGCCAGGCCACAGCGCTGAGCAGCCGAGGGTCAGACGCATCAAGATGCCACATGCGCATCACCCGGTGTACGACGCCGTGATGCGGCACCCGCGTATCCTGGCCGTAGTACAGGCGCTGGTGCATCAGGCGGTCCGGTTCGACACGTCAAAGCTCAACTTGAAGAGCGCCGGTTACGGCTCAGCCGTCGAATGGCACCAAGATTGGGCTTTCTACCCGCACACCAACGACGATTTGGCCGCAGTGGGTGTGATGATCGACGACATGGCGCTGGCCAACGGTCCGTTGCTGTGCATTCCCGGCAGCCACCGCGGCCCGGTGTTCGACCACCACGATGGCGAGGGCCTGTTCTGCGGGGCCATGGACCCAACCACTGGCGAGATCGATTACTCCGCCGCCGTGCCTTGTGTAGGCCGGGCCGGCAGCATCTCGATTCACCACGTTCGCACGGTGCACGGCTCGGCGGTCAACACATCAGATTCACAGCGCCGCCTGCTGTTGTTCCAGTATCGCGCCGCCGATGCCTGGCCGCTGATGAGCCGCAGCCAGGTGGGCTTCGACGAATGGAAGTCGATGCTGCTGAGCGGGGAAGACGACCCGATCAGCCCGCGCTGCACCGATGTACCAGTACGCCTGCCGCTGCCGGTCGCGCAGCACCAGGGTTCGATCTACGAGAACCAGCGAACGCTAAAGAACAACTACTTCGGCTCCGCCGAGGCGCCTAAGCCCGCTAATACGGGCAATGTGCTCTCTCCCGGCTGATTCCTGGCGGCGCAATGCAAGAACCCTTCAGCAAGCAACGAGGATTCCCATGAACACGCTCTCAGTGCAAACCCACAAGCCCGTGCGTGAGCAGGTCAGCGCGGCCGAATGGGAGGTCCGTGTCAACCTTGCCGCGTGCTATCGCCTGATGCATGAATTTGGCATGGTGGAGATGATTGCTAACCACATTTCGGCACGCATACCCGACACCGAAAGTGAATTCCTGATCAACCCCTATGGCATGCTGTACGACGAAATCACGGCGTCGAGCCTGATCAAGATCGATCTCGAGGGCAACGTACTGTTCAACGCTACCGGTTATGGCTTCAATCGGGCGGGCTACGTGATTCACAGTGCAGTGCACGGCGCGCGCCACGACGTCGCTTGTGTGATCCACACCCACACCTTGGCAGGCATGACGGTGTCCGCACAAAAACAAGGGTTGTTGCCGATCGCACAAAGCGCCATGCGTTTTTCAGACATTGCTTATCACGACTACGAAGGCTTGGCACTGCGGCTGGATGAGCGCGCGCGACTGGTGCAGTCATTGGGTGACCGCGAAGCGCTGATCCTACGGAACCACGGCCTGCTGACCGTAGGTGACAGCATCCCTGAATGCTTCAACAACCACTATCGTCTCGAACGCGCGTGCCAGTTGCAGGTGATGGCGCTTTCCTGCAACTCAGAGATCCGGCTGCCGCCGGAAGAAGTAGTGCAGTCCACCTACGACGGCTTCAGCAAGTCAGGTCCATTCAGTCGTCGGGGGTTGGTGGAATGGCCGTCGCTGCTGCGGCGACTGGATCGGATTGACCCGAGTTACGCCAGCTGACTGCCAGGGCCGTCGGTGTCATGCAGGCTGCGTCGCCTGAAAGACCCGGCCGCCCTGTACTGTGCCCCAGACGCCTACGTCCTTGAGTTCCTCGGGGGACACCGCTGTGGGATCGTCGTTCAGCACGCAAAAGTCGGCGCGTTTTCCGCACTCGATAGAACCTATTTCATCGTCGAGCTTGAGCGTGTAGGCGGCGCCTAGGGTAATCGCATGAAGCGAGTCAGCCACAGAGATCCGTTCATGAGCGCCAAGTACGCGGCCAGAGGCGGTGACTCGGTTCACGGCACTCCAGGCAGTGAATAACGGGCCCAGTGGGGTCACTGGGGCGTCGCAGTGGATGGCGAAGGGCACGCCAGTCCGCTGGGCCGTGGCGCAGGCGTTCATCCGTTCTGCCCGTTCCGGTCCGACTGTTGTGCTGTAGTGCTGGTCGCCCCAGTAATAGTGGTGGTTCGAAAACAGGTTCACGCACATGTCCAGGGCCTTCATGCGCCTGAACTGGGCGGCATCGGCCAACTGGCAGTGCTGCAGGTTAAATCGGTGGTCGCGCGTGGGCGCCGCGCTCAGGGCATCGGCGAGGCAATCCAGCGCGAGTTCCGTGGCCTCGTCGCCGTTGGTGTGGGTATGCACCTGAATGCCCTGCTGCAGGGCCAAGGTGTAGCACTCGCGGATGGCCTCCGGTGAGGTGTACCAGAGGCCGTTGGATGCGCCATTAAAGTAGCCAGGCCAGCGCATTCGGGCGGAAAACCCCTGGATCGAGCCGTCGGCCACCACCTTGATGCGACCCAGGCGTACTCTCTCGGTGCTGCGGCGCTTCAAGGCGACGGATCGTTCCACTGCTTGCGCAGGTGTCATGCCGATCAGGCGCAACAACGGCACCAGCCTCAGTGGATAGTCTTTTTCATTCGTGATGCGTAACAGGCTATCCAACTCAGGTTCCAGCAGTGTGGCCGCCAGGTCGGTCGACGTGGTGACCCCGGCGCGCACCGCCAGCTTGGCGTAGGCGCGAATGCCGGCCTCGTCACCAGAAAGAAAGGATCGGTCCAGTCCTACATGTGCGAACGCAGTGCCCATGGCATCGGGGCCTTTGAGTTCACCCGTTGGCAGGCCATCTGCACCCAGCGCAATACCAGGGTGGTCGATGCCTTGGCGCAGATAGCCAATACGCTCCAGGACGGCAGAATTGACCGCCAGGATGTGTCCGCTGGCGTGCATCACCCCCACCATGCGTGTGTCGCTGACCCGGTCCAGATGCACACGCGTGAGGCGCTCGGTACCGTAGTAGATGGGGTCCAGCCCCCAGCCGACGATCGGTCCCTCAGCCTTTGCTTCCGCTACTTTGGCCAATCGCGCGACCACCGCATCCAAGGCACCTGCACCTGGCCAGTTCCGACCGTCCGGGTCGTTGACGTCGAAGTACCCGCAATACGCATAACGCCACAAGGCCCCCGCCATCAGGTGCGCGTGGGCTTCCACAAAGCCGGGCATCAGCACCTTGTCGGCAAAGCGCGCATCCAGGACATGGGGGCCCCATCCGCGTAACTCGTCCAGCGAGCCAGCGCCGAGGATTCGGCCATCGCGCACCGCCACGTGCGTGGCCAGTGGTTTCGACGGGTTCATGGTGATGATCTTGCGGGCGCTGAAGATGGTCGTGCTCATGGGAGTGCCTCTGGTTGCTGCATGGGGGTGAGGTCAGCTCTTGGCCCCAAACGGACGGCGGCACTGCCCCTCTGCAAGCTGGCCGCTGTACCGTGTCAGAGCGCTGTCTTGTACAGAGCTTCACCACTGTTCGACACACGGTGGCAGGCCACCTTGTGGCCGGGCAGCACCTCTCGCAGCGGTGGCGGCTCTATGTGGCAACGCGCCTCAGCAAACGGGCAGCGGCCGGCAAAGCGACAGCCCGGAGGGACGTTGATCGGGCTGGGTGGGTCGCCCTGCAGCCGGATGCGATCACGCCGGCTGCGGTTGCGCGGGTCGAAGGAGGGCGCGGCCGACCACAGGGCCACCGTGTAGGGATGAAGCGGTTGTTCGAACAGGCTGGTGCGCGAGGCCTGCTCGACGATCTGCCCCAGGTACATCACCCCGATCTCGTCGCACATGTGACGGATCACGCCGAGGTCGTGGGATATGAACAGGTAGGTCAGCCCCAGATCGCGCTGCAGGCGTTGCATCAGATTCAGGATCTGTGCCTGGATGGCTACATCCAGCGCGGACACCGGCTCGTCGCACACCACCAAGTCGGGTTTGGCGGCCAGTGCGCGGGCCAGTACGATGCGCTGGCGCTGCCCCCCCGAAAACTGATGCGGAAACAGCTGAAGCTGTTCGGGGCGCAGGCCGGTCTGCAGGAACAGCTGGCGGGCCAGCTCGGGCCGCTTGTCTGGCGCACCGACCTCCATCAGCTCCAGGGCCTCCAGGATCGCATCACCCGCCCGCTTGCGTGGGTTGAGCGACGCAAACGGATCCTGGAACACCATCTGGAAGCGCCGGCGCACCTTGCGCAGGCCCTCGCCCTGCAGCGCGCCGATGTCGTCATCACCCAGACGCATGCTGCCGGCCGTCAGCTTGACCAGCCGCATCACCGCCAGCGCCGTGGTGCTCTTGCCCGAGCCGCTCTCACCCACGATGCCGAAGGTGGTGCCCCGTGGAATGTCGAAACTCACGCCGTCGACAGCCCTGACCACCGACTTCTTGCCGAAGAGTCCGTCGCCCAGCGGGAAATAGACCTTCAGGTCGCGCACTTGCAGCAGCGTCTCACTCATGCGCGAGCTCCGGGCACATGCAACCAGCACAGCACGTGCCTCCGGCCGGCATCGAGCCAGGTCTCGGGGGGTAACTGCCTGCGGCAGCGGTCCTGTACATGGCTGCAGCGGTCGGCGAACGAACAACCGGCGCCGCGCTCTAGCAGGCTTGGTACGGTCCCAGGTATCTCTGTCAAGGGCTCGCCGAAGTCCGCTGTACGGCTGCCCGGCGCGCAGGCGATCAGACCCTGGGTGTAGGGGTGCATCGGCGACTGCAGCACCTCGGCCACCGAGCCTTCCTCGACGATGCGCCCTGCATACATCACCGCCACGCGATCGGCCATCTCGGCTATCGCGCCCATGTCGTGGGTGATCAGCACCACCGCAGTGCCGGTGCGCTCGCGCAGTTCGGAGATCAGGTCGAAGATCTGTGCCTGCACGGTGACATCGAGTGCGGTGGTAGGCTCGTCGGCGATCAGTACATCGGGCTTGCAGGCCAGCGCCATGGCGATCATCACCCTCTGGCGCATACCCCCAGAGAACTGGTGCGGGTACTCGTGCACCCGGGTCTTTGCTGCCGGGATGCCCACAGCCTCCAGCATTTCGATCGCCCGGTGCGTGGCCGCCTTCGCGGAAAGGCCCTGGTGAAGACGTATTGCCTCACCGATCTGGTCACCCACCGTGTAGGCCGGGTTCAGCGAGGTCATCGGCTCCTGAAAGATCATCGAGATGCGGTTGCCGCGGTACTTGCGCATCGCGGGCTCGCTCAGGGTCATCAGGTCGCGGCCATCGAGCATCACGCGGCCCGAGGTGATGCGACCTGGCGGCGTGGGAATCAGGCGCATCATGGCCAGCGCGGTCATGCTCTTGCCGCAGCCGGACTCTCCAACGAGGCCCAGGGTTTCGCCGCGGTGTACGGTGAATGCGACGTCGTCGAGCACGCGCGCCACGCCTCCGCGGGTCTGGAACTCGACGCCCAGCTGACTGACTTCGAGCAGCGCAGGGAGATGGTCGGTGATGGTCATGACATCTGGGCTCACGTCACCGCAATTGCAGCTTGGGATTGAGCGCGTCGTTGAGCCCGTCACCGACCAGGCTGACCGACAACACTGTGAGAAAAATCGCCGCACCGGGGAAACTCACCGCCCACCAGCACTCGAGAATATTGCGCCGGTTGGAGCCGATCATCAGCCCCCAGCTCATCACGTTCGGGTCGGACAGCCCTAGAAAACTCAGACCCGCCTCGAACAGGATCGCCACACCAATGATCAGCGTGGCGGACACGATGAGAGGCGGCAGAGCATTGGGCAGGATCTCGTACAGCATTAGACGTAGGTGGCGTGCGCCCATGGCGCGCGCAGCGCTGACATATTCCAGGCCGCGCAGGCGCATGAACTCGGCGCGGGCCAGCCGTGCGGTGCCGGTCCAGCTGACCGTGCCGATGGCCAGGATCACCACGCCTAGCGAGGGCTGGAACAGCGTGACCAACACCATAGCGAACAGCAACGCCGGCAGCACCTGAAACAGCTCTGTCAGGCGCGACAGGAGGTTGTCGACCCACCCGCCGAAATAGCCCGCCAGCGAGCCCACGGCAACACCAATTGACACCGTGATGCAGGCCGCCGCAAGGCCCACCATCACGGTGGCGCGTCCCCCCACCAGCATGCCTGCCAGGATGTCGCGCCCTAGGTAGTCGGTGCCCAGCCACAGCGTGGTGTCGGTGAAAGGTTCGGTGAAGGGCGCGCCCGCGATATCAAACGGTTTGACGCCATACAGGCCCGGCCCCACCACCATGACGAGAACAATGCACGCCAGCAAGGTGAGGCCCAGCATTGCAGCCTTGTTGCGCCGGAACACGCGCCAAGCCTCACGGGTGGGCGACAGTACTTGCACCGTCATCGCAGCGGTCGTGATACCCGGGGGCGTCTTGGATGTGCTCATTTGCCACGCAGCCGCGGATCAATCCAGCGGTAGCTCATATCGGTTAGCAAGTTGGCCGCGATGACCATCAGGGACGAAAAAGTCAGCACACCCAACAGCGTGGGGTAGTCGCGCCCCAGGATGGCGTCCAGCGCCAGCGTGCCCAGGCCTGGCCAGCTGAACACGGTCTCCACCAGTACGGCGCCAGAGATCAGGTTGCCGAACTGCAACCCGGCGATCGTCACAACCGGCATCAGCGCGTTGCGCAGCGCGTGCTTGAAGGTGATGACCCATTCGCTCAGGCCTTTTGCGCGCGCGGTGCGGACGTAGTCGGAGCCCAGGATCTCAAGCATGCTGGCCCGCGCGAGCCGGCTGTACTGCGCCAGGTAGATGATCGCCAGTGTGAGCGCCGGCAACACGAGGTGGCGCAGTACATCGACTGCCGCGCTCCAGCCGCTCACACCGAACTGGCGCACGTCGCGCATGCCGGCGATCGGCAGGATTGGCCAGACCTTACCGAACAGCAGCACCAGCAAGATACCGGTCCAGAACACCGGCATGGCGTAACCCACCAGGGACAGCACCGTGACCGCTCCGCTGGCGAAACTGTCGGGCCGGCGAGAGGCAAAGACACCCAGCAGGGTTCCGACGGCGATGGCGAACACCAAAGCCGTCAGCACCAGCAGGATGGTGGGACCGATTCGGTCCAGGATCAGCCCCGACACCGGGCGGCTGTAGGTGTATGACTGCCCCAGGTCGCCCTGCAGGCTCTTGCCGATATAGGTTACGAACTGCATCGGCAGCGGCTGGTCCAGGCCATAGGCCTTTTTGATGCCGGCTATCACCTGCTCGTCGCCGCCGCCCATTTCGCCGGCGATCACGCTGGCCGGGTCACCTGGTGCTGCGTGAATCAGCAGGAAATTGATCGCCAAGACGGCCACCAGCAAACCAATGGCCCACGCAAGGCGTCTCACCACGACCAGAAAGACACTCATTGCCAATACGCCAGATCAGGCCTTGACCGTCATCTCCGTGATGCCGTCGATCTGGCCCCAGATGCCAGATGGCGCGTTGACCACCTTACTGGAATACGCCTCGTAGAAGGTCTGTTCGTACAGGAAGGCCACCGGACAATCGTCGACCACGGTCTTCTGCACCTGCTTGTACAGCTCCTTGCGTTTGGCCAAGTTCATCTCCTGGCCGGCGGCGGCAAGCCACTCGTCGACCTTGGGATTGCTGTAGCTCTGCGTATTGGACCAGATCACGCCGGGCTTGATGTTGGAGCTCAGCCAGGTGCGGTGCACGCCAATCACCGGGTCGCCCCAGTTCCAGACGGCGTCGAGCGTCATCTCAAATTGCAATGAAGCCACGCGCCGTGCCCAAGACGGGAAGTCGGGCGACTGCCGGATATTGAGCTCGACACCGATCTTGGCCAGCGAGGGCTTGAGGTATTCCTGGATCGTCTTCTGATCCGCATTGCCGGGGGGTGCGTCAAGATCGAGCGTCAGCCGCACGCCGTTGGCGTTAGGCTTGAGCCCCGCCTCATTCAGCAGCTGGGTCGCCTTGGTCAGGTTGAGTTCGTACTTTTCTACTTCGCTGTTATAGAAGGGGCTTCCGCCTGCCAGAGGGCCGGTGGCGCGGTTGTTGATTCCTCCCAGGATAGTCTCGAGGATGTATTTCTTGTCTATTGCAAAATTGATCGCCTGGCGCACTCGCTTGTCGGCGAGTTTCGGATTCTTTGTATTGAAAGCCAGCCAGACCAGAGGCCCGATGGCCGGTGCCGCGCCCTTGACCACCTGCACACCTGGCGTCTTGCGGATCCGCGTCAACTCGCGTGGATCGGTCACGGACTGCATGTCGACTTCGCCGCGTTCGAACGCCAACAGCAGGCTGCTGGAGTCCTTGAACAGCCGCACGATGATGCGATCCAGCCTGGGGTAACCCTTGAGGAAAAATCGGTCGAAGCGCTCCATCACGATGTGCTCGCCCGGCTTGAACTCGACCAGACGGAACGGACCGGAGCCGACCGGGCTGGCGTTACGCGGATGGATCTTGACGTCAGTGCCGTCGCCGAAGATGTGTTTGGGAATGATGGGGGTCAGCGACGTGGACAACGCTAGCAGCACCGCCGGGTGAGGCTCGGAAAGGCGGATTACGGCGGTCTGCGGATTGCTGATCGTGACCGCGTTGACCGGGCCGTACATGGTCTTGAACGGATGGTTGTCACGAATCGTCTCGATCGAGAACTTGATGTCCTCGGCGGTGATGGGCTTGCCATCATGGAACACCGCGTCTTTGCGCAGCACCAGCGTCACACTGCGGTTGTCGGGTGACAGGGTCCAGCTTTCGGCCAAGTAGGGCTGCGCCTTCCAGTCCTTGTTCATGCGGATCGGTGAAGCAAACAGTTGCGCCGCCGGCAGCATCGTTGCAATGCCGCTCTGTACCGCCGAGTTCAGGTGGCGCGGCGCCTGCGTGCTGCCGATAACCAGCACCCCGCCTTTGGCAGCTTGGGCGGCCACCTCAAAGGGAATTCCGAATATGCAACCTGCCGAAAATGCAGCGCCGGTCTGGATCAGGCCGCGACGGCCGATGGCCCTGACACGAGAGCGTTCCAGTTCCAGTGTGACCGCCTGCTGCTTCAACCTCTCTGATACTCCCACGGCGGCTCCTCAATTTTTGAACGTATCTAATGGAAACGTTTTCATAGTAGCACGCCCCATCAGTGCCGCGCAACTGGTTTGGGGCACGTGGCGAGCTGCTTCGCCGCCAACTGCGTGCGCGCCTGCTCCAAGCCTGTAACGTCACTTTTTCCGCGTCAGGACTGTCAAGGTTCGATCAGGGGAAGCGCAGAGCTTGCCCCATATACTCGATCGCTATGCAACGCTTCTTGCGGACAGCGGGCGATTCTCGGTATTGCTTGGCACGCTCAGGCCCATCCAACAGCCCTTCTTGGGTGAAGTAAATGCGGGCTGCGCGAGAGCCACGGCCTGATGGCTGCGCACCGGGCACGAGCCGGCGGGCCACGATCAAGGATGTGGCTGCGGCGGCTGGCGTCGCGGTGGTCACAGTTTCGCGTGTGATCAATACGCCTCATCAAGTGCAGGCCGTCAATCGCCAGCGTGTACTGCAGGCTATGGAGCGGTTGGGCTACAGCCCGAACTTGGCGGCGCGCAGTATGCGCACGCAATTCACGCGCTCAATCGGTTTTCTCACACCCGAGCTCAGCAGCCAGAGCAATGCGGCCGTCGCACAGGCCTGCGAACGCGCCTTGGCCGAGGCAGGCTATGCAATGCTGGTCACCAGCAGCGACCACAGGCCCGAAAGAGAAGTTGCAGCTCTAGACTTGCTGCGAGCGCGCGGTGTGGATGGAATTGTGTTGTACGTATCCGACGAGACGCATGTTGGCTTGGCACGGGTGCTTGGCAACATCGACGTACCGCTGGTGGTGCTGGACCGCAGCCTGTCGGTGCGTGCCGATCACGTTCTCAGTGATCACGCCAGCGCCATGGAACTAGCGGTACAACACCTCGCATCGCTTGGCCATAAGCGTATCGCACTGGTCGGGCACCAACAGCAGGTGCGGCCAAGCCTCGAACGTGAACGCTCCTTTCGCCAGTCAATAAAAGCACTGCGGATCGGCCCTGCGCATGTGCTGAAGGTGCCGCGTGACGGCGAGGTGGCGTTGGATGAACAGATCTTCACGGCAGCCAAAGCGCCCACCGCGATCATCGTGGAGGGTACTCGGCTGCTGAGTCATGTGTTGCAGGGCCTGCGAGCCTGCAGCCTGCGCGTCCCCGAGGATCGGTCCGTGATCGGCATCGACACGCTAGATGTGTCGGTTCTGACCACGCCTGAAACGACGACCATCGCACGCGACTTCCATGCTGTAGGACGCACTGCGGCAGAGTTGATGGTTCGGCGGCTGGCCGAGCCCGGGTCGCCCGCGCAGCAGGTGCAGCTTGACAGCCAGTTGCTGCTGAAGGGCTCTTGCGCCGCTCCGCCAGGGCTCAGCCGCGCGAAAGCGCGGTAACTGCATGGACAGGTCTCGTTGCTTGGAAGAAGTCAGGCCGCCCTGGACCGGACTGGCGGCCGCGCCAAGGCAGCAACCTGGTCAGGCATGGCAGCGAACGTCGGGTTCTCACATTCGAAGGCCCTGAGCACCGCGGCCAGCGCCGGCCCCGGTTCAGCTCCGCGCCAGACCATTCCCACGTCGCCCACGTCGCCCACGTCGGGCGACAGTGCCAGGGGCAAGGCCACCACCAGGCCTTTGTGCTGCATGCGCTCGGCGACCACGCTGGACATCAAGCCCAGCAAGACGACATTGGCAAGCGATGACACAAGCTACTTCGGCACGGCCGACGCACCGAAGCCGGGGACGGTTGTTACGCGCCCTTGAGGACCCCGCCTATGCACGCACTTTGCGCCAGGAGTCTTGACCTTGACCGCGACCGGCGTTGTCGATACCGTCAATGTCGATGTCTGACCCGATGCCTGACCCGATGCCTGACCCGCTGCCCGGCGCGCCTGGCCGAACAGGCCCCTCTAGACTTTTGAGAGCCTGATTAGAAACCTGCCTCAGCAGGCTCGTCCAGTGAGCCACTGAGGCCGTAATCTGAGCTCTCCTGACGAAGGAGAGTCCTGATGTCCAGCCACCAG
>Ga0315902_10006565_pt1 | contig 16082 bp, 30 predicted proteins | sample LakEriMetagenome_9_FD_203523 | JGI IMG/M metagenome (GOLD analysis project Ga0315902, IMG submission 203523) | Freshwater fungal communities from buoy surface, Lake Erie, Ohio, United States - Buoy 12 MA117 | ecosystem: Environmental > Aquatic > Freshwater > Lake > Lake biofilm | place: USA...
CTAAAAAGGAATAAAAATGAAATCAGTAGTATTGTCCATCGCTTTATTGTTCGGTATGTCAACAGCAGTTTATGCTGAGGCTGAAAAAACAAAAGTGTGTGTTGATGTTAAAGACAAAGAAGGCAAACCTGTTAAAGATGCCAAAGGCAATGTAAAGCAGAATTGCAAGGAAATGAAAGTCCACAAGAAACTAGAGGGCACAGAAGTTCCTGTGAAGAAATAATGGCATCAACTGTAGAAAGAATAGGTATTGTTGAAACTAAGGTAGAAAACCTTAGTGAAAAGATGGATGAGTTAAAGGGTGATGTTAAGGAGATGCATGATTGCCTTGATAAGACCAGAGATAGCTTGACAGATAAACTAAATGAGATGTATAATGCATCATGTGAACAACATGCTGAGTTAGCCAAGAAGATTGGTAACTTGGAACAAATCCGTCAAAAAATGATTTGGATGGTTGCCGGTGCGGTAGCTTTTGCTGGCATTCTTTCCGGACATTTCGAAAAGATTGTTGCTTTTATCCATTGATTGTCGTATAATCTAGATTCTTTGTAATCTTTCTACTTTTTTGTTATGTCCGTTTTTATTGATAGAACCTTTCTGCTAAGGGTATCCCCGAAGCTTCAAAAATTCACACAGAAGAAGGCCGACCTGTATAACTTCAGGTGTCCTCTCTGTGGCGATTCTTCCAAAAACAAAACCAAAGCTCGTGGTTACATTTTTGCCAAAAAGAACAACTACTTTTATATGTGCCACAATTGTGGTGCATCCATCAACTTTTATAATTTTCTGGAAAAAGTAGACGAATCTCTTTGCAAAGAATATGCTTTAGAACGGTATAAAAATGCAGACACAGGAACAAAAAAAGAAAAACCAACCTTTGATGAATTCAAAGCTGAAACACCAAAGTTCAAAAAGAAATTGGAAATTCCTTCCATTGAATCGTTACCAGAAGCGCATTTTGCTAAGGCGTATGTTCAATCCCGCAAAATTCCAGAGGCCTTTCATTCGGACTTATATTTTGCAGAAGACTTTAAAGGCTTTGTTGAAAAACTCGGTATCGAAAAGGAAGGTCTCAAGGAAGAGGACCCAAGATTGGTAATTCCTTTCTATGATGAAGATAAGAGTCTAGTGGCCTTTCAAGGTCGAGCACTCGGTGAATCTAAACTCAGATACATCACAGTAAAGACAGATAAAGACAACCACAAGTTGTTCGGTACCGACAGGATCAATCAGGAAGAGATGATTTATGTTGTGGAAGGTCCTATTGACTCCATGTTTCTGGAGAATGCCGTGGCCACTGCCGATTCAAATTTGATGGCTGCAGCAAAACATTTTGATAAGACAAAAATAGTTTTGGTGTATGATAATGAACCACGAAATAAAGAACTACATAAGCAGATGGACAAGGCCATTGAGGAACACTACAATGTGGTGATCTGGCCAGAAATGATTGAAGAAAAAGATGTGAATGATATGGTTTTGAATGGATTCTCACCTGACGAAATCCAAGATATCATAAGTAAACATACATTTGTGAATCTTAGAGCAAAAATGGAATTTATCAACTGGAAAAAGACTTGAATGGAGATTTTATTATGAATGTAAAATTGATATCATACACACAGGGAGTAGACGGCAAGAATTTGTTGGAACAGGTTGCATATGCAGCCAGAGTCTCAAATCCTGCCAATCAAAATAATAGCGACACCGCTGAAAAGTTGGTTCGTTATCTTATCAAAAATCAACATTGGTCACCGTTGGAGATGGTGAACATTTGTCTGGAGATAGAAACTACTAGAGATATTGCACGCCAGATTTTGAGGCATCGTTCATTTTCTTTTCAGGAATTCAGCCAGCGTTATGCTGTTGCAGACCTTGGTTGGGAATTGAAAGAAGCCAGATTACAAGATACGAAAAATAGACAAAATAGTATTGTGACTGACAACTTGGCTTTACAGGCCTGGTGGGAAACGCAACAAAAGAAAGTAATAGAAGCATCATCAAGTGCTTATGATTGGGCTATTGCAAATGGTATCGCAAAAGAACAGGCGAGGGCAGTGCTGCCGGAGGGTATAACAGTTTCACGATTGTATATGAACGGAACGCTTCGTAGTTGGGTTCACTATATACAACTCCGCAGTGAAAAGGGAACACAAAAAGAACATCGTGATGTTGCATTGGCTTGTGCCGCTGAAATTGAAAAAGTTTTTCCCATGATTAAGGAGTATGTCAATGAACAGTAAAGACGATGTTAAAACATTTATGATTGCATGTGGTCAAACTCAAAATGATTTTGGTCCTCAGGCAGAATTGTATGTCGATTTGATTGTTGAAGAATTCAAAGAACTTGTGACAGCATATGGCAATAGAGACAAAGTGGAAATTGCCGATGCTTGTGCAGACTTAAAATGGGTCATTGAAGGACTAGAACACTCTTTAAATATTCCACAACAAGAGGTGTGGGATGAAGTAGCAAGAAGTAATTTGGCCAAGATCAGCCCTAGTGGCAAAGTAGAAAAAAGAGAAGATGGTAAAGTGTTGAAACCAGAAGGTTGGACACCACCTAATATTAAAGCAATTATAAAAAGGTAAAAAAATATGGAATATATGGGTGTCAAAATAGACTTGGAAAAAGATAAACTATTTGATGAATTGGGAATAAAACGATTACAAGAATCGTACATGAGAGAAGATGAAACATCACCACAACAAAGATTTGCGTTCGTTTCAAAAAGTTTTGGAAGTAATCCTGAACACGCTCAGCGCCTTTACGATTACGCCTCTAATCATTGGCTCAGTTATTCTACTCCAATTCTTTCTTTTGGTCGTTCTAAGCGTGGGATGCCTATTTCGTGCTTTCTTAACTTTATTGAAGATACAGCGGAGGGTCTAGTTGATAATCTTAGCGAAACTAATTGGCTTTCTATGCTTGGGGGTGGTGTTGGCATTGGCTTCGGGATACGTAGTGCGGACGACAAGAGTACTGGCGTTATGCCGCACCTCAAAATTTACGATGCTTCATCTCTCGCTTATCGTCAAGGTCGTACTCGCCGTGGAAGTTATGCTGCTTATCTTGATATCAGTCATCCCGACATTATACCATTTTTAGAAATGCGTAAACCAACAGGTGACCCCAATGTGCGTTGCCTAAACTTGCATCACGGTATTAATATCACTGATGACTTCATGCATTTGATTGAAAAGTGTATGTTGGATCCTGAGGCCGATGATAGTTGGGAATTAAGAGATCCACATTCTGGTGATGTGAGAGAAGTGGTCTCTGCTAAACATCTATGGCAACAAATTCTTGAAATGCGTATGCACACAGGTGAACCATATATACATTTCATTGATACAAGTAACAGAATGTTGCCACAGTTTTTAAAAGACAAAGGATTGAAAGTGCATCAATCAAATCTTTGTTCAGAAATTATTTTACCAACCAATGAACAACGAACCGCAGTATGTTGCCTATCATCTTTAAATTTGGAGTATTATGATGAATGGAAAGACCATCCTACTTTTCTCCGTGATGTTGCTGAAATGCTTGACAATGTTCTTCAGTATTTTATTGATAATGCACCTGACGCCATTCAACGTGCAAGGTATTCTGCCGAGCGTGAGCGCAGCATTGGTATCGGTGCTTTGGGTTTCCATGCTTATCTACAACGGAAGGGCGTTGCGTTTGAAGGAGTAATGGCCAAGGTTGCAAACAATCAAATGTTCAAACAGATTAGAAAGGGTTTAGATGAAGCTAATATCAGTTTGGGAAAAGAACGTGGCGAAGCTCCAGATGCTGTTGGCAGCGGTCAACGTTTCAGTCATCTTATGGCTATTGCTCCAAATGCTTCTTCGTCTATCATTATGGGAAATACTAGCCCTAGTATCGAACCTTATCGTGCTAATGCTTATCGTCAGGACACGTTATCTGGCGCATTTCTAAACAAGAATCGTTGGCTAGATATAATCATCAAAGGTCTAACACAAACAGAGGAAGAATATAATGATATTTGGTCATCAATTATTGCAAATGATGGTTCAGTTCAACATTTGAATATTCTTGATGAAAATCAAAAAGCAGTATTTAAAACATCCATGGAAATTGACCAACGTTGGGTGATTGAATTAGCTGCTGACCGACAAATGTACATCGATCAAGCACAATCGTTGAATTTGTTCTTCCGTCCAGATGCACACATCAAGTACATTCATGCAATACACTTCATGGCATGGAAGAAGGGTGTGAAAACACTTTACTACTGCCGTTCAGAGAAATTGGCCAAGGCTGATAAAGTATCTAAGAAAATTGAACGACAAGTTATCAAAGAATTGGATATGATTCAAGTAGCACAAGGAAATGACTGTATAGCATGTGAGGGTTGAATGAAACCCACTATAGCATTGTTTATACATGATCCAAAGTGCTCAGTGCAAAGTGGTAATGGAATTATCAAAGCCTTAAATTCAAAGTACGAATTCAAAATATTTTCAAAGAATGAGTTGGAAGATGATTTCTTTGATGATGTACAAATGATTGCAGTACCGGGTGGCTTTGGTGATTCCGATTCATATGATAGATTATTTAATTACAATGCATATCGTGTGAAAGAATTTGTAAAGAATGGTGGTCACTATCTTGGTATCTGCATGGGTGCATATTGGGCAGGTAAACACTATCTCAATATTTTAGGTGATGTAGAAGTTGAGCAATATATAAAAAGACCAAACGCAGACACAAGGCGACCACATGCAAAAAATATGCCAATCGTATGGAATGGCATAGATGATAACATGTTCTTTTATGACGGCTGTGCATTTGGACCAGGTCAGTATGAGATTGTTGCAAAGTATATGAATGATGATCCGATGGCTATCATAAAAGGCAGAATTGGACTTATTGGTTGTCATCCTGAAAGTCAGCCACATTGGTATGAGAGTTACAGTTGGATGAAAGGCAAGTATCATAATGGTAGGCACCACACACAACTGTTGGAATTTGTAGATAAATTAATGAAAAAATAATAAAGGAAAAAATGAAAAAAATAATTATAAGCGTAATAGCAATGCTATCAATCGTAGCATTTGCACAAGGCAAACAAAAAGAGGGTGTCATTTATGATGCAGTTATCACCAGAGTTATTGATGGCGATACTGTAGCATTTCAAGCACCATTTCTACCTGCACCATTAAAGCAGGAATTATCAATTCGTGTGTTCGGTGTTGATACTCCAGAGAAGGGACATAGAGCCCAATGTCCAAGCGAGGATCAAAGAGGTCAGGCTGCTACCGCATTTACCAAAGCACAAATCAATGCATCAACCAAACGCCAAGTTATTCTAATGGACTGGGACAAGTATGGTGGGCGTGTGTTGGGTGATGTTGTACTTGATGGTAAGAGTTTACGTCAAATGTTAATAGCAAATGGCTTTGCCCGTGAATACTACGGTGAAGCAAAACAAAGTTGGTGCAATTAAAATGAAAAAAATTATTAGATTTACAGCATCATGGTGCCAACCATGTAAAATAATGGCAACACAATTGGAGAATATGAAAACTAATCTACCAATTGAAGTTCTTGATATTGATGTTCATCCAGAAATTGCAATGGAGTATGGCATTCGTTCCGTACCAACATTAGTTATGATGGAAGAGAACACGGTATTGAAACGATTAGTCGGAGTTAAAACACCACCAGAATTGAGGGATTGGATCAATGATTAAGAAAACGGAAACACGATTGACTGATGAAAGAAACAGTTTCAAACCTTTCAACTATCCATGGGCATATGACGCATGGTTGAAGCATGAGCAATCACATTGGTTACACACAGAAGTTCCAATGGCAGAAGATGTGAAAGATTGGAAAAAGAAGTTGTCAGCCGAAGAAAAACAATTCCTGACACACATCTTCCGTTTCTTCACACAAGGCGACATTGATGTGGCCGGTGGTTATGTTAAAAATTATCTGCCATATTTTCCACAACCAGAAGTTCGTATGATGTTGATGGGTTTTGCTGCAAGAGAAGCATTGCATGTGGCCGCATACAGTCATTTGATTGAAACACTTGGTTTACCAGAGACAACATATAACCAATTCTTAGATTATCAGGAGATGAAAGACAAACACGATTATGTTTTGGATATCTCTAATAAGAATGGTGACATTTCTAGTACTGCTACTCACATTGCTGTTTTTTCCGCTTTTACCGAAGGTATGCAGCTTTTTAGTTCTTTTATCATGTTACTTAATTTTCCACGACACGGGAAAATGAAAGGCATGGGTCAGATTGTTACTTGGTCTATTGTTGATGAAACAATGCACGCTGAATCAATGATTAAATTGTTCCGTACATACATTGAAGAAAATAAAGAAATCTGGAACGATGAACTCAAAGGTAAGATATATACAATTGCTGAGAAGATGGTTCAGTTAGAAGATAAATTTATTGATTTAGCTTTCAGTATGGGTCCTATGGAAGGACTAAGCAATGCTGATGTTAAACAATACATTCGTTATATTGCTGACCGTAGACTTATTAGTCTTGGCCTAAAAGGCATCTTCAAAGTGAAGAAGAACCCATTGCCTTGGGTTGAAGAAATGATTAATGCACCAACACACACCAATTTCTTTGAGAATCGTGCAACAGACTATGCCAAAGGAGCACTGTCAGGAAATTGGGGTGATGTTTGGGCCAAAGCTGCTTAAAGGAACAAAATGGGAACAAAAACAATAACAGCAGAGTGTACAAACTGCGAATCGAGCTATGACATGATTTATATGGAAGAATTAGTATCAGAAGAATATCCGGAGTTTTGCCCGTTCTGTGGTGAAACCATCGAATCATTATCCGAAGAAGAATATATAGATGAGGATGATGATTCTGATGAGGACAAATGGGAATAAACTGGACATACAAAGATAAAGATTTTACAGAAGATTTAATTGGTGACAATTATGGATTCGTGTATTTGATAACGAACAATGTAACTAATAAAAAATACATTGGTAAAAAATTCTTCTATTCTTCAAAGACAAAACAAGTAAAAGGCAAGAAGAAGAAATTTAAAGTTTCTTCCGACTGGCAAACTTACTATGGTAGCAATGAGGAATTGAAAAAAGATGTTATAATGCATGGACAAGATTCTTTTAGCCGAGAAATCACACATCTATGTAAAAGCAAAGGTGAATGTGGTTATCTTGAGGCCAAAGAACAATTTGTAAGAGGTGCTCTGGAAACAGATGACTATTACAATTCTTGGATTATGGTAAGAGTAAGAAAGTCCCACATTAAAGGTTTACAATGTTAGAATACTTGAAGGATATTGAGGAATATGATGCTTTGTTTTTCATGCCTCATCCAGATGTGGATATACACATACAATCAAATAGATACAAGAATCCTGGTACACCAATAGATGTTGGCTCTGTCGGACCGACTTGGCATATTTTGTTGTTTAAATGCAACGATGAAACCGACACAGTGGAAAACTTGGATGCATTTGATGCGGTACTAAGTGATCCTAGAGAGTATATCTCAACATTAATACCACAAGGTTGGTTCGGAATAGTTGCCAAAAAAACAACCACATCAAATTCTTTTATATCGGATGCGCTTGACAAGATCAAGAGTATGATGTAAAATAGAGTCTTTGAAACTGAAAGTATATTATGATTCTCGTTGACCTTAACCAGGTACTATTGTCCGGACTGATGGCACAAATTGCCAGTCAAAAGGGTGTTAAGTTAGAAGAAGGTCTTATCAGACATATGATCCTGAACATCATCAGGACTCACCTAAAGACTTTCCGTAAAGAATACGGTGAGGTTGTACTCTGTAGTGACAACCGTAAATACTGGCGCAAGGAGTTCTTTCCTTTCTACAAGGCCAGTCGCAAAAAGACAAGAGAGAAATCAGACCTTGACTGGCACATGATTTTTGATATGCTTTCCAAATTCAAACAAGAGTTGCGTGATAACTTTCCATACAAAGTTGTTGATGTTGAGGGAGCAGAAGCGGATGATATCATTGGTACACTTGTACCCCGTCACATCATGCATGAAAACATCCTAATCATTTCAAGTGATGGTGATTTTCTACAATTACAGATGTATAATGGTAGAAGTGAATTCACCGTCAAACAATATAATCCCGCACAAAAGAAATTTATCATTTCAGAAAATCCAATTGCTGAATTGAAAGAAAAAATCATCCGTGGTGATAAAGGTGATGGTATACCGAATGTATTGTCGGCATCGGATTGTTTTGTCCGTGATATTCGTCAAACAACTATCAACAAAAGTAAATTCGATAAGTTGATGGAAAAAGATTATGGCCTATGGGAAGATGAAACTGCTAGAATTGGTTATTCTCGTAACCAAACACTCATTGACTTGAGAAACATACCAGGCGATATCAAAGAGAAAATCATAAATACTTATGAAGAAACTAAACCAGCATCCAAAGGTAAAATTTTGGATTATTTGATTGCAAACAAACTGAAAAGTTTAATTGATGTTATTGAGGAATTTTAATGAAACCGTTATATGAAGTATTTGATTCGTTTGAGAACTGTCAAAACAAAAAAGAGAGAATGGATGTACTTGGCCAAAACTTGTCACAAACACTAGTCAATGTTTTCAAATTGGCATATCATCCAGATGTTCAATGGAAAGTAAAAGAATTACCAGAAAACTATAAAGTGCCAACAGATATGTTGCCTGGTATTACGCACGATAGCTTAGCCCATCAGTTGCGTAGACTGTATATGTTTCAAGTTGGCAATCAAACAGCTGAAACTTTGTCGGATAAACGAAGAACCGAACTTTTGATTCAAATGTTAGAATCAATTGAACCAAGAGAAGCAGAAATCTTATTGGGTATCTTCCAAAAAGATTTAGGAGTAAAAGGGTTAGACTACAAATTTGTAAAAGAGGCATTTCCAAACCTTCTACCATAATGGATAAAGAAAAGATAATTATCGTATCCGGTGAATTTGATCCTATCTCATATAATGAATTTAAATTATTAAAAAAGTGCAAGTCAAAGTGTGATTGGCTTGTCGTTGGCGTACACTCTGATGCTTACATGAAGTTACTCAGGGACGGCTTTAAAAACACACACGAACAAAGAAAAGAAGTAATAGAAAGTTTTCCATTTGTTGATGAAGTATTTACATTTAACGATATGGACGGAACATCATGCAATTTATTGAAATTAATTAAAATGTGTTATCCAATGTCGAATATAATCTATGTGTCGCAAACAGACATAACAAATTTGCCAGAATCTCGTATTCGTGGCATAACCTTTGAGACTATTAAATAAGGAGTTAAATTAAAGTGTCAAAATTTTCCGGTAAGTTTCGCAATTACGATGATGATGAAAATATGAATTTTCAGCCAAGAAAAAAGAAAAGAGAACATCAAAAGACCACAAGAAAAAAGTCTAATTATGATGATTATGACTATTTTACTGGTTTTGAAGATTATCAAAAGCCTGCCAGAAGAAAAGCAAGACAATTTGGTTAAACTCTAGTGTTGTTTCTATGCAACACACATATTGACAAATATCCTGAATAGTGTATAATACACTCATTCGTTGGAGAAATTTTATGATGTTCTATGTACGCACACCCAAGTCCAAGGCCAAAAAAGTGCCAAAGGCTAAACTCGAGCAGTACGAAAAATGGTTGCAATCACACCAACCAACAAAACCCCTTAAAATTCAGAAAACCAACAACTCGTTGTCTGGTTATAAACTGTCAGCACCTGTTGGCCGTGAAACCAAGCAGTACAAATCGTTAAATACCGGTGAAGTTGGTGCAACCAAAGCTGCGGCAAAGGTTTATACCGGCACAAACATGCTAGGTATTGCAACAATGCACAAATCCAACGCTGTTCCTGTGTTTAACAGTGAGTCGGCCGTAGAAATTTCAAACATGAGGCGCTAAAATGAGTAAAAAAATGAGTTTTGTTGTAAAATTGCAACGACCGGTGTGTCGAACACCAATCAAGCCTGTGCAAGCGCACAAAAATGACGCAAAATTTAGTCGTAAAAATGATAAAAAAGCGATTTTGTCGCAAATCGCTGAGCTAGGAGACAAAAATGTCGCAAAATACTGAGCCAAAACAAGAACCGATTGAGTGGAAACCTTTGGATGAAGTTGTTCGTAAATGGGCAGTCATGTCCCAATTCGAAAAAGATCAGGATTGGTACAAAAAAATGAAGGAACAGTACGAATGAACAAAGTTTTCAACTATGAAGATATTTTTGAAGATATTCCTGGCGATCCGGACAATATTTTGCTAAAATTTCCTCCGGAAATGTTGGAAGAAACCGGCTGGAAAGAAGGTGACACAATTAAAATTGAAATTGTTAACGGAAGTTTACATATTTCGAAAAAAGATGTTGCAGAAAAACAACTTAACCTTGATTTTTGATTGATAGTGTGATATAATAGAGTCATCACACAGGAGTTTTCATGGAATTGATTGAATCTAAATCGTTGCTGGCCAAATTGATGGCTACAGAAAATCTAACGATTGAGCAGCGCCCGGTACAAACAGCATCCTTTGATGTTCGTAACCGTGTTTTAGTTGTACCCATCCTCGACAAGAATATTTCAAATGAAATTTATGATTTGTTCATGGGCCATGAAGTTGGCCATGCTCTCTACACTCCAATGGAGGGTATGCTTAAAGTTAAAAATTTAAAATTAAACAGTGATGTTGCCAATGTGGTTGAAGATTCCCGCATCGAGCGCAAAATCAAATACAAATATCCTGGCCTCAAAAATTCTTTTGTGAGAGCTTACAAAGAGCTCTTTGAAAAAGATTTCTTTGGTGTCAAAAATTCTGACCTAAACAAATTAAATTTACTTGATAGAATTAACCTTCACTGCAAAGGTGGAGCTGGATTGCGTATTCAGTTCAATGATATTGAACGTGGTCTGGTTGGAGAAGTTGAAACAACTGAAACCTATGATGAAGTAATTGAAGTAACCAAGAAAATTATCGATTACATGAAAATGCAAATCGAAGAAGAAGAAAAACTAAGAATCAAATCAGACGAAGATGGTGATGATTATGATGATGAATCTGATGTATCAGAGGAAGAAATGGGCTTTGGTTCCGACTATGATGAGGACTATGAAGATTTCGATGGCAATAGTGAATCTGAGGTAAACGTAAACGAAGACGGAGAACAAGTACCAGCTTCTGGTTCAAAATCCGGAAAAAGTTTGGATGAAAAACTTGAAGAAAAAATCAAGTCACATACTAGTGAAGCATTTCGCCAAAACGAAAAGAAGTTATTTGAATCTAAACCTGGAACTTATGCATATGTAAATGTTCCACAATTAGATACAAAATATATTTTTGACCATAAAGAATTGTGGAAAAAATACAAAGAAGAGGACCATAAGGTTTGCACAGAATCTTATATAAAAATTCGAAATGAAAGTAACAAAGTTGTTTCTTATCTTGTTAAAGAATTTGAAATGCGTAAGAACGCAGACCAGTTAAAACGTGCTTCTGTTGCAAAGACTGGTGACTTGAATATGAAGAAAATCTTTTCATATCAATTCAACGAAGATATCTTCAAAAAGATTACAGTTGTACCTGGTGGAAAATCTCATGGTCTTGTGATGTTCCTTGACTGGTCAGGTTCAATGGTTGAACACATTGGTAATACTGTTAAACAGTTAATTAATCTTGTGTTGTTTTGCAAGAAGGTTAATATACCATATGAAGTATATGCTTTTATTGAAGATTCTGCTGGTAAGCATTATGTAAGACAAAAAGCTGTAAAAGGAGACCTCTATTTGAGAGGTTTTGGATTATGCAATTTGTTGTCTAGTAGAATGTCTAGTTTGGAATTTACTTACGCAGCTTCTGGTCTTGTGTATATGTCAGGGCTTTCGAAAAATCATAATAGACCTGGCCACACTCCACATTGGTTGAGTTTATCTGGAACACCATTGAATGAAGCAATCATTTATTCAATGACAATTGTTCCAGAGTTTCAGAAAAAATATAAATTGCAAATTGTTAACACAATCTTTTTGACAGATGGTGAAGGACACAATTTGCGTGAAGTGTATGATGATAATGGTTATGATTATATGATGCCGAAAGCCATCAAAGCAGAAACTTTGGTTATTCGTGATCCAATCACCAAGAACCAGGAATCTGTTGACCTAAAATCTTATGCATATGATGCACAATCTAAAGCATTGATAAAATTGTTAAGAGCTAGAACCAACTCTAATGTAATTGGTTTCTATATTATCAGTGGTCGTGATTTTGGCCGCAAAGTGCAACAATGGTTCCCGAAACAAAATAACCACGAATCATTAAAATCGGATTTCCGTAAAAACAAATTTATGGTACTACAGAATAGTGGGTATGATGAATATTATATTCTCCGTTCTGGCGGCCTAGATACGGAAGAAGATGCAACTTTTGAGGTTAAAGAAAATTCTACAATCAAAGGAATTGCATCCGCTTTTGCGAAACACAATGTTAACCGAATTGGTAGCCGTGTGGTATTAAATCGCTTCATTAAACTAGTAGCTTAAAAGGAATTAAAATGAGTAATTATTCAGAATTTATTAATGTTGACAGAAAAGCAACACTCACTCGTTTAGACCAAGGTCTTATGACACAGTGGGTTGTTGAAATGTATATTGATAAAAGAATTATTCAAAAGGTAACATTGGGTGACCAACAAAAGGCCAAATCACTGGCAGAAAATTTTGTTCGTAATAACGGGCAAGCAGTACAAACATTGCTCAGTGAATTTGTATGAAAATCGACAAACAGACTAAAGAGGTTTTTTGTATTGCACAGGAAGAATGTGCCGAAGTCACACAAGCCATTTCAAAAATATTCCGATTTGGCTTTGATTCGGTACATCCTGTAACCAATAAGACAAATCAACAAAGTCTGGAAGAAGAAGTCGGTGATTTACTGGCGATGGTTGACATTATGATAGAAAAGTGTATAATATCAGATTCTAATGTTAATGCCGCTCGTCAGGCAAAAAAAGAGAAACTTAAAATTTGGTCAAGCATAAAGGTGTAATATGGATTATGATTATGAACGATATGAAGAACTGATACAAAACTTTTTAGAGGACATGTATTATGATCCAGATGACTTGACGATTGGTGAAGATATCTCACACATACCTGAGGTTAAAATTATCTTTGATGGTTATGGTGATTTAGAAGATGAAGATGAAAACGGTGAATACCGTTACACCGAAGGTGGCAACACCAACATGGAATCATATGCAATCTTCATACACAAAGATTCTCTGACCAAAGACTTTGTATTTCCAGAACACACAACATATCAATTTACTTTTGGTGGAATGATTCAACATCGACCAAAAGAAGAAGTGTGTATCTATGCGTGGCATGATGTTGAGAATGGTACTTGGGATATTCTTCCGTTGGAAGATAGATTGTCGGAAGATAACTCAATGGATGAAGAAGATGTTATGAAAATTTTGGAAGGTTTGTATGTCAAATATTATGCATAAATTGATGGACAAGCTCGGCCGTTATCGGTTGATTTTGGATAGAGTGACAAAAGAACCGTACATGCATCGGTACTATTTGTTTCTCAAAGACCGCAAATGGTTTCCTTTTAATGTGGTATTGCACAAGATTATGAAATCAGATGAACCTATTTTTCATGACCATCCATGGCCATTCATAACTGTGATTATCAAAGGTGGTTATTGGGAACACACACCAATCTTGGATGATAATGGTAGGCAGATTGTAGACATTGCACGATGGTGTGGTCCAGGTTCTATCATCATGCGTGGTTCAAAAGATTATCATTGGTTGGAACTTCACAACAATGAACCAGTAACCACATTGTTCTTTATGGGTCCACAACTCCGTGAATGGGGTTTCCTCAAAGACAAATGGATACATAATGAAGAATACTTGAAACAAAGATTGGCAAAATGAATGATGAACAGATCATGGCCGCATACGATAAACTGAAACAACATTTTGGTGATAAGCTTCCAGACCCAGAACACAGTCCACTGCAATTTGCATACTTTGTAAAAATATACAAATACTACTATGAAAATCGACAGAATTAAAGAATATCATATTCAACAAAGGCGGCTACAGGATCGCCGTCAAGAAGATCATGTACAAGATAAACGGATTCTTGAGGAAATCCGCAGAGAAAAAATTCGAAGAATGGAGAAGCATCGTATTGATGTGTATGCATAGGTTTTGAATTGTGACAGTTTCGTTACTAGTTCCTGGAAATCTACATAATGGATGAGCACAAAAACCTATCGTTCAATATTCATATCCGATGTGCATCTCGGGACAAACGAATGTCAGGCCGAGAAGTTAAACAATTTCCTCAAACATAATTCATGTGACACATTATATCTAATCGGTGATATAATAGATGCATGGAGAATTCAACAAAACAAATGGCGTTGGAAGCAATCACACACTAACGTGGTACGTAGAGTGTTGGGACATGCCAAAAAAGGAACTCGGGTACTGTACATAGCAGGCAACCACGATGAATTCCTGAGACCAATGATACCATACAATTTCAGTTTTGGTCTAATAGAAATACACAATCAAATAGAACACATCGGCGCAGATGGTAAACATTATCTTGTCACGCATGGCGATTTGTTTGATGGTATCACAAGACTTGCACCATGGTTAGCATTTTTAGGAGATAAAGCATATGATGTGGTTCTATCACTCAATAGTAAACTTAATTGGATATTGCACCGCTTTGGTTTTAGGTACTTTAGTCTTAGCCAGTATCTTAAAGGAAGAGTAAAGAAGGCCGTAGATTTTATATTTCAGTTTGAAAAGAATCTAGCTGCATACTGTAAGAATCGTGGCTTTGATGGTGTTATCTGTGGCCACATACACCATGCAGAGATTAAAGAAATAGATGGCGTTACATACATGAATGATGGAGATTGGGTTGAATCATGTACAGCATTGGTTGAACACCATGATGGTCGTTGGGAAATAATTACATGGACACAGAGCAATGACAAAGAAGATACTGATAATAACGGACAACTTACCGAATCAAATTAATGGTGTCGTTACAACCTACAAGAATATTGAGGCACATGCGATTCTGGATGGTTATGATTTTGTTTATCTTAATCCCGGGGACTTCAGCTATGTTAATTGCCCTGGCTACAACGAAGTCAAGATTGCCTATCCGAGGGCGATGGGCAAGAAGATTAAGGAGATATGTCCAACTTATATCCATATTGCCACAGAGGGTCCTCTTGGTCTGTGTGCTAGACAATATCTTGACAAACGTGGTCTTAGGTACAATACTGCTTATCACACTAAGTTTCCTGAGGGAATAAAGAAACTCACCGGCGTTCCAGAATTCATCACATGGGCTTATGTCCGTTGGTTCCATAAGCATTCAGGCAAAGTGCTTACTACCACCGAAACGATGGTCAACGATTTACTCGACCATGGATTTCAGAATAATGTTATACCATGGACCCGTGGAGTGGATAGAGATATATTTAATAACTCTCAGCGTATTGCCAGCGCTTCCGGAGGTCCCACCCTTGTTTGTGTCTCCAGAGTTTCCAAAGAAAAGAACCTCGATGACTTCTGCAAGATACAATACCCTGGTGCCAGAAAAATAATGGTCGGCGATGGACCATATATGTCCGAGTTGGCCTTAAAGTATCCAGATGTTGAGTTCGTGGGATTCAAGACCGGGCTAGAGCTTGCATACTATTATGCAAACGCAGATGTTTTCGTATTTCCTTCAAAGTGGGAAACATTTGGATTGGTAATGATTGAAGCCATGGCCTGCGGTACACCAGTAGCTGCGTACCCAGCACCAGGACCTCTGGATGTGGTAGACATTGGTAAGACTGGTTATCTTGGGGAGGACTTAAACTATAATATCTCTTGTTGCTTGACACTAGATCGTAAAGATGTTATAATACATTCACAGAAATGGTCCTGGGAAAAGGCTTGGGAAATTTTTAGAGATAACATGATATCGACTAAATGAAGTACATCTGGAT
>Ga0315902_10006566_pt1 | contig 16081 bp, 15 predicted proteins | sample LakEriMetagenome_9_FD_203523 | JGI IMG/M metagenome (GOLD analysis project Ga0315902, IMG submission 203523) | Freshwater fungal communities from buoy surface, Lake Erie, Ohio, United States - Buoy 12 MA117 | ecosystem: Environmental > Aquatic > Freshwater > Lake > Lake biofilm | place: USA...
ACGCCATCGGCTCGGCCGGACTGGCGGCGCTCGTGCTGTTTGCCGACTACACCCACGGCCTGGAGTCGGTCGGGCTCGCCACCAAGTTCGACCTCTCTGACCACAATGTGATCATCGGCCTGTTCATCGGCGGCCTGATCCCCTACCTCTTCGGCGCGATGGCGATGGAGGCGGTGGGTCGCTCGGCGGGTGCGGTGGTCGAGGAAGTGCGCCGTCAGTTCCGCGAGATCAAGGGCATCATGGAGGGCAAGGCCAAGCCCGACTACTCCAAGGCGGTCGATCTGCTGACCACCGCGGCGATCAAGGAAATGATGATCCCGTCGCTGCTGCCGGTGGTGGTGCCGATCCTGGTGGGCCTGCTCCTCGGTCCGCAGGCTCTGGGCGGCGTGCTGATGGGTACGATCGTCACCGGCCTGTTCGTCGCGATCTCGATGTGCACCGGCGGTGGTGCCTGGGACAACGCCAAGAAGTACATCGAGGAAGGCCACCACGGCGGCAAGGGCTCCGATGCGCACAAGGCGGCGGTCACCGGCGACACGGTGGGCGATCCCTACAAGGACACCGCCGGCCCCGCCGTCAACCCGCTGATCAAGATCATCAACATCGTGGCGCTGCTGCTCGTGCCGCTGATGGGCGTGATGTACGGCGGCAAGCCGGCCGCGGCGCCCGCCGGTGGCCATGGTGCCGCACCGGCTGTCGTCGCCCCGGCGACGGCGCCCGCCACGGCGCCTTCCGCCGCACCGACCGATAGCTTGCCGAGCGGCGCGCCAGCGGCCCCGGCAGCCCCGGCGGCCCCGGCCGACGAGAAGAAGAACTGAGGCGCGGCAGCGCCTGCCTCACGCGGCCGTCACACGCCCGCCGCGTGACGGCCGATCCCGACGGCGCCCCGGAGGCGCCGTTGTCTTTCACGACAGCGAGTCACAGGAGTCCTCCATGAATCTGAACGGCAACGTGGTGATCGTCACCGGCGGCGCATCCGGCCTGGGCGCAGCCACCTCCCGCATGGTCGCCGCCGCCGGCGGCAAGGTGCTGATCGCCGACGTGAACCAGAAACTCGGCGACGCCATGGTCGCCGAACTCGGCGCGGCCGCCGCTTTCGTCCGTTGCGACGTCACGTCGGAAGCCGATGGCAACGCAGCGGTCGCAGCCGCCCAGGCCATGGGCCGGTTGGTCGGTCTGGTCAACTGCGCCGGCATCGGCACGGCCACCAAGACGGTCGGCAAGGACGGCCCCCACCCCCTCGATGCCTTCCTGCGGGTGATCAACGTCAACCTCGTGGGCTCCTTCAACATGCTGCGCCTGGCGGCGGCTGCGATGTGCGCCGGCGACGCCACCGAAGACGGCGAGCGCGGCGTGATCGTGAACACCGCCTCGGTGGCGGCCTTCGACGGCCAGATCGGCCAGGCCGCCTACTCGGCCTCCAAGGGCGGGATCGTCGGCATGACGCTGCCGATCGCCCGTGATCTCGCCCGTGATGGCATCCGGGTGTGCACGATCGCCCCGGGTCTGTTCCTCACGCCGCTGCTGCAGGGGCTGCCGCCGGCCGCCCAGGAGTCGCTGGGCAGGCAGGTGCCGTTCCCGCCCCGGCTGGGCCGGCCCGACGAGTACGCCCAGATGGTGCGCCAGATTTTCGAGAACGTGATGCTCAATGGCGAGACGATTCGCCTCGACGGCGCGATCCGCATGGCGCCACGCTGAGCGCGCGGGCCCGCCGGCGAGTGCTCAGCCGGCGGGCGCCATCGCGCTTTCGGCCCATCGCCCGAGAGCCAGCAGCCGGGCGTCGGCGCCCTCGGCGCAGGCCAGGTGCAGCGACACCGGCAGCCCCTCGGCGCTGCCCGCCGGTAGCGCCAGGGCCGGCACCCCCGCAAAGCTGAAGGGCAGCGTCTGCCCGAGCACGGCTTCACGGGTGCTGATGCGCCGCCCTCCCGCCACCTCGACCTCGGTCTGACCGCGCCGCGGCGGCAGCACCGGCGACGTGGGCAGCACGATCGCATCCCAGGTCCGAAGCACCCCGGCGAATTCCGCCCGAACCGCCTCACGGGCGCGCAGCGCATCGATGTAGGTGCCCGCCGCGATGCTCATGCCGGCCTCCAGCGGGCCACGCACCAGCGCCGAGAAGCCCTCGTCGCCCGCCGCCAGCGCCGCACGGTGAACCCAGGCCGCCTCGGCACGCACCAGGGGCGTGTAGTGCGCCCAGGCGGTGTCGAGCGCGGGCAGCGCGATCTCGTCGATCTCGGCCCCCGCGTGGCGCAGGCGCTCGAGCGTGCGGGCGAAGACCTGAGCCACGGCGTCGTCCATCCTCGGCGCGAGCCACGCCCTCGGCACCGCGAGACGTGGGCGGCGGGGCACGCTCCCGTGGTCGGTGCGCCGGGCGGCCATCACCTCGAAGAGCAGCGCGCAGTCATCCACCGACGGCGCGATCGGTCCCGCGTGGTCGCAGGTGAAGGACAGATGCAGCGCGCCGGCCAGCGGAATCGCCTGATAGCTCGGCTTGAAGCCGGTAACCCCGCAGAAGGCCGCCGGGATGCGCACCGAGCCGCCGGTGTCGCTGCCCAGCGCGGCCGACGCCATGCCAGCGGCCACTGCCACCGCCGAGCCGCTCGAGGAGCCGCCCGCCTGGCGCTGCGGATCGAAGGGGTTGCAGACATCGCCGGTCCAGAGGTTCTCGCCGGTGGCGCCGAGCGCGAGCTCGTGCAGGTTGGTCTTGGCGAAGATCAGCGCACCGGCGGCGCGCAGTCGCGCGACCACTTCAGCCTCCTCGCGGCCGAGATCGGGCAGCGCCGCACGGGTGCCGCCGCGCAGCGGCATGCCGCGCACCGCGAACAGATCCTTGATCGCGATCGGCAGCCCGTGCAGGGGCCCGCAGCGTGCCGGCCGCTCGCGGGCCTGGCGATCGAGCTCGCGGGCCTGCGCGAGCGCTGACGCCCAGTCGAGGTAAGCCATCGCGTTGAGCCCGCGCTGTGCCTGCTCGCGCTCGCGAACCTGCGCGAGGCGGGCTTCGACGCTGAGGCGGCCGGCCAGCGTCTCGGCCACCTGGTCACGCAGACTGGGCAGGGAATCGGTAGGGTGCATGTCGGAACTCCGGCGCGGCTTGCGGCTATTATGAGGGACAGGGGGCGGGCGGCGGCGGGTCGCCCGCGCGCCACCACGGGAGGCTCGGCGGATGGAAGAACGGCGCCTGACGGGCGGGCGGCTGCGCAGTGCGCGCTTCGACGCGCGTGCCGGGCGCCTCGAGATCACCTTCAACGACCACTCGGTCCGCGTGTGGCAGGGCGTCCCCGCCGAAGTCTGGCGGCGTCTTCTCGCCGCCCCCAACCCGGGCGCCTACTTCGACGATCGCATCGCCGAGGAGTACCCCAACCAGCCCGGCAGTGCCACGTCCGCCGACGACGCACGACGCCGCCTCGATCAGCTCTTCGGTGGCCCTTCCTCCTGAGCAGCATCCCGGGCGCCGCGACGAGCACACCGCGCAAACCCCGCTGCGTCTGCATCTCGCCTGCCGGGTGATCGACAACTTCGGCGATGCGGGCGCAAGCTGGCGCCTTGCCCGCCAGCTGGCCGCGGAGCATGGGCTCGCCGTCACGCTGCTGATCGATCGTCCCGAGGTCCTGGCCCGACTCGTCCCCGACCTCGAGCTCGCCCATCGGGACGCCTGCGCCCCGGGCGAGTTCCGGATCCGCCGCTGGCCCCGGGAAGCCGCCGGGACGACGGCGAGGGCCGAGCTTGCGGACACCGCTCTGCCCGACGTGCTGGTCTGTGCCTACGGCTGCGACCCGCCGACGGCGCTGCGGGAGCGGCTCGCGGGCGCCCCGGCGCGCCCGCTATGGATCGAGCTCGACTACCTGAGCGCCGAATCCTGGGTGGCCGACTTCCACGCCCTGCCCTCGTTCAAACCTGCCGACGGTGCCCGCGCCTGGCGTTACTTCCCGGGCTTCGCGCCGGGCACCGGGGGCCTGCCGCGCGAGCCGTCCCTGCTCGCCGCCCGACGCGCTTTCGAACGGGGCGACAGCGCCCAGCGCTGGTGGCGCGCGCGCGAGCTGCCCGATGGACCAGGTCTGCGGCTCTCGATCTTCTGCTACCCCGAGGCACCCCTCGAAGGCCTGCTCGATGAACTGGCGGGGGCCGATGCGCCGAGCATCGCGGTGGTGCCGGCGCCGGTCGCCAGCGCGCAGGTCGATGCCTGGGTGGCAACCCACGGCACCCGCGCATCCGGCACGGCGCTGCGGCCTTCCTACCCTCGGTGGCAGGCGGGCGCCCTCACGCTCACGCGACCGCCGCTGCTGCCGATCGACGACTACGACCACCTGCTCTGGAGCTGCGATCTGAATCTGGTGCGCGGCGAAGACTCCTGGATCCGCGCGCTCTGGGCCGGCCGCCCCTTCGTCTGGCAGCCCTATCGCCAGCAAGGCCAGGCACACGAGGCCAAGCGCGAGGCATTCCTGCGCTGGCAGCGCGACAGCCTCGGCGCGCTCGACACCGCACAGGCCGCGGCGATGGCGGATCTGGAAGCCCTGAGCCGGGTCTGGTGCGAGGGGGAGCCTCCCGCAACAGCCTGGCGGCGGGTACGCGCCGGTCTGCCGCTGCTGGGCGGCTGCTTCACGTCGCTCGCCACACGGGCCGCCGGCCAGGACGATCTCGCCACACAGCTGGTCCGATTTTGCCGGTCCAAGCTATAATGGAGGGCTTTATTCCATCAGCCGGTCGGCATCGTGCGTGCCCGGCGCCCGAGGATACCCCATGAAGCTCGCCCAGGAACTGCGCACCGGCAACGTCATCATGATGGGCAAGGACCCCATGGTGGTGCTGCGTGCCGAGTACAACAAGTCGGGCCGCAACGCCGCGGTCGTCAAGCTCAAGCTCAAGAACCTGCTCAACAGCTCGGGCACCGAAACCGTCATCAAGGCCGACGAGAAATTCGACGTGCTGATGCTCGACAAGCGCGAGGTCACCTACTCGTACTTCGCCGACCCGCTCTACGTGTTCATGGACGCCGAGTACAACCAGTACGAGGTCGAGGCGGAATCGATGGGCGAGGCGGTCAACTACCTCGACGACGGCATGCCCTGCGAAGTCACCTTCTATGAGGGCCGCGCCATCTCGGTCGAAATGCCCACCAGCGTGGTGCGCGAGGTCGAATACACCGAGCCCGCCGTCAAGGGCGACACCTCGGGCAAGGTCATGAAGCCGGCGCGCATCAAGCCCACCGGCATCGAGATCGCGGTGCCGGCCTTTGTCGAGATCGGTGATCGCATCGAGATCGACACCCGCACCGGCGAGTACCGCAGCCGCGTCAAGGGCTGACCGTCAGGCCGGTGCACCCGGCCCGCGCTGCAGATGGCGGGCCACCGTGTCACGCAGAGCCTGCATGCTCACCGGCTTGACCAGGTAGCTGTCGCAACCCGCCAGCGCGCCGCGCGCCAGGTCGAAAGGCGATGAGCGGCTGGTGAGGATCACCACCGGCATCGGCTTGAGCAGCCGGTTGCGCTTGATCTCGCGCGTCAGCCGGTAGCCGTCGATCTCCGGCATGATCACATCGACGAAGACCAGCTCGTAGCGCCGCACCGCGAGCGTCTCCAGCGCCTCGCGCGCCGAATTCACGCCTTCGCTGTCGAGCCCCATCCGGTGCAGCGCTACCGCGAGCTGACGACGCACGGTGGGGCTGTCGTCGACCACCAGCACACGGGGCCGCCGGGTGGCGGGCGCGCTGTCGGCGAGTGGGGTCTGGCGCGTCGCGGGCAGCGCCTGCGGTGGCGCGGGCAACGGCGGGACCCCGGAGGGCGCGCGCGCTGCAGCGAGCGGCAATGGCTGCGCCTCGGCGACCGACGCGCCGGCCCGCAGACGACGATCAACGGCGCGGTTGAGCGTATCGAGAAGATGGGCCGTGAAGTGCGCCACGTGCAGGTCGTCATGACCACGCACGGCATCGGCGCGGCGCCCCACCCGCACGATGGCCGGCGGCCGCTCGACCTGCAGCTGCAGGCTGTCGGCCACGGCAGCGCCTCCCGACACGGTCATGTCGACCATGGCGATCTCGTATTGCCCGGGTTCTCGGCGCTGTGCGAACTCGAAACGGTAGCGATTGCTGCGGGCATGGCGCAGCACGGCCTGGGCGAGCTGCACCAGTCGTTGCGCGAGACCGAAGTCGGCCACCCGGAACACCGGCCGCGGATCCAGAACGGCGCTGCCGGGATGCCCCATCTCGGTCACGCCCAGACTGGCGCGCCAGGGATCGGGGAAGGGCATGGCGGAAGCTCCTGTGAGGGGCTCCGGCAACACGGCCGGCGGCCCGCGTCGATTCTGGCCTTCCGCCCCCGGCGCTGGCAACAGCACTGTGGCGAAAAAGCCTTCGAGACCAGCAACCTGGCTGCACATCCCGAGACCAGGGCTTCAGTCCCGCTCCACCACCACGAGATCGTTGTCGGCCGCGAAGCCGCGCAGGAACTTGTAGGCCATCGGCTCGAGCGCCTGCAGCCGTGCGTCGACCTGTACGCATTTGTGGCCCTCGTGCATGCCCGGCGTCACGAAGGGCGAGTACGTGAGGTGCGCCTGGGCACCGCCCCCGGGCGGGCGAAACGAGGACATCACGCCAGCCAGACGTTCGGCCCAGTCGCTGGGGCGAAAGACCCGGCCCTGATGCGTGGTGCCGACGATGACGAAGGACCGGACGCTCATGAACTCGACGCGGATCGCTCGGACGCGCTGGGGCGCCTGCGGGTTGATGCAGCGCAGTATAGCGTCTGGGCGCGGCCGAACCAGGGGTCCTCGCCACCCGTGCAACCTCACGCCAGCGACCGCACCCGGTCCTCGCGGACTGCCGCCCGCCGACGCTTTCCCCTACAATCCGTGACTCCGGGTGGCGGCGCTCACGCCCCGGCAAGACGGCGGCGCAGGCCGCCGTTCTCGTTTGCCGACCGTGCGCGGCGCGCGCCCTGCCCCGTTCCCGACCGACCGGAGACCCCGATGGCAGCCCCCTCCCCCCTGATGTCCACCTACGCCCGCCTGCCGATCGCGTTCACGCACGGCGACGGCGCCTGGCTCTACGACACCCGGGGCCGACGCCATCTCGACTGCCTCTCGGGCATCGCGGTCAACACCCTGGGGCATAACCACCCCGATCTGGTCGCCGGCCTGCGCGAGCAGGTCGGCCGGATGATCCATTGCTCGAACCTCTTCGAGGTACCGCTGCAGACCGAGCTCGCCGCTCGGCTGGTTGCCGTCTCGGGCATGACCAATGTGTTCTTCTGCAACTCGGGGCTCGAGGCCAACGAGGCGGCGATCAAGATCGCCCGCAAGTACGGGCACGCACGCGGCATCGAACGTCCCGAGATCATCGTCTACGAGAAGGCCTTCCACGGTCGTTCGCTCGCCACGCTCTCGGCCACCGGCAATGCCAAGGTCCAGAAGGGCTTCGAGCCGCTGGTCGAGGGTTTCGTGCGGGTGCCGCTCAACGATGCGCAGGCGCTGCGCCGGATGGTCGACGAGCGGCCCTCGGTCGTGGCGGTCTTCCTCGAGGCGATCCAGGGCGAGGGCGGCATCCAGCCCGCCGACATCGACTACCTGCGCGAGGCACGCCGGCTCTGCGACGAGCGCGGCCTGCTGCTGATGATCGATGAAGTGCAGTGCGGCACCGGCCGTACCGGCAAGTGGTTTGCCCATCAGTGGGCGGGCATCCTGCCCGACGTGATGCCGCTGGCCAAGGGGCTGGCCTCGGGCGTGCCGGTGGGCGCGGTGGTGGCGCATGGCGCCGCCGCCTCGGTCTTCGAGCCTGGCAATCACGGCACCACCTTCGGCGGCAACCCGCTCGCGATGCGCGCCGGGCTGGTCACGATGGCGGTCATGGAACGCGACGACCTGCTGGGCAACGCCCAGCGCACCGGCGACTACCTCGCGGGCCGGCTGCGCGAGGCGCTCGGCGCCCTGCCCGGCGTGCGCGAGATTCGCGGCCGCGGCCTGATGATCGGCATCGATCTCGACCGTCCCTGCGGTGTGCTGGTGCAGCGCTGCCTGGATGCCGGCCTGGTGCTCAATGTCACGGCCGACACCGTGATCCGCCTGCTGCCGCCGCTGATCTTCACGCCAGAGCATGTCGATCATCTGGTCGAGCGGCTGGTGCCGCTCGTGCGTGCGCACCTCGCCGAGACGCCACCGCCGGCCTGAGCCGGCGCGATCGCCCCGCCCAGCCGGACAACGCCATGGCCACGAAGCACTTTCTGCAGTTCCGGGACCTCGACGCCGACGAACTCGCCTACCTCTTCGACCGCAGCCGGGTGATCAAGGAGCGCTTCAAGCGCTACGAGCCCTACCACCCGCTGAGCGATCGTACGATGGTGATGATCTTCGAGAAGGCGAGCACCCGGACGCGGCTGTCCTTCGAGGCGGGCATGCACCAGCTCGGCGGCTCGGCCATCTACCTGAACACCCGCGATTCGCAGCTTGGCCGCGGCGAGCCCGTCGAGGACGCCGCACAGGTGATCTCCCGGATGTGCGATCTGGTCATGATCCGCACCTTCGAGCAAAGCATCATCGAACGCTTCGCGGCGCACTCGCGGGTGCCGGTGATCAACGGGCTCACCAACGAGTACCACCCCTGCCAGATCCTCGCTGACCTGTTCACCTGGATCGAGCATCGCGGCTCGATCCGTGGCCGCACGGTGGCCTGGATCGGCGATCCGAACAACATGCTCCACACCTGGCTGCAGGCAGCCGAACTGCTCGACTTCCAGGTCCATGTCTCGAGCCCGCCGGGCTACGAGATCGACGCGGCGCTCGTCGGCAGCGCGGCAGCGCGACTGCAGCGCTTCGCCGATCCTCGCGAGGCCGCCCGTGGTGCCGACCTGGTCAGCACCGATGTCTGGACGAGCATGGGTTTCGAGGCGCAGAACGAGGCACGGCGTCAGGCCTTCGCCGGCTGGCGGGTCGATGCCGCGGTGATGGCGGCGGCCTCGCCCGAGGCGCTGTTCATGCACTGCCTGCCGGCGCACCGCGGCGAAGAGGTCGACGCCGAGGTGATCGACGGCCCGCAGTCGGTCGTCTGGGACGAGGCCGAGAACCGTCTGCATGTCCAGAAGGCCCTGATGGAGTACCTGCTGCTCGGCCGGCTCTGAGGCGCCTGCGCCGCGCCCTCCGAGGCCCGGCCATCGCCCCGCACACGCTCGCCGGCAATCACCAGCCCCTGACCGTCAGGTCACCGACAGACTTGCAGTCGGTTGTGTCAACAACGGAACCATGGCCCTGCCGGCGACGAATCCTTTCCTCACCGCCGGAGGATGCCCTCCCTACAATGCGGATCGAGGGAGAGGCAGTCATGGGAAGACGCGTCGGCGCAGACGGTTTCAGCGGGCAACATGCCTGGCTGAGCCAGCAGCCGGAAATCACGCTGTATGCGGCCAATGTCGGCGTCGCGCGAGCCGAGGCCTCGGTGCTGAGGCAACGGCTGCAGGCGCCGGTGTCGCTGCGCACCTGGCACCGCGTGTTCCCCTATCTCCCCACCGAGGCCCTGCCAGATGGCTCCCTGGTGCTCTGGCATCCGGATGAATCCGGCTGGCTGCTCGCGCAGGAGCGCGTTCACCAGCTCGCCGTACCCGCCTGGCGCCGCAGCGGCGCCTATGTGTCGCCGCCAGGCTCCGAGCGCCTCGTGTTGCGCGACTTCCACGAACTCGACGACATCGACCTGCCCGACTGGTCGATGGCGGTGCCCGATGCCTGCTTCGCCGGCCTCGTCGCCCGCACCCGAGGCGCCGCCTGGCGCCTCTCGGAGCTGGTTGCGCGCTGGGCGCTCGAGGTCGGGCCAGTGCGCGCCGGCCACACCCTGGCACTGCAGTACGAGCACGCCGGCGCCCAGCGCCACTGAGCGCGGGGCCGGCGGCCGCCGCGGGCGGCCCTGAAGGCTCAGCCCCGAAGATCCAGGTCGGGATCGAGAACCTGGCCCTCGTCGAGCTGCACGCCGAAGCTGTTCAGCAGCATCGACACCTGGGTGTACTGGCCGGCGGTGAACACCACGTCCATGCACTGATGCGGCCGGAAGTGCGCGAGCAGCGCCTGCCAGGTCGGCTCGGTGATGAACTGGCCGGCGTGCAGTTCGTCGGTGGCGCGGATCAGCGCCCGGTCGGCGGCGCTCCACGACGGCGCTTCAGCGCCGGTCTTGATCGCGACGATCTCGGCCTCGGTGAGCCCGGCACGCTGGCCGATCGGCACGTGCTGCGTCCACTCGTAGCCCGAGCGGCACAGAAAGCCGGTGCGCAGGACCACGATCTCGCGTTCGCGCGCCGGCAGCGTGTTCTTCCTGCTCAGCACGTAGCTGCCCCAGCCCATGAAGCCGCGCATCGCATCGGGATGATTGAGCAGCGTGCGGAAGATGTTGAGCATCTTGTCGCGCTGGATCATCGGCGCGGCCAGCGCCTTCTGCTCGTCGGTCCACTGGTCGTCGGGCACGGGATGGAAACGGGGGGCTTTCAGGCGCATGCGCTTCTCCGGTCGAGGGATGTTCAGGGCTGAGCCGGCAGGGGGCAGGGCCCCGCAGGCGCGGTGTGGGCGACTATGACCGATCGGGCGCGGCGGGCGTGTCGATCCATGCGCCGGCGGCGTCTCGATATCCGCGCCAGCTCAGAGCTGAAAGGCAAGCCACAGCACCAGACCTTCGCCGATGTAGCGCGCGAGGCCCGGAGCCTGCGGCTGGTAGGCCCGCGCGGTGGCGGCGAGGGCGTCGATCCAGACCGCCAGCCGTGCGATATCGGCCGGCTCGTAGAAGCCGGTCATCAGCTCGAAGTTCAGGAACAGGCTGCGCCCGTCGAGATTCAGCGACCCCGCCATCGCCATGTGATCATCGATCACGATCGCCTTGGCGTGCACCATCGCGGGCACGAGCCACAGCCGCGCACCCGCGGCCGCGAGTTCGCGCATCGGGCGGTGACGGGCGATGTCGGCGAGCCGATGGTTGGAGCGCTCGGGCAACACCAGATCGACCGCGACCCCCCGGCGCGCCGCCAGGCTCAGCGCGGCGAGCAGGCTCTCGTCGGGCACCAGGTAGGGCGTCACGACGAGGATGCGGCTGCGCGCGCGATGGAAGGAGGTGAGCAGCAGCGCATGCACGGTGTCCTCGGCGTAGTCGGGCCCGCTTGGCAGCATCTGCGCGGCAGGCGCGGTGACGGCGGTGCCGGCGGGCCAGCGGCGCTCGACCGCAGGCACCGGGTCGGCCGCCGGCCCGATGGCCGCCGACCAGTCGGCGTCGAAGACCGCAGCGGCTTCGGCCGCGATGTCGCCCTCGAGTTCGAAGCTGAAGTCGACCCACGCAGGCTCTGCGGCCGCCCCCTCGAAATACTCGCCGGCAAGATTGCGTCCGCCACTCCACAGGCGCTCGCCATCGGCGACCACCAGCTTGCGGTGGTTGCGCAGGTTGGTGCGGCCACGCATCGGGCCACGCCACGGCGCGCGCAGCGGCGGCGAGAACTGCGCGACCTGCACGCCAGCCCGCTGCGCCTCGCCGAACTCGCGGCGCCCGCCCATCCAGGTGCCCATGCCGTCGACCAGCAGACGCACCCGGACGCCGTCGCGGGCCCGTTGCGCCAGCGCCTCGAGCAGGGCGTCGCCGAAGGCATCGCGCCCGAGGATGAAGGTGCAGACATCGAGACGCGCGCGCGCCGACGCGACCGTCTCCCACAGACCCTCGCGGGCGGCGCGGCCATCGTCGTGGATGCGCAGACGCCGGTAGCCGCGCGGCGGCGGCATGCCCATGGCCGCGGTCAGGCGCTGCACCCAGGGCGGTACCGCCGCTGAATCGATGGCCGGCCTGGCATCGGGCGCACGATCGCGTCGCGCCGCCCGCGGCAGCTTGCGGGTGCCGAAGAGCAGGTAGAGCGGCACGCCGATTTCCGGCAGCAGCAGGATCATCAGCACCCAGGCGATCGCCGCCGAGGGATGGCGACGCTGACCGAGGGCATGCGAGCCGAGCACGAAGACCAGCAGGCCGATGGCCGACATCAGGCCGTGCCAGGAAAACCACTCGGCGGGCAGTTCGGACAGCGACACGCCCCGACTCTAGCAAGCCCCGCCTCGCGCGGGGGAATCACCGGGCTTGCGTTATCCTCGGCCGGTTGATCTAACCGCCCACCGCGCGAGGTGCCCGATGGACCTGAACTATTCCCCCGAAGAAATCGCCTTCCGCGACGAGGTTCGCGGCTGGCTTGCCGAGAACGTGCCTGCCGATCTGCGCCAGAAGGTGCTCGACTACCAGGAGCTCTCCAAGGAGGATCTGGTGCGCTGGCACAAGATCCTCGCGAAGAAAGGCTGGGTCGCACCTGCCTGGCCGAAGGAATGGGGCGGCACCGACTGGGATGCCACCCGCCGCTACATCTTCGAGGAAGAGTACGCGCTCGCCGGCGCGCCGCCGATCGCGCCCTTCGGCCCCACGATGGTGGCCTCGGTGCTGCTGCACTTCGGCACGCCCGAACAGAAGCAGCGCTACCTGCCCGACATCTACAACGGCAATGTCTTCTGGTGCCAGGGCTACTCCGAACCGGGCTCGGGCTCCGACCTCGCCTCGCTCAAGACCCGCGCCGAGCGTCAGGGCGACCACTACGTCGTCAACGGCCAGAAGATCTGGACCACGCTGGGCCACTACGGCGACTGGATCTTCTGCCTGGTGCGCACCGACTCCTCCGGCAAGCGCCAGGAGGGCATCAGCTTCCTGCTGATCGACATGAACACGCCCGGCATCACGGTGCGGCCGCTGCTGCTGCTCGACGAGGCCCACGAGGTCAACGAGGTGTTCTTCGACAACGTCAAGGTGCCGGTCGAGAACCTGGTGTACGAGGAGAACAAGGGCTGGACGGTGGCCAAGTACCTGCTCGGCCACGAGCGCCTGAACACCGGCCGCATCGGCGGTTCCAAGCGGGAGCTCGCCAAGCTCAAGGCCATGGCCGCCAAGACCACGGTCGGCGGCAAGCCGCTGCTCGAGGATGCCCGCTTCCAGGACCGGCTTGCCCGGGTCGAGATCGAGCTGATGGCCCTCGAGATCACCAACCTGCGCTTCCTCGACGAGATGCGCCGCACCGGCGACATCGGCCCCGAGGTCTCGATGCTCAAGATCAAGGGCACCGAGATCCAGCAGGCACTCACCGAGCTCAGCATGCAGGTGATGGGCCCGATGGCCCAGGCCTTCAGGCCGATCGCCTACGACGGCTTCGACGACTTCGGCGCCTCGATGGCGGCCCGCTACTTCAACTTCCGCAAGACCTCGATCTATGCGGGTTCCAACGAGATCCAGCGCAACATCTTCTCGAAGATGGCGCTCGGCCTCTGAACCCGGGAGCACCCGATGAACTTCGAACTCACGCAGGAACAGCAGCTCCTCGCCGACACGGTGCGCCGTGTCATCGACAAGGACTACGCCTTCGAGGCCCGCAAGCAGATCGTCGCAAGCACCGAGGGCCACAGCCCCGCGGTCTGGAGCACCTTCGCCGAGCTCGGCCTGATGGGCCTGCCGATCTCCGAGGAGGCCGGCGGCTTCGGCGGTGGCGCCACTGACATGATCGCGGTCATGGAGGCGATCGGTGCCGGGCTGGTACTCGAGCCTTATCTCTCCACGGTGGGCCTGGTGGGCCGGCTGATCGACCGCCACGGCAGCAGCGCGCAGAAGGCGTCGGTGCTGTCGGCGGTGGTGGAAGGCTCGACCAGGCTCGCGCTCGCGCACTACGAGGCGGGTGGTCGCTACGCGAACGCCGCTGTCGCGCTCACCGCGCGCGCCGCCGGCAACGGCTGGGTGCTCGATGGCGAGAAGGTGGCGGTCGTCGATGCGCCGCTGGCCGACAAGCTGCTGGTCAGCGCGCGCACCGCCGGCGCCGCGGGTGATGCCGACGGCATCACGCTGTTCCTGGTGGATGCCAAGGCCGCCGGCGTCTCGATGAAGACCTACCGCACCCAGGACAGCCTGCGCGCGGCCGAGGTGGCGTTCCGCGGTGTGGCACTGAGCGACGATGCCCGGGTCGGCCCGGCAGGCGGTGGACTGCCGATCCTCGAGGAGGCGCTCGACTTCGCCGGCGCGCTGCTGTGCGCCGAGGCCGTGGGCGCCATGAAGTTCGCCTGCGACACCACGCTGGAATACCTGAAGACCCGCAAGCAGTTCGGCGTGACCATCGGCTCCTTCCAGGCGCTGCAGCACCGCATGGTCGACATGTGCATCAGCACCGAGCAGGCGCGCTCGATCACCTACCTGGCCTGCGCCAAGGTCGGTGGCGACGTGCCCGCGGCCGAGCGCGCCCGCACGGTGGCGGCCGCTCGCGTGAAAGTGGCCGACGCCTGCCGTCATGTGGGTCAGGAAGCCATCCAGCTGCACGGCGGCATGGGCATGACCCTCGAAATGAAGGTCAGCCACACCTTCAAGCGTCTGACGATGATCTCGCAGGCCTTCGGCGACGCCGACTACCACCTCGAGCGCTTCACGAAGGCGGCCTGATCGCGCTGCGCACGGCCGCGTGGCATCCATGACCTCCGGTCGCAGGGCTGTAGCGCCGGCTGCGGGCCGCAGGGCCGCGCTGCAGGCCGCCGGACGCCGGGCCGCGCTGCTGGCCGCAGGCCCGCTGATCGCGGGCTGCGCCAGCGGCGGCCCGGCGGCTGGTGGGCCAGCATCCGCGCCGGCCGACTTCGAGCCCCTGCTGCGCAGCACCCATCGCCGGCCGGCCAACGTCGCGCGCGATGGCGCGCGCAACCCTGCGAAGACGCTCGCCTTCTTCGCGGTACGGTCTGATAGCCGCGTGGTCGAGATCCTGCCGGGCAGTGCCGGCTACTACCTCGAGATCCTCGCGCCTTTCCTGCGCGCGCGCGGGCTCTACGTCGCGGCAAGCCGACCCGCCGACGCCCTGCCCGCCTACGTCGCCGATCACCAGCGACTGCTCGAGCGGCTGCGGGCCGAACCGGCCCTCTACGACCGCGTGCAGGTCACGGCCTTCGATGGCGATCGGCACCCCATCGCCGCCGATGGCAGCGCCGACTTCGTCCTCACCTTCCGCAACCTGCACAACTGGATCGAACGCGGCCAGCTCGACGCCGCGCTGCGCGCTTTCCACCGCGCGCTCAGGCCCGGCGGCGTGCTCGGCGTGGTCGATCACCGGGCACGCACCGATCAGCCGGCCGCCGAGCAGCTGCGTCTGGGCTACGTGCGCGAGGACTTCGCCGTCGCCGCGATCGAGGCAGCGGGCTTCCGGCTCGATGCGCGCTCCGAGGTCAACGCCAATCCGCGCGACACCAGGGATCATCCCGAGGGCGTCTGGACGCTGCCGCCCACGCTGCGCCTGAAGGATCGCGACCGCGAGCGCTACCTCGCCATCGGCGAGAGCGACCGCTTCACGCTGCGCTTCGTGAGGCGCTGAGGGCGTCAGGCAGGAGCGCGGCACGCCGATCGCCGCGCCCTGCCCCTCAGCTCGGCCGGTCGCCGGCGAGCGTGATCCGGTGCATCACCCGCCGGAAGCCGTGGTAGTCGTTGACCGGGTTGTGCAGCGTGCAGCGGTTGTCCCAGAAGGCAAGCGAGCCCGGCTCCCAGGCGAAGCGGCAGGTGAACTCCGGGCGGATCTGCACCTCGTGCAGGTAGCGCAGCAGCGGCGCGCTCTCCTCCTCGCTCATGCCGGCAAAGCGCACGGTATGCGCGGTGTTCACGTAGAGCGACTTGCGGCCGGTTTCGGGGTGGGTGCGCACCACCGGGTGCTCGGCCATGTACTCCTTGCGCGCGTCGTCGCGCCCGTCGCCGCCCTTGATGCGGTCTTCGCGCGTGCGTGACACATCAGCCTTGGCCGAGCTGTTGACCCCGCGCAGCCCCTCGAGCACGCCACGCAGCGTGGGCGAGAGCGCGTCGAGTGCCATCACCTGGTTGGCGAAGAGCGTGTCGCCGCCGTAGGGCGGAATCTCGCGCGCCAGCAGCATCGAGCCCATCGGCGGGCGCTCGAGGTAGGCGGTGTCGGTATGCCAGATGCCACCGAAGTTCGTGCGCTCGTGCTCGAGCTTCTTCACCTCGATGATCTCGGGGAAGTCGGGCAGCCCCTTGACGAAGGGATACTCGACCGGCTCGCCCATCGCGCGCGCGAAGGCCATGTAC
>Ga0315902_10006569_pt1 | contig 16073 bp, 14 predicted proteins | sample LakEriMetagenome_9_FD_203523 | JGI IMG/M metagenome (GOLD analysis project Ga0315902, IMG submission 203523) | Freshwater fungal communities from buoy surface, Lake Erie, Ohio, United States - Buoy 12 MA117 | ecosystem: Environmental > Aquatic > Freshwater > Lake > Lake biofilm | place: USA...
ACGTTGATCCAAAAACAGAGGTTGTTTGAGCGGTGCCCCCACACCGTAGGTGGGAATCGTAATGCTCTCGCTCCAAGCATGTACATGATCTGCCATGATTGCAGTTCACTCCGTCGTGAATGCTCTCAGATATAACTGATTTGATGAGTTATATCGAGAACGGCTGAACGAATATGGCTATTCTATCATGTAAACGGCGAACATTCAATCGACGAATGATATCGATATCGAAACTCATTTAATCAGTTACGCACCATTTACAATAGTTCATGTTCGATGTAACGCGGTAATGTGATAGTAATTGTGGTACCGATATTTAACTCCGATGTTGCAGTAATTGAACCCTGATGTGCTATCACAATTGCCTGCGCAATAGGCAGGCCTAACCCTGATCCGTTGCCTTTGGTGTTGCGCGCCCGGAAGTACCGGTTAAACAGCTGCCGCAGGTCATCGGGGTGGATACCACACCCATAATCGATGACTTGAATCACAATCTGTTCATCCGTAATATTCGTTTTTAGTTCTACCGTGCTTTGTGGATTACTATGTCGTACTGCATTGTCGATAACGTTGCGGAGCACACGGAGCATATGCGACGTATCCGCATAGATATATGCATCATCATTGATTGATGTTTTGGTTAACTGAATGCGGTGTTTCTGGGCATATGGCTCCATGATTTCGTATGTTTTGTTGATTAGATCTACAACCAATAGTGGCTGGAACACATACGTCATATCGTGGCTATCTGATTGTGCTAACAAGCGCAAATCATCAACCAACTGATGAAGTGACTGGAGTTCATCGTAGATAGTGTCAAGTCGCGCAGGTGTCACGGTGAGTACCCCATCACGCATCGCTTCGATATACCCACCAATTGTATTTAATGGATTGCGTAATTCGTGGGCAATATCTGCGTTTAGTTGGCGCCTCAGCATGATTTGATGCTGGATCTCACTATCGCGCTTGTCAATCGCACTCGCAAGTTGGTGAATCTCACGCGTGGAATACGGCGTCAATACTTGTTGTAACGGTTTTTTTGTGACACTTGCGGTACTCAGAGCGGTGAGAATTTCGAGTGGTTTAATTGATTGAATCGCAAAAAACGTCCCAGCAATGGCCGATAGAATAGTGGATATGAGCAAACCAACCCCAATCCCACCAAACAAATACGGGTAGTACGTGCTTACAATTGGATAATCACTCGGATTATCGTAGGGTAACAAGTAAATCACACTATTATTTGGTAATTCAATTCGGTATTGAATGGGATATTCATCAAGCGCATTTATTTGTGTGCCATACAATTCAAGGGGGTAGATAAACCGTAAATCTTGACTCGCAACACGTGGTGGCCTAACTGACAACGAATCATATAAGCGTAAGCGTTGGTTAATACTGATGTGCAGAGTACTATTGGTCCCTCCCTTGTAGTAATGCTGCATAATCGTCGGCAAAAAACGATTCATCGACAGTGGCGCATTAATCTGATAAGTCACATAGGTCAGCAACGAAAAGTAGATGACCACCAACATAATGGTATTGGCAATACTCATGACCATGAAAATTCGGACGATATTGCCGCGTAAACTGCGCATCGGAAAACCTTTGGATGGCCGGCGCAGGCTTCATCGTTCTATAATTGGAATCGATACCCTGCCCCGTACACTGTGGTGATGTAAACTGGATTCTCTGCGTCAACTTCTATCTTACTGCGAATATTGCGAATATGCACATCAATTGATCGGTCAATATTGACGGTTTCATTACCATACAAGGCCGTGGCAATTTCTTTGCGGCTGAGAATTTTGTTTGGTTGCAATACCAACGCCTCAAGAATCTTAAATTCGGTTGGCGTCAGGTCTACCGTACGATTATGCAAAATCACCGTGCGCCCATTATTTGATAGTTGCACTTTGTTGGCTGGTTGGTTCGATTGAATCGCAATCCGTCGCAATAACGCATTAATGCGTGCCGTCAACTCACGCATGCTGACTGGCTTCGTAATGTATTCATCCGCACCATGCTCAAGCGCCGAAATTTTGTCTGATTCCTCGAGCTTCGCCGAAATGACAATGACTGGTGTCGTCGTTGTCTTACGTAATTCACGCAAAAAATCAATCCCGTTCATCGTGGGCATCATCAAGTCCAACAAAATGCAGTCGAACTGACGTTGCCCACAGTGTTCGAGTGCCTCAACACCATTACTAGCCGTCGTCACATCGAATTGCTGTTGAGTCAAATATTCAGACATCATCATTCGTACATTAAATCGATCTTCGACGACCAACAAATATTTCACTGGTGATGTCAACGTCATCGCTCGTATCCTATTCTGCACTATATGCACACAAACTTACAATGTAACTATCGATTGAATGTTAACCTATTATGACCCATCGAATTCTAGCACTATTGTAATATTCCCATGTGTAAATCTAAGGCGTATTTGACTATTTCTCTGTTAAATTGTAAATCCAACAGATGTCAAATTTACAATTTGTCAATAAACCGAGTTTTTTATATGTTCGTTTAAATACAAAAACACTGCTTCTACACATACATAGAGTGCAAAAGCAGTGTTAACAATTCGAAAATTAACTGCAAATATCGGCGAATGCCTCAAGTGCATCATCAATATACGCATCATTATTGGCCTTACCCATGTGGCCAATGCGGATAATTTTGCCACCGAGTACACCCATACCACCAGTCGCCATAAACCCATAGCGTTCACGCAAGTTGGTGATAATCGCGGTGGCATCACGACCCTCCGGTACGATGACGGGGGTGACCTGTGGGGTGGCCTCCGCATCGGGTACCAAGTAGGTAAGCCCCATACTTTTGAGCCCAGCGCGGAACCGGTTGGCTGCCCGGACGTGCTTGGCCACGTACTCGGCTTTGCCAATGGCATGAATCTGCTTGAGTCGTACATTTACCGCCGCCATCAACCCCGTCGGCATGGTCGCTGGTTGGGGGTGGAATCCAGGTGCATCCTTGGCATATTTGCGCCATGTGCGCACATCGAGGATCCATCCGCGTGGGCCAACTGGATTGGCATCCATGTACTCCCACCCCTTGGCGCTGACTGCCACAAACGCCAGACCGGCTGGGGCAGCCATCGCCTTTTGGGAGGCACTGACACAGACATCGATGCCCCAGGCATCAAGCTCAAGCGGTGTACCGGCAAAACCGGTGATGGCATCGACCAAAATCGGCATGCCGAACTCTTTGGCGAGCGCGGCTAACTCGGGCAGAGGATTGAGTGCCCCCGTTGAGGTCTCTGCATAAACGACCCCCAACACGTCAAATGGGCCGTGTTCGTTCAGCGCCTGACGGACGGTATCGACCGTGATTGCACGACCCCATTCACCGTTGATGTCATGAACATGCACGCCGTATGCGTTGGCAATGGTGGCCATGCGGTCGCCGAAGTAGCCGTTCCGCACAATCGCCATGCGCTTGCCGGTGGCGACAAAGCTGGCAATCATCGAGTCGAGCCCTGTGCTCCCTGACCCGACAATGGGGTAGACATCGCCCTCAGTGCCAAATAAATGTTTGAGACCTCTAACAACCTCATGATATTGCTCGGCCCACGCAGGCCCATAATGCGGTACGGTTGGGCTCGCAAGCGCGGCGAGTACCTCATCCTCGATGTCAACAGGTCCAGGAATAAGCAGGCGATGGGTAACCATGAGTGCGCTCCATGAATGCTACCAAGGTGTAGCGGCGAATAAATCGGTGAACAGATAATACCACACCCATTTAGGTGTGAGATAGTTGCCTGTTGCGCCATGTCTGGACTAAGCGCAACAGGCATTGATTACTTGAGCCGATCAGCTCCCGCAAATTCAGCAAATAATCGTTTCATATGTACAGATGGATCGCGATAGAACTCATCAACACTACATCCTAATGTGACTGGCCGTTTGGCTGGTAGTACCTTGGGCTGAGTCGTCGCAAACGCTTTAATTACATGTGCATGCGGTTTGAGTGTACCGTCTGGTCGCACCATGCCAAAGAAGCGCTCGTGGCGCGCCTCATCACACGGTGGTTGTGACCACAAATCGGAGCTGTAATCGGCCCAGCACCAGAGCATCGCCCCAGTCGCACCCACATCAACCAACGTTGGGAGCACCTTGGCGAAGTAATCGGCCAAATCCTCTTCGGATGCCATAAACTGACTACGCGGCTTGCCGTACGCCTGCCATGTCCAGACTTGGGACGGTGCTCCTGGCGGTGCAGTGCACCCACCGAACTCTTCCATCAGCGTTGGTTTGCCACACAGTGCGCTGACGACGGCGCAGGTGAACGGCACATAATCTGGGTCGAGCGGGTTCTTCATCCACGATACATACATCGGGTAGGAGTGCATCACGGCCAAATCGCTCTCGGCATAGACCTCGTGCACGCGCAGATGATTATTGCGGAACAAACTATCAGCGTGCAATCCACATCCCACCGGGTGCACTGGGTCAATCGACTTAATCAGTTGCGTCATCTCGCGTACCCAGATTTGGCCGTGGGCCGCATCGCGTGGCCAGGCAAACAAATCGGGCTCGTTGCCCAAGTTCCACCAGCCAATCCCCGGGTGAGCTTTGAGTGCACCGACAACCGTGCTGAGTAACAGCTTGGCGGCTGACACGGCTATTGGGTCGTGGTATGGGTTACGATACGGTTTGTTGACGATGGCCCCGTGACTGACGACTTGGAGATTGTGGAAGTTGGTGGCATCCTCTGGTTCCCCCAACAACCACCCCGGGCACCAGTTTGGCCCGCTCATGTGTCCCGTAAAGAACGTCACATCCAACGTCAGCCCGTTGCGCGCGGCAATATCTGCCACAGTGGTGAGATTGGCCATGCACTTGGCATCGACACTGTCTGGGGTTGGTTGGAAGTCCTCCCATAACAAAAAGATGCGCACCACTGACATGCCCAAGTCGGCAATCTGGGCAAAATCTTCGTGTACCTCGCCCGCTTCGAAGTTCTTCCACCACGTCATCGCTTTGCGTCGTGGCCAATAATTTACGCCCAAAATAAACGGTGTGTCCATGATGTGTCTCCAGTTGGCATTTGTATCTTCTCTATTGTACGAGAACTTATATCTGATGATAACGACGATAGTCGCTCATTTACGATGTATACTCATGCCATCAGCTATTTTTTGAAAAAGGTGGGCTATGCAACCGTTTATTCTGCCGTTATGGCCACATCTTACTGTTGCCGCCGATGCCCCGGCCGAACAGTCTTTTACCGGTCTCTCACAAACTGGTATCCTATTTGGCCAGGTGCGCAACGTGACTGTGCCGACGCTCACCGTCTATCTGCCTGATCCTGCTGTTGCGACTGGTACTGCCGTAGTTATCTGCCCTGGTGGTGGGTATCACATTCTGGCGATCGACCACGAGGGGCACGATGTGGCACGTTGGCTGGTGTCGCGTGGAATTGCAGCAATCATCCTCAAATATCGGCTTATTCCAACCCCAACTGATGCTGCTGAACATGCCGCTCAGTTGAGTGCCAAACTCGCCGACCCACAGGTAATGCGTCAACTTGCCTTTGCCCACGATCCGCTGATGCGCGCTGACGTCCTTGAGGCAATCCGCACGGTCCGCCAACGGGCAGGCGAGTGGCACATCAATCCGCAACGTATCGGTGTCATGGGCTTTTCGGCGGGTGGGCACGTCACGATAAGTGCCATGTTGCACTATGATGCCGAGAGTCGACCGAACTTTGCTGCGCCCATCTATCCCGTCTGGTTTGATGCAATCGTGCCTCAATCCGATGCACCACCGGTATTTATGGCGCTGGCCAACGATGACGAATTCGGCGCCATCATCCTCAATACGGTGGCACGCGTCACTGACGCCTGGCAACAAGCCAAGTTGCCGATTGAAGTACATGCCTATAGTCAAGGTGGTCACGGGTTTGGCATGATGCGCCGTAACTTGCCGTGTGACGGCTGGATTGACCGCTTTCATGAGTGGCTCATGACGACCGCATTGCGGTGATGGGAGTCATCTATGCGCCGTCGTACCGTGTTATCAATGCTGGGGAGTGCCGTGTTGACGGCGTGTGGGGTGCCGACTGGCGTTGATACGCCTGCGCCGGTCACGCCTGCGCCGGTCACGCCATCGCCGCGTGTGCCTGTGCAGGTGGTGATGCGCACAACCGCACCCTACTACACCCATGATGTGATTGAGTGTGATGTGGTATTACAGGATGATCCGGTTGACGTTTTTGACACGCGCAATCATGATCTCTGGCTACGCGCAATACACACCGACACGCAAACAACCCTGCGCGTGCCAATTTTTTGGCTGGCTGAATATGATGAAACAATCCAGCCAACCGACATCACCGGTTGGCGGGCGCGCCTGACGCTCCCGCAGGGAGGGACATGGCAGATACAGGCCAACTACGGCGCACTGACGAGTGCGGTCGTTGATATCTCAATTGGGGCGCGCACGGATGCGCATGGCATGGTGCGGGTGCATCCGCGTGGCTTCGCGTTTGATGATGATACCGCGTTTGTGCCAATCGGCGTGAACCTCGGTTGGTCAACCGCCCAAGGTGCGGAGATTCTGGCAGATTACGAGCGCTGGTTTCGTCAACTCGCCGCCAACGGCGGCAATGCAGCGCGCATCTGGATGGCCTCGTGGGCATTTGGTATTGAGTGGAACGATACGCCACTCGGCGACTATCGCAATCGGATGCGCCAAGCCTGGCTCCTTGACCGTGTATTCATGCTGGCGCAACGCTACAACATTCGCATTATGCTGTGTTTCATTAATCACGGTGCGTTTAGTACGACGACCAATGCCGAGTGGCAGGACAACCCGTATAACCAGGCAAATGGTGGGCCACTGGTGGATCCGGCAGCGTTCATGACTGATGCGGCTGCCCGCAATCTGTGGCACAAACGTGTGGCCTATATCGCTGCCCGCTATGCTGCCTATCCATCACTGTGGTGCTGGGAGTGGTGGAACGAAATCGACTGGACGCCTATCAAAGATGAACAACTTGCGCCATGGTTGCGTGATTCTCGTGCATTAATCCAACAATTTGACCCGTATCAACACCCGATTACGAGTAGTTGGTCGAGCCTGCGTTTGACTGAATTGTGGGCCGAATCGACGCTTGATTTTGTGCAACACCACACCTACGAAGCCGATGATGTCGCACGGACTATTAACACGGCGCGCATTCCGGTCAAGCATATTTTGCGCCAAAAACCATTGCTCGTCAGCGAAATCGGCCTCAATGCCGGAGGCGCAACAACTGCGGATGCTATCGAACGTATCCACTTGCATAATGCGCTTTGGGCGCCCTTGATGCTTGGCACTGCGGGGAGTGGCATGTATTGGTGGTGGGATACGTGGCTCGACCCAAATAATCACTGGGGGGCCTTTGCGTCGGTGAGCACATTTACACAGGGCATGGATATGCGCACGATGCGCTCGTTCTCACTGATGATTCCTGGAGCAACATCTCTTGGTCTGCGCAACGATACTATAATTTATCTGTGGGTGCGGCATGCCAAATACACCGCCAAAGAGGCGTTGCGCGCCTATGCACTAGCAAACACAACTGATCCACAGTGGCAGTATACGCTGGCAGTCCAGGCATGGCCATCAGTTACAATCAAAGATGTTGATGATGGGTCGTACGATGTGCACTGGTTCGATCCACAGCGTGCAACCTGGCAACCTATGACGGTCGTCAATGCCGTAGCAGATACGTTAGCGCTTGATGTGCCTGATTTTGCCTATGACATGGCCGTAAAAATAACACGACGCGCGTAATGGGAGGGATTAAATGACCGAGTATGCCGTTATTGCATTTGGCGCACTCACCGGTATCGCCTTGAGCTCTGCAGTGGGGTTTCGTATATTTCTGCCGTTCTTGGTGACCGGGATTGCCATCAAACTCAATCTTTTGACGGTAGCCGACGATTTTGGGTGGCTATCGAGCTGGCCAGCACTTGCCGTATTTGCCGCTGCCACTGTCACCGAAGTATTGGCGTATTACATCCCGGTCGTCGATCATGCGCTCGATGTGATTGGCAGTCCGGCAGCGGTTGTTGCGGGCACCATGTTGACTGCCTCAATGGTTGTCGGTATGGATGAGTGGCTGCGTTGGACATTGGCGTTGATTGCTGGTGGTGGCATCGCCGGGTCATTGCACGTGGGTAAGTCACTTGTGCGTGGTGCATCGACTGCCACTACGGCTGGATTAGGTAACCCGCTCGTGGCCACTGCCGAGGTATTCGGCGCAACGATTGCCTCCGTGTTGGCGCTCCTGGTGCCGGCCCTGGTCGTCGTTGTGGCGGTGATTGTCATGATTATCGCTGTGCGCGCACTCTGGCGCCGGCGTCGTACCACTTAATAAGGCTTTGTCGTATGCCAACCGAACGCATCTACCTGCATGATGATCAGTGTGTACGCACAACGACCGTGGTGACCGCCGTTGCACCGGGCATGTTTGCTACAGTTGCTTCGCCGTTTTTTGTGGGTGGGGGTGGTCAGCCGGCTGATTCTGGAGTGGTTGACGGTGTGCCGATTACTGCAGTCGCTGTTGATGAACACGATACAATTTGGCATCACAGTAATGCAACCGTACAAGTTGGTCAATCGGTAAATTTAGTTGTCGATGTTGCACATCGCACGGTTGTATCGCGTTACCACACGGTCTTGCATATTCTTAATACGCTCGCATTGCAACGCTATCAGGCGTGGCTGACTGGGGCAGCAATTACGACCGAATACGGGCGAATTGATCTGGCTATTGCACAGATTGATGACGAGATGGTTGCTGATTTACACACCAACATGAATGCCGTGATTGCCGCAAATCATGCGGTGCATGCATACCAAATGTCGGCTGCCGAGTTTGCTACACGCCCCGACTTGCTTCGGACCATTAACGTCCAACCACCCGTGCATCACGGATATGTGCGAGTGGTCGAGATTACGGGTTTTGATGCCCAAGCTTGTGGTGGTACTCATGTGCGTCAGACGAGCGATATTGGCCCGTGCGAAATCTATAAAACAGAGAACAAGGGCAAACAAAACAAACGTATCTATGTGCGTTTTGCCGCGACCTAATCGTCAATAAAGCGTTGTTTCTGCGTTGGAGATGGCAACATGCACTGCTCGCGTCGGCCGAACCAGCGATAGCGATTGCGGGCTACCCAGCGGTAGATTGCGTCGCGCCATGCGCGCGGAATAATACGGAGATGACGTAAGATCGGCCAGGGCCAGCGTAGGCTGTGACAAATCCGCAGCGCGGCGTCACTTTCAACAAATACTGTATCCCCATCAATCACAATCACGCTGTCAAGGGTGTTAATATCAATCGCGTGTTTGTGTAGGAGTCGTTGACCTACCGCTGATTGCAATGCGGCAAATCGGATGCGATGGGCTGGGTCTCGCGGGATAATCCATCTGACGACCCCATTGCACAAGTTGCATACTCCATCAAAGATGACAATAATTGACACGGCGTGCTCCGAGGTATGTACACTTCTGTTGTATCATAACAACAAATTCCATGGAACAAGCAGGAGTGTGTAATGGCATGGATTCGCATGATCGCCGAGGCTGATGCCACCGGTGACCTCCAAAAAGAATACGCCAAGGCGATTGAGCCGTGGGGTGGTGTTGATAACATCATGAAGATTCATAGTTTGAATGTGCAATCACTCAAAGCACATGCATTCTTATATATCACCCTGATGCGTGGCGAATCCGAGCTCTCCAAAGCCCAACGCGAGATGATTGCGGTGGTTGTCTCGACGGTCAATCACTGCGTCTACTGAATGACCCATCATGGACGGGGTCTCCGTCGTCTCACCCAAAATCCTGAGCTCGTACGCCAACTCAAACGCGATTGGCGCCGTGCCCCGATTACGCCAGCCGAACATGCCATGCTGGCCTACGCCGAGAAGTTGACGCTCACGCCATGGCAGATGGCCAAATATGACGTCGTGGCGCTCCAGGCAGCCGGATTCTCTGATAGCGCTATTCTCGATATCAATCAAGTTACTGGGTATTTTGCCTACGTCAATCGTCTCGCCGATGGTCTTGGTGTGCCCCTCGAGGAGTTTTGGGAGCATGTGGTCGAAGATGAAGATGTCTGATATTTTACGATGTAAGCGATGTGTTTATGCCTGATTTAACGGTTGTCATACAAGAGCGACTTCGTCCGCTTGTGCGGATATTTTTATCGCGTGATGCGGTATTTGTCGTTGTGATTCCCGTCGTTGTGAGTCTCGTGTTGTTCTTTAATATGTATGGAGCTAATCCACAGTTTCATGCAGTGTGGGAGCATACGCCGCAAGCAATACCAACATTATCCTTTGTTGAATCAGTCATAGATCAACACCCTGTGCGTGTACCGAGTAACCACATGACATGGTTTGGGGTCTGGGTATTGCATCACGTAGTTACCACGCCCAAGTGGATTGTGATGGCATTGTATGGCATTGCAGCTATGATGAGTGCATTTGCAGCCTATGCCTTGTTCCGTTCTCAAGATGTATCGGCTCCGTTAGCAACAGTTGGAGCGTTATTGTTTGGCTTGTTGCCTGCACGTTTTGCCATACCGATATTAGCACATCACTGGTGGGTTGTAATGCCCGTCGTGATGTGGTGGGCTTTTATGTGGTGGGGTGGTCACTATACGGCATTGAACCAACTACAGCGTCGTGGATGGTTTTTTGTCGTTGTGTCGATACTACTGCTTTCGTTGTTTGGGTATACATTGTGGTGGTGGTCTGCGATTGTGTTGGTGATATGCGCTGTAATGGCAGGGATTACCCATTATACTGTTCGTCCCGTTGTCCTTGCACTGATCATGACATGTGTATCATGGTTTTTATTGAACGTGATGCATCAATTATGGCCAATACCTCCTATTGATGGGGATGCAGGCATTCGTCTGAGTTCGTTGTGGGTACCCCACCCCGACCATCTAGTAGCATTGTTCGCTCAACGGGGGAGCGATTTTCGCGCTTTGGATCTTGTGCATACTGATGCGATGTATATTGGTTTTATGGCATTAATCGGTGTAGGTATGTTGGTTTGGCAATCGCTAGTGCGTAGTGCGGGTATTGGATCAGCAACAGTATTTCATCGGTTGTTATTGGTAGTAGGTGTTATCGTCATCATTGCTAATCAACGTGGACTAACTGTTTTGGGGCAGTTTGTTGGTTTGCCTTCTATCTCCAGCATGTTTGTCGACCTCTGGATTGCATTCATTGGGATTATCGCACTAGTAATGTTGTTTCATAGTCGTCTTGTACGGTGGTGGTTGATAGCTGGTATGTTTGTGGTGATGTTGTGTGATCATATACCACATACGAATATCATGTATCAGATGATTCAGCAACCACAGAATGTTCCTGTCACACATTCTTGGCAGCAAGGGATTTGGTTTGGTCAGCGTGCACAAGCGAGTGATGTAGTGTCAATAACAGGTGTTGGTGCTGTTGAGCCAGGTTATGGCCGTTGGAGTGATGCCGCACGCGCTGATTATGTGGAAATTGTCCTTGCAGAACCAATTGCACAATCAGTCACTCTCGAAATTCGTGCGCGCGGTGTGGGTGTGAATATTGGCGCCCCGGTTGTGGTACAAATAGGCGATGAACAACAGACAATGGTGCTTACTGGAGCTGTAGATTCATATTTTGTATCATTCATACGTGCTCAAGGCGACACAATTCGCATTTACCCTCAACCAGTGAGTGTACCGCCACCTGGCGATACTCGACGTATCGGCGTGCTGCTCCAATCAATTCGTGTTGTTGCCCAATAGTTTGATATTGTGTTGGAGGGGTTGTGGACAATAAAGATACAGCACAAGTACATCTCGCGTGGCATGCCCCGTTGCGCCGTGAATGGTATATATGGCTCCCGGTAACAGTCATTATTTATCTTTTTGTGAACGGCTACTATAGCAATTGGACATCATGGTTGATGCCAAATATGACCATACCCCTTCTTCATGCTGCTGATGCATTGTTTATTGCTCCATATATGCAGCGTCAATTAGAGGGATGGTGGTATTTCGAAAATATGCGTGTGGGTTATCCATTTGTTTCAACCCTCTATGACTTTCCCAGTACGTTTGCCGAAATGAGCATCATTGAGCTGATGCAAGGAGTTTGGCCGAGCTGGATCGAAGTGTATCATTGGTTTTATAGTGTCAGCTATATTCTCGTATTTCTTGTGACATATGTTGTGTTTCGTTATTGGCGCGTGCAACCAGTTTGGGCGGTGATTGGGGCTCTCGCATTTGATTTTATGCCATTCCATCAGGAACGCATACCGCATCCGTACTTTTTTTGGTATTTTATTGTGCCGATTGTGTATGTGTATGCATGGAAATTATGGCAGGGTGAATTATTGCTCGTAAAAAAGTGGTCAACTGTTGTTCACCTGTTGTTGTTCGGCGTTATTGGCACATTCTATGTTTATTGGGCTGTGATGAGCAGTGCAGTGTTAGTGGCAGCTGGTGCGGTAGGCAGTACAATACGGCGTGATTGGCGCGTATTTGCCCAAAGTGTTGTGCTAATCGCATGCATGATTGGTGGGTTGCTAGCAAGCTACTTTCCTAGTCTGAGTTTTGCACTAGATAATCCTACTAATATGCCTTTAGTGCGTGAAGTTGAGGATAGCGAAAAATACGCATTATGGCCAATCGCACTTGTAACTCCAGCACCGACATATACCGATTTAGGTCAAACATATCGACAATTTTTAGACGAATCGGGATTTCCTGCTGAACATAATGTAAATACCTTACTTGGTACTATTGGACTAATCGTTGCATTTGGTGCATTTGCCTTGTACTTGTTGGGATATGAAACACCTGCATTTTTGCGTTTCCTGGCCGTTATTGCTATCGGACTTACGTTATACGCAGCTGCCGGGAGCATAGGCTTGACAGTATCTTTATACGCAACATCGCTGATTCGTGCTACGAATCGCATTTTTATCTTTATCGCATTTGCCGGTATTGTATCAAGTATCTATGTGATTCAACAGTTGTATAGTGCGTATGGTACGCGGCGTCCATTCATATCTTCCTTGATAGGGGTTTTCATTGTATTGAGTATATGGTTTGATGCTCCAATGTCTGCCGGATCATATCAAAATGCGAGTTGGCAACAACGCATCAAATACTGGCAAGCGGACCGTGATTTTTTTGTGGAAGCCGAACGCTCACTTGGTTCTGGTTCTGCGGTATATCAGCTTCCGGCATTATTCTTTCCCGAGGGTGATGTACAGCCTGCATATAGTCAAATGCGGTGTTTTTTGTATAGCACTATGTATTGTAGTCATGGTAATGTATTTGGTCGTGACGGATACCTATTCTATCGTGAGTTACAAAATGCGCCTGTGTCTCAACAACTCGATGTTATCGCTCGTCTGGGCTTTGATGGCGTAATCATTAGTCGCAACTACTACAGCGCAAACCCTCGTCTCGAACAAGATATCACTGCGCAACTCGGTAATCCCGTGGTCGTCAGCGCCGATCAATCGCTTGCGCTGTATCGCGTGGCGCCGACTGGTCCTCAATTGCCGGGGCAAACTCTGGCACAAATCGTGACGCAGAGTGGCTTTTTACAGGATGAGTATCAGATTCGGCAACAAACAGCCATTACTACGCCAATCGAGTTTTGGCGGCCATGGTTGCCGCAAAGCGTGCGGTATGTGCGTGGCTTGTATGATGCTGAGGCGCGTGGCCGTTGGAACGATGGCAAATCAGCACGTCGGGTGACGATTGTGTTCCGTGAGCCTCTGCCATCACAGTTCCGTCTTGATATTACGGCACTTGCATGGGGTCGGAGCGTAGGAGCACCAGTCCAAGTGGTGATTGGCGATGTCACGACCGAAATGCGCTTTGGGCACGAGCTGTCGACACAGTCTGTGACGCTGACTAATCCATCGTCTGCTCTACAAATTACGCTTGTCCCGCCGTTTCGCGAGCGCGCATCCGATCAGGATTATCGCTATCTGTCGTTTTTATTGCATCAGATGGTTATCACTCCCATACCATGATCATGTGTGCTCTTAATTTGACGTAACTATGGTATAATGCATGTATGGGCGATTGTTTATTGTGCCCAATTTGCCAATCAACAGCTGAAGATATTTGTGAATCAGGCTGTTTTGGTCGTTAGAGAAAGGCACGCACATGCTTCATGCCATACCTCAACAATTTACTGATGATGAATTAAATCTGCTTTCCATGAAGACAACGTCAGATGGCCGGTATGAGTTGTGTCTTGGGTCACACGCAGTGTTGACATCCGAAGGTCGCCATGTGGTGCATCATAGCGCGTATCTGATTGATGCTATTCGGATCGAAGCAAGTATGCATGGCCAGCTTGATGCCACACAATCTGGGTTATATGGATTTTTTTGTACCCATCATGACATCATTCTGCCCGGGAACGATGGCATTCCCGATTATATTACCGACATTTTGCATCACCACGAAGCCTTATTCTGGCGTCAACCTGGTCCTGAATCGCGTTATCAGTTGCAGGCATGGCGATGCGTGAGTGAGTGGTTGCAGTCAGCGAACTACCATCTACCGATGCAGTCAAGTCAACGGGATAGTAGCCTCGATCAGTTTGTGGCCGAATCATATAACGCATTGTCGAGTGTCCAGCGTGCCGTCGTGTCGTATTTGTTTCATCAACACACCACGAGCATTTTGCTGCCGATGATGGTGGCAATGAAACGCGCAACTGCTACTATGTATGCTGCAGGTATGTGCCTGACCACGTTGCTCCCCCCTACAGTTGGTGTGCATACGTGGAGTGAATATCGTCAGTCATATACACACTTTGTGACTGGTGCACAGGCCGCACATGAATATTTGTGGCTAGCAATGCAGTAGAGCTTGGCGAGACAAAACAATCGCGCCGTGGCGTATGCCACGGCGCTTTGATTGGCTCCCCGACCTGGATTCGAACCAGGAACCTACTGATTAACAGTCAGCCGCTCTACCGTTGAGCTATCGAGGAATATTCACAACGTCTTGTAGTATAGCAGGTGCATATGAGCGTGTCAAATCAAATTTATGGTTGTGTCGCATGCTCGTCATCAATGCATTCACCACCGTGGGAAGGTGTATGAGTGAATATTGTTCACTCCCATGCGAACCGCAATACTATTATGACGATATGTCGTTGCTGGTAAGTTGCTATATGTCGTGGCAGTGATTTGCAGTCTATAATACACATCAAGTTGACTAGTTGAGGTGTCATGTGAGCGCTCCCGAACAACGCGTAACCGAGTTACGTTCCCTCATCAAACACTACTCATACGAGTACTATGTCCTCAGCGCACCGAGTCTCTCTGATGCGCAATTTGATGCGCTTGTAAGTGAGCTTCGTGCACTTGAGCAACAATACCCCGCTCTGCGCTCACCTGATTCGCCGACGGTGCGGATTATTGATGGATTTGATAATCAGTTTGAAAAAGTCAGCCACCCACGCCCCATGTTATCGCTCGCCAATGCCTTTGATGAGAACGACGTCATTACCTGGCGCGATCGGGTCTACAAACTCCTTGAGTCCACCGACGTGACCTGGACGGCCGAGCCCAAAATCGATGGCCTTGCCATTGCCCTTACCTACCAAAACGGCATCTTAGTGCGGGCTGCGACGCGTGGCGACGGCACGATTGGCGAGGATGTCACCCTCAATGTCCGTACCATCCAAGATGTCCCACATCAGCTAACTCCCCACGCCGATTGGCCCATGCCCACGACCATTGAGGTGCGTGGTGAGGTTTACATGCGCTCCGACGAGTTTGCTGACCTCAATAAACGCCTCGTCGAGCACGGTGACAAACCGCACGCCAATCCGCGCAACGCCGCAGCAGGCTCGCTCCGCCAAAAGGACTCGCGCATTACGGCGAATCGCCCACTGCGCTTTTTTGCCTATGCCGTCGGCTACATCGATGGCACGCCGTTTGTCAGTCAGTGGCAAACTCTGCAAATCCTGCGTGCATTCGGCTTTACGATTAACAACGATGCCCGTCATTTTAGTGCAT
>Ga0315902_10006570_pt1 | contig 16072 bp, 18 predicted proteins | sample LakEriMetagenome_9_FD_203523 | JGI IMG/M metagenome (GOLD analysis project Ga0315902, IMG submission 203523) | Freshwater fungal communities from buoy surface, Lake Erie, Ohio, United States - Buoy 12 MA117 | ecosystem: Environmental > Aquatic > Freshwater > Lake > Lake biofilm | place: USA...
TGATGCTGTGGCAGGGGGCCGGCGCGGCCAGCCGCCAGACCATCGGCGCGACCATCTTCTTCGGGGCGATCTTCGCCACCATGCTGACGGTGTTCGTGGTGCCGGTGTTCTACAACCTGCTGGCGCGCTTCACGAAGTCGCCGGAGTGGACGGCGCGGCAGATCGAGGCCTTCGAGGAAGACGAGGGCGCGGCCGGAACCGCGCCCGCGCAGTAGGTCAGGCCGTCGCAGCCTTCGACCGTTCCACCGCCCGCAGGACGCCGTCGGCGATGGCGGCGTATAGGGGCGCGGGCACGTCGTGGCCCATGCCCTCGATGACCACCAGCTCGGCGCCGGGGATGGTCTCGGCCGTGTCCTTGCCTCCGGCCAGCGGCACCAGCGGATCTGCGGCGCCGTGGATCACCACGGTCGGCGCGGTGATCGTCGCCAGCTTGGGGCGGCGGTCCGGGCAGGCCATGGCCGCCGCGTACTGACGGCCGAACCCGGCCGGGTAGTAGTTGCGGTGGAAGTCGGCGAGCGAACGCTGGCGGATGTCGTCCTCCGCGGCCGGATAGCCGGGCGAGCCGACGACGCGCGCGCCCTTCACGGCGTGGTCGAGATAGCCTTCCAGATCCACAAGCGGGTCGGGCCCGCGGTCGTTCAGCACGGCGATGGCCTCCGCCGTCGGCGGCGGCAGGGCGCGGTTGCCGGTCGTGGACATGATCGAGGTCAGCGACAGCACGCGGTGGGCGTGGTCGGCGGCCACCAGCTGGGCGACCATCCCGCCCAGCGAGGCGCCGACGATGTGCGCGCGGTCGATGCCCAGGGCGTCCAGCAGCCCGACGGCGTCCGCCGCCATATCGGACAGGGTGTAGGCCACCGGCGGGGCGCGCCCCTCCATCAGGGCGGTGATGATCGCCGGCAAGTCGGCGGGGCCGGCAGCGTCGATCCGGGTGGTCAGGCCGACGTCGCGGTTGTCGAAGCGGATAACCCGCAGCCCTCGCGAGGCCAGCTCGTCGAGGAACCCCTGCGGCCAGCGGGTCATCTGGGCGCCCAGGCCCATGATGAGCAGGACCGGTTCGGCGTCGGCCGGGCCGGTGATGTCGTATTCGATGGTCAGCCCGTTGGCCTGTGCCTGCGGCATTGGCGTTTCCCTGTTTTCCGTTGTTGGCCGCATCCAAGGGCGTTTGGTCGTCCGTGTCGAGCGTGGCGCCGGCATCTGGCGGTCCCGATCACAACCGCCTACAAAGCGGCGCAGGGCAGGGATCACCCGCAACAGGCTCCGGGATGGACATGGATGACGCCAGTTTCGCCGTTCGCGGCAAGGACATCGCGCTTTTGCAGCGAATCGAGGAACGCGTTCTCTGGCTCGCCAGCTGGACGATCCACAACGCCAACCACCTGCGCGACAGCCGCGACAGCCTGAAGGTCGGCGGCCACCAGGCCTCCTGCGCCTCGATGACCACCCTGATGACGGCGCTCTATTTCGCCGCCCTGAGGCCCCAGGACCGGGTGGCGGTCAAGCCGCACGCCAGCCCGGTGTTCCACGCCATCCAGCATCTCTATGGCCGGCAGACCATCGACCAGCTGCAACGCTTCCGGTCACTGGGCGGGGCGCAGTCCTATCCCTCGCGGACCAAGGACATCGACGACGTCGACTTTTCCACCGGCTCGGTCGGCCTCGGCGTGGCCATGACCGCTTTCGCCAGCCTGACCCAGGACTACCTGGCCGCGCGCGGGGCGGTGAAGCCTGACGCCATGGGCCGGATGATCTCTCTGCTGGGCGACGCCGAGCTGGACGAGGGCAACATCTACGAGGCCCTGATCGAGGCCTGCAAACATGACGTCCGAAACACCTGGTGGATCGTCGACTACAACCGTCAGAGCCTGGACGCGACGACCAGCGACCGGATGTTCACCCGCTATGGCGAGATCTTCGAGGCCGCCGGCTGGACGGTGGTGACGCTGAAGTGGTCCAAGCGCCAGCGCGAGGCCTTCGCCCGGCCGGGCGGCGCGGCGCTGCAGGCCTGGATCGAGCATGCGCCCAACGACCTCTATTCAGCCCTGACCTACCAGGGCGGCGGCGCCTGGCGCGAGCGGCTGACCGCCGATCTGGCCGATGACCGGCCGGCGCTGAAGCTGATCAGTGCGTATGCGGACGATGAGCTGGCGCTGGTCATGACCGAGCTGGGCGGCCACTGCCTTGAGACCATTCTGGAGGCCTTCGAGACGGCCGCCCGGGACGACGCCCCCCGCTTCATCATCGCCTATACGGTCAAGGGCTGGCGGCTGCCGTTCGCCGGCCACAAGGACAACCACAGCGGCCTGATGACCCCGACCCAGATCGCCGAAGTGCGGTCGCGCCTCGGTGTTGTCGAGGGGGAGGAGTGGGACATGCTCTCGGGCCTCGCCGACAACGAGCTCAAGGCCATCCGCCGTCTGGTCGAGACCGCGCCTTTCGCCGCCCGCAAGGATGGCCGCCGGGTCGCCGAGCACATCGCCACGCCTTCGGCCGGGACCCTGCTCAAGGCTGTCGAGGGCGGCGGCGAGCAGTCGACCCAGGCCGCCTTCGGCAAGGTGATGTTCGAGATCGCCAAGGGCCAGGACCAGTTCGCCGGCCGGGTGGTGACCACCTCGCCGGACGTCACCGTCTCGACCAACCTGGGCGGCTTCGTGAACCGGCGCGGCGTGTTCCACCGCCGGGCCCACGAGGACGTCTTCAAGCGCCACCGCATTCCCTCGGCCCAGGTCTGGACCATGGGCGAGACCGGCCAGCACGTCGAACTGGGCATCGCCGAGAACAACCTGTTCATCGCCCTGGCGGCGCTGGGCCTGTCCGCCCCGCTGTTCGGCGAGCGGCTGTTCCCGGTGGGCACGCTCTACGACCCCTTCATCGCCCGGGGCCTGGATGCCCTGAACTACGCCTGCTACCAGGACGCCCGCTTCCTGCTGGTGGCCACGCCCAGCGGCCTGACGCTCGGCCCGGAGGGCGGGGCGCACCAGTCGATCGGCACCCCCCTGATCGGCATGAGCCAGCCTGGCCTGGACAGCTATGAGCCGGCCTTCGCCGACGAGACCGCCGTGCTGATGGCTCACGCCTTCGAGCGCATCCAGGCCGAGAATGGCGGCGCGACCTACCTGCGGCTCTCGACCCGGGTGATCGACCAGCCGGTCCGCGAGGGCGACGCCTGGACGGCAGGCGTGGTGGCCGGCGGCTACTGGCTCAAGGCGCCCGCACCGGATGCCCGCCTTGCGCTGGTCTACTGCGGCGCGATCGCACCCGAGGCCCTTGCGGCCTTCGAACAGCTGCTCGAGGACGAACCGGGCGCCGGCCTGCTGGCGGTGACCTCGCCCGATGTGTTGCATTCTGACTGGACCGCCGCCGGGCGCGCCCGCTGGACGGGTGGGCAGGCGCGGGTCTCGACGGCGGAGGCGCTGTTGTCCGCCCTGTCGCGAGAGGCTCAGCTGGTCACCGTCATCGACGGCTCGCCGGCCGCCCTGTCGTGGCTTGGCGCAGTGCGCGGCCAGGCGGTCAGGGCCCTGGGCATGGAGAGCTTCGGACAATCCGGCGACCTGCCGGATCTTTACGCGAAGTATCGGCTGGACGCCGACGCCATCCTCGACGCCTGCGCCGATCTGCTGATCTGACCGCCGGTCAGCCGGTTCAGGCGCTCCAGTCGATGCGCGCGATCAGTCCGTCCCGGAATTCGTAGGTCATCGTGGCCTGCTCGTCGGTGAAGACCTTGCCGTCAAGGTTGCGGACGACATGGTTTGTCCGGACGCGACGCCGGCCATCGGGCAGGGCGGTCATCTCGATCAGAAAGCACTCCGGGTTGAACTGCCGGAACTGCTCGGACCACATGGCGAGGACCTGATCGCGCCCCTGCAGCCGGCCCTCGCTGAAGACGTCAGGCCAGTCGGCCTCGGGGTGGATCAAGGCTCTGGCCGCCTCAAGGTTCCGGGCGTTGAAGGCGTCGAACAGATCGATGATCAGGGCGTCCGGCGCGCTGTCCTCCGGCTCGCCCCAGTCCATCCGGACGATCTGGTCGCCAAGGAAGGTGAAGGTGTTGGTGGTGATCTAGTCGGCCCAGACGCCGCCGCCCTCGGCCGCCTTCACGAAGTAATGGAGGCGAACCAGGACCCGATCATCGGACAGCTCGCGCATTTCGACGGGCGTGGCTTCCGGTGTCAGCAGCAGGAACTGCCGGGCCCAGTAGTCAGCCAGCGCCGCGCGTCCCTCGATCCGGCCGCCTTCCAGCAGGTCTGGCCAGCTTACGGCCGGGTGCATCCCTTCCACGAGCGTCACGACATCCTTGTCGTTGAACGCCTCGTAGAGCCGCGTCAGAAGGGCCTTGCGGTCACCCATTCGCTCCTGGTCAGCCTCCTGGCTTGTGACCCGTTTCGACTTTCAGATACGCGATAAGATCAATCCGGTCCTTGGCGTCCTTGACGCCCATGAACGACATGCGGTTGCCCGGCAGGAAGCCGCGCGGATCGGCCAGCCACTGATCCAGCTTGGCGCCGTCCCAGACAATGCCCGAGGCCTTCAGCGGCTCGGAGTAGCGGAACTTCTCGACCGTCCCGGCCGTGCGGCCGAAGATCCCGTACAGGTTGGGACCGGTCATGTTGGCGCCGCCCTCGGCGATGGTGTGGCAGGAGCGGCAGAGCTGAAACTGCTTCTGGCCGTTCTCGAGATCGCCGGTGTTGTAGGGAGCGGGAAGGCTGGCCAGCAGCGCGGCCTTGGCGGGATCAACCGCCGCGGCCGGGGCCGCCGCAGTCGACGCCGTCGCGCCGCCCTCCGGGGTCGCGGGCTGGCTGCAAGCCGCCAGAACGGCCGCGGCCGAAACAATCACCAGTCCTGAAGCTACGCGACGCATACCTGTCCCCATTGTCGGATCCTTGAGACCCAAGCTACTCCGCCGCGCCCATGATTCAATGGCGCGCGGGCGCTCGGCGGTCCAAAAATAACAATGTTCGGCGTGACGAATTGTCCCGCGCCTCAATCCGCCGACCCCGGACGGCCTCGCATGGCCTTGATCGCGCCGCGCCGGACCTTGCTGTCGACGCGCTTCGCCTTGGCGGCCTTGGACGGCTTGGTCTTCTTGCGAGGCGGCGGGGGCGGCTGCGCGGCCTTGGCGATCAGCTCGACCAGACGGTCGATAGCGTCGGCCTTGTTGCGCTCCTGGGTGCGGAAGCGGTTGGCGGTGATGACGATCACGCCGTCATTGGTCAGCCGCGATCCGGCCAGCTTCTGCAGCCGGGTGCTGACGTCATTGGGCAGCGACGGCGACAGCCGGGCGTCGAACCGCATCTGCACGGCGGTCGCCACCTTGTTGACGTTCTGGCCGCCGGGGCCCGAGGCGCGGATGAAGCTGAACTCCAGTTCGGCCTCGTCGAGCTCGATATGGGGCGGGATGGCGATCATGGGGCGGTTCTAGCCCGCACCCCGGCGCGCGACTATCGGCTTCGTTGCGCGACGGCCTCGGCCAGATCGGCGACGCGGCGCCGCAGGGGAGGCGGCTCGAGGACCTCCAGCTCCGGGCCTACGCCCAGCAGCATCAGGGCCGCGTCCTCGACGGACTCGACCGGCAGCGACAGTCCGCGCCATCCCTCCGGATCCGGCGGCCCGGCCGCCTCGACGGCGGCGGTTGCCCAGGCGCCGAGCCTGGCGAGGCGGGCGAGCCCTGTCGGCGAGGCGCGGAGTCTTGCCGACGTCGGGCGCAACCGGGCTTCGAATCGCTCCAGTTCCGCCGCCCAGTAGGTCGGCAGGACGAAGTCCGCCGGCCGCTCGAAGCCCTCGTCCAGCACTGTCAGGTCGAGAAGGTTGGAGGCCCGGAAGATGCGCGCCCGCCCGCCCGCGACGGCGACGAGGTACCAGGCCCCGCCCTTCATCACCAGGCCGAGCGGCTCGGCGGTCCATGTCCGTAGGCTGCTCCAGCTCTCGTAGGTCATCGACAGGCGTTTCTGGTCCAGAACCGCCCGCGCCAGCTCGGGCAGGCAGGCGACCGGCTCGGCCGCGCGGTACCAGTCGACAGGATCAAGATGGAAGCGCGAGGCGATCCGGCCGGCCCCCTCCGTCGCGCCGGCGGGCAGGGCGGCCAGGAGCTTGTTTCCGGCCGCGCGCGCCGCCGCGCCGAGGCCCAGGGCGGAGGCCGGGCCGGGGAGGCCGATCATGAACATCGCCTCGACCTCGTCCGCCGCCAGGCCGGTCAGGCGGGTGCGGTAGCCGTCGAGCAGCTGGAAGCCGCCGCCCGGCCCGCGGTCGCCGTAAAGCGGCACGCCGGCGGCGCTGAGCGCATCCATGTCGCGATAGATGGTCCTGATCGAGACCTCGAACTCCTCCGCCAGCGCCTCGGCGGTCAGCCGACCGCGCAGCTGCAGCAGGATCAGAAGGGACAGCAGTCGACTGGCGCGCATGGCGTGATCCTCGACGAAGAATCCTGACGGAAAGTGTCAGGTAGAGCGGGTCATGGATAGCCGGCGCCGCAAAAGGCCTGCTCGGGAGCAAAATGACATGTCAGACCAGAAACCCGCCGTCCGGCGCCGCGCCGTTCTGCAGACCGCCGCCGGACTGGCGCTCGCGCCCGCGGTCGTGCGCGCCACCGCCGAGGCGGCCGCCCCGGATACGCCGGATGGCCGGCCCGGAGACTTCGACTTCCTCACCGGCGAGTGGAAGATCAGCCATCGTCGCCTCAAGGCGCCCGGGGAATGGGACGTGTTCGAGGGCGAGGCGACCTGCTGGTCGATCATCGGCGGCGTCGGCCATGTCGAGGAGCTGCGCATTCCGGCCCGCGACTTCAGCGGAACCGGCCTGCGGTTCCTCGATCTCGGGACGAAGGTCTGGTCGGACTACTGGGTGAACGCCAAGAGCGGCGCGCTGGGCGCGGCCGGGCTGACCGGACGGTTCGAGGACGGCGTCGGCCTTTTCACCGCCGAGGATGCGGACGCCGAGGGCAAGCCGATCCGGGTGCGGGGCGTCTGGGACCAGATCACCGGCCACTCGCACCGCTGGCGCCAGGGGGTCTCCCGGGACGGCGGCGCCAGCTGGGAAGACAACTGGTTCATGGACTGGGTGAAGGCCTGACCGCGACGGCGCGCGCATCCGGCGCGCGCCGACCCGTCCTCTAGGCGATCAGGAGAAGATCTTTGCCTGGTCAGCGTCGCCGCGGCCCTTGGGGTCGGGGCCAAAGCGGTTGCTGGTCGGCGTGCCGTCCAGAACGGTCAGCACGAACAGCCAGATGCCGCCGATCAGCGGCAGGAAGCTGATCAGGATCCACCAGCCGGTCCGGTTGGTGTCGTGCAGCCTGCGGACGGTGACGGCGATGCTGGGCAGCAGCAGGCCGAGGGTGACCAGGGCCATCAGGCCCGTGGCGGTCGCGCTGTCAGAATTGCCGCCGCTCAGGATCAAGCCCAGGATGGCTACGGCGATGTAGACGAGGATCTGGAACAGCACGAACATCCAGTATTCGGCCCGTCGGGCCCGGCCCTGGAAGTCGGCGTACTTCTTCAGCGGCGCGATCATCATTTCCATGTCGGTTTCCCCCGGGGCGTGTTCGCGCTGACGCGGGGCCGTCCCGGTCGCTCGCGCGCAAGCCTTTCAGTCAGCGACCATACCGCTGTTCCGCGTTCCGTCTATCGCGGCGTGCGGCGGGACTTCTGGATCGCCGTGTCCAGCGCCTGCAGGAACCGCGAGCGGTCGGCGCGCTCGAACGGACGGGGGCCGCCGGTGATCTCTCCGGTCGAGCGGATGTGCTCCATGATCGACCGCTGGGCCAGGGCCGAGCCGATGGAGTCGGCCGTGAACGGCTGGCCGTTCGGCTTGATCGCCGCCGCGCCGGATTTCAGCACCCGGTCGGCCAACGGGATGTCGTTGGTGATGACGATGTCGCCGGCCACGGCCCGGTCGGCGATCCAGTCATCGGCGATGTCCGGCCCGGCGTCGACGATCACCCGCTCGATCAGCGGCGAGGCCGGAATCTGCATGAAGCTGTTGCTGACCACGTAAGTCTTCAGGCCGTAGCGGGCGGCTACCTTGTAGATTTCGTCCTTCACCGGACAGGCGTCGGCGTCGATGAAAATGGTGATGGCGGGGGCGTTGGTCACGAATACGAAAGCCTTCGGGGTGTCATTGTTCTTTCACGTCGGAACGCGAATCGGCGCACATCGTTAACGGCAGACTGGAATCATCGGGAGTCCCCCGCCATGCCGCACTTCCTCAAGCGCCTGTTCGCCGATATCGACGCTATCATCTGGACGCTGACGTCGAAGGCTTAGGGTCTGCGCCGCCGTCGGATATTGGTGCCGGCTGCAGGAATCGAACCCGCGACCTTCGGTTTACAAAACCGCTGCACTACCGCTGTGCTAAGCCGGCCCATGGCTGTTCGCGCTCGGCGAACCGGCGGCTTATGCCGCAGCCCGCGCCGTTGCGCCAGTCCGACGCTCAGGCCGGCGAAGTCCTGCCTAGCCCGAGGCCGCCGATCAACGCCCCGCTGACCCCGTACTGGATCAGCATGTAGCCGCCGTCGATCGGGATCAGGCCGAGGTTGTCGTCGCCGTAGATGAAGCGCAGCGCCATGGTCGCCAGGCCGAAGAACAGGCAGGCGATCAGGCCCGCCGTGGCGCCACCGATCCAGCCGGTCATGCCGGTCCGTGCGATCAGCCAGCCGAGACCGATGGCGATGACAAGGTTCTGCACCGCCCCCAGCGCCATGGCCGTGGAGCCTTCACTGCCTGAAACCGCGATGCCGGTGAGGTCTGTCCACTGCGCCTCGAACAGCAGGCCATACCAGACAAAGCCGATGGCCTGGCTGGCGACCAGCGCCGCGAGCACGCCGATCCAGTTGATGCCCTTCATGCGTCGCCTCCCGTTCCGGACGCGGGACCGATCCCGAAATCGCCTGTCCCGTCGCCTGAGTGACGCCAGGTTAGGTCGGATCGCGGAACAGCGATAGCGGGCGGCGTGACGCGCGGTGCTTCCGCTCGCGCGCGGGCCCCTCTATATCCGCCGCCATGGCCCGTATCCTGATCACATCCGCCCTGCCGTACATCAACGGCGTCAAGCACCTCGGCAACCTAGCCGGGTCGATGCTGCCGGCGGACGTCTACGCGCGCTTCAAGCGGGCCCAGGGGCATGAGACCCTCTACATCTGCGCCACCGACGAGCACGGCACGCCGGCCGAACTGGCGGCGGCCGCCGCCGGCCAGGACGTGCGCGCCTACTGCGACGAGCAGCATGACATCCAGCGCGATATCGCCGCCGCCTTCGGCATGTCCTGGGACTGGTTCGGGCGCAGCTCCAACGCCCCCAATCACCGGCTGACGCAGCACTTCTGCGAGGCGCTGGAGACGCAGGGGCTGATCGAGGAGCGGGTCGACAAGATGGTCTATTCCATCGACGACAAGCGCTTCCTGCCCGACCGTTATGTCGAGGGAACCTGCCCGCGCTGCGGGTTCGAGAAGGCGCGCGGCGACCAGTGCGACAACTGCGGCTCGCTGCTGGACCCGATCGACCTTATCAATCCCTACTCCTCGGTGAGCGGCTCGCGGAACATCGAGGTGCGCGACACCCGCCACCTGTATCTGCTGCAGAGCAAGCTCCAGGACCGCATCCGCGCCTGGGTCGACAGCAAGGCCGCCGACTGGCCGGGCCTGACCCGCGGCATCGCCTACAAGCACCTGGACGAGGGGCTGCACGACCGGGGCATCACCCGGGACCTGACGTGGGGCATCCCGGTGACCCGGAACGGCGCGCCCCGGCCGGGCTTCGAGGACAAGGTCTTCTACGTCTGGTTCGACGCCCCCATCGAGTACATCGGCTCCACCGTCGAATGGTCCGAGGCGACCGGCGCCGACTGGAAGCGCTGGTGGCGGACCGACGAGGGCGCCGCCGAGGTCGAATACGTCCAGTTCATGGGCAAGGACAATGTCGCCTTCCATACCGTCAGCTTCCCGGCCACCATCCTGGGCAGCGAGGAGCCGTGGAAGACGGTCGACCGGCTGAAGGCCTTCAACTGGCTCAACTGGTATGGCGGCAAGTTCTCGACCAGCGGCAAGCGCGGCGTGTTCATGGACGTGGCGCTGGAGCTGCTGCCGCCCGACCTCTGGCGCTGGTATCTGACGGCCAACGCGCCGGAGGGCTCCGACACCGCCTTCACCTGGGAGCACTTCGCCCAGACCATCAACAGCGACCTGGCCAATGTTCTGGGCAACTTTGTCAACCGCATCGGCAAGTTCAACGAGAGCAAGTTCGCGGGCGTCGTCCCCGAGGGCGGCGACCCAGGCCCGCTGGAGGAGAAGCTGTTCGGCGACGTCTCCGCCCAGCTCGCCGAGCTGACGGCCCAGATGGAGGCCATCGAGCTGCGCAAGGCCGCCCAGGCGGTACGCCAGCTGTGGGTGCTGGGCAATGAGTACCTGCAGGAAGCCGCCCCCTGGACGGCGATCAAGACCGACCCGGCGCGGGCGGCGGTCGTGGTGCGCACGGCGCTGAACCTGTCGGCCCTCTACGGCCGGGTGTCGGCGCCCTTCATCCCGTTCGCGGCCGAGAAGATCGTCGAGTCGTTCGGCGAGACCTGGCCGCCAGCCTGGCCTTCCACCGACGCGAAGGCCGAGCTGACCCGGCTGGAGCCGGGCAGGGCGGTCGGGGTGCCGCCGGTCCTGTTCGCCAAGATCGCCGACGAGCAGATCGCCGAGTGGACCGAGCGCTTCGGCGGCGCTGACGCATGAGCCAGGTCCGGCCCGTCCTGCGATCCCGCACGGCGGCCGACCGCGCCGCCCTTAGCGCCCGTCTGGCGGCGACGGGCCGGGTGCAGATCCCTGGCCTGCTCGACGACGCCTCGGCGGAGATGCTGCGCGACGAAGCCGCCGTCCGGACTCCGTTCCAGACGGTCACCCTGGGCGGCAAGGGCCATGTCGACCTGCCGGCCGCCTGGCTGGAGGGGCTGACCCCCGCCCAGCGCACCGACATGGGCCGCGCGGCCCAGGAGGCGGCGACCGAACGCTTCCACTACCTGTATGACAACCATCCGCTCTGGGACCTGGACCAGGCGGGCCGGCTGGACGGGGTCTGGAAGGCCTGGGTTGCGTTCGCCAACAGCGAGGCGTTTCTCGGACCCATGCGCGAGATCACCGGCGAGCCGCGCATCGCTTTCGCCGACGCCCAGGTCACCCGCTATCGCCGCGGCCACTTTCTCACGGCCCATGACGACGGCATCGAGGGCAAGAACCGCTATTTCGCCTATGTGCTGAACCTGTCGCCGCGCTGGAAGATCGAGTGGGGCGGCCTGCTGATGTTCCACGGCGACGACGGCCATGTGGCCGAGGCCTTCCTGCCCAACTTCAACAGCCTGAACCTGCTGAAGGTCCCGGCCCTGCATTCGGTGTCGCAGGTGTCGCTGTTCGCCGGCGACGACCGCCTTGCGATCACGGGGTGGCTGCGGGGGCGGTGAGCTCAAATCCGCTCATCCCGCGCAGGCGGGGATGAGCGGTGTAGTCCAGGCCCTAGTGTCCGCCCGGCTTCTCGGCCGCCAGGGCCTCTGCCGCCCCAGGGATCTGCTTCAGGCAGGTGTCGCGCACGGCGCCGGCCTTCTCCACGCCGCAGCCGTGCCCGAGTTCCCTGGCCTTGATGTCGGCGAAACCGGGCATCACGGCATTGTAGGAGTCGACCTGCAGGGCGCGGACGACGATCTGGCGGTGGCCCTCCCACATCATGTTCAGGGCCACATAGAGCACCGCGATCAGGCCGATGTAGCCGATCCAGCGGTAACGATGCAGCAGCTTGGCGATGTAGGTCGCCGCCACGCCCATCAGGGCGATCGACAGCAGCAGGCCGAAGACCAGGATGAACGGGTGCTCGCGGGCCGCGCCGGCCACGGCCAGCACGTTGTCCAGCGACATCGACAGGTCGGCGATCAGGATCTGGGTGAAGGCCTGGCGGAAGGTCTTGGGCTTGGTCCCCGCGCGCGGCTGGGTCGCCGGATCGCTGTCGAGCACCGCCTCGGCGTCGGCCTCGTCAGGCGCGGCCTGCTCGCTCAGTTCCCGCCACATCTTCCAGCAGACCCAGAGCAGCAGGATCCCGCCGGCGAACAGCAGGCCGATGATGCCCAGCAGCTGGGTGGTGATCAGGGCAAAGCCGATCCGCATGATCACGGCCGCGATCAGGCCGTAGAAGATCGCCTTCTTGCGGTCCTTCTCCGCCAGGCCGGCAGCGGCGAGGCCCACGGCCACGGCGTTGTCGCCGGCCAGGACCAGGTCGATCATCAGGACTTGCCCGAGGGCGATGAGAGGGCCGGAGAATTGTTCGAGCATGTCGCCTCAATGCGACAGCCGACGGCCTCGTTCAAGTGGCCGTCGGCTGCGTCTTTTCAGGGATGACCGGCGAACGCCTCAGGCGTGGGCGGGTTCCTTGTGGTGATGGTCGGCGCCATGGCCATGTGTGTCATGCCCGTGGTCGTCGTGGGCATGGGCTTCCGGAGCGTGGGCTTCTGCAGCGTGAGCGTCGTGGCCATGGTCGTCATGACCGTGCGCCGGCTCAGGGTGATGGGCGACGGGATGGGCGGCGTGGCCGTGATCGGCGGCGTGGCCATGTCCATCATGCCCATGGTCGTCATGGGCGTGGCCGTCCGGAGCGTGGGCCTCCGGCGCATGGGCGTCATGGCCGTGATCGTCGTGGCCGTGCGCCGGCTCGGGGTGATGGGCGACAGGATGGGCGGCGTGGCCATGATCGGCGGCGTGGCCATCAGCCGCGTGACCATGGTCGTCATGGGCGTGGCCGTCCGGGGCGTGGGCTCCCGGCGCATGGGCGTCATGGCCGTGATCGTCGTGACCGTGCGCCGGCTCGGGGTGATGGGCGACGTGATGGGCGTCGTGGCCATGATCGGCGGCATGGCCATGAGCCGCGTGACCATGGTCGTCATGGGCGTGGCCGTCCGGAGCGTGGGCTTCCGGCGCGTGAGCGTCATGGCCGTGATCGTCGTGGCCGTGGGCCGGCTCGGGATGGTGAGCGACGGGGTGGGCGTCGTGGCCATGGCCGTGGCCATGATCGGGAGCGTGGCCGTGATGATCATGATGACCGTCGGCGGCGTGCGGGTCGTGACCGTGAGCGTCAGGCTCGTGCGCGTCGTGACCGTGGGCGTCATGGCCGTGGTGATCGTCGTGCGCCGCATGAGCGACCGCCGCGCCAACCACGGCGCCGCCGGCAGCGGCGATCATCGGGTTGACGTAGGGCTGGGACACTGGCGCGTGGGCGGGCTCATGATCAGGCTCGAGATGGCCGGAGTCCTGCATGGTGCGGAACTTGCGACGGCGCTCTGAACGGGCGCGGGCGGCGCTGGCGTTGCGGGCCATGGCGATGACCAGCAGCAGGGCCAGAAGGGCCAGGCCGGCGGCGACCAGCTTTTCAGACTGCACCGTGCCAATACCGGGCAGGGTGACCGGCTTCATGCCCGGGATGGCGAGAGACTTGAGCGATAGCGCCGGGAACTTGAAGCCCTTCGCGGCGGCCTTTGCGTCCTCGACGACGGGGGCGACCGCCTGTTCAATCGAGGCCAGCGAGAAGGTCGTCTGCGTCTTCTTGTCACCAGTCAGCGTGCCGTCGACCGTCGCCTTCAGCGGGGCCTTGTCGCCGGCGCCGGGCTTGACGTTCCAGTCGAAGCGCGTGGCTTCGCCAGCCTTGAGCGCCTGGGTCTGGTCGCCGGCGGGGGTGATCTCGTAGCCGTCGCCGCTCAGGTTGGCCGACACCTCCGCCTTGCGGGCGTCCTTGCCGAGCCCGAGCTTGGCGGCCTCGCGCTTGATCACGTCCATCAGGTTGGCGGGCAGGGCGAGGGAAACCTTGGACTCCTCGCCCTTGGCCAGGCCTTCCGGCACGGTCAGGACAGCGCCCTTCATCACTTCCGGGCGGACGGCGGCGCTGAGCTGCTCGCCGGGGGTGAGCTTGGGCGCGGGGGCGGCGGCGGCCGGGGCGATGCTGGCGGCCGCCACGACCGGCGCCGTGGCCAGCGGCGCGACCGGCTTGGGCGCGGGCGCGGCGACGACCGGCTTGGCGGGTGCGGCGGCTACAGGCTTGGGCGCGGGCTTGAGGGCGACCGGCTTGGCCGGGGCGGCGGCGACCTTCGGGGCCGGGGCGACCTTCGCGGCCGGCTTGGGTGCGGCGTCGCCGCTCCACAGCCGGCGGGGCGACCAGCCGACCGTCGGACGGGGCGCGTAGCGGTTGCCATAGACGCGGCGGCGCTCGGCCGCGGACATGTCCTCGGGGTTCGCGATCGGCCGCATCGAGATTTCAAGCGAGCCGTCGGCCCGCCGCCGCACGATCAGGGGATAGGCGGGCGAGGCGGAGGCGTCCGTCGCCTTCCGGCCTTTGGGCTCGGGCAGATGGTCATACTTGTGGCCGTAGTACCGGACCCGCTCGGCGCGAGTCAGGTCGGCGGGGTTGGGAATGGGGGCCATCCCGGAGGACAGGCCGCCGGCCAGGCCGGCGTCAGCGGCTGGACGAGCCGGGGGCGCAGAGGGCGTCGAGCCCATCAGCACCGGCGCGGAACTTCCGCGGTCATAGGCTGCCGGCGGCGGACCGGCGTAGCCGTCATCCGGCTGACCACCGCCACACCCGGTCAGAGCCAGAAATGCAACGCCTGACGCAACGCACGCCGACAGACGAACTAGGCCGTTCAACATCGGAACCCCCGATCCCATGCCGAAGAAGACGGGGTCGAATTGGCTCCCGTCCGCTCACAGGCGCGCAGAGAAACACGCCTTGGCGACGAAATCAAAACGGTTCGTTCAGATTTGAGTAACCTTTCCCCTGAGGCGCGAATTCAGCCGCGTTTGCGAGCGGCCTCGTACAGGGCGATGGCTGCGGCGTTGGAGACGTTCAGGCTTTCGAACCCGCCCGGCATGGGGATGCGCGCCAGGACGTCGCAGTGTTCCGAGACCAGGCGGCGCAAGCCTTCGCCCTCCGATCCCATCACCAGAACCGTGGGTGCGCCGTCCAGCGCCACGTCAAGGTCGACCTCCGAGGCGCCGTCGAGTCCGACAACCCGCCACCCCATTTCGGAGAGTTGCTCCAGGGCCCGTGACAGATTGACCACGATCGCGTGCGGCAGGCGATCGACCGCTCCGACGGCCGCCTTGGCCAGCGCTCCGGACAACGCCGGCGCGTGGCGATCCTGCAGGATCATGCCCTTTGCGCCGAACGCGGCCGCCGAGCGGAAGATGGCCCCGACATTCTGCGGATCGGTCAGCTGGTCCAGCATGACCAGCACGCCGTCGGCCGGGCTGCCGATGTCCACTATAGAGAGCGCCTCGGGCGGGTCGATCTTCAGCGCCAGGCCCTGGTGGACGGCGCCCTGCGGCAGCTGGCGGCCGATATCATGCGGCTCGACGGTCTCGATCCGCGTCCCGGGGAAGCGCCGACTCAGCGTCCTGGCGCGGTCCTCGGTGGCCAGAAGCCGGCGTGGCGCGGGGCGCGCCGGGTTCGCCAGAGCGGCCTCGACGGCGTGGACTCCCCACAGCCAGTCCTTCGCATCCCCGGCGGAAACCCTTTGCGGGCGCGGCTTTCCGGGCTTTTCCGGGCGATGCCGAAAGCCTTGTTTCCGGTCGTTGCGTTCATCAGACGAGGACACTATAAGACGCGCTCCGATTTGGGGCCCAGGTCGCTTCGCTTAGCCGCGAAGGGGCTGGCCGCCAAGGAAAGAGCACCATCGCGCGAGGGGGAATGTCCCGAGCGGCAAAGGGGGCGGACTGTAAATCCGCTGCGAAAGCTTCGTAGGTTCGAGTCCTACTTCCCCCACCACGCGCGATGAGCTCCGTCCCCGGCGCCGGGACCTCGAACGAACAGGAGACTACGGCGATCCCGCCGGAAAGGCGCGGGTATAGCACAATGGTAGTGCAGCAGCCTTCCAAGCTGAGGATGCCGGTTCGATCCCGGCTACCCGCTCCAGTCCCCTATTCACGACACACGCCGCCAGCCCCAAGGTAGAGAACATGGCCAAGGAAAAGTTTGAACGTAACAAGCCGCACTGCAACATCGGCACGATTGGTCACGTTGACCATGGCAAGACGACGCTGACGGCTGCGATCACGATCACGCTGGCGAAGTCCGGTGG
>Ga0315902_10006571_pt1 | contig 16071 bp, 9 predicted proteins | sample LakEriMetagenome_9_FD_203523 | JGI IMG/M metagenome (GOLD analysis project Ga0315902, IMG submission 203523) | Freshwater fungal communities from buoy surface, Lake Erie, Ohio, United States - Buoy 12 MA117 | ecosystem: Environmental > Aquatic > Freshwater > Lake > Lake biofilm | place: USA...
CTGAAAATCCGTGTGTCGCCGGTTCGATTCCGGCCCCGTCCACTCCGAGCCCCCGCGGCCAAGCGGCGGTTTTCAGGTCATGAAACGAAAACGGGCGGTGCCGAATCCGGCACCGCCCGCTCGTTTTCCAGAGCCGCGTCTCGGTGAGACGCGTGAACACGTCGCTCAGGCGACGACCATCGCCTTGAGGTTCTTCAGGGCGCGGACGCGAACCTTGACGCTGGCCGGCTTGGCCGGACGGTCCTGCAGCTCGCCGGTGAAGGGGTTCTTCACGCCCTTCTGGGCGGGGCGGGCCGGCACCTTGCGGCGCTCGATCTTCACGAGGCCGGGGATCGAGAACACGCCGATGCCCGAGCCCTTGAGGGCCTTGTGAATCTCGTGGGTGAGCGCCTCCATCACCGCCACGACGTCCTTCTTGGGAAGGTTCGTCGTCTCGGAAATGCTGCGCATGATCTCGGTCTTCGTCATGGGTTTGCTGCCCGACTTCTTTGCCATTGCCATATCCTCCAAAGCGGATGGGAAGGGGAAAAACGATGTGCGATCTGAACCGCACCGCAAGGATAACTCGGCCGGAAATGCCGTACGAGTCGCTGATTAGATGTTCTGGAAATGAAATTGCAAGGCGAAAATCGTGGTTTCCAAGCCGAAAAAATGGGTTTTTCGGCCGGACGGGCCCGTGCCCACGTCCCGGCGAACCCACGGGAACCCCGGCGGGACACCCTGTTTTTCGCCGGTTTGCCGCATTGTGATAGGCTCTCGGGGGTCTTGGCCGCATGACACGCACCGCTCCTATCGCCGGCCGCAGCCGAGCCATGCCGACGTTCAGCGGCAGGCTTCTCGGCATCTTTTTGGCCGGATGGCTGGCCTGGTTTCCGGTTTCGTCGCCCCTGGCCGAGCCCGCGTCCGAGCCGACGGATGACGGCGTCTTTTTGCCGACCAACCGCGAACTCGAGCGCAGTCTCGACACGGCCCAGCGGTTTCTCCGCGAGGGGCGATGGAGCGATGCCGCGGCGCTGCTGGACGAGGTCCTCGCCGCACCTCGAGATGCATTTGGAAGCGGCGCCGATCGTCGCGCGACCAGCCTCAGCCTGAAGGCAGAGGCCTGGACGCTGCTGCGCGACCAGCCGCGGGCGGCCCGCGCGGCCTATGAACTCCTCTTCTCCGCGCGGGCCAAGCGTCGCCTCGACGAAGCGATCGCCGCCGATAGCCTGACTGCCATCGTCGAAGTGGCCCGTCGCTGGTTCATGACGCCGGCCGGCCGGGAGGCCGCGATCATCACCGCACTGACGGCGTTGGAGGCGGGACAGCCCGCCGTCGCGGCGGCGTGGTTGGATCGCCTGGCCGAAGCAAACGGCCCCGATCTTCCCGGGGAGCCGACGCTGTCGCTGATGCGGAGCGTGGCCCGCGCTCGAAGCGGCGACCTGCAGGTAGCCCGCGAGATTCTCAGCCAGGCCCGCGGCAAGGACCGCGTGGCAGGCACGGATGTCGTGCTTTCGATGTCCGAAGAACGCGCCGTCGACTGGCTCTCGTCCACGTCGGTCGCCAGCGAGGCGTGGATCGAAGCCTGGCCTCAGCCCCGCGGAGATGCCGCCCGCAATGCGACCGTCGTCGCCTCGAGGCCGCTCCTCGTGCCACGGTATCGCGTGCCGCTGGCGCGGCATCCGGAGGAAGTTCGGCTTCTCAACCAACGCCGGCAGACGGCGGCGGCGGCCGAACGCTTCCTGATGCCGGTCGCCGAACCGATCGCCGTCGACGGACTGATCCTCGTCCGGACGCCACTGGGCATCCTGGCCATCGACTTCGCCACGGGCAAACGGTTGTGGCTCAGGCCGCTCCTCGGTCCGCCGGGGAGCGATCCTCTCCCCGACGATCAACGGGATGCAGGCAGCGGTGGGCCCGGCGAAGACGCCGGCGAATGGGCGTTCGAGAACCATACGTGCGCGGCCCTGACGGTGGCCGAAGGGTTCGTGTTCGCGGTGGAGACGCCGCCGCACGCCGCAGCCGAGAAGGAACCGCTGGGCGACTTCAACGGTGGCCGCCGCCAGGCCGCCGCCTTCGGATCGGGGAGCAACCGGCTGCGGGCATTCGACATCGCCGCCCGCGGAGCGCCACGGTGGCATATGCCTGCCGCCGGCGGCGAGGCCTGGTATCTCGGCGCTCCGCTGGCAGTCGGCGGAGCGCTCTACGTGCTCGTGGAGGAGAAGGGGGAGATACGACTCGACGTGCTCGATGCGAAGCAGGGCTCGGTGGTGTGGTCGCAACCGTTGGCTGAACTCGACGAAAATGAGCAAATCGGTGGGATGCGGTCACGGTCCCGTCGCCTGGCCGGACTGGCGCCAGCCCTCGCCGACGGCGTGATCGTCTGCCCGCTCGGCATCGGCGCCGTCGTCGGGATCGATCTCGCCACCCGCACGCTCCTCTGGGTTCACCGCTACGCCCGGCACGACCGCCCTGGGTCAGATCACAGGCCGGCGCTCAACGACGCGGCAGCCGCCGTGCGCCGGCCGCCGGTGCCCGGCGACCCCGTTCCTGTGATCGCCGCAGGAAAGGTGCTGGTGACGCCGCACGATGCCGCCGGGCTCATCTGCCTCGACCTGCGGAGCGGCCGGCCGGCGTGGGATGCGGCCGTGCCCGGTGTCATCCAGGTGGCCGGTGTGGTCGATGGACGCGCGATCGTCATCGGTCAGCGGGCGGTCGAGGGCCGATCGCTCGCGGACGGCAGCCTCCTCTGGCGGCTCCCCTACGCCGATGCGGGGGGCCGGCCGAGCGGCCGCGGCATTCTCACACCGGAGCGACTGCTGCTGCCGCTCGACAGTCCCGAGGTCGTCGAGATCGATCTCCGCACCGGCGCGCTTCTGGCGCGGTCGCCGGCACGTGGCGGACTCGTGCCCGGCAATCTCGTGGCCTACCGCGGAGAGGTGGTGTCGCGGAGCGCCGACTCGCTCGATGTGTTCCATCAGCAGGCTGCCCTCGAGGAACAGATTCGCACCGCTGAAGCCCGGGAGCCCCGGTCGCCGTGGGTGCTGCATTGGCGCGGCCAGTTGGAACTCGAAGCCGGACGCGTGGCCGAGGGACTGTCGCTCCTCGGCCAGGTTGCAGCGACCGCGGGGCACCGGCTCTCACCCGAGACATTCCCCGATGCGATCGTGTTCGGCATGCAGCGCGACTTCGCGGCGGCGGCCCCCGCCTGGCGACAGGCCTTTCGTCACGCGGCGATCGCGCCGGGAGCCTCGCTCGCCGCGCGGGCGGCCGTCCGCGTGGCCGTCGATGGCTTCATCAAGACGGAGGCCTGGGACGATGCTTGGGCGGCGGTTCGCGACCTGCTCGTCGCGGAGCCGACAGCCGAGTCCGCTCCCAGCCGTGATCCCGCGGATCCCGCCCTGGCCGTGCGCGACGACCGGTGGCTTGCCGGACGGCTCGAGACGCTCGTGGAGCGGGCTCCCCAACGACTCCGCGACGAGATCTCGATGTCGGCGACGGAGTCCGTGACGGCGGCGGCCGCGGTTCCCGATGCAGGGGCCAGGCTGGCCTGGCTCGAGTCGCTCGCCGAACGGCTCGCCCCGCTCCCCGCGGCGGCTCGGGCCCACGAACTCGCCGTCGCCGCCATCGAGTCGACCGGAACTCCCGAGGGATCCATGGCGCTCCGCCTGGAGTGGCACCTCATGCATCTCGCGCGGCGGGGCACGGCGGAGAAGAGCCGTGCCGCGGGTGTCGAGATCGTGAACCGGCGACCCGAGCCACTCCGCGGGCTCGATGCGTCGGCCGCGGCGGCCGACCGCCTCTGGCCGCTCGGACGGATCGAATACCGACGGCTGCCGATCGGCCGCGACACGTTCGCCGCCGAGCAACGCGGTCGGCTCATGCCGCTGGCGGTCGAAGTCGACCGCGAGAGCGCGGTTCCCGGACTGCGGCTGGCGTGCGACGTTCAGGAGGGCCGACTCCACGTCTTCGACGGATTCGGGCGGCCGTTGATGGATCCGCTCACGGTCGATCCAGCGGCCGCGCGTCTCGGCCTCCCATGGCTGCCGCAGGCCAGTGGCTTCGAAGCGTGGACGCTCGGCCGACTGTTGTGCGTGCGGACCGGTCGCACGCTGGCAGCGTATGAACTCGCAGGCGACGGCCGCGCGGCCTGGATGCACTCCGCGCCCGCTGCGGCGCGGGAGCAGGCCGCAGGCCTCTGGGTCCGCGGCGACGCTACCGGGCGGCCGGGACGTCTCGGCGGCATGCCGTTGGGCCTCGAGATCACCGAACCGGAAGATCGTTCCCGGTCGGGGCATGCCCGCGGCGGTCGGCCGAGGATCACGGGCGTGCCGCACTTCGAGACCGGCACCCTCGTGCTCGTCGATCCCTGTTCGGGCAGCGTGCTCTGGGAACGTCACGGCCTCCCGGCCTCGGCCGAACTGGTGGGCGACGATGATTTCATCACCGTCTGCACGGCGAGTGGCAAGGATTCATGCGTCGTCTCGATGCGCGATGGCCGGCTCGTGGGCCGCTGCAACCTGCCGCCGAAGCGGCAGCGGCTGACTTCGTGCGGGCGACGGATCGCGGTGGTGAGGCCACTCGGTGATTCCGCCGACCGACGCATCGCCGACGAGGTGCGGATCGAGGTGATCGACACGCGTTCGAACGAAGCGACCGCACTCGGCACCGTGCCCGGCGAATCACGGGCAGCGGTCGTCGACGAGAACACGCTCGTCGTGCTCGCGCCGACGGGCGACCTGGTCGTCCACGACCTGGCTGGGGGCAGCACGGCCTTTCAAGTGCGGCTGCCATCCATGCCGGCCGAGTTCGAACGCCTGCACGTCGTCCCATGGCACGACCGGCTTCTCGTGGTAGCCGGCCGCGAGTCGCCGCCCGACGCGGGGGAGTGGATGCCGGAGCTCGGGGACCTCGCGCCGCTGCAGCATCTCCTCGCCTCCGGCGAGATCAGCCGCCCGCTCTTCGGTGCCATGTGGGCCGTGGATCGCGACTCGGGCGACCTGCTCTGGCCGGCGCCCGCGACGCTCGACGGCCACAGCCTTCACCTGTCACAACCTCGCGACCTGCCGATCGTGTTGGTTTCCCATCATGGCCGCGGCCGGCGCGATGGCGAACCGATCCGCCTGCGGCTCGTCGGCATCGACAAACGGACGGGCCACGCGTTGTTCGACGAGCAAGCCCAGCCAATCGAGCCCCACGTGTTCTTCGGCTGCGAACTGGTCGGCGATCCGGCCCGTCACGCCATCACCGTCCGGTCGTCGGGAGAGACGCCACGCTGGGCGGAAGTCGCGTTCACCGGCCGCCCCGTGCCGCCTCGCCCCCCGTTCCAGGCCGGGTCGGCGACCGAACTGGAGCGGCTGCTCGAACGTTTCCATGAGCCGTGGAGATCGCGGCGATGAAGCGGAGACGTTTCGGGCCCGCATGGTCGGCGCTGCAGGCCGTGCCGCTGTTCGCGGTCGCCGCGGCCGTCGCCGTGATCTCGTGGCCCGCGTCGGCCGACGACCGCGTCGATGGCACGGTGGCCCGTGGGCTCGACTGGCTGGCCGCGCGGCAATCGCGTCGCGGCAGCTGGGCCGCCAACGAGAACCGATATCCGACGGCCATGACCGCGCTCGCCGGTACGGCGCTCCTGATGGAGGGCTCCACCACGACGCAGGGGCGCCATGCCGAGCCGATCCGCCGCGCCGTCGACTATCTCGTCAGCCGCTCGCGGCCCAACGGCCTCATCGGCGACCCCACCAACGACGACCGGTACACCTACGGTCACGGCTTTTCGATGCTGTTCCTTTCGCAGCTGCTCGGCGAGGAGGAAGACGAAGGCCGCCGCGACGAGCTCGTCGGCGTCCTCACGCGGGCCGTGGAGTTCGCGGGGCGGGCCCAGACGAAGGACGGTGGCTGGGGGTACGTCAGTGCCAAGGACGGCAATGATTTCGACGAGGGGTCGACGACGATCACCCAGGTGCAGGGACTCAGGGGCTGCCGCAACGCCGGCATCCCGGTGCCGCGGGAGATCATCGACAGGGCGATCGGCTACATCCATCGCTGCACCCTCCCGGACGGCGGAGTGCAGTACAGCTCGAAGGGCGGAGGCGGTCGGCCGGCAATCACGGCCGCCGCGATCGCCTGTCTGTTCAACGCGGGCGAGGAGGACGACACCCACGTGCCCCGGATGCTCGCCTACGCCGCGAAGAACCTGGGCAACATCGCCAACAACAGCTTTGGCCACTGGCATTACGCCCATTTTTACTACGCCCAGGTGATGTACCGCGAAGGGGGCGATGCCTGGGCCGAGTACCGCCGGCAGATCGAGAAGCGGCTCGTTTCGGAGGTGCGGGAGGACCGCGACGGCATGTTCTGGCCGCAGGGCTACATCGGGACCGTGTACACGACGGCCACGAACCTCACGATCCTCCAGCTCGAGCGGGCCGCGCTTCCGATCTACCAGCGGTGAGGCGAAGATGATGTGGCGATCACGCCCCGCCGTCCCACGATATCCCCGGAGTCTTTCATGCCCGCGTTGCCCGATGCCTCGGCCGTCGACCGTCTGCACGCCGCCCACGACCGGATTCTCGACCAACTGTCGCGGGTCATCGTCGGCCAGCGGGAGGTGATCGAGGAGCTGCTCATCTCGCTCTTCAGCCGCGGCCACTGCCTGCTCGAAGGCGTGCCAGGCCTCGCCAAGACGCTCCTCATCAGCACGCTCGCCCGGAGCCTCGACCTTTCCTTCAGTCGCATCCAGTTCACGCCCGACCTGATGCCAGCCGACATCATCGGCACCGACGTGCTGGAGGAGGACAAGGCCACGGGCACGCGGCAGCCGCGGTTCCTCGAAGGGCCGCTCTTCGCCAACGTGGTGCTCGCCGACGAGATCAACCGCACGCCCCCCAAGACCCAGGCCGCCCTCCTCGAGGCGATGCAGGAGCGGCAGGTGAGCGTGGGCCGCGTGCGGCATCGGCTCACCGATCCGTTCTTCGTGCTCGCCACCCAGAATCCGATCGAGCAGGAGGGCACCTACCCGCTGCCGGAGGCGCAGCAGGACCGGTTCATGTTCAAGGTCTTCGTGCGGTATCCATCCTTCGCGGACGAGTTCGAGATCGCCCGCCGCACCACCGGCCTCGCCCAGGAGGAGCCGAGCCCCGTGCTTTCGGCCGCCGACATCCTCGCGTTGCAGCAGAGCGTGCGGGAGGTGCCAATCAGCGACCACCTCGTGCGCTACGCCCTAGCCGTCGTGCGGCAGACGCGGCGCGGCGAGCCGGGCGTGCCCGACTTCGTTTCCGACCAGCTCGTGTGGGGCGCCGGTCCGCGGGCCGTGCAGTTCTTGATCGTCGGCGCCAAGGCGCGGGCGCTCCTGCAGGGCCGCAGCCACGTCACCGTCGAGGACATCCAAGCCCTTGCGGCCCCCGTGCTCCGCCACCGCGTGGTGGTGGGCTTCGCCGCGGAGAGCGAGGGCGTGACGCCCGACGCCATCATCCGCCGCATCGTCGAAACCACCCCGGCCCGAGAGGACGAACTGTCGCGTGACGCACGATTCCAGACGATTTTTGCATCCTGAGGCGATCGCCCGGATCGCGCGGCTCGAGCTCCGCGCGCGGGCCGTCGTCGAGGGCACGCTCGCAGGCCTGCACAAGAGCCCCTACAAGGGGCAGTCGGTGGAGTTCCTGCAGCACCGCGAATACGTCCGCGGCGACGACCCGCGGCGGGTGGATTGGAAGGTCTGGGGCCGCCAGGATCGGCTCTACGTGAAGGAGTTCGAGGAGGAGACGAACCTCCGGCTCACGCTCGTGGTCGACTGCTCCCCGAGCATGGACTACCGGCCCGACGCGGTTCGCGGCCGGCAGCGGCTCGGCAAATACGACTGTGCCGCGACGCTCGCGGCCAGCCTCGCCTGGCTCGCGCTCTCGCACGGCGACGCGGTGGGCTGCGCCGTCTTCGACGACCACGTCCGGGCGGCCGTGCCGGCGCGGACGAAGCGGTCGCACCTCGCGAGCGTGCTGGAGGTTCTCGAATGGCCCACGCACCGCGGGGCGGACACCCGGCACCCGACCGCCTTCCTACCGGCTTTCCGCGGGCTCGCGGAAACGCTGCCACGCCGCGGGCTGGTCGTGGTGATCTCCGACCTGCTCGGCGACCGCGGGGGCATCTTCCCGGGCCTCCGGTTCCTGCGGATGCGCGGCCATGACCTGGCACTGCTGCACGTGCTCGATGACGACGAGCTCGACTTCCCCTTCGACGGCCCCACGCGGTTCGAGGGGCTCGAGATGGCCGCCCAGGTGAGCTGCAATCCCCGCGCGTTCCGGGCGGGCTACCTCGAGGCGCTCGAATCCTTCCTCGCCGACGTGCGACAGCAGGCCGCGGCGTTGCGGTGCGATTACGAGCTCGTCCGCGCCGGTGAGCCGCTCGCCGCGGCGCTCGTCAAATTCCTGTCGCGCCGGGCGAGCCTGGCGGTCTAGGCGGTTGCTGCATGCCCACCTTCGATTTTCCGCTGCTGCTCTGGTGGGGCCTGCCGCTCGCGGCGGCTCCGCTCCTCATCCACCTGCTCAACCGCCTGCGGCACAAGCGGGTGCCGTTCGCGGCGGTCGAATTTCTCCTCGCGAGCCAGAACCGCTATCGCACGCAGGTGCTGCTGCGACAGCTGCTGCTCCTCGCGCTGCGCACCGTGGCCGTGCTCGGCGCCGTCTTCGCCCTCGCGCAGCCGCGGTGGACGAGCGGCCTCGGCGGGCTGTTCGGCGGCGGCCGCGCGATGCACGTCGTGCTGCTCGACGACAGCGCCTCGATGGGGGATCGCGGCACGGCCGCGGGCGCGACCTCCGCATTCGACCGCGGCCGCGCCGCGGTGGGCCGGCTCATGGCACACGTCGCCGCCGCGCCGAACCAGGAACTCGCCCTCGGCAGGTTCTCCCGGCTGGCCTCGGGAACCGGTTCTGCCTCCGACCGCTTCGACCTCGCGCGACAGCCGGCGACGCCGTCGGCGGCGGCGCGGGCCGCCGCCGAGTACGGCGGCTCCGGCCCGTCCGCGGCAGCCATCCCGCCCGCAGCAGCCATCCGCGCCGTGGAGCCTGTGTTCGCTCCCGCGGGAGGAGACCGACAGGTGCTCTGGGTGGTGAGCGATTTCCGCGCCGCCGACTGGCGGGAAGCCGACGACGCCCGCGCCGCCCTCCAGCGGCTGACCGACGCCGGCGTGGACGTGGAGTTCGTGAACTGCGCTCCGCCGGAGAGCATGGCGACCGGACGCAATCTGGCCATCGAACGGCTGGAGCTCGTGGGGGGTGTGCCCGCCGCGGACGTCGCCGTGTCGTTCGAAGTCACCGTGCGCAACGACGGCCCGACGCCGGCTCGCGACGTGCAGGTCGGCCTGCGTGAGGATGGCGTGGGAAGGCCCGGCGCGCAGCTCGCCGAGATTCCGGCCGGCGAGACGGCAACGGCCCGGTTCGACGCCCGCTTCGTGCAGCCGGGTGGCCACGTGATCGAGGCGACACTGCCCGCCGACCGCCTCGCCATCGACAATTCGCGGACCGCCGCCGTCGAGATCGCCGAACGCATCGACGTGCTGATCGTCGACGGCGATCCCACGGGGGGCCGACGTTCCGGTGATGCGTTTTACGTCGCCACGGCCTTGGCGCCCGGTGACGCCGCGGCCACGGGGCTCCGGCCGCGAATCGAGCCGGCGGGACGGCTCGCCTCCCTCGACCTCGCCGATTTCGACAGCGTGTGGCTCCTCGACGTGGGCGAGCTCGCGGCCGCTGAAGTGGAGGCGCTCGAGGCCTATGCCGCCGCCGGTGGAGGCATCGTTTTTTTCACGGGCCCGCGCACGCGGGCCGACGTCGTCACGCGGATTCTCTATCGCGACGGCTCGGGATTGTTTCCCGTGCCGCTCGCCGGCGCGGTGGATCTGCCCCGGGCACCAGCCGACACCGCGTCGGTGCCCGACATCGTCGTGGAAGACCATCCGGTCGTGGCCGTCCTCGCCGGACAGCGGAATCCGCTGCTCGACGCCGTGCGGATCGACCGTTTTCTGGCGGTCGATCGCGAATACCAGCCGCCGGACGACAGCGGCCTGAGGCGGCTCCTCTCGCTCCGATCGGGCCCGGCACTCGCCGTCGAGCGCCCCTTCGGCAAGGGAACCGTGGCGGCGGTGCTGACGACGGCGTCCCCCACTTGGAACAACTGGGCCCGCGGGAACCCCAGCTGGGTGGTCGTGTTGCTCGAACTGGAGGGGCACGTGGCGCGGGCCCGCCGCCGGAGCACCGCACTCACGGTGGGCGATCCATTCGTCATCCCGCTCGAGGCGGGCATCGACGAGACCGAGGTCGAATTCGGCGTGCCGCCGGATGGAGCGACCGTGCGGGAGTCGGCCCAGACGACGGGCACGGGCATAGAGGCCAGACTGCCGGTGACCGCGGTACCCGGCGGCTATTCCGCCCGCTGGCGCCGGCTCGATGGCAGCTTCGTCGAGCGGCTCGCCGCCGTGAATGTCGATGCCGACGAGGGCCGGCTCGCCTCCATCGACCGCGACGATCTGCGCACCGCACTCGCGGGCGTGCCCTTCGGCTTCGGGGCGGCCGACGATCTCGACCCCGGCACCGGGCCGTCGGGCGGCAGGCCGCTCGTGAAGCAGGCCCTCCTCGCCCTGATCGCCGTGCTGCTCATCGAGCAGTGCGTCGCGCTTCTGGCCGGCTATCACATTCCCGTCACGGGCCGGGGGCGACGCGTGGGGGCCACGCCATGAGAATCGTACCGCCTGTCCTGTTCGCCGCCGACGGGGTGCGGCACCGGGTGACGAGCGGTCTCGTCGACGGGTTCTCCACCTGGTGGGAGATGCCGGCGCTCGTGCTCGCGACCGCGGCGGTCGTGGCGTTCGTGGTCGCGGTCTATCGTCGCGACACGGTCGATCTCTCCCGCCCGCTGCGGCTGCTGCTGGCGACCCTGCGGCTCGGCGCCCTGGCGGCGCTCGCGGCCGCGTACCTCGATTTCCAGCGCACGGCCGAACGCGAGATCGAGCTGCCGTCGCGGGTGGCGGTGCTGGTCGATGCCAGCGCGAGCATGTCGCTCGCCGACGGCCCGCAAGCCGAATCGCCTGCCGCCTCGCGGGCCGACCAGGCGCTGGCCGCACTCCGTTCCGGCGGCCTGGTCGAGGCGTTGCAGGCGCGGCACGACGTGTCGATCTGGCGGTTCGACACCGCGGCCGAGCGGATCGCGGTGCTGCCGCGTGGCCCCGCGGTCGCGGCCACGGGGGGCGGGGAGTCGGCCGGCGACGCGAATGCGCCGACGGATTGGACGACGGGCCTCGCGGCGCAGGGGGCCGAGACGCGGCTCGGCGACGCGCTGCAGCGGGTGCTCGACGAGGAACCTGCCGGCGCCCTCGCCGGCGTGATCCTGCTCACCGACGGCGTGGCCACGGCCGGAACCGATCCGCGGGCGGCCGCCGCAACGCTCGCCGCGGCCGAGGTGGCCGTGCATCCGCTCGGCATCGGCAGCGACGTCGTCCCGCCGAGCGTGCGGGTGGCCGATATCCTCGCGCCGGCCCGCGTGTTTCCCGACGACGCATTCGCCGTGACGGCGCATCTGCAGCCGCAGGGCCTCGCCGGCCGCCGGGTGCGGGTCGAACTTGCGACGGCGACCGCCGATGGACGGACGGCGCCGACTCCGATCGACACGGTGGAAGCGGTTCTGGGAGCCGATGGCGAACTGGTGCCCGTGCGGTTCAACGTCGCTGGAATCTCGTCGCCCGGACGTCGCTCACTGGTGGTGCGGGTCACCGCCGCCGCAGGGGAGAGAGACGTCCAGGAGTCGTTCGCGATCAGCGACATCGAGGTGGTGGATCGGGTGACTCGCGTGCTCGTCATGGCGGGCGGGCCCGGCCGCGAGTACCAGTTCATGCGCAACGTGCTGCAGCGCGACGACAGTTTCAGCGTCGACGTGCTGCTCGGGACGGCGGCTCCGGGCGTGTCGCAGGATGCCCGCCGCATCCTCGACGGCTTTCCGCCGAGTGACGAATCCCTCTCGGAATACGATGCGATCGTGGCCTTCGACTACGACTGGCGGCGACTCGATCTCGCCGCTCGCACCCGGCTCGAGCGGTGGGTGGCCCGCGAGTCGGGAGGGCTCCTGCTGGTGGCGGGAGCGGTGTTCATGGATGCCTGGCTCACCGATCCCCAGATGACGCCCATCCGCAGCCTGTATCCGCTCGAGCTGCGCGGCACCGGCGACTTCGCTGCCAGCCCCGGGGCCCGGGGGGATGAGCCGCAGCCCATCCAGTTCACGCGCGACGGCAGCGACGCGGAATTCCTCTGGCTCGCCGGCACCCGCGGGGCGAGCGAGGCGATCTGGGGCGAGTTTCGCGGGATCTACGGCCGCTGCCCGGCCGGCCCGGAAAAGCCCGGCGCGACGGTGTATGCGCGGCTCGGCTCGGCCGGCTCGCTCGCCTCCGCGGTGGCCGACCAACTCCCCATCTTCATCGCCGGTCAACTTTACGGCTCGGGCACGGTGCTCTACGCAGGCAGCGGTGAATTCTGGAGGCTGCGGGCCATCGACGTCGCGGCCCACGAGCGGCTCACGACCCAGCTCGTGCGGCACGTGTCCCAAGGCCGGCTCCTGCGCGGCTCGCGCCGCGGTCGGCTCCTCGTCGATCGCGAACGGTATCCCGTGGGGGGCGCGGTGGACATGCGGCTGGTGCTGCCCGAGGGGGGCGGGCGCACGGCGACGTGCCGGGTCGTCGGCCCCGACGGCAGCCGCACGGCGATCCCGCTGGCCGCCGAACCGGGCCGGAGCGACGTGCTGCGGGGTTCGTTCGTCGCCACCCGCGAGGGCGCCTGGCAGATCACTGCCGATCTGGGGGCCGCCGGGGGAGAGGAGCCGCTCGTGCGCCGTATCCAGGCCCAGCTTCCGGATCGCGAACTCGTGCAGCCCCGCCTCGACCGCCGGCTGCTGGCGGAACTCGCATCCGCCACCGGCGGGCGTCCCTGGTTTCTCCACGATGCTCCATGGTCTCCCGAGACCGCTCGCGAGCTCGCGGCGACGCTCCCCGACCGTTCGCGTCGCGAATACGAGGCCAGCGCCCCGGACCCGACCTTCAAGGAATGGCTCAACGGCATCCTGCTGGCGATCGCCGCAGCCTTGCTCTGTGGAGAATGGATTCTCCGCCGGCTCGCCACCCTCGCCTGACAGACCCGCTTCCGATGACATCTTCGACGCTCACCTCACCGTCGCCATCCGCCGCGTCTCCGGCCGCGCCGCTGCGGGCGCTGCTCGGCGACCTGCGGCGGCAGACCAGGCGCTGGATCTGGGTCGAGTCGCTCGCCCGGCTCGGGCTGGCCGCCGCCGTGTTCTTTTGGACGTCACTCGCGCTCGACTGGGGCATCGAGCCACCGGCATGGGTGCGGATCACCATGCTCGCCCTGGGGCTGTGCGGGCTGACGTGGGTGATTGCGACCTCGCTGCTCGGGCGGCTGTTCACCCCGCTCACCGACGCGGCGCTCGCGCTCGTCGTCGAACGGACGCATCCGCGGTGCGGCGACAGTCTTTCGACGGCCATCGAACTGGCCGACACTCCCCGGGCCGACGTCGATCCGGAGCTCGTCCGGCGCACGACGGCCGACGCGTTGGCCATGCTCGGCGAGATCCGGTCGCCGGCGATCTTCCGCCGCCGGCGGCTCGCGTTGCAGGCGTTGGCGGGGGCCTTGGCCATGGCGACGGTCGTCGGGCTTGCCGCCGCGCGGCCGGCCATGGCCGGCCTCTGGGCCCGCCGGATGCTCGCGCTGACCGACGAACCGTGGCCGCGGCGGGTGCGGCTGGAGGTGGAGGGATTCACCGCCGGTGTGCGGACCGTCGCCCGCGGCAGCGACGTCGACCTCGTGGTGCACGCCTCCGCTGCAGGCGGGCCGCCGGACCTCGTCGAGCTCCGCACGCTCGGGCCGGACGGCTGGCGGACGGAACGCATGGGCCTGCGGGGCGCGGCAGACGCGGAGTCGCGGTCGTTCGGTCACGTGATTCACACCGCGGTCGCCGACACGGAACTCGAGATTCGCGGTGGCGATGCTCGGCTCGCCGGACTGCGGTTGCGGGTGGTCGATCCGCCCGACGTGGCCGACGTCGCGATCGACTTCCAGCCCCCCGCCTACCTCGGAGGAGACGAGCGGCGCATGGCGGCGGCCCGCGTGGTGCGGGTGCCGCGCGGCTCGCGGGTGCGACTGACGTGCACGGCCACCAAGCCGCTTTCGGCGGCGCGGCTCGTGCTGACCTCGGCGGCAGCGGCGGCAGCGGAGCCCGCCACGCTCGCCGAACTGAAAAACGACGACGCGGCAGAACGACGCACCATCTCCGCCGAGATCGCCGCGCTCGATGCCGACGCCGGCGTGGAACTCGAGCTCACCGACACCGAAGGGCTGCCCAACCGTGAGCCGATCCGCATGCAACTCGTCGCCGTCGCCGACGAGCCGCCGCAGCTGGCGGTCGCGCTCCAAGGCGTTTCGACGGCCGTCACGCCGCGGGCGAGGCTGCCGATGGAAGGCAGGCTCTCCGACGACCACGGCCTGGCGGCCGCCGCCGTGGTATGCAGCGGCCGGGACGGCGGCGAGCTTGCCCGACGCCCGATCGACCGCATCCGCGGCAATCCGCCGACGGTCGCGTTCGCGGCCGAGTCCCCCGAGATCGTGCCACTCGAATCGCTGGGCCTCGAGCCCGGGGGACGGCTCTCGATCGTGGTTGAGGCCCACGACACCTGCGGCCTCTCGAGCGGGCCCAACGTGGCTCGCAGCGACTCCTGGACACTCGACGTCGTCACGCCTGAAGCCCTGCGGTCGCTGCTCGAGGCGCGCGAGATTCTCCTGCGCCGCCGGTTCGAGACCGTGATCGGCGATTTGAGCCAGGCCCGCGACGTGCTGGCCGCACCGCCGCAGCCAGCCAGCCCCCCGTCGACGGCCGAGTCGGCGACCGACTCCACACGGAACGATGCAGCGAACGACGATGCCCTCGCCGCCCCTGCCGTCCGCTGTGGCGAGGCCGCAGCGCGAGCCGCGGGCGAGACAGGCGAGATCGCCGCCGCCTTTCGGCTCATTCGCCGCGAGCTCGAGGTCAACGGCGTGCTCACCCCGGAACTCGAGTCGCGTCTGGCGGCACGGATCGCCGCGCCCCTGGAAGGCCTCGCCGCCGTCGATCTGCCCGCCTTGGCCCGAGACTGCCGCGGGGCGCCGCCGGCCGCCACGCTCGTGCCTCGCGCGGATGCGGTGCTCGCGCGGATGCGGGCGGTGCTCGACACGATGATCGAACTCGAGTCGTTCAACCAGCTCGTCGATCGGCTGCGTGCGGTCATTCGTACGCAGGAGGACATCCGCGCGGAGACGCTCGAGCAGCAGAAGAAGCGCGGCCGGCAGATTCTGGAGGGGCCATGACGCGGTGCTTGACGCGGTGCGCGAAACTGGTGTCGTCCTCAACTGGCCCACGCCGCCGGTCGGGGGCTCGTGCTCGCCGCCGGCGGATTTTGACGACGGGAGGGATTGCCCCTGCCGGGGCGACGGCGTTGCTGACCAGCGGAGCCATGGATGGCGGAGCGCAGGCAGCATCGAGTGAGCGCAGGCCAGGATGGCCGCAGCGAACGTCCGGCGACACGGCAGGGACAATCCCTCAGCCCCGACCGGCTACGTCTTGGGGGTGGGGGCGGGGGTTAGGGCGGGGCGTGGGGCGGGGTTTAGGGTGGGGGCTGGCTTGTCTGCTCGCGATGGTGCTGGGGTCGATGCCCGTGTTTTCCGCCGAGCCGACGGTGGCGACGCGGTTGGCGGAGCGCGAGCAGGAGCTCAGGCGGCAGTATGCCGAGCTCGAGCTGTCGTTCCTGCGGCTCGCCGACCTGCTCGATGCCACCGACCCGCGGCGGGCCGCGCTGCTGCGGTCGGCCTGCGAGACGGCCCGCAAAGAGCAGGTGGGCGACCGGCTGGCGACGATCGTCGATCTCCTGCGTCAGGGGCAGCTGTTGCAGGCGGGCGCCAGCCAGCAGGAGGCGATCGAACAGTTGCAATCGCTGCTCGACGGTCTCGCGGCCGGCGACGAACCGCGGCGGGCCGGCGACACCGCCCGCGAGGTGAAGGCCTTTCTCGGCCGGCT
>Ga0315902_10006573_pt1 | contig 16071 bp, 10 predicted proteins | sample LakEriMetagenome_9_FD_203523 | JGI IMG/M metagenome (GOLD analysis project Ga0315902, IMG submission 203523) | Freshwater fungal communities from buoy surface, Lake Erie, Ohio, United States - Buoy 12 MA117 | ecosystem: Environmental > Aquatic > Freshwater > Lake > Lake biofilm | place: USA...
CTATTTCTTTTATTTGATTGGCTATTTGTTCTACTTTCTCTTGAAGTTTTTTCATTATAAAATTATATGTTCGTTATCATAAATATCCTTTTAATTTGAATTATTCGTGACTATTGATTGAATTGAGTATTAGTTCGGCTACACTACCCTTGTCTAAGTTGTCTCCCATTACAGTTTCAAATATCCCTTTTTTCCTTATTAAAATGTCATATATTGCACCTTCTATGGTATTTTCAAATAGGGGATAATAAACCAAAACACTATTTTTTTGACCATATCTATAAGCCCTATCCTCAGCCTGTGAGTGGTCAGATGGAACAAATGATAAATCATTAAATATTACAACCTCAGCGGATGTAAGTGTAATACCAACACCTGCTGCTTTTATGTTTCCACAAAAAACTTTGACCTTGTCGTTATCTTGAAAATCATCAACAGCCTTTTGTCTTGCTGGTTTGGTAGTAGAACCATCCAAATAGACCGACATCTTACCGAAGTGTTCGTGAATCCGTTTTAATGGTTCGGTAAAGTTTGAAAAAATAATAACTTTCTTACCTTGCTCTAAAATGTTTTCAGCAAGCTCAATTGTTTGAGAAACTTTTTCTTCGGCAATTACTTGTCTTACTTTCATCAGTTTTGAAAACTGAACTGTAAGAGATGATGATTCATCCCTATTATTTCTGAACCAATCAAAATACTCACCCATTAGATTTTCATACTCCCGTGATTTTAATCTCAAATAAACAGGATTTATAATCTTTTCAGGTAAATCTAACACATCGGTTTTTAATCTACGAAGTATTTGTTTTGAGGTTCTCTCACGAAGTTCATCCAAATTAGACGCTCCGTTTACGTTCCACACTTTTCTTTGACCTGCTCTAAACTGATAACCCTCACAAAAACGAATCACATAAGCCATCCAATTTTGAGCCACAGGGGACTCAACCAAAGATAATAAATTATAATAATCAATAGGACGAGATGTAATTGGAGTTCCAGTCAATAACCACAATCTATTAACATTTTTAACAAAATGATTTATAAGTTTTGTTCTTTGTGCTTGAGAATTTTTAATGTAATGGGCTTCGTCAATTATAATCAAATCAAACTTTGCATTTAATATCTGTGAGTTTTCTTTGTCTTTAATGTCGTAAAAGTTTTTAATGATATCGTAATTTATAATTACAAAATCGTGGTCTGATGAGAAATTCTTACCTTCACATATATAAATTGATTGGTCGGTATAGTTTTCGATTTCTCTTGCCCAATTTATTTTAAGCGATGCGGGACAAATAATTAATACCTTTTTCGCTCCTGACTCTAACGCTGCGATAATAGTTGAGGTTGTTTTACCCAAACCCATATCATCTGCTAATATAAATCTTTTACTTCCTGCCAATTTCTCAATCGCTTCTTTTTGATGTGAAAGTGGTGGTCTATGATTATACTTTGAGTAATCAATATCAACTTTTTCTACGGTGTGTGTTTTAATTAAGGCACCTTTTGGAACCCAAAAGTCACTTAAATGTTCTGACTCGAAAAATTTACCCCAAATATGATATGACTTCTCTTTTTCTACCAATAGTTTCTCCACATATATTTTATCAGGAATTTCACGAAACAATTTTTCATCCGCAAACTTTCTTGCAAAATATGGGTCCAAATCAACCCACTTTTTGGCAACCTTTGGTTTTTCGTTATGGTATGTAATTATATAATCAGATTGTGTTCTTGTTGGAAAGAACTTTTTATTAACCAAATGTTGTTGCTTTAATCTCAATATAAAATTATTACCGCCCTCGTAAGAAGATAAAATATCAATCGCCTTTTGTTCTATTGAGATTAGGTTTTCCAAAAAAATAGTTTTATAACTAAAAATAAGAAATGAGTAAATATTTATCAATATTATGGCTAAGAAAGTCCCAATTACAAGATTAGGTAAATTTTTTGGAGCCGAAGACTACGATTTGGACATTGATATGGGTTCAGAGTGGTTGGAGGGGGACATGAATTTTACTTTGGTATTATATCGTGTCAATAGAGTTAAAACAAAAAAAGACGATGTCTATGGCGAAACTCTTAAAGACGGAGTGCAGTTTGACCCACCAATAGAATTTAAAGGATATGTCCAAGTTGCGGCTCCAACGACCAAGGCTTATGGTAATTCTAAAATAGAACAAACCGAACCTGGTAATTTAAAAGTATCTGTTTATACAAAACATCTACAAGATTTGGGTGTTGATATTGCATTTGGTGACTATATCGGATATTATGAATCAGAAACAAGAGTTAGATATTATTCCGTAATAGATGATGGTCGTGTTGTTTCAGATAACAAACATACTTATGCGGGCTACAAACCATTTTACAGAACAATAACGGCCGCTCCTGTAACGGATAACGAATTTAGAGGATTATAAGATGGGATTTCCAAAAAAGATAAAAAAACACATACCACTTAATTATCCGAAAACTCTATTTCCAAGAAGAGAAGAGTTGTTGGAAAAAATCAATCAAGATGGGACATTTCTACCTAAATCTATATTACATGCGGATTTAGATAGGGGATTTTTGGATTTCGTAAAAAATGATTTGGAATTAAGTGTTGAAGGTATGACAGTACCAACAGTAGATATAATAATAACAACACAGAGTTGGGCACAATTTACAGAAACATGGAATTTTGTGGATTTGGATTTCAATGTCAAACCACCATTTATTACAACTATAAGAACCCCTGAAGTTAAGTTTGGAACAAATCCTGCTACACTTTATAACATACCAAATAGAAAACAATATTTTTACGCAACAGTACCAACATGGGATGGAAAAAAATTAGGTGCGGATGTATACAAAATACCTCAACCAATTCCTGTCGATATTACATATCAAGTAAAAATTGTGTGTAATAGAATGAGAGAATTAAATAGATTTAATCAAGTGGTACTTGGAAAATTTGCATCAAGACAAGCCTATACGGTAGTAAAGGGACATTACATTCCTATCATATGGAATAATATCAGTGATGAATCAGTTATGGACTTAGACAAAAGAAAATATTATGTTCAGAGTTATGAGTTCATAATGTTGGGATTCTTGATAGACGAAGAAGAGTTTACCGTTAGTCCTGCAATCAATAGAGTGGTTCAAGTGTTTGAAGCCGACGGTAGACTAATCACTAAAAAAACAAAAGGACCAAATGAACCTGTAGAATTAAAACAAATCGAACTAGTTTTCCCATCAGGAACAACAGAGGTGTCAAAAACATTTAACTTATCAGATAATTTATCATTACTAAATACAGTCAATGTGACCTCTTTTGATGTTTATATTAATAATGACTTTTACGGTTCCGATTTGACAACTATAGAAGTGAGTACGAATGACACTTTAAAATTTATTGTAACTAAAAACGATAATACTTTGGAATCCAAAATAATATTTGAATCTTTTTTTAATTCGTAAAAACTGAAACCACAGGATAAGGTGTTACTGTTATTGGAACTTGTACCGAACTGACACATCCGTTAAAGGCAACCAAATTCAATTGATAGTTTGTAGTTGTCGATGGTGATACTGTGATAGATTGTGTGGTTTGTCCTCCAGGTAACCACTGATATGACTGATATCCAGGTGGTGCTGTCAAAGTTGTACTTTGACCTTCACATATAGTGTCGGGTAATAGTTGTAAAACCGATGGTGAACATTCGGCGTCTATATAAGCATATCCATAGTGAGCTCCCTGACTACAATCCCCTGTTGTAAATTCGGCAGTTACCGATTGTCCGATATAATTTGTTAAATCAACATTTACCGAACTCCAAGGCTTATACACAACACCTGTACAAGTTGGTGAGTTGAAAAAACCTGGTAAATTTCCAGCCGCTGAAACAACAAATTCTGAACATGGTATAACATTTCCGTTTTGGTCTCGCAATACGGCTCTAAAAAAAGGTTGTTCATTTGAGTTATGACCAGGGTCCTCAAAAACAACTGCATATCTATATGTAAAACTGTTATTCGTTGAGGTCACCATAAATGTTTGAGTTAATTGTTCTGCTTCAGAATTAACATTATTGTTACCTAACCTTACCGAACGAGGGCCACCAAGTGGGTCAACTCTTGGGAATCCACCACATGGGTCGTTTCCACCTGTCATAATAGTGTGTCTACCATTAACAATACCAATAGAATTAGAATTATAATTTGGAGTTTGTGAACCTGTAGGTGACATAGTTGATAACCCTGTAGTTCCATACCACCCATTAAAATTTCCTGTATTAAAATTGATATTTGTGCAAGCGGGTTGAACAATTACAGGAGTAAAATTTATGGTCAAATCAAATTGAAAACAATTAGCAAAAAAGTTGGACCAAGTAAAACCATCTACTAACACATAGTATGTTTGACCCTCCTGAACTTGTCTTACCAATGTACCACCACCTTGATTTTGGTTACATAATACAAATCCCAAACAAGCCCCCGCGGTTCCAGGACAAGATGTTAAAAGAGATAAAGATGGAAATGCGTTATTTGCTGGTATTATATCATTTAATGTAATTGTAATTAGACCATCCTGTAAGGGTGTAAAACTATATAACCAGTCTTGACCACCATAATAATTACCACTTGTTGTTGTTGCACATGCATTTAAACCCGAATAATCATTCAAATCACCACAGGTTGATTGGTTGTTTGTGAAAAAAGGTAAAGTGACTTGATTGGCGGCGGCTCCTAAACAAGTATTAGAACCCTGACCAAAAATATTGAGGCTAATTAAAGTGATACAAAATAAGAATATGTATTTAATTGAATTCATATTTATTATTTATTTCTCACCATACACGTCTTTTTTGTCTTCACACTTTTCACGAATAATACTCTCCAAAAAACGATAAATTTTTATCCCTCGTTTATCGCAATATTTCTTCAAAATATCATGAACCTCCTTTGAAATCTTCAAATTTTTTACGTCTGCATTGTTAGAATCCATAAGATAATAAAGGCAGAAAATAATCTACCTAATTTATAAATATTTTGAAACAAGTAAAGTTTTTGGTTTTTGAACTAATATTTATTGAGAAAATAATAAATCTAATAAAAAACTTAAAAAAATGGCAAACACTAAAGTTTTCGTTTCTCCTGGGGTTTACACATCAGAGGTTGATTTAAGTTTCGTAGCATCAAGCGTTGGTGTAACAACGTTGGGAATTGTAGGTGAGACACTGAAAGGACCGGCGTTTGAACCGATTTTTGTGGCAAACTACGATGAATTCGAAACAATCTTTGGGGGTACATCTCCAGAAAAATTTGTGAACACACAAATTCCTAAATATGAGGCGAGTTATATCGCTAAAGCATATTTACAACAATCAAATCAATTATTCGTATCAAGAGTCCTTGGTCTTTCAGGATATGATGCGGGACCATCATGGTCAATCAAAACCATCGCAAACGTTGACCCTGCAACAATTGGGGCTACTTCCACTAACAATCAACCTGCGGTAGTTTTCAGTGCTGTAGGGGACACTCTTAATTTAACAGAGGCAGCTGACTTCACATACCAATGGGATAACACAGGTATTGCTGAAATTGACAACAATTTGGATGTTGTGTACACAAAGGCTGATGGTTCGACATCTACTTTGAGACAAGATATAACAGACTTTTTACAAAATCTCATTCAATATGAGATAGACAATGGAGCTGGTTCTGCGGTGGATTTGGATTACATCAGTTATTGGGGGTCAATACCTAGTGCTACATACAACACACTTTCATCTTTTACTGCAGAAACTAATGTTTTCAGTGTTGATGCAATTTCACTTTCTGCAAATACTTTAAGTAGTTCAGAAAATGACACTTGGTATTATGCAAACTTCTCTAATACTAATGGGTCTTACAACGGATATTCTATTTACGTCAACCAAACACCAGCACAAGCAATAGGAGATTACATATCTTATTTTGCTGGTACAATCGACTTCAACATACAATACTTCACAGGTACTTCATTTACTAGTTATGACAATTTAATTGTAGCAACATTGAGGTCAAGAGGTTTGGCAACATATGTAGGTGATAATGGTCCTGTTTATGAAGTTACTGGACTTTCTCAGGTGTCAATGGTTTGTACAGGAAATTACTCAGCAGTAACCGCAAATCCATTTTCAACATTTAAAATATCGGGATTGACTAGAAACAACTCAACTTTTGATTTTGAAACTTCTTTAAGTACCTCAGCAACAAATAACTTATCTAAAGTATTTGGTGTGAGTAACTTTGACAAACCAAAATCTGAAGTTCCTTTATTTGTAGAAGAAGAATACTCAAACTTACTTTACCATTCATATAATAAAGGTTATATCAGAGGACTAAGTTGTGATTTGATAGAATTAAATTCCGCTAGAAGTTTATCAACTATTTCGATAGGAAATTACTTAGAAAAGTATCAAACACCTGAAACACCTTGGATAGTTTCAGAAGTACGAGGTAATACTGTTTACAGACTATTTAAGTTGTATACCATTTCAGATGGTAATTCAGCTAATAGAGAAGTTAAAGTTTCATTTGCAAATATGTCTTATGTTAATAACACTTTCGATGTATTAGTTAGAGATTTTTACGATACTGACCAAAACCCAGTGGTGATAGAAAAATATTCACAGTGTTCTATGAACCCTAATTTAAATAATTTTATCGCTAAGAGAATTGGTTCTTCGGATGGGGAATATGCTCTGATATCAAAATTTGTGATGATTGAGGTTAATCTCGATGCTCCAACCGATGCTCTACCTTGTGGTTTCGAAGGATACACAACAAGAGAGTATAGTGGTACAACGTACACAAAGTCTCCATTCTTAATTTATAAAACAAAATACAACATTCCTGGAGAAACAATATTTGAACCACCTTTCAACACCCCTGTAGGTGCTGGTTATTCATTAACATCCAACGGGGATAATGTAAGAAGAACATTTTTGGGTGTCTCTGATAAAGTAGGTATTGACACGACTTTCCTTGATTACAAAGGAGGTCAAAACGATGGTTCACTTTGTACTGTTGAAGATTTCCCAACTTGGAATTACAAGACTAGAGGTTTCCATATGGATATTATGGCAAGTGCTATTACAATTTCTTCAAACTACGTAACAAGCGGAACACCTGAATTCTACGTAGGTGATGGAACATTCCAATCCGAACCAACCGACCAAGAAAATCCATATTTTAGAACATTTGCTAGAAAATTCACAGTAGCACCTGCGGGTGGATTTGACGGATGGGATATATACCGTGAATCAAGAACTAATACCGATAGATTTATACTTGGTGGTACGGGTTATAAAAGGGGTGCGTGTCCATCATTGAGATATCCAAATGCGACAGGTGCTGGTATGTTTAAACCAATCACTGTAGACCAAAACACAGTAGATTTTGCAAGTTCTGACTACTATGCTTATTTGTTAGGTATGAGAACTATGGCAAATCCTGAAGCGGTTAACATCAACGTATTTGTAACACCTGGTATTGATTATGTAAACAATTTGTTACTTGTTAATGAGGCAATTAATATTGCAGAAATTGACAGAGCGGATTCTATTTACATTACTACAACACCTGACTTTAACATGTTTGTGGCAACTTCCTCGAGTTCGGAAGACGCTATTTTCCCACAATCGGCGGTTGATAATCTAAATGATACTGGTATTGACTCTAATTATACTGCTACATACTATCCTTGGATTTTAACGAGAGATACTGTTAATAATACACAACTTTACATTCCACCAACTGCGGAAGTAACAAGAAACTTAGCACTTACTGACAACATCGCATTCCCTTGGTTCGCAACTGCGGGTTATACAAGAGGTCTTGTTAATGGTGTTAAAGCAAGAAGAAAACTTTCTCAAGAAGACAGAGACGTTCTTTACGAAGGAAGAATTAATCCAATCGCAACTTTCTCTGATGTTGGAACTGTAATTTGGGGTAATAAAACTTTACAAATCGCACAGTCGGCACTTGATAGAATTAACGTAAGAAGATTGTTATTACAAGCACGTAAGTTGATTTCTGCGGTTTCCGTGAGATTACTGTTCGAACAAAACGACGATATAGTAAGACAACAATTCTTGGATGCCGTTAATCCTATATTGGATTCAATCAGAAGAGATAGAGGTCTTTATGATTTCAGAGTAACTGTTAGAAATACACCTGAAGACTTGGATAATAACAGACTTGTTGGTTCGATTTATATTAAACCTACAAGAGCGTTAGAATTTATAGATATTACATTCTACATAACTCCGACAGGCGCTTCATTCGAAAACATCTAACGTATGGATAATAAAAATAAAAAAACGACAACTCAAATAAAAGAGACCAAACCAAAAAAAATAGTAGTAAGTGAGGCTCAATTAGAGAGGTTAATTCAAAAATTGTCAAAATGATTAGAAAAGGGATATATAAAAAACCAGTCTCCGTGTCCGAAGGGATTACGGAGGCTGGAACTCCCGATATGAAGTATTATGCTTTTGATTGGGATGATAACATTATGAACATGCCAACAAAAATTATCTTGAAAAACGATGATGGCGAAGAAGTCGGAATGTCAACTGAGGATTTTGCACATTACAGAAGTATGATAGGTAAAGAAGATTTTCAGTATGAGGGGGATACAATCGTTGGTTTCGGAGATAATGCTTTTAGGAACTTTGGAGTTGAGGGTGATAGGAAATTTATTGTAGACTCAATGACCGCACCTACGGGACCAGCATGGAATGATTTTGTAGAGGCTATAAATAACGGCTCAATATTTGCAATAATCACCGCAAGAGGACACACTCCTACCGTATTAAGAGAGGCTTGTTACAATCTGATTTTATCGAACAGAGATGGTATATCATTTATGTCACTTGTTAAAAATTTGGAAAAATATAGAGATATCGCAGGTTTTGAAGGGAACCAAGATAAAATGGAAATTCTGAATGAGTATTTAGATTTATGTAGATTTTATCCTGTTTCGTATGGTGAAGGTTCGGCAACAAGTCCAGAAGAGGGTAAAATAAATGCAATGAAAGAGTTCATATCGTATATCAAAGAAGTTTCAAGTACGATTGGAAAAAAAGCATTCTTTAAAAATGATGTTAGTAACAATTTTATTCCTGAACCAACATTAGGTTTTTCCGATGATGACATAAGAAATGTTGAAACTATGAAAAAACATTTCGAAGATGAACCAGATAACATACTACAAACCTATTCAACCGCAGGTGGAATAAAAAGAAAATATTAAAAAAAAAATAAATTTGATAATATTTATCATAAAACAATAAACAGAATTTAAAAAACTTAAATAAAATGGCTGATTTACTAATGAAAATGCCCATACCGTATGAACCAAAAAGACAAAACAGGTTCATCTTGAGATTTCCATCATCTTTGGGCATAAACGAATGGTTTGTGGAATCGACAGCGAGACCACATATAACAATAAACGCAACCGAAATTCCTTTTTTGAATACTTCAACTTACGTTGCTGGAAGATTCACATGGGGTAAGTTAAATGTTAAATTTAGAGACCCTATCGGACCCTCAGCATCACAAGCTTTGATGGAGTGGGTACGTCTTTGTGCAGAATCTGTTACAGGCCGTATGGGTTATGCTGCTGGATACAAGAAAAATGTCGATTTGGAAATGTTAGACCCAACTGGTGTTGTTGTAGAAAAATGGATATTAGAAGGAACATTCTTAGATGATGTTAACTTTGATAGTTTGGCATATAATCAGGATGGTTTAGCAACAATCTCAGCTTCGATGAGAATGGACCGTTGTATCTTAGTTTACTAAAATTTTTATAAAAAAAATATTAAAAAAATCCCATGCACTTTGTGTTATGGGATTTTTTTTGTTTATTTATGTCAATGTGATATTATGTTTGTGATAAAAAAAGTATATGGAACAAGATATTTCAGTTTATGGTCAAATGAATTTTAGTTTACCACATGATGTGGTACCTCTACCGACAGGTGGAATTTTTTACAAAAACAAAAAAAAATCTATCAAAGTAGGTTATTTGACTGCCACAGATGAAAACATTCTTTTGAATGCGACGACAAACAACAAGGAAGGTGTTGTATTACAACTAATGAGGAGTAAAATCTATGAAACGGATTTGAGACCTGAGGAACTACTAACAGGTGATGTTGAAGCCATATTAATTTTTTTAAGAAATACCGCATTTGGTACAAATTATGATATAACACTTACTGACCCACAAACACAAAAAAGATTCAACGTAACAATTTTGTTGGATGAATTAAACATTAAAAAAACTGATGTCAAACCTAATGAAGACGGTTTATTTGTAGTCAGATTACCTAAATCTGGTAATGAAGTAAAAATTAAACCATTATCATTGGGAGATAGTTTAGAAATTGAAAGAATGATTGAATCATACCCTTCTAATCGAGTTGCTCCAAAAGTAACTTGGAGACTCAACAAACAGATTGTTTCAATTGACGGTGACACCGATAAAGGTATGATTGCAAAGTTTATCGAAACTATGCCAATTATGGATTCAAAATTTATTAGAAATTTTTTGAATGAAAATGAACCAAGATTAGATTTACAAAAAGAAGTAACCGCCCCATCAGGAGAAAAAGTGATTGTTGATATCGCGTTTGGGGTTGAGTTTTTTCGGCCTTTCTATTGATTATAGGAAATCTATTTCCGATGAATATTATTACTGTTCGAAACATCTAAATATTTCCTATTCAGATTTTTTAATTTTACCAACTTATTTGAGAAAATACTTAATCAATAAGTTAATAGAGGAAAGTGCCCCTAAAAATAATCAATCATAGTATTTATAAAAATAAAAGGTAAACTATGATGTCCAACGGAGATGGTTCTGAAAACGAAAATGAGAATACGCCTTATGCGAAAAAAGTTAAGAATGAGGTTGTAAGTAAGTATAAAAAAAGCGCTGATAAAGCATTCGATGTAGGAACTACTATATCATCTGCGAACGATGCTGCAATTAAATTGAATACTGCGCTTGCGGGCTCTGGTGCTTTAGCGGCAACAATAACCACAAATTTTGTCGACGCGGGTCAAAAAATGTTACTACTCACAGATAAAGTGAGTAGTTTAGAAGAAGGTATGCAGATGGCCGCCGATGTCAATAAAAACTTGATGGATGCGACCGGTCGAGCTTACATTGCATCCTCCAAGGAGTTAGCCGGCATAGTTTCTGCACAACAGGCTTCGGGTGTCGAAGCGTCAAAACTACTTACAGCTTTTAAAAGTCAAGGATATGCCTTAGAGGGAATACCAAAAACTATACAAAAAGTAATTGATACCTCAAGAGCATTGGGTGTGAATTCTGAGGCCGTTACATCGTCAGTTGTGACAAATTTAGGTAAATTAAACACATTCAACTTTGCTAACGGTGTTGAAGGATTGACAAGAATGGCCGCTCAAGCCGCGGTTGTTGGAGTTGATATGCAAAAAATGTTTTCACTCGCCGATGACATGTTTGACCCTGAAAAGGCCGTGGGATTGGCATCGTCTTTACAAAGACTCGGAGTTGCAACAGGAGACTTATTGGACCCACTTAAGTTGATGGATTTAGGACAGAACAATCCACAAGAATTACAAAATCAGATTGTACAAATGTCCAAACAGTTCACATATTTCAATGAACAAAATCAAAAATTTGAAATTTTACCTGGCGCAAAGTTACAACTTAGAGAAATTGCCAAAGAGATGGGTATGAGTGCTGACGAATTGGCAAAGATGGCGTTAGGAAGTTCAGACCTTTCGAAAAAAATGAGTGAAATTAAGTTTCCTGAATTGGAAACAGGACCCGTAAGTGAAGACCAAAAAATGATGTTGGCGAATCTTGCGGAACTCAAAGACGGAGAATATAAAATTAAAGTTCAAGAAACAGTACTGACAGAAAAGGGAGAAAGAGTTGCAACCGGTAAAGTCGAAGAAAAATCAATAGCTCAACTATCAAAAGAAGATTTAGAAAGTTTACAATTTGCACAACAACAAGGTACTAAAACCTTAGAACAAATTGCCTTGGAATCGATGAGTTATGAAGCTAGAGCAGCAAATGCACTTGAATCTATAAGTAGTACAGGTAGAGGAACCTTAGCGTCATCAAAAATTGCAAACAAAGGTCAAGAGGTTTTGGGTAAAACTCTTGCAGACTTAGTAAATTTAACCAAGGAAGTCAGTACCGAAGGTGGTCGTGGTCTAGTTGATGAGGCTCTTCCTCTACTGAGAGATTTCGGTGCAAAATTGAGTGAGGCGTATAAAGATAGTAAAATATCAGAAGATGAGAAAACACTTTTGATGGAGAAAGGTAAAGAAATTGATGAAAAATTTGGTGGCGCTTTGGGTAAAGGGGCTGAAGTTTTTTCCAAATTGGGAAATATTGTGTCGGAGTTTCCAGGTGAAGTCATTAAGGCGGTAGATGCTGCCACAAAAACAATGGAAACCGAAAAGTCTTCTGCAAGTGGAGATAAATCAGGTACTGCATCGGCCACTCCGAATGAACCTAAGTATCTTACAACAACTAAAAAAGATGAAATGATGCAAGGTATATTTGAGGCGAGTCGGGCAGAAAACACATCAGTCACTAACAATACAAGTAATCAATCAGTAAATAATTCAACATATAATAATCAAACAAGTTCTAATACCAATAATTCAATAACATCAAATGATAATAGGACAACAAATACCAACTCCACAACAATTAATGAATCACAAAAAGCCACAGCACAATTGAACACACAACCATTAGGATTGGATTTACAACCAATGGTTGACTTACAAAATAAACAACTACTCACAAGTGAAGGGAGTTTAGGTCAACTACAAGAATTGAACCTGACTATGGAGAATGGTAATCAAGAATTAATAAAAGTTTTATCCTCTTCACCCGTAGCTTCGAATACTGCAAACAATATTTTACAAACACCTAAAGAAATATTGATGACTAATCAACCGACAGATAATACAAAACAACTTGTAGTTGGAGGTCAATCGATGACGGAAAACAAAATCGAAATTCAAAAACCAACTGATATATTACCTGTTGGGGAAATCACAAATTCCATGGCTCAAAATAATATGACACCACAAGGGATGAATTCCTCATTTGATGGAAAGTTAACTATCGATGTAAATATTACCGCACCTCCTGGTGTTGATATTGCTACAATTAAAGATGTTGTGACAAAAACTATGTACGATTCTAAAGTTAGAGATAATATTAATAAGAGTGTGATTAGTCCAAGAATAGGTGCTAATGAACCTACATCAGGAATACCTGTATAGAATAAAAAATTTTGACTTTCAGTCTATTTATATTAAAAAGTTCGAATGGCAACACCATCTTTACTGCAACAGGCACAACAGGCTGGACCAAAAACTCAAACACAGACTGAGGAAAGTTTTTTATCTTATGAACCATCTCAAGTCTTTAGAGAGGAATTGATAATTAAAAATCTCAAACCTTATAATATTGCGGGAATAAATTCAGAACCACAAGGGACTGTAATTTATCAACAGAGTCAACCTGATTTGTCAGCAACAGAACCACTTTTTTCTTTGGATGGTACTGGCTTCCCTGTTATTTTCAGAAATGAAAGTCCTGACAACTTAATTGTACCATCGACTTATTTAGCATACAATATTTTTAAAACACCAAACCCTGTAGGTAATAACGGACCTCTTTCAAATGATTCTTATATTGCAAAAATTGGTGCACAAGTTCTAAAAAAATCATTATTAGAAACAAATGCTTTTTATATTGAACAAAGTTTGAATGCTAAAACTACTGTATCATTTAAGATAACAACACCTGACCAAAACGACACATTTGAAAGTAAATTAGGTGGTAGTTATGTTCCTGACTCACCTATTCCTGGTGATTACTTTTTGGATGGACTCAATAAAAGACCTACAGATACTGCGGGAGAGGTACTAAATCTCGCTGCAGGTCAAAGCACAACAACTGGCGGGGTTCTAAACGGTTCATTATCAAGAATAATCACTCCATCCCAAATTTTTTTAGAATATACAACTACAGGACAAAAAGGTCTTTTATTATCAAATCTATCCTACAACATATTTAGACCACCTTATGGAGAAACTCTTCAGGGTGGTTTATTTAATAACATAGCAACAACAGAAATTAATAACTTAGTTGATAATTTTGGATTACAGTTGCCTGGAGCTTACTATGTAGGTTCAGTAACATCAGAACCATCTTTTGCAACAAACCCAATCAATGCGGTCCCAATAGACGTTTTCGGTAGAGATACTCAGGCATTAGTTCTAGGACCTGATGTATTAGGTAAAGATTATGAAGGTAATGAAGGTTCAATTAGTTTCGGTTTAGGTTCTAAAGCTTTAATTGACCAAGGTAATTTAGAAGGAGATTTGGTTTGGGTTTCTCCTAAATACAGAGGAGGTAGTTCACCTTTTAATTCAATCAGAATAGATTTCAAACCAGGTTCTATTTTAGACGACACTCAGAGATTGATAGAATCTGCAGATAGACTCCAAGGAGAGGCTAGACTCAAACATGTTGGTAATGCAATAAATCAAATTAGTACTAAGTTCCATGACGGTTACAAAGAAATTACCAAAGGGTCTAAAGCTGTACGTGTTGAATACGTAAGAGGTAGTGCGGTGGTTGGCTCGGAATATTGTAGAATATTCACTAAGAAAAACACTTATTCAAGATATGATAAATTACAAAAATCTGATGGTATAACCAACTTTGGTAGAAGATTTAGTTATTCTGTATTGGATACAACTTACAATCTGAACATTTATCCAACTAAACGAGGTCAGAATGGACCAACACCCTCATGGGCTCAAGGAGGTAAAGTAAAAAAATATATGTTTTCGATAGAAAACCTTGCTTGGAAAGACTCAAAAAAACCAGGTTTCAATGTACAAGACCTACCTGAATGTGAAAGGGGACCTAATGGCGGAAGAATTATGTGGTTTCCTCCCTACGACCTTAAATTCGGAGATAATTCTACAGCCAATTGGCAAACCACGGACTTTTTAGGAAGACCTGAACCCATTTATACATACAAAAATACGTCTAGAAATGGAACCTTGAGTTGGAAAATAGTTGTTGACCATCCATCCGTATTAAATTTGATTGTTGACAAAGTTTTGAATAAAGAAATCGATTCTAACGCGGATAAAGTTTTGGAATCATTTTTTGCTGGTTGTCAAACTTATGATTTATATGATTTTGCGGTTAGATTCAACACAGTTCCGTTGAGTGATTTACAATACATACAAGAGGTAATTTCTGAGGCCACACCTGAAGAACTACAGATTATAAAATCTACCGACATACCCGTAGACCCTGAAACAGGTGGCGAAGCAAAAAAAGAAGCGGTAAAAGGAGAGTGCCTTAACTGTAATAAACCTGATTTTAACTCATTCCAACAACTTGGTTTTTATTTTTTTAATGCCATACCTGCTCCGTCTGAAACTAATCCATCGAGTTTCAAAAATTATTACGAAACCTATAAAAATCAAAAAAGTGACTTTGAATCAAAAACTATAGAGCCAAATAAAGCTAGTGTCACAAACTTTTTTGATAGTGTGATAATTGATAATTACGAGAAAGTAATTAAAAATAATGATGAAGGACTAATTTATAAAATAGTAGATTCATTCGAAAAAAACCTGATTAAAAAATTGACTATAACTATAAAAGGTTGTGCGTCGGCTCTGGGTGCAACAGACTATAATAAAAAATTAGCAGAGAGAAGAATAAAATCTGTAGAAGAATTTTTGAAATCAGAGAAAGTTTCTTCAGGACAAACTCAAATTTCACTCCAAAAGTATTTTGATGGGGGGAAAATAACTGTAAAAGGAGTGGCCGATGGTGAAGACGCTAAAAATATTACACCAAAATCATTCACTGGTTCTTCAGCATCAAATGTTACGGCATGTAACACAGACCCTATAATTGATGGAAAACCTATCACAGGAACAAAGTCAATTTACTTGGTACAATCCATG
>Ga0315902_10006577_pt1 | contig 16068 bp, 10 predicted proteins | sample LakEriMetagenome_9_FD_203523 | JGI IMG/M metagenome (GOLD analysis project Ga0315902, IMG submission 203523) | Freshwater fungal communities from buoy surface, Lake Erie, Ohio, United States - Buoy 12 MA117 | ecosystem: Environmental > Aquatic > Freshwater > Lake > Lake biofilm | place: USA...
GATATGCCGTAATTATAATCACTTCCTTTCAATCACTACCTCCTTGCACATTAGAAAAATACTGGTGTAAGTGATAACTATTCTTCTTTAACCATGATATCGCCGATAGGTAATCAGGACATAGCTTAGCAACCCAAGACCAAAACTTTTTACCATGATTCAGCTCTTTTAAATGGCAGAATTCATGAACCACTACATAATAAAAAACTTCCCTTGGTGTAAATATAATACGCCAATTAAAAGATAAGTTACCACGAGACGAACAACTGCCCCATCTACTTACTACATCCCTCACCACAACCTTACCATAGGGCTTGAATTTATATTCCTCCGCCAAGCTTGTTAGTGATGACATTATTTCCCGCAATGCTTCCACTTTTAAATATTGCTTAAGAACATCATTGGCACTCGCAAATGGCGCATACACTGTGAGAACGTTATTACTTTTTACTACTCCACATTCCCGTTCTACATTTGAGTATCTAATATCGTATGCAACACCTAGCAGAGGAATTTTCTTGTATGTCATGGTTGGAGCAGCTAAACAAATATTACGATCAGCTAACTTCTCACGAATCCATAATTCCTGCTGCAGTAAAAATTGGTAAGCTTTATCCCGTGACGCACCCCTAGGCACAACCAGCTCTAATCCTCGATGATTGATTCGAACAGATACAACTTTCGCTCTTGAACTCTCCCGCACTGATACCTGAATCGCCTCCCCTAATCTCTTCAATTCAACAGCGTTATTTGTTACTTGCATTATATTCCTAAACCCAAAACTCGGCTAAAATCAACTAATGGTTAATTAGTAATCATAATTTATGCAATTTTTACAGCTAATGCAACTTTTTAATCATAAACCAGTTATTGCAAGCTAAAGCTTTTATGTACTTCAAATAATTCTAGCCCTAGCTTTTTTATTTCTTTGATAAAAACAGCTCATGCGCCGCATGGCTTGTTTTTACCAGATCTTTATCTGCAGTTTATATCTCATGGTAAGTCATAACCCCAATTGCCACTGCTACGCTGGCTTTGCGTGGTACACCTGTAGCAACTAACGTTGCAAATACTTCTTTCCTAAAACGCCTATTTTACGAGGGTTTTTTTATGTATACAAATGTATGACAAATTCTTCTTTTTCGTATACATTTGTATACATATCCATACAAACCGCATTTTATCTAGCGTATACACGTATACAAATGTATACGAAGATCAATCCAATTTTGGGTTACCCTTCTAATGAATTTCTTAACAGTTAATCACCAATTTCCATCCCCCCATAAGCTATGCTTGGAGTTTTATAAGTGGCTTTTATATTATTATTAAGTGCCACCATCTGCTGCTTACTTTCTTGCTGGATATATCCGACTTCTTCCTTAGAGATAGAAAGCTGCGGCAACCGTTTATCATAATAAGCTAACATCTTGTATCCTTCACTAAATACTATCTGTGCCTGCTGCTCACTAAATCCAGCTTTGCGTAGAGCTTGGTAATTATTTTGCACATAGGTGCTAACTTGCTTAGCTGCTTCGATTTGCTTCAGTGGCATATTTGCTCCATATCTTTCAGCATATTGCACCACAGCATGTGCCACAAAGTTAGCTTTGATTTGCGACATGCCTTGTTTTAGATATTCAGCAGTTAGCGTTTTTATTTTTTGCTGCCCTAAATTAAATTCGTTAACCACTTTGTTTAGTTTGATGGCACGGAAAAATAATTCGCTACTATTCGCTAACCTAGAATCTATAGCAAGCATCCGCTCTAATTTTTGTTGTAGCAACAGTAAATCACCTGTACTTTTTGCCTTTAATTGATGCGTTAAATAGCTTTGCAATTTTGCTTTTCGACTTGTTTCAAAATATGCCCGCAAGAAAAAATGGTATTTATCGCGTGCGGTCGCCTCCTTGCCATAACGATTACAGTGATATAATAGCTGCTCTGCTAGCTTTTCAGTTACATATTTAGCCGCTTGAAAATCACTCTTAGCATCTATAGCTGCCAAGCTATGCTGCACTGGAATTGCTAACTTCTGGCATAGCTGCGTAAAGTCCTGTTGCTTGCTATCAAATGCAGCTAAAAACCCTAATTGCACTCGGCAAAATTTTTGCTTTTCTTGGTCATATTGCAGCTTTAATTGCTGATATTGGGTATTCAGTATGCCATGGCGTTTATGGCAAATAATTTGTTTAGTAATATCATTTATAGTATTTTGGGTATGAGCATAAGCATTTTTGCGAGCCGCACTTTGCCAAAATGCTAAATCTATGCCTTTCAACTTGCCAAGCACTGTAGGCTGCTTTTTTATTTGCTGAATAATATAACGCAGTCCATGTTTTTCTAGTAAACGACGACACTCGCTAAATGCTTTTTGTGGATCGCGATATATGCTAAAATCGGCGATAGCCGTCGGCCTTGTGGCCTGCATGGCTTCTTTCTTTGTAGTTAATTCTTTTTCTAGCTGTGCAAAATGTTTTTGGTAATCAATATGCGGAGCTAATACTGGCTTAATATAAGAATTCACTAAATTAGCACCACCAATTTTCAAAAGGTCATTAAAATCCTTACCTATTTCTTGTGGCCTGATAATATGCACTGTTTGAACTCCTTGCGCTTTTATGGCCAGCGCCGCTCGTTCAATAAACGCATTAGTCTTAGCATCATGACCATCATTATCAGCGCAGATAATAACAAGTTTTGCAGAATAATTTTCTTCTTTGGAAAAATCTATATTTTTGATATTGGCAATACCTAAGCTGCAAATGACACGTGCATCTTTTTGACTTTGCGCAATTGATAATGCCGTCTCTAAACCTTCAGCGATAAATATTGTATTAGCAGCTTTGTTGGTAGTCACTTCCACAAAATTGCCTTGGATATGACCACGGCTTATTTTAACTACTTCTAACGCTGAATTCTTTTGTGGTGCGCGTGGGTCAAGATAAATAATCTGTATCCCTTGTGCTCTTCCTTTGCTATCTCGCGCAACGCTAATTAAAGCAGGATAATTTTTTTTATTCTCATAGGCTTTTAGCGCCGCAACAAACCTGATATCATCAGATAAGTTTATATTCTGCCAATCAATTTTACGATTTTCTTGTAAATACCGTTGCCCCCATGCAGCATCTTTATGCGTTATAGGAACACTATTCTGTAAAGCTTCCGTTATGCCTTTTATTTTCCATTCATCGCTTTTTTGTTCTGCGGTTAGGGTAAAATTTTGCTTCTTAGATACAGAACGTAGAGATGGAAGTGAATTAAAATTATACTTTTCTTTGTATGCTTGATATAAGCTACCACCTTCTGCCGTCGAAAAATCGTACCATCTACCTGTTTTAAGGTCGACTATGATTTTGGAATTATCACCAAATCGCAACTGATCATGTTTTGAATGTTTATTATATTGGCCAAATAGTTCAACAGCAATACTGCGTATTAAATCGGGATTGCGCAAAAAATCTTGGTAACGCTCAGAATGATTACGTGCTAGATATGCTTGCGAATTATCATTATCCTGCTTTGAAGAAATAAAATTTTTGGATGTTTCCCATGGCGTAATGTTTGTATCACGTTGTTGCTTAGCTAAAGAAATGTTCTCTTTAGCCATAGGTGTTTCAGTAGTATGCAATATTGCTAGCGACTTATCTCCTGATTTCTTGCCAATTAATTCTTTTAATTTTGCCAAGTCATCGGTAATAATCTGCACATTATGCCGCGCCCGTGACACAATAATATAAAAAGCACGCAATGTGCTAAGCTGTAAATATAATTCCCTAGCCCGCACTATACCTATAACCAAATCAGCTGTTTTGCCTTGAGCTCTGTAAGTAGTATTGGCATAATCATGATCAATATGTTGCATATCTTTATGTGCCAACGAAATAATATGTCTCTCATAATTTGCTGTTCGGACGGTGATACTGCCCGATGATATTTTTTCAATTACTGCCTGTGCGCCATTAGTTATAAAAAGATGTTCCTTACTATTATGCGTCCAGCGGATTTTTTCACCTGCCTGCAGAATAATTGATTCTTTCTCATATACCTCTACTATATTGCTTTTTTTATTTGTTAAACTCTCGGGACGCCAAACTAAAGAGCTAGAACTAGAGCTATTACTTGCTCTTTGCAACACCAACTCACCAGTGCTAAGAATAATTTTTCGCACTTGCAAATATTTGTCCGCTGTACCTGCGGCTTTATCGGCCGCCCGAAAAACTAATACGTCACCCTCGCGATAACTGGAAATTTCTCGTATCTCAGCTTTAGTCAAACTGCGCCGCGTTAAAATAGTATGCTCAACCAAAGTACTACTTGCCGAAATATAATATTGGCGAATTTCTGCATTGATAAGCCGCCGTAATGGGTTGGATGGCACAACTACCAATATTTCTTTCCCCTGATTATGTGCTTTCTGCCATTTTTCCATAAGTGCAGCTACTAACTCTTGGTTAGTGATAGCTGTTTTTTCCTGTTTCTGCACAGATACATCAATGATGTTTTTATCACCTATTTTAGCCAAAGCTTTGGCGATTAACTGATTGGCAATATCAGGCTTTTTATCAACCGCCTGTTCAGCAAGATATACACTCTCTCTTAATTCCACATTTTGCTGGCGTTTTATATCGCTCATAATTACTGTATCCATGCCATTATCTTGCAGGTAATCAAATGACTTGCCCTTTTCAATAGCCCCTTGCTGCCGTCTATCACCTTGTAATGCTAACCTAAAACGTAAAATATCCGCTAGTTTCAAAAGATCGCGTTTCTGGATAGTAGAAGCAAGGGAAGCTTCATCTAGAATCACAATCTTCTTATGCAAATCTGCCCGTAATTTAGCCAATCCTTCTTTTGTTACTCTACCTGCAAGGACTCCTGCTCTTTTTATTAAAAAAAGTTGCAAAGTTTGAGCCTCTGCACCAGTGCTATTTTTAAATACTGTAACTGCATCACGAGTTGGCGCTAACCCTAATATTTCATAACCACATTCTGTAGCTAATGCACGAACTTGCTGTAAAGCTGTTGTTTTACCTGAGCCAGCACTGCCTTGAATAGCTACAACTTGGTCATGGCTACTCATAATTAGTTTAACCGCATCTCGTGCCCCTTGGCTTAATGATGTTTCTTCTAAACGAATATCTACGGCAGCAGCAGGCATGATAGGCTTAGTTTTCGCTTGCAACTTTCGCATTAAACTAATTGTATAACGCTCTTGCTGAATATTTTCGGGGGTAGTTAGATAACTAGCACATTTATCTTCTCTTACTATTACCTTACCATTTTTGCTATTTTTTTCCATTAGCGTCTCAATGTCGGCAATACGATAATTAACACCTGCTTTTGCGAAAATCGTTTTGAAGATATGCTCTCTTTGCCATACTGCTTCGCGCTCAGAATTATGAGCAATAGCAAAATTATATGCTTTTTCTAATGCTGCAGGCGAATACACAGTAGTACTTTTAGTAGCATTAGAATAAGTCACCAAACTTTGCAATTTCTCTAATTTATCAACGCTATTATACCGTGTTGCCCATTCTGCAGTTAATTCTGTTTCCCCTTGCGCTTGTTTATCATGGCGGCTATTTTTAGCAATTAACGCTAAATCTTCAGCGCTCTTAGCACCAATTTCGGCAGCTTTGCTCAAAATAACCTGCCGACGGTTAGAAAATTCTTGAATAACAGCTTCAGGAACACCCGCAATTTCAAAATTAAAATAATTTTTACTGCTATCGCCTTTAGTTATTGTATAACCTAACTCTTTGATGTTATGTGCTAATTCTCGTCGGTATATTTCTCCTAAAAACATTTTATTTTGATATAATGCATCAAAAACCACTGAACGCCATTTACCATCTGCACATAAAGTTGCATTGGCAATCAAACAATGGGTATGTAATTGCGGGTCAATTTTGACTGCAGCTTTTTCTTTATCAGTAACAGGGCGAGCCGTGAAATGATCAAATTTAGCAATCAAGCCATTATCTGCTTTAATAAAACTAGTCTGTTTATTTTCCGTCACCCGTGCATATAACAAATGTTTTTGCACATAATCAATCGTTGCATCTACCGCTAATTTATGAGCTTCAACCATTCTCTTATCACCCGCCACCATGGCCATTATTGAAACTGACTTTGGCGCTGATAAAATTAATTCGTTACCAGGATGATGGGCTATTCCATCAGCTGTCTTGCGCCCGAGCTGAATATCTCCTAATTTACCGTTAAGTATATCAGTAAAATTCTGGTTATTGAGCTCGCTAATTCCTAATGCATCTACAGCTTTTGATGCATGCCAATCCTTAGAAAGCTCAAATTCCTTTTCAATAAAGTAAAAATACTTAGTCGCATTAGAGCTGTTGGTAATTTCTTTGATTGTGGCAACCATAAATTGATTCCTCTATGTATCATTACCTTGCTAATAACTTTCCGATTATGATTCTGAATCTAGGCTTCTTTCTGGCATCAAAATACCCAAATGATTGATAACTTTCAATGCTTCTTCCTCAGCTTCAGCAAGCTCTTCCTCAGATAATTGGTTATCTGCAAGCTTTATAGTGTGGAAGTAACCATTAAGTATAACGCGTGTTAACAAATGTAAATGTTGATCCAAAAAAGCAATTGACGAGGAAGTTTGCTCTTGCTTCTTCACCCCTTTTTCCTGTAATTCTAACACCTTATAGCGTACATAGTGACTCAAGCGCAAACCATGTAGCTTAGCCTCTTGCTCGAGCGTTGCTTTTTCTTCATTCGTTAATCTAATGGTTACAATATTATCTTTGGCATCATTCATTTCAATACTCCTGGATATATAATTTTCCTATGTCTTTTATTTTTTTTCTGTTGTTTAAAAGTAGAATTTGTTTCTATAGCAACTTGCTTAGCAAACATATCAATAGTTTGAAGGCTACTTTTTTCAGAAGGTAATTTAACTGTTTTTCTCCTCGAATCCGCATTTTCTGTTTTTTCCTGATTATACATCGCCTTCATATTTGCAAGCAGTAGCTCATTACTAATAAACCCTGCCTCCTTTATTTTACGTTTTTTAATGCGTACCTTAGTTTTGATAGCTGGATAATCTGACATCTTTAAAATAAGATGCAGCTTTTGCATATTTTGGATCTCTGATGGTAATAACAAAGGCTTGATGCGTTCTTGTTTATTAACGCTGATGCCATCGCGCATGCTGCTCGCACCATAAGAAATACCTTCTTTATACTCTTCAACCTCAATATCGCCAATATTTTGCGTTAACCATCTAGCTGTATCAGGATCATTGGCTTTAAAAATACAACGCGTATTGCATTCTGAGCTAATGTCTTCCGCTAAATTGCGCCCATATGTTTCACGCAGTTGCGCAATATTTTGCATGCTCAGCACAAAACATCCACCATAGCTACGCGCAACTGCTAATCCCCGCCCTAGTGATGGAATTTTTTGCAAAGTAGGCAATTCATCTAAGATAACCCAAGTTTTTTCTTTTGCTTCTCCGTCACCAGATAATAGGCTATTAATAACTATTTCAAACCATGCCGTTTGCAATGGTTTCAGTTCGCTACTAATATCTTCTGGCGCTGAAATAAATAAACGCGAATCTCGATCATGCTCAGCAAGCCAGCGGCGAATTGCAAAACTTTCCTCACGCCTACCATATGTTAAACGTAAGCTACGTAAATGGGCACTCAATACAAACATCACACTCGCAGCTGTTTTGGGTGAATTAAGATCAACGATTGCCTGAGCATGGGTATTTTTCAGTAATTGTGACACTCCCTGCATATCTTGCTTCAATAACAATTCAACCAATTCTTGGTTAGTCATGGTCATATCTGTGCATATCATTTTTTCAAGCACACTGCTCAATGCAATACGCGCCGCCTCTTGCCATATATTATCTCCACTATAATTACCTTTATCAGAGATAAATGCTTCTGCTAATGTTTTAATATGGCCAATGTTATCAATTTCAGCTAGTAAATTCCACTGCTGGCTACGCTGATCAAACGGGTTTAAAATAAAATCTTTGCTTGAATCATAAAACCATTTGATATAATCTCCTTTTTTATCGTATATAATAGCTTTATCGCCACGAGCATAGATTTGCTCTATTAAATCGCTAATCAGTACCGTTTTTCCTGTGCCACTTGCCCCAATCACCAAGCTATGTTGCATCTCAGAATTTGGAGCATAATCTATGCCTGCTAATTGATATGGATAATAATTAGCTTTAAGGTTTGCTATTTTGATTAATTTGCATACTTTTTTGCTACTTGCAAGCGCCAAACCTCTTTTAACTCTCATCCCTCTTTTTTTACTGCCATAAATAACAAATATTATCCCTAAAATCAAACTACCCCAGAGAACAAGCCAACTAGTTTTTTTAATGCTTGCTAGAAGTAAGTGCTCAACTAAATAGCGATTATATAATAAGCTATAATCATGAACAGCTTGCCGCACTTTAAGAGTTTTTTTATTGCCATTGCTTTTACCAATAGTAATTTCAGCATTCCCAACACCAATACCATCCATAAAGCGGCAATACCAATAAAGTCCATATTGTTTAAACTGATTAGTATCTATCTTGTTGTAAATTTGCCATACTCCAACTAATAAGAACAAGATAATCGCAACTTTATACAACGCATTTATTACTTGCCGCAACATCCGCAAGGAATGTAACGATATTTGGCCACCTCGTACAAAATCGCTCATTGCTTTCTATCTCCCTTTACAACTCATCTCGTTGCTCTTCATCATTATGCCGTAAAAACATATCAGCAATATCAACTCCTAAATTGGTTACGTCGGCTAAAGCACTAAAACCATCAGCATAACTCTCATAACCCTTTGCTTTAAGCTTTTCACCTATATCCTTTAAGCGTTGGGCGTTATCTACCTCAAATGCTGAAGTTGTTTTTCCAAATACTCGTTCATTTCCTTCAGCAAAGCTAGCTTTAGCCTGCGAGTTAGGTTCGCTAATCACATCTAACAACGTCGAGAACTCATCATCTAGTGAGCGAATATTAGGCGCATGTATATTGGGTAACTCGGTATCATCATACATGATATACTTGCTGATTTTATCACCCAAAGTATGTTCTATAGTGCCCCGCCAGCCAGGTGCCCAAACATTTTGACCATTTGCATATTTTGGTAATTGAAATTTTAAACCCGCTGTTTCGGTTAAATCTTTTATTACTGTGTTGCTATTTTGCTGCGCGCACCATGGAGCGCCACAGAATGGTGAAAATTTATAATCATAATTACCCTCATTAATCTCTTGCGCCCTTTGCCACATTTTCTCTACATAAGCATTAATTTCTGCGTCCGTGCCTGTGGCTATGGTTATATGGGGGAGTTGTGGTAGTTTATTTGGACTAAAATAGTCATTAGGAAATAAAGGCTCAAGGTTTGCTTGATATGGTTGCTTTACAATTTTTAAATCATCCATAAGCATATGTAGCATGCCTTCTTTTTCAGGTCCTCCTCTAATAATAGTCTGCTGCCCTTGTGAATCAGTAATTAAAATAAACATGTTGCGGTATTCCTTTGCCAATCACATATGGATCACCTTTGATATTACGCGAATAAATTTCTATTTTGGCCTGTGACATGTTGCTTTTACCTTATTAATTGTTAAATAACCATCCCTGTTGTTTTTGAAGTCCAAAGTGTTATAATTTTACGTGCATTGTTTCCATCTATGTAAAGTTCATAATTTTCTAATGGATGAAGAGAAAAAAAACCACTGTTATACTCACAATAAATCTGATATATGGAATCTAATTGCTTTTCTGGGTTTTCAATATAATCAAAAACCTCACATTTTGCTCCTGATTGCTGCAATACTCGTAATGCGTTTTCAGCATCTGAGCCTAATGGAAATTTTTCTTCCAAGCCTTTTTTAAATTCTTCCCTAGATCTATATTTTTCAAACTTAAACGGTCTATCATCATATTTTTCACGTATACATAAATATGTATATGCTCCTATTACCAGACCAAATAAACCAAAGCCAAACCACTTAAGAAGTTGCATAATGACCTTCCTCATAAGCATCTTTCTCATCACTTATATTTTTAGCCAATTCTGCTTCTAATTCCTCAATGCTTGGCAAATTACTTTTTATTTCTTCGGGTAATGCTTCGGTTAAACGATATTCTGCTAATCCTATCGGTTTATTCATATCACGCAATGTGTATTCAGCCAGAACATTATTCTTAGTTTTACAGAGAATTAGCCCAATGGACGGTTGATCATCAGGATGTTTTAATAAATCATCTACCGCTGATAGATAAAAATTCATTTTTCCAGCATATTCTGGTTTAAACTCTTTATCTTTTAACTCAATAACAACAAAACATCTCAGCTTCACGTGATAAAACAATAAATCCAAAAAAAAATCTTGACCACCAACTGCAATATTGTATTGTCTTCCCATAAAAGCAAAGCCCGCCCCTAGCTCTAATAAAAATTTCTCCATGTGCTGGATTAAAGCTTTTTCAACTTCTCGTTCGTGTGCTTCTTCACTTAAACTCAAAAAATCAAAAAGATATGGGTCTTTTAATAAATTATTAGCTTTCTCTGATTGTGAAACAGGTAATTTATGTGCGAAATTAGTTATAGCTTTTCCTTGTCGCATATGAAGCCTGTTTTCAATTTGTATGATTAAGTGGCTTCTTGACCAACCGTGTTCTATAACATTTTCAATATAAAAAAATCGATCTCTTTTATCTGCAACTTGGTATAAAAGTGTTACAATATGCCCCCATGGCAATTGGTCAACAAGCTGTTGACCAATCTCAATACGCTCATATTCTTCAGCTAAGCGCCGCATATATTTTAAATTTTGCGCACTAAACCCCTTCATGTTAGGAAAGCCTGACTTAAGATCTCGACTTAACTGATCAATGATTTTTGCTCCCCAACCCTTAACACGCTGCGCTTTGATTATTTCAGTGCCAATATGGTAATATAACAACATCAGCTCTGTGTTGACATGGCGCACCGCTTGGCGCTGAACTGTCATAACTCGCACTTTTATATCTTCTAAAAACTCCGAATAATCTTTGCTAATAATTCTATTATTACTCATCACATTTTCTCCTGCTTCTTTTTAGCCAACATCTCATCCACAGCTTTTTCTAACGGATGGAATACCGTAGGCAGAGGAGGCTCTTTGCGTAAATCAATAAATACTGGATATTCTTTATCATCATGAATTATATACTTTTCTGGTGCATAACCCCAAATCCCTGGCAACGGAAGTAATTGCCATCTATTTTTTGGATTTTTACGATGTATCTTTTCGGTTGAATCTGTAGCCATATCTGAGAAACTATTATAATCTTTATGATATTCATCAACTGGCGTTGTTACCCATAATATTTCTTTCTGCGCTTGCCTTTTGAGATGGTCAAAAGCCTGGATGGCATTTTTAGCATAACCTCTAAGAATCAACTGTGAACTTAGGTCGTCTTGTGAACCGTTATCATATAAAATATAGTTTTCTCCACTTTCCTGCCACATTATAGGATTAGTTTTATAGTTAGCACGGGCAAATAAGTACTCAAATTGATGTTTTGCCGCTAATCCGCACCACCACCGCACCCCTTTTTTATCTATGCATATTTCATCCAATGTCGGCGCTATTGTCCCATAACTGCGATATTTTTTATTTCCTATACTAATAGTGTTGGCATCTATGACCTTAATATTGCCATAAATAGCACCACGCTTACCATCCTTATCATATGGATATTCTACATATATTTCCTTATATGTAGCTCGGTCTTTACGAGGATTTAGAAATCTAAAATTAAATTTTTGTGCATTATATTTCTGGATTTTTTCTTCTTTTATTTTTTTTACTCTATCGCGTACTCGCATATGCTCTTCTGTTCGATATACTCCACTATAGAATCCAGGATTATCTTGCGGCAAAGCTGCTAATCTTTGCTGTAATATTTCATCATCAGCAAATTCTAATTCCATATATAATGACGGAATCGTCCAATCAAAATCTTTGGCTATGCCAAATAATTCACTAGTTTTTTTAAACTGCCGTAACTTGTAATATTTTGATCTTCTCATTAATTGATGTGGCTCATCTGGATCAACTGCGCCCCAGTATAAAGACATATGGTACATAGCAAGCGGGAATACCATAGGTGCACGCTGTAAGCATTTCGTTAGTTCAGCAGGAGGACTCGCCATTATTTGCCTAATAAACTCTGCTTCATCTGCATTAAGGTCTAAGCTATCGGCTTCCATAACATAGGATTTTTTAGCATTATACTCACTTAAATCCCAATCATCCAAATATCCTTGCCGTTGCAAGCGACTTTCCAGTAACTCTACTTTGCCTCTATATTGTTCTGCTAGCTTCTTTTTGGCAACAATTTCAGTTTTGCGATATTTTATCCACTCTACAATTATGCCATAGCAATTCATGCTTTTTTCCACTGGCTCTGCTTCTAACCAATCATATTTACGCTCTTTACCAGTAGCTAACCAGTCCAGATAATCAAGTAACATTATATCTTTATCATTAAAGTATTTTTGCAGCCGTTCTTGTTTATCTGTATGGATATACTCTAACGTTTCCTTGTTGTTTAAGTAAAAACTATCTTTTTTTGCTATTAATGGTGCTGCTGTTTTTTTTAATTCTTGTTCACGGCTATCTAGCTCTTTGCTAAACTTCTCCATGCCTGCTTTTACTTTAAGCTGATGTTCTTGGACTTTTTTACGCACAGTATTATCTATCAATTGTTTTCTACTCGACGCTGTGACAATAGCCAGTGTAACCACTACAAATAACGGCCACACTATAAAAATCAATAGCATTGTTTTTAAATACACCCTGAGATTCTGATAATTATCCTTACCGATTAAAAAACCAATAATATACGCTGTGCTATGAATTTTACGCATCGTTATCCTCTCGTTTTACATCTTCAGTTATTTGCCCCTGCTCACGCAGCATTTTTTTAATCTGCTCCTGCTCACCATTATTTGTTCTCATACCTATAGAACTATCAAATTTTTCATTTTGCACTTTTATTACTTGTGGCTTCGGAGCAGAAAGATGCTCAGAGATCAAAGCCGTTACTTCTTCTTTTTGCACATTCTGTATTGTCTTTGCATTATCTGCACCTGAAATCACCGCTTGATTAGTATTACTTTGAATTTGTGGCGCATTACCCAAGCCAGGCGACATACTACCTTCCGTGTCCGCCTCAACGAGTTGGTTAACCTGCGGCTTTCTCTGTAGTGCGCCTAAATTGTTATCGGTAGTAACGGGCTTATCAGGTGACTCTGCCCACACATCACTTCCAGATACTTGCTTTTCTGCTGCTCTTCCCTCTGGTATAACTAGGTTATCATTATTACTTATAGTATCACTTACTGGAGTAATTTGTTTTGCTCCTGCCTCAGCAACAATATCATTAGATACGCTTTGCTTAACCTCTGGCATTTGCACAAAACTCCATGAATTATCATTTAGAATTTCTTTTTTCTCAATATCTGCCTGATGAGGAGCGGCATTTACTCGTCCCGAATCCACTGGCAATATTAATTGCTGCACAGCACTTAATCCAAATAGCCTATTTTTTTCTTCAGCATTTTGGTTAACATACTGATGTTGCGATACAGATGGACTTACAACTTGCGCATCACTAGCACCATTTTCTGATACACTCGCGGAACGAGCCTCTTTATCCTCTTTATCTAACAACTTCACCCCTACCACTGGTGCACTTGGTAGCCGTTGTGGTGTTTCTAGCTCAGCAAAAGCTGTTGTTTCACCTGCCCTATAAGATGCTTCGCGTTTTTCTTTTTCTGTTGTATAGTCAACACCAATGAATTTAACTAAATCACCTGCAAAACCATCAACGTAATCAGCTATACCTATTAATGCTTTAGTTGGGCGGCTAGTACTAGCCTCAGCTTCATACGCTTTCTCAATTGATTCGCGCCGCTGACTGGTAGCTTCAACTTGTTGTTTGAGCTGCCCTTGATGCTTAGCACTTTGCGCATTTACTTCATTAACAATGTCACGTGCTGGCTTACCTGGCTCTCCGTACTTCCGATATTTAGCCTCTGCACTAGTTAAGTCAGGGCTAATTGCTAACTGTTTATCTTTTTGTTTTTCTTCGACTGGTAAAATATTATGCTTTTGCTCAAAGTGCTTTTGGTAATCTTCCAAACTTTTAAGAGGTATATAATCTATACTTACGTTACCATCTTCATCAACTCTTTCTACCCCATATTTTAGGCCTTTATTTTTCCAGCCTTTTTCAAGGTTTTCCTTAAAGACTTTTTCCTTTTCCCCTTTGAAAGTATCTTCACCACCTAGATTAGCCAGTTCTTTTTCAATATTGACATTATAACTTTCCTTGCCTTTTTCTTGTTGGTGCTGCAGGTTCATACCTCCCACAGAGAATTTAAACAAATCCTGTTCTGGTATTTTGGTTTGATCATCAGTCGGCGTTGGGGAAGCTGGTGCGGTGCGCGCTGCAAATTGGGCAGCTACATTACTCGCCTTACTATAAGTAAACTCATCCAAATATTTTTGATATTCAAGCGTGCGACTTGCAATCATCTGTAAAGCCTCCGCACGCCCAAGGGGTTTACCATCCTGTAATCGCCTTTTACTCGCAATATGATCAATTAATTCTTCTCTTACATCTTGATTACTGCTTAGCGAATTATTCTCAAAATAACTTTTTGCATCTTGCCACTGTTTTACTTTACCGCGCTGCACTGATATTTGATCACTTATCCCCTCCATTTTATTAAGTGTCGCCCCCAAATTATCTGCTAGCCGCTGCTCATCACCTTTAGCACCAGTAAACCGTAGATCGCTCATATGGCTTATCCCTTCTTCAATGGAACTCAATACACCACGATTTTGCGCAGCATTTCGTGCTTTTTGCACTGCATTATAATAACTTGCTTGATCACTGAATCCAGTTTGTACTTCAACATTAGCAATCATACCTTGGGGCATCTTCATACCAAGACCTGACATAATACTGGCTATCTGCGTTTCGTTATAGCCCTCATTTTTCTGTAAATCCTCTGCAAAACTTAACGCCTTAGAAAAACTCTCCCGATATTGACTATTGCCAGAAATAGCAAAACCTTGCTGCTGCCCAACATTTTGCATCGCACTCTTTAATAATGATGTCGATTGATTAAAAGCTACATTTTGCTGGTTTTGATAGCTATGACTTAAGCTTTCTAATTCTGACTGCGACCGTGATATATTACCAGTTATATTCTGCCCAATCGCTAAACTAATACTGATATTATCTTGCCAAGTAGAAGTATTAATACCAGCGCCTGCGCCAAGGCCTAAACGGCCTGCTGGCGTCATAAAATTAGTCGCCCCATCCAAACGTTCCATCTCCATACGCCCACTTTTAAATGCAAAGCTGGTGTCATGTTTAAAGCCAGAAGTCATATATTGCTGCCGCCCAGCATATGAAACATTACCCAAACTTACATTACCTGAACTGATTTCAGCAGCTGATTGCGAAGCTGCCCCTTGTAAACTAGAAGTTAGTGATCCAGCTAAATGCATAAATGGGCCCACTCCACCTTGGGTAATCGCATAAGAAATAAATGGGATAGAGGCTGATGCCATCGCCGCAATTGCCTCAATATCAGCATGTAAATTAGCTAGCCCCACAGAAGTCAACATCGTCAGCCCTGCTTCGCCTAATATCCCTTGGCTTTGATGACGAGCAGCTATTGCCATTACTAAATTAAGTACTGCATAAAGTGGCGCCCATAACTGTAACCACATTAATAAACCAAAATATTTACCTAAAATCACAAGTCCACTGGGCAACATCACTAGCATAGCAATAAATATGAACGAGGTATAAGCTAACGTTTCTAATACTACCTTCATCGCTATAAGAAAATTAGAAGCCAATTCACCTGTTACATGATGCCAAGCTGAAGTAGTTGAAATTTAATCTTACAGTTGTATAATTGAGAAGACAATAACTGGAGGTTAAAAGTTATGAATTTAAATCAAAAAATAATAAAACCAAA
>Ga0315902_10006578_pt1 | contig 16068 bp, 8 predicted proteins | sample LakEriMetagenome_9_FD_203523 | JGI IMG/M metagenome (GOLD analysis project Ga0315902, IMG submission 203523) | Freshwater fungal communities from buoy surface, Lake Erie, Ohio, United States - Buoy 12 MA117 | ecosystem: Environmental > Aquatic > Freshwater > Lake > Lake biofilm | place: USA...
TATCCCAGTGCTCCGCCTGTCACGACGGCATTCACCTTTAAGGTCACGGCGGCAGCACCTTTTTATCAAGCGGCCGCTGCCCAGAATGGGACTGCGACCTTGATCATAGCGCGCCTCATGAGCGCGGAGGATGTCACACCACCTACTGTCAGTCAGTTCGGATCAGATGTCGTGTCCGTACCCGTGCAGCTTGCTCGTGGCAGCGCTTGGACCGATGCCCGCAATCCCACCACGGCGACAGCAACCGCCGTAGAATTTGACGCAAACAAGGGTGGAACCGATGGTTACCAGTGCACAGGCAAACCTGCTAATGAAGTGCTCCAAGGGAGTCTTTCCGCCTTTAGCAGTACTGATGGTGGAGTTAATTTCAGTGCGACCTTCAATTCTGTAGCGGGTGGTTCTGGCTATCGCTGCTGGCGCTACCGTATGAAGCGTGAAGTCGCTGGACGCACTCTCTACTCGAACTTTGCTGAAATTCAAATCTATGTAAAACCCGAAGATCGGCCAGCTGCTGTCTGCGATAAGGTCAAAGCGGGCCGTATTTTTTCTGATCCAGGTGCCGATGCCCACGGGACGACAGTCATCAGCTATCCTCAGCAGGCTCGTACTGTCATCGCCAAGGCTGACAGCTGTGCTGCCGATGGCTGGTACCTGGATCCCGATAATGGCGGAGCTGATAAGGCTAAGAACTTAGTCTTTACGACTTTGCCGAGCGGTGGCTCCATCACCGGGTGCACCAGTGCCCCTTGCAGCATCGCGTGTGATGCTAATGGCATCTGTTCCTTCACATACAATCCTCCCGCGAAGGTTGCTGCCGCAGGAACCTCCGACTTCTATACCTTCGCTTACAAGGTTACGACCTTCAATGCTACCATGAATCGGGAGGCTGAGTCGCCGCTTGCTCAAGGTCGTTTCGAGGTTATCGAGCCGCCGACTCCTGAAGTCAAAAACCTTGGCTTCAACATTAACGAGGACGATGGTGTCTCGCTCAGTATCGCGAACCAGCAAAATGGAACTTACTTCAATTCCCTCGAACAGATGGGTCTGCGCAATGGCAGCGACGGCTACCCCTGGGTTCTCCAGTCGGTAACGGTCACCAGTTGCACGATCGAGATGACCACTCAACTCCCACTCAACCTTGGCTGCAATGCCGACAACTCGAGTTGTGGCGGGAGCCTCAGCACTTACGCCGACTATCCAGGAACAGCAGCTTCAGGTACGTTCAGCTGTTCTTGGAAAATGCGAGTCAACAACGTCGATTCTGGCAATGGCAGCATCAATGTCAACGTCGCAGCAGTCTATGATCCACCGAATACAATTGGCAAAAATCAGACTCTCGATTCAGGCGATAGCTACTGGACCACCGATCGGGTGTCCGAGTTTTTACACTGGTGGGGCGAGGCTGACCTTCAGGGCACTTGGAAGAATACACCGGTCACGATCGGTATCAAGGGTACTAATTTCGCTTGGGGTGCTGGTACAGAGAACAACAATGGTTGGTATGCCGTCTCAAAATTCGGCTATGTCACGCGCGATGCTAGCCATGCGACGCATGTAAAAGTTAAGCCCAGTACCTTCAGCCGAGTGAAGAGTCTCAAATCCTACACCTGCTCGAATGGTGTATGCACCGAAGGACTAACCGCGTGTACCCCTTCCAGTATCGATGAAAGTCCGGAATGTACCTTCACCTGTCCTGGAGACGGCTATTGCTCGCTGCGTTTTACCCCCGAGGATAATTATGAGGGCGGCAACGCAACCTTCCGCTACCTGGTCCGTACCTGCTATCGCCACGATTCAAACCAATGCGCCTGGTCTCCAATCTGGAGTAAGTGGGCTGTGGAGGTCGCCCGTCCCCATTCCTTCGCCGCTAAGCCCGTCCTGAAACCAGGAAACTTGGAAGTGGCCGCTGGTGGTTCAACGACCTCATTGGTGGTCCAGTACACAGGAACCAACCCGCCGACCCAAGCTGGGACCTACTATCAAGCTCAATTCAAGGGTGAGCGCGGTTGGAATCCCTGGTGGCCCACTCGCAGTGCAACCGGTGCCGCCTTTACCAACCTCGTCGGAATCAACAACCCGACCGCGAGTATTGTCTGCAGTCCGAGCGCTGAATCCGGCGTCTGCATCGGTCAGATGCAGAGTGCCCCAGGCTTTGTTGGTTTGGGCGGCGCCGATATGACCATTACGACCGGCGATGGCTTTTGCTACCAAAATCCTGCAAATATTGAATGGAACCCAAGCATACCGGTCGAAAAATGCTTCGGTAACCGCCTCGTCAGCACGAGCGATCCACAACGCTGGAACGTGACCGTCAAAGCTCTTCCCATCGCCACAGGCCTCACGGTGACAGCGATCCGCAACACGCCTCTGACCATCACGCTTAAGCGCGGGGCAGGATTAGGCTACACTCATGTAGCCAACCTCCCCGCGCAAAGCATCACGATTGACAATAGTGCCGATTTCAAAGGTTCTAGTCTCACGAACTTTGTGTGTGACTACCAGGGGGCCATGCCCAGTGGCGATTGCACGGCGACTTTCACACCCGGCAACAATTTCACGGGCACAGTCACCTTAGATTATTACGTCACGGATAGCAGCGTCCCGACCGCCTATTCATCACCAAACCCAGGCGTGATCACTATCAAGGTTCAACCTAGCATTCTTGTTTCCAACCTCTCGAGAAGCGATATCACCGAAGGCAGTGATACAGTCGTCACTCTGAGTCGAATCAGCTACCCGAGCGACGGTGGTAACTTCTCGGGTGAAGGCTATGCTCATGCAAGCAATCAGAATGCAAGTTCGCTGTCGATCACTAATCTTGTGAACGGTTCCCTGATCGGCACCGGCAGCAGCTGTACAGGGACTCCTTTAGTCTGTACTGTCAACTGCGCTGATGATGGCGATAATGATAACTCAAAATGTACGACCACCTTCCGTCCTAGCAGCACGGGTTTCTATGGTGAGGCAAGCTTCAATTATAAAGTCACAGTGAATGACGTCAGCTCGGATGATCCACCCGCGAAGGCGACTCTGACATACAAAGCGCGGCCCATTCTGAAATCCACGCCCCTGGAGCTGACCGCGGAGCAGGGCGCAAGCTTGCCCATCACCATCGCTTTCGATGCGAATACCAGCGGGGAATTCGGCTACTCGCACCCGACCAACGGCAGAGCCACCGCTTTGACCATCACGGACACTACCAATCTCGATATCACAGCAAATAGCTGCGATGGGCAGACGGGAAGCTGTACGCTCACTATCAAACGCAATCCGAACAACACCTCAGGGCTCTCCTCTTTCCGCTATAATGTGACCGTTGGGGCGCTCCAGGCTGTAAGCAGTCGCCTTGTAAACGTCCATTTTAGCGAGCGCCCCACAACCTTGGCCCTCAACGCAACGACCGATCGGGATAGCACACTCGTTCTCACTTTGAAAAATGGCACCGGTTTCACTATGAATACTGGGGCGCTGGTCAGCCAGGTTCAAACTCAAAATCCGCAGAACGGAGCCACCGTCGACACAGGCGGCAGCGCAAGCAGTCTCTTCTCATGTACCAATGGTGAGTGTGTGCTTCGCTTTCGGCCAAACGTCAACTACGCAGGCAATGCAGCCTCATTCCAGTTCCGAGTATACAATGGTCAGGTCGCCTCCGACTGGCAAACAGCCAACATCAAGGTCGATGGTGAACCTACCACGAGTCCGGTGAACATCACCGGGGGAATCGGCGCGACGGCAAGCTTCGTACTCCTGTACCCTTCCGTTGGCTACTCAGACCCCAATAACGACTTCGCAGTAGCGGTGGAAACACGAAACGTTCAGCAGGGCAGTGTCAATACCTTCAGCTGCGATAGCAGCGGTATCTGCACCACATCTTTCACACCTAACAGCAACGTCACGGGCAATGCGAGTTTTGAGTTCCGCGTCACCACCCGCGACACCTCTCGTCAGCCTGCGGTCAATAAGGTATCTGGCTGGAGCATTCTGTCCCTAGCCACAGTCGCAGCTGATGAACCGCCTAGTGCTACCAGTAAACTGATCACCAATGCGGGGCGAACTCAGGTCCAGGTATCCATGAGCCTAGACGATGGCTATACCGATCCTAATGGTGACAGAGCCACTGGGTTGAGCTTCAGTCAGATCAGTGGCGGTACTCTCAGTACTCCAAACTGCAACGCTATAACCGGCGTCTGCACAACCGTCTTCAATGCGAGTTCAGGCGTATTCGGCGAGGCCTACGCACGGTATACGGTTACTGCCAACGGCAAGACTAGCCAAAACTCCGGACTGCTCACCATTCGCTTCGGCAGCAATAATCCTGTCGGCTGCTTTATCTCCGCTTCGACCGGAGCCATCTCCTTGGACCCCAAGTGTGCCCTCACTGTCCCCGTGACTATGACACTCGATTCTTGCACGATCACCGACACACAAGGCTCGATCAGCGGATTAAGCAGCGGTTCGGTGACAAGCAATTCCAGTGGGCTATTTGCCGATCTCCAAGAGTTTAGTGAACGCAACTTTGCAGTGAGCTATATAGCTACTTCCGATCAAGATGATCTGATGCAGCTCAATCGTAGCCTGCGGATGACAGCTGCAACGCCAAGTCTCTTAGGGCTACCCGAACTCGTCAGCACTCCCACCCGAGCTCAGGGCATGGAGGGTATTCAGCGACCCTACGATAGCTGCACTGGTTCATGTCGCCTCGACTATGGAAGCTCGACTCCAGAGACTGATGCAGGAGCAAGCCTCGCAGTAGGTGAGGGCTTTGCCTGCTCAGCTAAGGATGCGCAGGTCCACTGCTGGGGGCGTAACGATCGTGGCCAACTCGGAGCTGGCTTTACCGGGCAAGACGACGTCGGAATTGCGACCCAAGTGGACTTCGCTGCTGCTGGCATCAGCACCGGAGTCGCCGCGGTAGCCGCCGGTGGGGGCCATGCCTGTGCCGTGCTCACCTCGGGTGAAGTTGCCTGCTGGGGACGAAATGATAAAGGACAACTCGGTAATAAGACGACCATCGATTCGGATCGTCCTGTGTTGGTCCAACGAAGTACGGGAACGCTGAGTAACATCGTCGCAGTTGCTCTTGGAGCCCAACACAGCTGTGCACTCAGTGCAAATCGAAATGTTTGGTGCTGGGGCGATGGAGCGGAAGGTAAGCTCGGGACACCGAGCTTGGAGAATCGAGCCTTTGCTGCGAGTGTAAAGGTTAACGGCACAGCTGGGGCCGCTAACCTATCGAACGCGTTGGCGATCGATCTTGGTCCTCACCACGCCTGTGCGATTCAGCAGCAAACGGACAGCACACGCAAGCTTCTGTGCTGGGGACGAAATACGCAAGGTGAACATGCTCTAGGTGAGTCGCAGGTCACGCGCGTCATAAGCCATGCTTCCCTCACTCTAAGTGGGATCGATGCTGGAAACGACAGCGTGTCGATAGCTAATCATGGTCTGCAAAACGGTGATACCGCTATTCTCGAGTCCAGCCAAGGGTCCCTTTCAGCGGGCACGATCTATTACATCAAGGCGACGAGTGCCGATGTTTTTGAATTCCATACCAGCACCGCCCTGAATAGCAAGCTTGACCTGACTGGTGGGGAAACAGGAGCCTCGATTAAGTTCAGCTCCCTTTTTGCCTCAAATAGCCACGGACTGACCAATGGTACGGCTCTCTCGATCGTTGCTACTTCGCTGCCTTCTGGAGTCTCGGCTTCGACAGTCCTGCACGTGGTCCAAGCGAGTGAGCACTTTTTCCGCTTGAGCACCAGTGTAGGCGGCTCGTTCTTGCAGCCGACTTCGCTTGGGACAGGGCTATCAGTCATGCGCATTTATCCGTATCCCCAGGCATTTAAATCTTCGGCTGCAGTGGATGTCACAGAGGCTGCACAAGTCGTTGCTGGTTCAGGTTTCACCTGTGTTCTCAGAACGAATCGGACGGTCCTATGTGCTGGTGCGAACACTCGAGGTGCGACCGGACAGGGAACCAGCGGTGGGAGTGCAGCTTGGGCCACTGCTGTCAAGGATAGCACAGGTTCAGGAACTCTCGGTGAGGTCGTAGGTCTCGCAGCTGGTGCAAACCATGTTTGCTCGATCATGAAAGATCGGCAAATGCAATGTTGGGGTGGCGGGACTTCTGGCCAGCTCGGCGCAAGTCAGAGCGCAGATAGTACCCTACCGCTGCCGGTCAATACTGGTAGCCGACTGGCTTTTGCGGTGGCTGCTGGGTACGAGAACAGCTGCGCTCTTCTGCGTCAAGGTACCAACGATACCGTTAGCTGTTGGGGATCGAATAGCGATCTACAGCTGGCCGATACACTTAGCCAGAGCAGCCAGACGACTGCCACGACTTCAGTACGCACTCATGCAGAAGCAATTTTTACTCCAAGAAGTCGTTACTGTTCAACCGTTTATCAAGTCACGCCCCTCCCCTAGACTAAGCTTCTTTGGAAGTGAGCTCGATTCGGTATGGCTGTTTCAGCGAGCACATCTAGAGATTGACTTTAAAAACATTCACCCGTCCGATCCTTGCTCGAAACGTAAGAATCCCACACCGAGTTTAAGGATTTCCGACCCGTAGCACCCAGGCGCCGCTCCACTGGCGAAGGCTCTGAGTTCCCTCTCTGTAACCGATTCCACCAAAAACAGCGAGCTTATCTCTTCCAAGTGCGATCGCGCAGTGGGCGATTCGCCCGGGAGGGTGCGATCCCGCATGCAGCTGGGTCCACGTGCGGCTTGCAAAGTCAAAAATCCAAGTATCCTGATTAAAGTCAGAGCTTCCAAAACGACCTCCATAAAGCAGCAGACCCGAACCCTTCCAAGGCGAGAGTTCAGCCCCCTTGACTGTCGCCATGCGAGAGTCAGGAATAGCGGGAAGAAGCGACCAGGAGTTGGTTTTGTAATGGAATCGAGCTCCCCGGTTTGATGGGCCCTCTGGGGAGACACCTCCCCAGATAAACACGGTATCGTCTTGGAGGACAGCTCGAGCGTTGGCAAGAGGGGGCAGGTGGTGAGTGGGTGGGAGATAGTGAACCGATCCATTTTCGAGATTGATGATGTATCCATCTGCTTTTCTTTGGTCCAAGACGAATCCCCCCCAAATCAGGAGGCGGGTGGCGTCGAGCGCCAATGCTATATGCGAACTTCTGGGCTCTAGTGTCGACTCTGTTGAAAAAATGGTCCAATTTCGGGATTTGGTGTCGAATCGACCCCAGTTGCGAATGTGCTTCTGGGCCTTTCCGCCAAAAATGATCAATCCATCACCAACCCGAGTCGCTGATGCTTGTTTTCGTGGTGATAACCCTTCCGCTTGGGGGACGTGGATCCAGCGCTCTTGATCGAGATCGAAAGCATACAAGACGTTTGTGTCCTCACCTTGGGAATTTTGCCCACCGAAGACATACAGGTCACCGTCCATGCCTTCTATGACGGCTTGATGAAGAGGGGGAGGTCCCCCTACCGAAGGCATTTTGAGCCAGGTTTTCCGATTGAGATGGAGCCGAAAGAGATCGCTGTTGGCCTGAGTCTCCGCTCCCTCCCGAATACCACCAAATACATAAAGCTTCTGTTTATAGGTCTCGCACTGAGCATGAGCCAGGTCACCAGTCGTTTCTTCTGAAGGAATGTATTCCCACAAGAGCGAACTCTGAATCTGCTCTTCCTGGTTTGTTTGGCAGCCTGTGGACAAGAGCCACATGCTCAGAAACGGTGTCAGGACGATTCGCTTGGGATCGATGGGTAGCCCTCCGCATGAATCAGGTCGTTCTGGTTTCTGTCCGCCAGTAATGGCACATGCCGCTTGTCCCTCCTCAAGGGGCTTGGTGACCGCGCAAAGATAGAATGACTTCTTCTCACGCCCTAGACTTTTGAGATCTGTCCGATGGGTGTGGTCAGCCATAGTGAATCTGATCGCACAGATCTCACAGGATACCTTTGTTTTCGTAGTTCTGCGCTTCCAAGAAGTGATTGGTATCATGTTCAGCTAGACCCGGCTGCTGCGTCCGATTAAGTCAAGGTCACACGGCCTTCGCACTCACCACGCCCACACCTGGGGGCTTGTCTGAGATAGATTCCAGAGGCAATTCGATATGAAAAGAAAAGTCGTAGTACTCTCCTCGGGCATCTTTTGGCTGCTGTAAAATCAGCCGAATATCGCCGCCCCTCTCCTTGAGAAACCTGCGAACAGCGTCCATACCCACTCCGCGCCCCGATATGTCGGACACTTCGCGAGCCGTGCTCACACCTGGCAGGAAGATACAATGAGCTACCTCCTCAGGCGAGCTCTCTGAATGAAGAATTCCCTTTTCTATTCCTAACCTTCGCAAATGACCGATGGCTAGGCCCCGACCGTCATCGCGAAACTGGATATGCAAGCATCCCGTCTCTTGTATGACCTTTGCCTCGACAAAAAGTGCCCCGTAATCTGACTTGCCAGCAGCTAGACGCTCAGAATTAGATTCAATCCCATGATCGATGGAATTCCGAATAAGGTGCAAGAAGACTCTATCAAGAGTTTGCCTGCTAGAATCATCCAGATAATGATCCTGAATCTTAAAGTAAAATATAGGTCGATACTTTTTGAGTTCGAGAGCTAATTTTGAGGCGATATTTTTGTAGTCATCGAAGGCTTTTTCGAGTGAGACGGAAATGAAGTTGATGATTCTTTTCTTGTGCTCAAAAATTGACGCGGCGATTGTCTCCCTTTCGAATTCTTGACTGGTAATTCGTCGGTAAACCTCCTCTAAAACTTGGTATTGATCCATGACGAATTTCTTATGGACCTTAACATGTTCGTAGTCGTCACTGCGATTCAGGACTTCTTTGTTGATATTCCAGTACTCGTTGTAATCCTTCAAGGCCATATCATAGGACTGCTTAAGGGCTTTCGTGTCGAGCGATTTGAGTGGGTCTGATACTCCCGAGTGCTCTTGGCGCCACTGACTGATCTGAGATTCACAATCATGGATTGAGTTCGAGATTCGCGTCAAGCCTAGAGTGCGGGATGCGCCCTTGATCGTATGATAACAGACATAGATTTCATCGAGATCATTCATGGTTAAATAGGGTTTATTGATAAGGATCAGAACCTTATCCATCAGTACCTTACTCGTCGCAAAAAAGGCGTTTGACTTGTCCTCTTTGGCATCGACCAACTCTTTAATCCTGGAAAAGTACTCTTCCTGCTGTTTAAAAAGACGCTGATGCTCGATCTCTTGTGATATGTCTGTCAAGACAAGCAGAACTTTCTCGACGAGTCCCTCAGTGTTGCTCACGATCGACCAGCCACATTTCAGCACTTTTTTCTTGAAGACCACCTGTTCCGGCAGATTTCCTTTGTTGGCCAAAAAGCCGATTTCTGACTCACCGAGCGAACACATGAGGGTGTTTCGGTAGAGGTCGACTGTGTCGTGGCTGGCGACAAGATGATCGAAAAAAAACTGATCGATTGTGGTGTTTTCCTTTGGCTCAGTCCCTATGATGTTCGGTAAGTGTGCTGAATAGTCTTTGTCAATGATGAGATTTGGTCCTATGCTGAAGATACCCAGCTCGACGTTGTTGAGCAGTCCTTGAATGTCTTGGGTCTTTGCTTGGACTAGCTCCTCCAACTGCTCATTGAAAGCAGAGAGCTGGGCCTGACTCTCTGCAAGCAATTTATTCTTCTCGAGAATTTCAATCTTTTGCTGACTGACTATCGCTAGATTAGCTAGGGCTTTCTTCTCATTTTCCAGGGCCCGAATCTCGTTGATTACGGTATTCGAGATCAGGAGGTAAGATTGAATCATGATGTAAGGTAAGTAAAAGAAGAACCCAACAACGACGAGTGCGTAGTTGGTGAGTGACTGAATTGATGCAATCATGCAGCAGAGTAGAAGATTAACAGACATCAGAGCTTTGTTTTTCTGCTTGATGTTATGAATGGCAAGTAGGATCAGCAGGACGACATTCAGATAGTTGAAAAGACCAATTTTTTTGAGAATTTCGATATCATTCCTGAAGAAAGCAAAGGCTACTGCGCAAACAAAAACAGCATCAACCAAGAGATGAGCAGTAAGGTACCGTCTATTCAGGATTTTTACCGCGAAAGAAGCCGTTAGATAGTAAAAAATGTAGCCGAAATACGATGATTGAAAAGTTAGCGCATTGTGACTAAACAGGAATAGGTTGAAGAAGAAAAAGATCATCGAATCGATATCTCGCACCCTCGTGAGGTAGGCGAGGGAGATGAGCGCTCCCAGAGCTGATATGATCGAGGTGATAAGCATGACGACCACAATCTTGCTTGAGAACACGGAAAAGAGCTCAGGCTTGCCCGTTTCATTAGCGACCTCGATCGTCTCTCCGCGCAGATAAATGTGCGATTCGCCTCGATAGTTTCTCAAAATATTGATCCAATCTTCGGTCTTGAATCGTAGACTCTCGCCTGCCTGCAAATAACCCGTTTGGGCCCAGCGGTCCACTAGGAGATTGGAATTGTTGTAGGTAGCACTCTCTTCTTCGTCTGCAGCAAACAGAAGAGCTGAAAGAAGCGACACGTAGCAGACAAGCACCCACACCAAAAGTTTTTGCACAAACATGTACCTCATCATGAGTCGCGAAGGATCCAGCCTCTGTATCATTCCTGACCGCTTGAACAGACATTTCAGGACAGCCGCCAAAGACAGGGATGAAATTGACCCAGAGACACAGCCATCCCGAGTCTAAAGATCGTGAAAGCTTGGATGGGGAATGGTACCGTAAGCACTCTGCTGCTGGGGGGCCAAGAGATGAGTGCTCAGACCTGCACAAAGCGCGGGAAGTGAAGTCCCGACCACGCCCTTGCCAGGGTTCAAAATCGTTTACACACGGAGCAGCTCGAGGCAACAGGGAGCTGTCCCCCTTCCCCAAGTCAGATTATACCTTCACGACCCCAAGCGCCGGAAGGACGAAGTGTCGGGCTTGTCGCTTTCCTTGCCAAGCTTCACTCTGAGCTCCAAGTCGCGATATGGTGAGGCATCGGTTGGCACAAGCTTCCAAGGGAGCCGAATGACAGCGTCGTCATGATATGTTGCGGCTTCCTGACGTTCCTGGCACATTTACCTTTTCAAAACGAGGAATATGCCCATGGTCCAACATACGAGCAGTCTCGAACAGGTGAAGGCTTATTATGGTCAGATTCTGACATCCAACAGAGATCTTCAGACCAATGCTTGCTGCCCGACAGACAGTCTTCCCCATCATTTGCGTGACAAAGCGGCAAAAGTTCATCCCGAGATACTCGAACGCTTTTATGGCTGTGGCTCACCTTTGCCCTTGGCTCTCGAAGGCAAGACCGTACTGGATCTTGGCTGCGGCACGGGCCGCGACTGTTATATCCTGTCGCAACTGGTCGGACCCGAGGGGCGGGTTATTGGTGTAGATATGACTGAAGAACAGCTCGCCGTCGCGCGTCGCTACCAGGAGTATCATCGGCAGCAATTTGCATTGGCACATTCGAACGTAAGTTTCCTCAAGGGGTATATCGAAGATCTCGAGAGTCTGGGGCTTGCATCCGATTCGGTCGACGTGGTGGTGTCCAATTGCGTGATCAACCTTTCCCCAGACAAGCGACGTGTGTTCAGTGAAATCTTTCGTGTGCTGCGCCCTGGTGGTGAACTTTACTTCTCGGATGTCTTTGCCTCGAGACGTCTCCCGCCGGAGATCGCAGGGGATCCTGTCCTCCTTGGAGAGTGTCTAGGTGGAGCTCTCTACAAGGAAGATTTTCGACGGCTTCTTGCTGAGCTGGGCTGCCGTGATTTCCGCCTCATGAGTCAAAGTCCTATCACTGTGCAGAATGCGCAGCTCGAAGCCAAGCTGGGAGTGACGCGATTTGATTCATTGACGATCCGGGCCTTCAAGCTCGACTTGGAGGATCGTTGTGAGGATTATGGTCAAGTAGCTCGGTACCGTGGTGGTATCGTCGGCGCGAACGAAGCCTATGCTCTCGATGATCATCATCTCTTCCTCAAAGGTCGCTGGCAGACCGTTTGCAGCAACACAGCCGCCATGCTGGAAAAGACGCGCCTCGCATCATACTTTGAGGTCATGGGCAGTCTCGAGACCCACTTTGGACTCTTCGAATGTACCCCCTCAGCAGCCATTCCCTTGCCGAACGCGACGGCTGCAGCCTGCTGCTGACGACTTGTTCGGAACCCGGCTATAGATGCTGGGGGGCCATTGCATCGGTAACAAAGTAGTGTGATCTTGTTGCAAGCCACTGCTCCGCCGATCCCTGACAGAAGCTGGAGCAAGCGATTACGCTCGTGGGGATCCAGTCCCGCAGTCCGTTTATCGACGATCATGAGCTGCGGCCCTCCGAGGAGCGTCGCAGTGATTCCAGAGCATATGGGTGTCTGCCTTCCGAATACCTTTCCGGCGACCGCTCTCTGGTCGCCCAGCACTTGGTCTGCTGGAGTAGGGCTTCGTATCTGGCGGAACAATGCTCTGACGGAAGACTTCGACAGCGACGCTCGCTTTAAGTCTGAGGTTTCACACCATAGAGCTGAGCGATTCCGGAGATATTGAGCCGACCGAGCCCTTGTTGCTTACCTGCAAGAAAGGTCTTGCGTGTCGCACCCACAAGATAGGGTTCTAGACCGAATTCTTGCATCAGGGTTTCCGCGTAAGCTAGGTCTTTTTCAGCCAAGTCTACCGGAAAGAGGGGTGCAAAACGTCTCTCGTGGATCAATCCCAGCATAGCCTGCATCCCAGGTGACGTGATGGGAAGTTGTGAAAGAATGCCATGCACCTGTTGCTCTGCAAAGCCGATCTTCGTCAGAGTTGCGTAGGCCTCAGCGAAGGCGGTCGTCTGAATACTGAAGAGTCCATTATTGACGAGTTTAAGTGCAGCTCCCTGGCCGGGATGAGGAAAATAGAGTTGCTTTCCTGTGAAGGCCTGAAGGAGCGGCTCTGCCCTTTCAAACACCTGGCGATCCCCTGCTACGAGAGCGACTAGCTGCTTTTGTTCGGCCTGGGGCAGTGTACCGATGACTGGCGCCTCGAGAAACTGACGTTGGCCTTTTGCCAATCCTTGTGCGAGCGCCAAAGTTCCCTGGTAACTGAGTGTGCTGCAGTCGATGCAGACGCAAGAGGCAGGGAGTGCAAGGAGTACCTTGGGATCTAACCAGAGTTCGTGAGAGGCTTGATCGTGGCTCACCATGGCGATGACTGCATCTTGGCCGCGGACGGCTTCAGCTGGGGTGGCTGCAACGCGCGCCCCCAAGGCCACGAGTGGATCGGTCTTTTGCACGGTTCGGTTGTATACTGTGAGGGTATACCCCGCTGAAATGATGTTTTTGGCCATACGCGATCCCATCGCGCCGGTTCCTAAAAATCCTATGTTTCGCATGGATGGACCTCCTATCGCCTGATTGATATCGTTGCAAGATAGTAACATGATTTGCTGGATAAAAAAAGGTCAAGGCTTTTATAGTGGGCCGTCTGTGAGTGGCGCGGGAAATTGGGAGGCCCGGGATACAGGTTCAGCTCTTCTCGACGCTTCGTTGGGGAGAGGTTGCAAGGAATGGGTGGAAACGGTCAATGATGATAGGCTTTTTTCTTGAAGCTCTTGCCTCAGGGATATGAGGATGGAGCGCTTGTTGAGGCCCACGGCGGCCGCTACTCATAGAGCGCTCCGGTCGCTTCGGACTCATTCAGGAGCTAGCTGGTGTCTGTCCTGAAATGTCCGTCGAAGCGTTCCGAAATGGTCCCGAGGCAGTGGCTTCTCACTAGGGTTTCTTGGTATCCAAGAAAGTTCGAAATTGCTCACCCAAGCTTTTGATTCCGGCTCGATCGTCTTCTGTCAGGTAAAAGTAATCGAGACCATATGCCATGGCTGAAACTTCGGTAACGTGGCGTCCGTTCGGGTCCAATGTCGTCACTCCCGATTGACCTGTCTGTGAATCCCGACCTGGCTGATCCGCATGGTCCATTCCAAACTGATGACCGACCTCATGCAAGAGCACATGAAACAAACCACTCTGTCTTTGGTATTCTTTTGTAAGGCCAGTTTCGGTCGAACCGGAAAAATCCTCCATAAGTTTCTGAAAACTTCGGTCACCACTCGATAGTACAGCGGTGGATGCTAGTCGAAGATTGAAAGCTATCAAATCACTAAAACTTGCCTCATCTAGTAGATCTTTGTAGCTGGCGATGAGCTCAGCTCGGATATCCGGAGCTAGCGTCTTGTTTGCTTGCAGGTCTTGATCGAGTGGTAGCCAGTCTGTATAGGGGCTCATCGTTGCGTAAGCCGGACTAAACGAGTTGATGCGTACCCAGCGGCCTCGGTTATCGATACTGTAGGACAGCCCTCCCGGACTTCCCACCCCAAGGGTTGTGCCGGTGCTTGAACAACTGAGACTACGACCGCTGCGTGTGCAATTGACCGTGGCAGGTTTAAAGACGGAGAAAGTTTCTTGCTTCAGGTCGTCCTGTGTGGCCGTCCCGAGCAGAATGCGGGAAGCAAAACCAGGGGCATTTGCACAATCGTCTAGCACTGAAAAGTCAAAACGTGCCCAATCACTTTCGTTTGCTCCGGCGGCTTCAAGCCAGGCTGCGTAGGCAAGCTTAGTTTCGAGTACAAGCTCACGGTCTTTTATGGTGGGATAGGTCCCGCGCACACAGACTCGGATCGAAGAAAAGTCGGTTCGGAAACCCTGTTTCAGCATTTCAAGACGCGCCAGAGGGGAAGAGGCAGCCTGCTCCGGACGAAAATGAGCGAAATGAGGCTCAGAATTTTCACTTTTTTGTTGGCAAGCAAAGATTGTCAAAATTTGGAGTAAGACCACCGAACGAGAGAGCAACAGTATGCATTTCATAGAAGACTTCCCAAGCAAAAGTGATACCAGTACTCGCTCAGACGATGCCTGTCGAGGAAGAACGGACCTGTCAAACGTAAAGACGGTCCCTAGCCGAATGAACCGAGGTCTTTCCATAGACTTAAGGTGCAGAGCAGCCTAGGTCGCGAGATCTCATGCAGGAATGGTTCCGATGGTATCATCTTGGCTCAGGCTCATTGGGGAGATACAAGACTCAAGGGTGCACGTCCAGAAATAGCCCGTTGGCGTCATGGCATCAAAATCTCAAATCCTCACGGACCACCTCTTGCTGTCGACCAAGCAGATTCAGTTCCAAACGATTGGCGACCTTTACCCTCAGATGGCTATTCTCTCTCATGGGTACGTCCTCCGAGCAGAGTAAGCTCCAAAAAGGCGGCCGCCGTGGTGGCAAGGCCTGAATCTGAAGCCGACGTCCTTTGATTGACACTGGGCGAGAAGAAGATCTATGTTTGGGCATGGAACTTTAGCTGTGAAAAGCTACAGTTGGGATTAAACAAAATCGCATACAACTCTGCAAAGCAGGAGAAAAAATGAGATCACTCCTATCGTCGGTAGTTCTGGTAGCCCTTTCTGCTTCGATTCCCGCATACGCCAGTCCAGATTGTACGACAGAGCCAAAAGACAAGTGGAAAGACCAAAAAGAGTTCGAAAAGTCCATCGTCGAGCAGGGCTATAAGATCAAAAAATTTAAGGTGACCTCAGGCAATTGTTACGAAGTCTACGGTTGGGACAAAGATGGTAAGAAAGTTGAGATTTACTACAATCCCATTACCGGCGAAAAAGTGAAGGAAGAGGTTAAGGGAAAATAGAGTATGGATAGCCCTGTGATCTGGGGGCGCTCCATCCGTTGTCTTCACTGGATGATTGCGGGAGGTCTCGTTCTCAATGGCTTCGTCCTTGAGCCTGGAGACCCACCTCATAAATGGATGGGTTATGGGCTCGTCGGACTGGTCATTTGTCGATTGATCCTGGGATGTGTGGGCAAAAGTCATGGGGCCTTTGTCCAATGGCCTATCACTGCATCAGAGATCAGGCGATTCGCTCACACGCAAAGACATGGAATGACAATCGACTATCCCGGACATAATCCTCTGGCGTGCTATGTCTATCTTTCGATTTGGCTGCTTGTCCTCCTGCAAGGTGTCAGCGGTTGGTTGATGGGACTTGATGCCTTCTGGGGTGAAGAATGGTTGCAAGAAGCCCATGGGTGGTCGGCACGCATGCA
>Ga0315902_10006580_pt1 | contig 16067 bp, 16 predicted proteins | sample LakEriMetagenome_9_FD_203523 | JGI IMG/M metagenome (GOLD analysis project Ga0315902, IMG submission 203523) | Freshwater fungal communities from buoy surface, Lake Erie, Ohio, United States - Buoy 12 MA117 | ecosystem: Environmental > Aquatic > Freshwater > Lake > Lake biofilm | place: USA...
CATATACTTGTTGATCATAACAGTAAATCAGTTCAGGTACAAATTATAAATCCTCAGAACTCTGGCCATTGTGTGTTAAACAAGGTTGATATTGATGAACAAGTTGACTTAAATGATCAAGCATCTGTGATTGCAGCTATTGTATCATGGAGTGAACTTGATGATAAAATTTTTAGGGCACAAAAAATCTTTGAAGATTGTCCTGTAGAAGAATAAATTAAAAAATGATAACAAGAGTTAGAAGTTCTACGTTAGCTAATACTGCGGTTACAGTAGGATCTTATGGTGGTGCGTCACAAATTCCTTCGTTTACTGTAGATCAACAAGGTAGAATTACTTCAGCAACAAATAATGCTGTAGGCACCGTGCAGATTTCTGGTGGTGGTACTGGTGCTACTGATGCGCCGACAGCTAGAACCAATTTAGGCTTAGGTACTATAAGTACCCAATCAGCAGCTTCAGTGAATATTACAGGTGGTAACATATCTGGTCTTGCTACTTTTCAGCTTGGTACAACCGCTGCCGGAAAATTATATCAAGACATGTTTAATGCCAGTTTTACTGAGGCAACAGCAACTCAAGATATTGATATATGGCCGTATTTAATCAATAGTTCTGCATCATATAACTTTGTAAGAGTAAAAGTTCATGGAGCATATTGGCCTACTAGTAATCCAGTAACTCCAGCTCAATCAAGACTTTATAAAGAATGGCTAGTTGGAATATGGTACAACGATAGCACAGGTCTTTATACAGTAGAAGGTGGTTCATTAACAGCTAGTTTCAATTCAGATGGTACTAACTTTCCTGCTGGTGTATTTAATGGAGGTAAAGCTTTTATAGCAGGTACTGGTACATCTTCTGTTGCAATTAGACTTGGAAATAGAACCTCACCAGCGGTAGGTTCGTTTGCTTATTTTAACGTTTTGCTAGAAGTGATGAGTTGGTAATTATATTTTATAAATTAAAAACATAGAGGAAAAATATGCCTGCAGGTTATCAAGATTTATTTCTAGAACAAGGTACAACATTTACTACGCAGATGACTCTTGCTGATGATACTGGTGCACCTTATAATCTTACAGGCTTTACAGTAAGAAGTCAAGCAAGAAATTCTTATTATTCGTCAAATGTAGCAATTAATTTTACTGCAACTGTATATAGTGCAAACTCTGGTGTTATTCAATTGTCTGCAAACTCGGCAACAACGTCAAATGTTTCCACTATGCAAAAACTAGTATATGATGTAATTATTACTGAAACATCAACAGGATCAGTTACTAGAGTTCTTGAAGGTCAAATATTTGTTTCACCATCTGTAACAAGAAACTAAAATGCCAAATGTAATTGTTAATCCCGTACAGCAGATTAGTGTTAGAGTTAATCAAGGAAACCAGCAAACGGTTTACAGCACGGCATCATTTGTTGGGGCGAGTGATGCTGCGGCTCAAGCGAATACCGCTTTAGCATTAGCTCAAGCAGCCTATAACACAGCAAATACTAAAGTAAGTAAGTCTGGTGATACAATGACAGGTAATCTCGTATTTGCTAATTCAGCCACAATTAGTGCAGTTATTGACGGTGGCATATTTACATAAATAAAAAGATAACAATAATAAGGACGTAACATGGCCTCTAATACCGAAATTCTCATTAAACGCTCGTTCTCTACGGCATCTCCGGCGAACTTGGCGGCAGGTGAATTAGCCTATTCTTACACCTCTAATAATCTGTTTATCGGTACGGCAGATGGTACAAATGCATTACAGATTGGTGGATTTAAAAATTTCACTAATATCACTCCCGGAGAATACGGTTCCACCACAGCAATTCCAGTCCTGCGTATCTCGGCAAATGGTTTAGTTACCAATGTAACTACCTCTGCAATTGCAAGTACGCTTAATATTTCTGGTGATACTGGAACTGATGGAATTAATCTACTTACAGAAACTCTTGCCTTTGCTGGAGGAGACGGTTTAACATCAGCAGTCACAGCAAATACAGTAACGTTTAATGTAGATAATACTGTTTTCCGTGCAAATACTCCTATTGTTACACAGTACATTGATTCTAGCGTTCAAATCGCAGGGAACTTAACAGTTCTTGGCACAGAAACCGTCATCAATGTTGATACTATTAAAGTTGATGACCCATTAATTCAACTTGCTGCAAACAATACTTCTGACGTAGTTGATATTGGTTTTATTGGTCACTACTATGATGGGGTACAGAGACATACTGGTTTCTATCGTCATGCACAAGACAAACAATACTATCTGTTCAATAACTATACGACAGAACCAACATCAAACGTTATTACGCCGTTCTCTGATAGCTTTGTACTAGCAACATTAAGAGCAAACTTAACTGCAAATACGTCTAACGTACTAAATGTTCTAACACTTCAGTCCGGCTCTCAGTTGTATGCAAATGGTTCTTCATATTTTGCAAATGCTCCATATTTCGATGCGGGAGCAATATTAGATGATAACCTAGTTATCAACTCAGCGAAGCGTTTACGACTAAAGAATAACGATAACTCCGCAATAGTTGATATTTACAACGATGGTGGTGCTAATACAAATCTTCTATATGTCAATAGTGATATAGAAACATCAAGAAATCTATATGTCGCCAATCGTATCTACGGCAATCTAAGTAATAACACTCTCTACTTAGTACCAAGTGCCAACTATGCACCCGAAGTAAACGATCAATACATTATTGTTGATCCAACAGCACCAAATCACATACACCTTCGTGCTGGTGGTGCAATAGATTCTTCTAATGCTGAATTGTTCTTAGGTGGTGAAAATACTAATGTTCAAGTGAGTGATAATGCCAAAGAAACATATATTACTGCAAATTCTCATTATTGGACATTTAGCAATGATGCTAAACTAATATTACCTAACGGTGGTGAAATTTATGGTGTTACTGGAACTATATTTGTTGACTCCATACAAACAACATTTAGTGGTAATACAACTGCTAACGGTACTGTAACAGTTGGTACGAATCTTTTTGTACCTAATTTACCAAATAGTGCAACAGCAAATCTAGTTTACTATGATGCTGCAAATGGAAGATTTAGCTATGCAAGCGATAATGCACTAACCCCAACATCGATTGCTAATGGTGCATTCTCACTATCAATTCAAAGTACAGATGGATTATTAGTACATAATGGTGCAGGGTTACAGTTAGCTAATGGTGCAATCATCAAAGATACTGCGGGTGACGCAGTTGCCTTTGGACAGAATGCTGGTACAATAACTCAAGGATTACAAGCAGTTGCAATTGGTGATTCTGCTGGTTATAATAATCAAGGTGCATATGGTGTTGCAATTGGTTATGGTGCTGGTAACGTTAATCAAGGTCAAACTGCTGTTGCTATTGGTATCAATGCCGGTATAACCAATCAAGGTGCTTATGGTATTGCGATTGGTAATTCTTCTGGTGGGGGACAAGGACAATACGCTATTGCATTAGGTTATGATAGTGGAGGACAACAAGGTGCATCTTCTATTGCTATCGGTGAACAAGCTGCTAAAGGTAATACAAGTGCAGCCGGAATCAATTCTATCTCAATAGGTAAATTTGCTGGCTTTGAAACTGCTGCTGCTGGTAGTATTATTTTGAATGCTTCTGGATCAAATCTAAGTTCTACAGTAGCAGGATTCTTTGTTAATCCAGTTCGTTATACAGAAACACAAGATGCTACTTATGATGGACTTGCATTCTATAATTCAAATACAAAAGAGATTCGTTACTCATATGTTCTCGATGGAGGCAGCTTCTAAATACAATGATTATATAATTTTCTAAATGATAGGAGTTTGAAATGAGTCAGGAAAAGTATATTGAATATTATGTGGATGTAATGTCTAAGACCTTGCAAGATAGCATCGTCAAAAGCATTTCTCTACAGGCAAATTTAAAATTAACTGAAAATATTATTAAGGAGTTGCAAACAAAAGTTGAAGAATTAACTATTTCTGTTGAATCTTCAAAAAAAGAATTAGAAAATACAAAAGCAGATAAAAATGCTAATGATAACACTAAAATTCAGCAACTTCAAAATGCAAATAATGAATTAAATAATACGATTAATAATTTAAAAAATCAAATAACTGATCTTTCAATTATTAAGTCTGAGTATGAAAATGTAAAGCATCAGTTACAACATATTGATACATTTACAAATGAATTGAATAAGACCCGTGAAGAATTGACAAGTGTGCATGGAAAATATGGTTCTGAAATTAAAGAACTAAATGACCAAATTGACTATTTAAAATTAACTCCTGCCAAAAGAAAAAAAATTGATGAGGCTAAGGCCGCACAAACAGTAGTTGTTAGTGCAGAATTGGAAGAATTAGTAGTATCGGACGAAATCATCAAGGACGGCGGAAGTTTTTAATAAATGTCAAATACAACAATACAGTTAAGAAAATCAGGACAAACAGGTAATACGCCAGCTAACCTAGCACATGGTGAGTTGGCGATTAACTATGCTGACGGTAAACTGTTCTATAAGAATGGTGTTGGTATTAAGTCAATTGAAAACCAAAAAACGTTTTCAACGATTAATGCTAACAACTCTCTTATCATTGCTACAACACCAACAGATATCTTAAATATTGTTCCAGGCAATAATGTTACGATATCAACAAATACAATTTCCAAGACAGTCACAATTAACTCTACTGCAACTGGTGGTGTAGAAGATACTGTTGCTAGAGAATTAGCACAAGGCGCATTTACTGCTGCAAATACCGCAGGGTCAAATACTGTATATCTACAAGCAGTTAACGATTCACAAAATACCAACATTACTGCGGTTAATACTTTTTCTAGCTCCGCATTTGATTCTGCAAATGCAGGAGTAAATCTAGCAACCGCTTCTTATGCTCAAGCCAATAATGCTTCAGGCAACACCGTAGCATTACAGGCGCAGATGACAACAACTAACACTAACGTTACTAGTGTTAATACATTTGCACAGTCAGGATTTAACTCAGCAAATGCAGGAGTTACTCTAGCGGCAGCAGCATATAACCAAGCCAATACCGCATCAAGTAATACAGTATACTTACAATCAATCAATGATTTACAGAATACTAATATCACTTCTGTAAATACTTTTACTGGTTCTGCATTTAACTCAGCAAACGCTGGAGTAGCATTAGCTACCTCCGCATATGGTAAAGCTAACGCTGAAGGTGAAATTAATAATACGCAGAATACTTGGATTGCAAATACTAATACTTTTGCACAAGCGGCATATAATTTTGCAAACACACGTTTCAGTTCATCTGGTGGTACAATTTCAGGCAACGTAACAATTCAAAATGATTTGAGTGTTTTGGGTAATGTTAATTTTATCGGAAATGTTACTTCTGTAACTGTTACAGGTAACAGTGGTCAGTTTTTCGGTTATGCATCAAATGGACACAACGCATTATATGCAGGTATTCCTGTTGGGTATGATTTCCAACCATTTACAGTTTTTCAAGCATCTGCAAATCACGATGGTTATTCACAGATAAACATTCAAAATATTAATAGTGGACTTGATGCATCTAGTGATTTGGTTGCAACTGCTGATAATGGTACTGAAGATGATACATATATTGCCGCAGGTATCGGTAGTAGTCAACATAGTGTTTCAGACTATACTTTGGTTGGACCAAACGATGGATACCTTTATGTGTCAGGTAACACAACTACTGGTGGTGGTGATCTTGTAATAGGTACATTTTTACCCCAAAATGATGTAATAATTGCCGCAGGCGGCATGAATACAGAAAATGAACAGATGCGTATCATCGGTTCAAGCAACACAATTAGTATTCGTTCTAATGTAAATTCAAGTTTAGCTAAAAGTGTACTTCTAGGACCCATTGCAAATCTTCATATCACTGGAGGAAGTACAGGTCAATTATTATCTACTGATGGTTCTGGAAATTTAAGTTTTATCAATTCTCCAGCAGACTTAGCTTCTGCTGCTTATGCTCAAGCTAATAATGCATCAAGTAATACTGTAGCTATACAGGCAGTTAATGATCTACAGAATACTAATATTACTTCAGTAAACACTTTTGCTGCATCAGCATTTAATAGTGCTAATGCTGGAGTTACTCTAGCAACTGCTGCTTTTGAGGTAGCAAATACCGCAGCAGGTAATACTGTGGCTCTACAGTCACAGATGACTACCACAAATACTAATATTACATCAGTAAACACATTTGCTGGTTCTGCTTTTAATTCTGCTAATGCAGGAGTAACTTTAGCAACGGCTGCCTTTGAAGCAGCAAACACCGCAGCAGGTAATACTGTTTACCTACAAACAGTTAATAACCTACAAAATACAAATATTACTGCTGTTAATACGTTTGCTCAAGCAGCTTATGATAAGGCGAATACTGGAGGTGGTGGAAGTGATACTGTAGCATTCGCTGCTTATGCTCAAGCTAATAATGCATCAAGTAATACTGTAGCCTTGCAAGCAGTTAATGATTTACAGAATACCAATATTACTTCAGTCAATACATTTACTCAGGCAGCATATAACTCAGCAAATGCAGGAGTAACTTTAGCAACGGCTGCCTTTGAAGCAGCAAACACCGCAGGATCAAATACTGTATACTTACAAGCAGTTAATGATCTACAGAATACCAATATTACTAGTGTTAATACCTTTGCTCAAGCAGGATTCAACAAAGCAAATGATGCAGTACAAACAGGGTTCACAACAATATCTGCAAATGCTGTTTCAATTACACCAGCAAATAATGCAGACACCTTAACAATTAATCCTGGTACCAATATAACAATATCTGCATGTACCACTACAAAAACAATTACAATTAATTCGACAGCAAGTGGTGGTGGAGGTGGAAGTACAACATTAATATCTGACGTTAGGTCTTTTATTGCCAATAGTGGACAAACAGTATTTACTGTTCCTACATATGTTGTAGGAGAAAATAGAATTAGAGTATTTGTTAACGGTGTAAGACAAAATAATGTTGTCGATTATGCTGAAACTAATCCAACAACTATAACTTTAAATCCTGCGGCTGACGCAGGTGATAATGTTGTTTTTGAAGTTACTGCCTTTGATGGAGCATTAACTCCAAACCAAAACACTTGGATTAATAATACTGATACTTTTGCTAAAATGGCTGCCTTTACTGCCAATGCAGCATATAATACAGCAAATACTCCACCAACTAGAGGAATAACAACAGACGCTAGTTATTATCCAGTTTTTGTTGACGCTAATAATTCTACCGCATTAGTTGAATCACTTCATACCAACTTAAATTTAAATTATAATCCTTCCACTTCATTACTATTTGTATCTTCTGCTAACATATTATCTTTAGGTGTTGGAACAGCACCATCTCCAACTGGTGGTGATATTCGTGCATCCAACAATATTACTGCATTCTTCTCTGATGAAAGATTGAAAATAAACATCAAACCTATTGATAATGCATTAGAAAAGATACAAGAAATTTCTGGTGTATACTATAATACAAATGAATTGGCTAGAACATACGGTTATACTGACACATCCGAACATGTCGGTGTTATAGCACAACAAATTCAAAGTGTGTTACCACACGCTGTTAAGCCTGCTCCATTCGACACAGACTTTGATAAAAATGGAAATATATTTTCGAAATCTGGAGAAAATTATCTAACTGTACAGTATGAAAAATTAATTCCTCTCTTAATTCAAGCAATTAAAGAACAGCAAGAACAGATTGATGAGTTGAAACGAAATGCTAAATAATTTTTCAAATTGTCGGAATTTTTTTATGGTAGGATAAGGAGTACAAATGCCAATCCCTGGCCCAGGTCAATCGTTACCAATAACTACAATTGCTACTGAGTTTGGTGGCACGGTACCGCATGAAATTAGTGAATATTATCGTGGGGGTGCTTTAGTACCTAATTCTCCCGGTACTGCTACTATTCCTACGAGCGGAACAATAGCATATTCAGATTTTTATAATACTTCAGCTACAACAAGAGTTGCAATACCTTTAGTGATTTCAGCGTCAACCGACAACTATAATGTATATACGAGTCGTGGACCAACTTATAATCCTGGTAATTCTGATATTACAGTCACAATAAATCCAGGAGTAACTGTAGGAAGCTCAAGCACTCCTGCTTATGCATTTTCGGTGCCTTCAGAATTTTCTCCTGCTGACACTATAACTGTCATCAATAATGGTCTAATTCAAGGTAAAGGAGGAGCTGGTGGTCGTGGTACTGGCTCAAGCTCAACGTCCTGTGCCGGTGCTGTTGGTGGTAATGCAATATTTGTTAATAGACCAACAGTTATTACTAATAATGGTACTGTTGCAGCTGGAGGTGGCGGAGGTGGCGGAGGAGGAGCGAACTTCGTTCCTAGACCGGCCAAGTCAGGAGGACCAAGATATGCACTTGGTGGTGGCGGTGGCGGAGGAGCAAGTGCACCACCATCAGCAGGTGGTCCTCTAGGTCCTGGCCCATTTCCAGGAACGTCAGCAACGGTAGGTGGTCCAGGTACCAGTCCTGCTGGTGGTACTGGTGGTACTGGAGGAACAAGTCTTCCAGGGGTTGCAATTGGAGGTGCAGGTGGAGCTGGTGGTGGTAGAGGTGCTGCCGGTACTGCTGGCACAAACCGAACGTATGCACCAAACCCAGCCTTAGGCCTCGGCGGCGCAGGAGGAGCGGCTGGAAATTATATCGTAGGTAATCCATTCGTAACTTGGCCAGTAACAGGTACCCGACAAGGTGGCGTAGCCTAATAAAAAAAAGGATTTATATGAACACACTTTATATGAAAATACATCAATTTGAAGAACAGAGTCATTCTTTGATAGTATCATTTGCCTCAGATACGACAGAACATCAAGATCCGGATAAATATCCAGCATATGCTTATCAGCCGCTACATATGTGGCCAGGCGTAAATGACCCAGAAGAAATAAAAAAACGAATTGCAATTTCTGGAATGTATCACGCCGAGCAGCAAGAGCGTGAAGAAAAATTTGTTGCAGATTCAGCAAAAATACAACAGTATAAAGACATGATTGGACAGGTATCTTCATATTCTATAGAAGATTTGGCACCAACTACTCCTCCCGAATTTGTTATAGAGGTGTGAAATGTTTAAATTCCCACCTAAGGTATTAAAGGCATTTGATATACTGGTAGTTAAAACTGAAGTTTTTTCTGGCGCCATATTAACTGTAGAGCCTATATTAGATGGTGTTTTCACAGTTGGATCCAGCTTTGATTATGTTTGGATGATAAGTAAAGGACGCCTGGTATGTACAGAGACAACTACGGGTGAAGTTGTTGAATTGAGAAAAGGTGAATCTACTCTAACAAAATCTTTTTCAAAAGGAGAGTGGAGAATGCAGGTTATGGAAGATACAGAAAGTCTATGTGTTAGTCCTTTTTTGAATGAATCAACGTCACAGATAACAGACAAAGTTGCTCCTTTTGCTATACTTTCTGGACAAAATAAAGCCATATCAAAAGATTCAAAGTTATTTTTAGGATCAGGTTCTTTGCAGATTGATGATCGTACTTTTAATTCTCCTGCACAAATTCGTTTTTCTAAAGGAAATAAGATAGTTCATGCAAATGAAGATTCTTTTGGGTTTTTTATTTTAACATAAATATAATAATCTAGAGAACTCCAACTATAATAAAAAAATGGCCCAAATAACTAACAGACAAGAATTTAAAGACTATTGCCTTCGTCGTTTAGGGTTTCCTGTAATTGATATTAATATCGATGACGAGCAGATAGAGGACAGAATTGACGATGCCATGCAATACTGGCAAGACTATCATTTCGACGGCCTACAAAAAGTCTACTATATCAAAGCAGTAACACAACAAGATATCAATCAGCGTTATATTGATATGCGTCCATCTGTCACAAAAGATGCATCAAACAATTCTTTAAATATTGTTGGTGTAACTAGAATCTTTCCTATTCAAGACTCTCAGGCAACAATCAATATGTTTGACCTGCGTTATCAGTTACGTTTAAATGAATTGTATGACTTCACTTCAGCATCTTATATCAATTACACATTGACAATGCAACATCTGCGTTCACTGGAAATATTATTTACTGGTGAAGTACCTATTCGTTTTCAGAGACATATGCATAAATTGTTTATTGATTGGGCATGGGGTGCTTCTGAGGCTCCTGTTGGTACTATAGTTGTTGCTGAGTGTTATGCATTAATTAATCCAGATGTTTATCATGCTGTCTGGGATGATCGTTGGCTCAAACGATATGCTACAGCACTCATCAAACGCAATTGGGGAGACAACCTCAAAAAGTTTCAAGGCGTTCAATTGTTAGGTGGTGTTACACTAAACGGTGACAAAATCTACGAAGATGCAGTTGACGAAATCAAACAACTGGAACAAGAAATGGAAAGCAATTACGGCGCACCGCTAGAGTGGTTCATGAACTAAGATGCCAACTAACCATTATTTTAATAACTATAATGCCAAATACACTGAACAACGTTTAGTGGAAGATTTGATTGTTGAATCCATAAAAATAATGGGTGTGACTTGTTATTATATTCCGACCACTTACAATAATCCAACAGATTTTATATATGGTGAAGATCCTCTGAAAAAGTTTACAACAGCATATCCTATTGAGTTATATCCAAAAGATGTTATGGATTATAAAGGAGATAAAGATTTCTTTAGTAAGTTTGGTCTTGAGATTAGAAACCATATAACTGTAGTAATGTCAAAAAGAAGTTTCTCTCAAAGAGTTCCTGTAGATCCTGATTATGGTAGACCAAAAGACGGAGACTTAATTTATATTCCTCCTCTTAATGGTGTAGGTGAACTATATGAGATTAAGTTCGTTAATCAAGATATGGACATGGCTATGCTTGGTCGTAGAGTTCCATATTTTTATGAATTAGAATTGGAGAAATTCAAGTATTCACATGAAACAATTGATACTGGTATACCTGATATTGATATCGTTCAACAAAAAGATGCTTACGCACAAAGATTTACGTTAACTGGAGTTTCAGGTGTTTTTGCTATAGGAGAAACTATTTTTATTAGTCCAGATATTACTTTAGCAAATGCAACTACAACAGGTATCATTGCAGCTTATGATTCTGCAACTGCAAACTTAGATATTAATACAATAGCAGGAACATTCTCTGTTGGTAATTTGGCTAGAGGAGCAACATCAAATGCAAGAGGAACTATTGCATCTACCAACATATATGAACATGCAGAGTATTATGCAGACTATGACAATAAAATAATCAATGCTGAAGGAACTTCAATTATTGATTTTTCAGAAACTAATCCATTTGGTAATATATAATGTCGGCAACATATCACAGAATCATTCGTAAACTTGTAGTTGGTTTTGGTAGTTTGTTTGACAACATTACCTTAACTCGTTACAAAATAGATGGCACCGAAGATAGAAAAATCAAGGTGCCTATTATCTATGCACCAAAAGAAAAGTATGCTGCTCGTTTACTAGGCGATCCAGATTTAAATAAAAAAGTTCAAATCACATTACCTAGAATGTCTTTTGATTTGATAAGCATGGAATATGACGCATCAAGAAAACAAATAACAAATTTAAAGACTACAGCAGCATCAGGAAATCCTAACGTAAAACTTGCACAATATACTCCTGTGCCTTATAACTTTGATTTTTCATTATACATCTATGTCAGAAATATAGAAGATGGTACTCAAATAATAGAACACATATTGCCATTTTTTACTCCTGAGTATACAATAAAACTAAATCTTATTCCTACGATGGGAGTAACAAAAGAAGTACCAATTAATTTAAATTCAGTAAATTACGACATTGAGTATGAAGGATTGCAAGACTCTGATGCTAGGGTAGTTATTTGGACTTTAAATTTTACAGTAAAAGCTTTTGTATATGGAGCAATATCTCAAGCAAAGATAATCAAAGATTCTTTTGTAAACATATTAGATTTAGATTCATCTGTCAATAATGGAAAAGTTACTTTTAATATGAGTCCTTCCGGTTTTGGAACATACAAGGAAGGAGAAACAGTTTATCAAGGATATTCATTAGATACAGCTAGTGCTACTGGTACAGTTGTATACTATAGTAATACCACAGATCAAATGGTAATTACAGATATAAATGGTGGGTTTAAAGCAAATACAGAAATTATAGGACTAGATTCTTTTGCAGAATATACTCTATTATCAGTTGAAGGTGTAAATGCAAATAATAAGATGGTAACAATTAATTCTTATGTGAACCCAGCAAATGCTACCATTAACTCAGCATATACTATTGTGACAACAGTGACGGAGTACAACAGTGACTAAATTTGAAAAAAATATGAGTGATATCTTTGAAGTAGAGCCAAAACAAATTGCTAGTACAGATATTATAGTTAAAGAAGAAAGACCTGTCGTTCAAGTTGATTCTAAGTTAGAAGATGATCTAGAAAAAGATTATAATAAAGTCCGTCAGAACTATGAAGAAATTATCAACAAAGGAGTTGATGCCATAGATTCTATTCTTGAGATAGCCAGAGAATCTGAGCATCCAAGAGCATTTGAAGTTGCAGCTACCATGATTAAGAACGTAGCAGATGCAAACGAAAAGTTAATTATGTTACAGAAACAGATGCGTGAAATACAAAGAGCATCAGGAAAAGAACCACAAACAAGCACTAAAATAGATAAAGCCATATTCGTTGGTAGTACAGCAGATTTAAATAAAATGTTAAAAGGTAAGGAATGAAATACTTCAAACATTTAAGAGAAGAAGTTCAAGAAAGAAAAGATCCTAAGTCTAAAACACTTCATGCATTTGATATGGATGAAGTCTTGTTTCACCACGACCATTCTAAACTAAAAGTTCATGTTAAAGATCAGCACGGTAAAAGAGTTCAGTCTTTGACTAACACAGAATATAATGACCATAAGTTGAAACATGGTCACAGTTATGACTATAGTGATTTTAAATCACACAAAGTGTTTCAGAAGTCTGCTCATCCTATTCATAAGATGATTAATAAACTGAAGGCGATACACAAGAATAATAAAAATGTTGAGATTGTAACTGCAAGATCAGATATGGATGACAAGCATGGTTTTATGAAAACACTAAAGCATCACGGTATTGATCCTCACCACATTCACGTTCGTCGTGCTGGTAATGTTGGTGCACCTTCTCCAGCAGAAGCAAAACATAAAGTCATTGGTGATTTAGTTAAGAAGCATGGTTATAAGAAAGTTCATTTGTATGATGATTCTCATGCCAATCTGAAACACTTCAAAAAACTAAAAGATGATCATCCTGATGTTGAGTTTCATGCACACCATGTTAGTCATGATCCAGAAACAGGACATGTGAAAGTAACTACAACAAAAGCATAAGAATGAAAAAGTTTAAAGAGTATATAAATGAAGCCGAAGAGGAGCACACATCCGAATGGATGTCAAGTTCTGACTTAGGTAAACATATACCAAAAACAGCACATAAGCAAATTCATAAAAGCAAAGAACATGGAATATTAATGAACCATGACCTTGCACATGGTGGTTCTGGACACTTGCGATATAGAGTTAAAACTAAATCGTATGATGGTTTTAAAGTAAAGAAAGTTCAAGTTGCATCAAGTAAAAAAGATAAAGATGGATTTACGCATCATGCCACATTTGGTTTAGCAGCAAAAAGTGCATATCCACATGATCATATGAAAACTCATCCAGAAAGAAAAGTTACTGTTCCTTGGTATATGAAAGATGATGAAATTAAAAAAACAACTGGAAGATAATGTCTATTAATAAAGATTCGTATCGTGATAATCCTCTGCTCAAAAGAGCAGGAGTAAAAATTGAATATACTCAGGAGCAAATAGAAGAATACGTCAAGTGTTCTAAAGATCCTATTTACTTTGCGGAAAAATATATTCAAATCGTCAACGTTGACGAAGGTTTGATGCCGTTTAGAATGTGGGATTTTCAACGTGATATGATTCGTACATATCATGAGAATCGTTTCTCTATTACCAAGTGTCCTCGTCAGGTTGGTAAAACTACTACTACGGTTGCATATCTACTCTGGCTTTCTATCTTTCAAGATACACAAAATATTGCTGTTCTTGCCAACAAAGGACAATTAGCTAGAGATATTCTTTCAAAATATCAACTAGCATACGAAAACTTACCTATGTGGTTACAGCAAGGTGTCATCACATGGAATAAAGGTTCTGTTGAACTTGAAAATGGATCAAAAGTTATTGCTGCTGCTACTTCATCATCAGCAGTTCGTGGTGGATCTTTCAATGTAGTATTCTTAGATGAATTCGCATTCGTTCCTTCAAATATAGCACACGAATTCTTCAATTCAGTCTATCCTGTTATCTCGTCTGGTAAATCTACAAAGATCATTATTGTATCTACTCCGAATGGTATGAACTTGTTCTACAAGTTATGGATGGATGCAAAGGACAAAAAGAACAACTATAAAACATTTGAGATTCATTGGTCACAAGTTCCAGGTAGAGATGAAGCATGGCGTGAAGAAACTATTCGTAACACTTCTGAACGTCAGTTCCAACAAGAATTTGAAACTGAATTCTTAGGTTCAACAAACACACTTATTTCTGGTTCAAAACTACAACAACTTGTTTATATTGAGCCTGTAGAAAGAAAACGAATAGCCAAAGAAGAAATACTTGATATCTACGAGCAGCCTGTTATAGGTGATGGAGAAATTACAAAAGATCATGTGTATGCTATTTGTGTGGATGTAGCAGAAGGCAAGCATATGGATTTATCTGCATTGTCAGTCATAGACATATCTGAGACACCATATAGGCAAGTAGCTAAATATGCCAGCTCTTTTATTTCTCCGGTTCTGTTTCCCACTATCATATATAATACTGCCAAATATTACAACAATGCATATGTATTGATAGAGATTAATAATACTCCACAGATTGCAGAGATTTTACATGGTGAAATGGAATATGAAAACGTGCTGAAGGTTCAAACAGGAAATAAAAAAGCACAACAAATTTCAGCAGGATTTGGTAGAGGAGTTCAACTTGGGGTCAAGATGAGTACCCAAGTAAAAAGAATTGGTTGTACTAACTTAAAAACACTCATTGAAACAGACAAACTAATAGTAAAAGATTTTGATACCATTTCAGAGTTTACCTCATTCATTTCAGATGGAGTAACGTGGAGAGCAGAAGAAGGTAAAACTGATGATATGGTTATGTCATTAGTAATGTTCGCATGGATGACAACTCAGAAGTATTTCAAAGATGTTGTTAACCACGACTTGAGGAAACAACTACAGTTAGAAAAATTAAGTCAGACAGACGAAGAAACATCTCCTGCCGCCTTACTCATAAATGATGGATTAGATGTTCCATTTCTTGTTGAGGGTGGAGATGTTTGGGTTACAGGGAACCAAGGTGAAGTCTATGCTGAATACTTTAGAGAAATAATGAGAAACTGATATATTCTAAATAAAGAGTATAGTTTTATATACCTGCCAAATTCATATATAATAAGGAGAAAAAGATGGCAATTCAGTTATCTCCAGGAGTAAGCGTTACCGAAGTTGATTTAACAACTGTCGTTCCTTCGGTTTCCACATCAACTGGTGCATTTGTTGGAAATTTCGAATGGGGTCCAGCAAGTGTCAGAGTTACAGTAGATAGTGAGAACACTTTGGCTAGTGTTTTCGGTACCCCAAATTCCAATACATATACCTCATTCTTTACCGCAGCAAGCTTTTTAGCATATTCAAATGATCTGCGTGTAGTTCGTGCAATTAGCACCGACACAAGAACTGCTACAGCAAATTCTTCAGCATCAGTTCAGATTGCGAACGAAGATGTTTATGAAACAGAGTATCTACAAGGAAGCAATGCAAATGCGTATGGTGCTTTTGCATCAAGATATGCTGGCGCAGCAGGAAATGCAATTCAAGTAAACGTTTACGATAATGCATCAGCCGCTACATT
>Ga0315902_10006581_pt1 | contig 16066 bp, 15 predicted proteins | sample LakEriMetagenome_9_FD_203523 | JGI IMG/M metagenome (GOLD analysis project Ga0315902, IMG submission 203523) | Freshwater fungal communities from buoy surface, Lake Erie, Ohio, United States - Buoy 12 MA117 | ecosystem: Environmental > Aquatic > Freshwater > Lake > Lake biofilm | place: USA...
GACTTAGGTCGTGGTTGTCGAGAAAGGTTACCAGGTTGTTGGGTTCTTTATAAAGAATGTCATGTGCAAGTGTCAATTCAATGCGACGAAATCCTTCTTCCCAACCGAAGTTTTCTTTCAATCCTTTGGTGATGGCATAGTAGAGTTGAAAGTCGGTTACCGAGTGGAGCGATGAGTTGAAGTTCTTTTTTACTTCTGCCTCTTCAGTGAACCACGCCTGCACGGGCGAGCCTTGCACCCATGTCTCACCAAACAGGAAGAAGTCGGGATACTCCAATCGCATGGCTTCATCGAGCTGCTTCATAAAAGTTTGGTCCGGATACGCATAAGTGTCGATTCTAAACGCATCGATGCCGGCGTATTCCACCCACCACAGTGAGTTTTGAATAAGGTACCTCGCCAGATGCGGGTCTTGCTGATTGAGGTCGGGCATGTGCTTGTCGAACCAGGCGTTGGTCATGATATCGCGGTCTGCCTTGCTTGCGTAAGGGTCCATGAGTGTCTCTGCGCGGTAGCTCGTGCGCGTGAATTGCGGAAACCAATGAACCCAGTTGCTATCGGGCAGGTTCTTGAAAAGGTGATGCTCATTACCCCAATGATTGTATACCACATCCCAAATAACCTTTATGCTCTGTTGATGGCATTGATCGACCAGTTGTTTATAGGACTGATTACTACCCAATCGAGGGTCAATCTTGTATAAATCGGTCGCCGCATAGCCATGATAGCTTTCATAGGGCTGATTGTTTTCCAGAACAGGATTTAGCCACAGGGCAGTGACTCCGAGTCCTTGAAAGTAATCGATTTGATTGGCGACACCTTGTATGTCGCCACCGTGACGCGATTTGAGTCCGGCGCGGTCGGCCTTTGGTTCGAGTAGGGAAGGATTACTGTCATTGGAAGGGTCACCGTTCGAAAAACGATCCGGAAAAACAAGGTAGATAAGGTCGGAAGCATCGAGTCCTTTAGGTGATTTCGGCGACCGACTTTCGATTGGGAATGAATATGAATAATCGTTCCGCGAGGAAGCGAATCGGAACTCCACATTTCCTGCCGGACAATTGGGGGCTATTTCAATTTCCACCAGCAAATAATCCGGATTGGGGAGAGGGGTCGAACCAATGATTTTGCAGTGCTCACTTTGAGCGGTTACTTTGCACTTGGCGATGAATTTCGCTTGAAACAGTATTTCCACTTTGTTGTGCTTCATGCCTGTCCACCAATTGGGTGGGTCGGCACGCACGATGGATTGCGCGTATGAGTTGTTGAAGATTCCTTGAAGAGTCATTAAACAAATCAGGAGGATTTGTGGAAAAGAAGATGTCATAAAAAAATAAATCGGAGCGGTTGACAAATGCGAAAGTATCTACATTTGGCACAAAGTGTTCTAAGTACACCAACTATCCAAATTAACATCAACATTTATGAAAAAAATCTACTTAAGTATTTTGGGTTTGATGGTTGCTGCAGGCGCAATGGCGCAAACTGCTGTTACCTTCAACGTGAACATGGGGATTATCGGAGCATCCGATAGTTTGCATGTAGTGGGAAATTTTCAGGATCCGAACTATGATAACGTTCCTGAGAATCCCGATTATCAGAACTGGACTCCCAACGCAGCATCCGGTTTGTTGACTGACGATGATTTTGACTTTATTTACTCAGCCACACTCATGCTCCAGCCCGGTCGTTACGAATTCAAATTCGTGAATGGTAATGATTGGCCGTTTTCTGAAATCGTTCCTATTACGTGCACGGTAGAAGTGAATGGTAACAGCAATCGACAAATTATGGTTGGTGCTGATCCTGTTTCCTACGATGTGTGCTATGGTGAATGCGCTGATTGCGGTCAGAATGCTATCCGGGTGCGCGTAGACATGAGCACCTACGATGATGATGGCAATGGTATCGGCGGAGAGCCCGGTATCGATATCCATCCTGATGGTATGTTCATGAACGGCAGTTTTGTTGATTGGAGCACTTTTGTTCCATTGCAAGACTGGGATGGCAACAAGGTATGGGAAGGATTGATTGCCACTTATGCGGCTGACCCAATTGAATTCAAATGTATCAATGGTCCTGATTGGATTTTTCCCAACGAAAGTGTTAGCGGCGCTTGCGGTGCGGGAAATGGAAATCGTCTTATCCCTGCAATCACAGATATCAACACTGTGTTGCCGGTTTACTGCTGGAACTCATGCGATCCATGCACACAGCCTGTTCCAATCACGTTCAGCGTTGATATGAATGCTTCATGCGCTGATACATCGCCTGGAATAAACCTCATGGGTACACTTACCGATTGGGGAAGCGGAGCTCCTATGAGCGACGATGACGGTGATGGTATTTGGACCCTTACCTTAAATCTGCCTGCCGGCAACTACGAATACAAGTTCCGTATTGGCAGCGATGGTTGGGAAGGAATAGGAAATCGTCAGTTGACAGTAGCCCCTCTTGAGGCTCAAATTCTGCCTGAAGTATGTTTCAACTCGTTGGAGCCCTGCGGTTCAGTAGTTCCGCCTGCCGATGTAACTTTCCAAGTTCGTCCGGGTGCGGTGCAGTTGAATGCCGGCGACGTTATGTGGGTTATGGGAGATTTCACACAGCCTAACTGGCAGGATGGTGCATTGCAAATGAGCGATGACGACGGTGATGGAACTTGGACTGTTACAGTGCCACAAGTTTGCATCGGATCGCTATTCTATAAGTTCCGCGCTGGCGCTCCCGAGGGCTCAGCCTTTACAGAAGAAACCGGCGATTTCTCGGCTATCGGTGGTTGTGGAGTTGATAATGGTACTTTCAGTGATAATCGTCAATTGGTTCGCACCGATGGCAGCGCTGTAACCGTTTGCTGGACATTTGATACCTGCGAATCTTGTGCAGGCCCAGCCTCTGTTGGTAGCGAAGACGTAGTTTCAAATCTAAGTGTATATCCAAACCCGGCTGAAGATCAGTTGAATATTCAATTTGTGGCAGCAGTTGCTCAGCGCATGACATTGCGCATGGTAAACAGTGTTGGGCAGGTAGTTGTGGAAGAGAATCTGGGTCAAGTGAATGGACAAAAAGTATTGTCTATCAATACTTCGGCTCTTGCACCAGGCCTTTACGCATTGACATTGAATAACGCTGCCGGCAGCCAGGTGGTAAATGTTGTGATTAAGTAGTTCGCAGGCTGAATATTGAAGGAAATTAAAAGGGCCCTCGTGGGGGCCCTTTTTCTTTTCAAGAATGTGAAAAGAAAAATTTTTATGGAGAAGGTTGCCTACTATATTTGGCGGTTGAAACAACCATTAATCAGTATCCAAACTAAACAACTCATGAAGAGAGCTTTACTTATGATCGCTGCGTTCTTCGGAACAGCAGTAGTTTCTCTGGCACAAGTTACCGGTGTTACGGTAGAAACTTTTTACACGGGCGGTGCCACCCCTTCGGTTACCGGTTACCCTGCGAACCATACCACGTATCGCATTTATGCCAATACTACAGGAGCTAATGACCGCATAACAACGGTTTCCGGCAATGACGATAATCCGATGTCTTTATCGGTTAGCGCTTCAGGAATTTGGAATAGCCCAAGCGGCGGTGGCATTACCGGTGATGCCTCACCTTGTATCCTTTACAACTCCGTTCCATTGGCTGAGTACGATTCATACGTAACAGTGGGTGTAAGCTGCAATGATGATGGTGCTGCTAATCCTGTTTTCAAGGCTGAAGATGTCAACCAACCATGGCAAAGCCAAGCGTTCAATACAGTACCCTATGGTAGTGGCGATTTTGTGGTGAACTCACCCGTTGGAGGCACTTGGTTTGTTCTTCCCGACAACCCCAATTCTATCGCAGGTGCTGATTTGAAGGTATTGCTAGCTCAAATCACAACGGATGGAGATATCTGCGGAACATTCTATTTGCAGTCTTTCCCCAACTATACCGGTGCAGGTTCGGCTGCCAATTACGGAACCTACTCATTCTCTACCAATCCTGGTTGTACCCCTGGTTGTACAGACATAACCGCTTTGAACTACAGCGAAACTGCAACCTACGACAATGGTCTTTGCTTGTTGCCATGTAACATAGATCTTAATGCACTGATTACTACTTCGCCAACATGCGCTGACTCTGAGAATGGAGTTATCAGTGCAACTGCTACAGGTGCTCAGGCATTCTATGAGTTCACATTCAATGGTCAGAGCCAAGGTCTTTCAAGCGATGGTACGGAGCAGTTCACCGGTTTGGGCGGCGGTTCATTCACCGTTTCGGTGCGTGATACTCGTTTTGACAATGTGTTGGCTAATCCGAACGGATTAAGTTGCGAAGTGGAAACAGTAGTTAGCATCGATGTTGCCCCTGTGACTCTAAGCGGAAGCGTGGGAAATGCCATCGAATGTGCCGGCGAAAACAACGGATCTGTAACTACAGCTGCCGGCAGTTATGGCGGTGGAACGGGCTCTTTGTCTTTTGCTTTGTTCAACAGCAATGGTTCTGCAGTAGTTGATGGTAATAACTCTCCTGTGGTTGTTTCAACTCCGAATTATACCGGTCTTACCGGAGGTTCCTACTACTTTGTTGCAACTGATGCTTCAGGCTGCACTGCTCAAGGTAACAACTTTACGATCTCTAGTCCGCTGGCCATCACCATGGAAGCTTCTGCAACCGGAGTGGGCGCGTGCTATAATTCTACGGATGTTACCAAGGTGATTTCTTGGTTTGGTGGTACAGGAGATGTTGACTTCTCTTTGGTTAACGATGGTACGTATTCTATCGAAGGAGCTGCTTCAACGGTCGTATTGAACGGTTTGAATGTTGGCCCGCACACATTATATGCCCAAGACACCAATGGTTGCACGGCAGAATACACGTTTAATGTAGTTGGCGCTCCAGAAATTGTTATCAACGCTGTGGTGACCTCACCTTCATGCAATGGCGACACCGATGGTTCGGTAACTGTCACATCAACCGGTGGAACAGGTGCAATCCAGTATAGTTTCGATGGAGATGCATTTTCTGCGAATAACTCCATCAGTGGTTTGGGCAACGTAACTGTTGTTGTGGAAGCACAGGATGCGAACAATTGCTTAGCTACCCAAACGATTGAGGTTGTTGAACCCGAAACATTGGGAGCAAATGCCAACGTTACCAACATCAGCTGTAACGGAAATACGGATGGCACTATTAGCGTTGAAGTGATAGGTGGTACTTTCCCTTTCACCTATGCGTTGAATGCCACTCCAACCCCTGCCGATGCTAGTCCAATTTTTACAAACCTTGCTGCAGGAAGCTACGTGGTAAACGTAATCGATGCTAATGGTTGCACATTCACTGCGGGCAATGCCTCAACAGTTATCGAACCAACTGCTCTTCAAGCGACGGCTACAACAACCGATGTGAATTGCTTTGGTGATGAAAGCGGCGTTATTCAAGTGAATGCTTCGGGCGGAACCGGTGCTTTCGGATATAGCGTGAATGGCGGTGCACTTTCGAGCAATAGCTCAATTGGCAACTTACCTGCGGGTGATTATGAAGTTGTTGTTTACGACGCGAATCAATGTTCTGTAACAGTAAGCAATCTTACCATTGATCAGCCTGCTGAATCTGTAGCAATCAATGGCTTAACCGCCAACCCAATCGATGAAGATGCAGGTGGTAGCAGCCCTTACACGGTAAGCGGTGGTGTTGCCCCTTACACCTATAGCTGGAGCGGTCCGGGTGGCGCAACGTTTGAGGGACAGGATTTGTCTGGTTTGACAACTGCAGCTCAAGCCGGCAACTGGGTGTTAACTGTGACGGATGCCAATGATTGTGTAGCAACGCAGACAATCTTGATTACCGGACTGAACGAAGTGGAATACACATACTCTATCAGCATGTATCCGAACCCGAACAATGGTCAATTTGTATTGAACATGGAGGGTATGAATGGTGAGGAATTGACCTACATCATCGTTGACAATACAGGTCGCGTGGTTACATCCAAAGAACTAGGCAATGTTCATGCATCACGCATCGAGACTATCGATATGACTGGCGCTGCTGCAGGTATTTACCAAATTCGCTTGGTTGTGGGTAACGATAACCACAGCATCCGTTTTGTGAAGCAATAAGACGTTAGATAAAATGTTAAAAAGGCCACACGCGAGTGTGGCCTTTTTATTTATAGGATTTTTTCGTTGAGCAACCATCCCGTGATACTCATGCGATCGCGCGAGGTAATGATTACTTCGTGTTCAAGTTCGCTGAGAAAAAGGGCGAGCGTTCCCAACTGCGGCCGAATCGAATCAAAATCGCCATCGTTTCTATAGATGCGAAGCTCTCCGCCATCGTCTTCCTTCCAATCGGGATTTAAGTAAAGTACCATGGAAACTCTTCGTGATGATCCGCTACTATGGCGATCGACATGCTTTTTATAAAAGCTACCGGGCGGGTAGTGGGCATAATGACACTCAAAATCTTGAATCCCAAGGTAGAAATTACGATTGAGTTCACTTATAATACCTTCAACTTGTTCTATGAATTTATGTGTGAATGGTAAGGATTCCATCCGATCAATCCAGCTGATGAAGTCTCCCCGCTGTCCCGTATCTACATGCTGTTGATTCGATTTGCCGATACCTGCTTGTCGGAAGCCATTCTTCATCTGCACCTGCTCAATCTCCTGGCGAATGGCCATGGCATGTTCCATTGAAAGGAAGTTTTGCCATTCAACCCAGCCTTGCTTTTCGAATGTATCTAGCCAGCTTTCCACGATTTGATGGGCTTTATGATAAATGTGAGATGCGAATGTACCGAACAGCATGACGTAAATCCTACTTTTGAATCGGTCTATTGACTCAACAATGAAAAGAGTAGTTTTTGTTACAGGTGCTGGAAGTGGCATTGGACGCGCAATAGCTGAAAGGCTTGCACGTGATAGTTATGTTGTTTTCGGTGGGGCCCGCTCGAAGAAGGAAGGTTGGCCCCCAGGAGTTCATTATTCCCCGGTAGATGTCACAGACGAGGATTCTGTGTGCCAGGCTATCGAGAACATTCGCAATCAGGTTGGTTCATTGTATGGGGTAGTTAACTGTGCGGGATTGGGTATGCTGGGGGCCGTTGAAGATAGTGCGTCACAGGAATTGCGTGATCTTTTTGAGACTAATCTGATTGGCGTGCACCATGTATGCAAGAATACGTTGGGTTTGATGCGCAAATCGGGTGGGGGGTATATTATCAATATCACTTCGATGGCGGCGCAAATGGGGTTGCCATACCGAGGAATTTATTGCGCAAGCAAATTTGCTGTTGAGGGGTATTCAGAAGCGTTATCAATGGAGGTTGCAGCCGACGGAATACATGTAGTGTTGGTTGAACCCGGAGATGTTCGAACTGCTATTAATTCGAATCGAAGGATTGTTTCTTCAATTTCAGAGCGGCACCAGGCAACGCACTCTGCTATTCATCGGCAAGTCAATGCGGAGGTTGATACCGGAATGAATCCTGAGAAAATTGCAGACGAAGTTGCTCGAATCCTACGCACTGTGCGCCCGGCTCTGCGCTATCGAGTGGCACCTGCCAAAGCTAAGTGGGCCTATTATATGATGCGTATGCTGCCCGATCGATGGTTTGAGGCGCTGGTAAGAAAACATTACAGATTATAGAAAAGCGAAAGGCTGCCAGTGGGCAGCCTTTCCATATTTTCGGTTACTCTTCGCGTTAGTGATCACTTTTCGACTTCTCCTTAGAGTCTGTTTCAGGAGCTTCGACCTCAGAACGGACAGTAACGATTGTTTGCAATGGATCTGTATTGGCAGTGACAGTTACAGTCTTCGCCTGCTTTCCTTTCTTTCCGGTAGAGTTAAATTTCACCTTCATATCACGTGACTGCCCTGGTGGAATAGGTTCTTTTGGATAATCGGGAACAGTGCAGCCGCATGAGCCATGAGCTTCCTCGATAATGAGAGGTTCTTGACCGGTATTGGTAATTTTAAAGGAGCATTCAACCTGATCACCTTGTTTTATGGTGCCGAAGTCATGCTCCACTTTGTCGAATTGAATGCTTGTCTTCGGGCGACTCTGTGAAAGTGATCCTTCTTCGTTTTTTTCGCCGCCTGCAGCCGGTGTAGTGCTGCCATCGCCCGGTGTCATGCTGGTCGATTCGACAGGTCGTGATTCAATGTCGTTTGAGCTTTTTTTAAACTGGGTATACCCCAACAATCCAAGGGCGCCTGCTATTACAATCAGAACTCCCACTTTTAATCCATTACTCATCGTTTGTGTTTTTTATTGCGTTACTTTTTTTTACGTTTTTTCAAAGGTACTGCGTCGACTTTAAAGTCTGAGTAAGCAAGTTTCATGTTTTCAAACGTACCATCTTGAAGAACTTGCACAGCCTTTTTAAGCGCCGGATTCAATTCATTGATGAAGTAGTAGAAAGCTTCACCATCATATAGATTTCGCGCTATGAGTGCCTTGGTGCGCAGCCCGATTGCGTGCTCCGAGGTTTTGAATTGTTTTTCGTTGTATTCCACTTTCTTTTCTGTAAGGCGTGCAATCATTTCGGGCATGGCATTTTCCGGTAATTGGTACTTTTCGCTGAAATCCTTCAATGTCGGGTATTGCTCAAGCAAGCGTACACGGTTTACGTTGGTATACTCCATAACCCAGTCGTTGTTGACCCCGGTGCGAAGCATTTCACTGAAATAATTGCTATTTTCGGATGTGTCGAGCGGCACGAAAATATCAGGGAGAATTCCTCCGCCTCCGAAAACTGTTCGCTTTTTCAGATTGGTGAAATATTTTAACGAGTCGGGCAGATTGAGGCTGTCAAGGCTAAACAGTTCGCCATTCTTGAAGCGCTTTTCTTTATCTTTTTCGTATTCCGCCAATCCATCATCATATGATTTTTGGATACATCGGCCGGATGGTGTGAAGTATTTCTGTACCGTTAGCCTCACCATGCTGCCATCGGGCAAGCGAACAGGCCGTTGCACGAGGCCTTTGCCAAAGGAACGTCGACCGATGATTAATCCGCGATCCCAATCTTGGATTGCACCGCTTAAAATCTCACTGGCAGAGGCCGATGATTCGTCAATTAGAATGATTAGACGCCCGGTTTCAAAGATGCCTTTTTTCTCTGCATTTGCCCTGCGCTCATCGCGCGGGTAGGAGCGGCCTTCGGTATACACCAATAAACGATCCCCTGAAATAAACTCGTCACACATTTCAACGGCGATGTCCAGTAACCCCCCGCCATTGTCTTGCAAGTCAACAATGAGATCTTTCATCCCCTCAGCCCTCAGGTCGGTTATTGCCTTGCGCATCTCCTCAGCAGTGGTTTGAGCGAAGCGACTGATTTTGATGTAGCCTATACCGGGTGCTGCCATGTAAGATGCATCTGTTGAATAGATAGGGATTTTGTCGCGCACAATGGTGTAGTAGAGTAATTCCCTTTCACGGTTTCTTTCAATGCCGACGGTTACCTTGGTGCCTTTGGGACCCTTAAGCTTTTTCATCACATCGCTGTTCTTAATGCCAATGCCGGCTACATTTTGACTATCAATTACCACGATTTTATCTCCGCTCCGGATGCCCAATTTTTCGGAAGGCCCTCCTTGAATAGGCTCTACTACTTGAATAGTATCGTGCAGAATCTGAAACTGAACCCCTATACCGTCAAAGCTGCCTTGCAGGGGCTCATTGGCCGCCGCCACTTCCTCTTTCGATAAATATACGGAGTGCGGATCGAGCTCTTCGAGCATGTGAACGATGGCTTTTTCCGTCAGCAGCGATGCGTTCACAGTATCAACATACATCAAATCGATGTAATTCAAGAGAGTTGAAAATTTGTCGGTGGTTTCAGAAGGGTTCTTTATTTGACCATGCATCGATGTGCTGCCAAGCGCGACAATGAGGCTTATAGAAGAGAGTAGCTTTTTCATAGTATTCGTGGTGGTAAAAGTAACGTCGGTGTGTCCGAATTAATATAAAAATTGGTTAAGATTTGTAACGAATGCGTTGAAAAATATTGCAATGAGGTTAATGGGTAGATTGGTTTTTTTGGTTCCGATTGGTTGGGTATTCTAAGGAAGCCTTCATTCAATAATTTTTGCAAAACGCTTTCTTTTTAACCATTCTCGGCCATCTTTGCGCAAATAGCCAGGTCCATGACGATACTCGATGGTTCAGCAACCGCCCAACAAATAAAGTCTGAGATTGCTCAAGCGGTTAATCAGTTGAAAAGCGAAGGAAAGAGAGCGCCTCATCTGGCTGCTGTGTTGGTAGGCGATGATGGTGCGAGTTTGACCTATGTTAGTTCTAAGGTGAAATCGTGCGAGGAGGTGGGGTTCAGGTCAACGCTTATACGGCGTGAGGCTACCATTACCGAAAATGAACTTTTGCAGGTAATTCGGGATCTCAATTCGGACGATGAACTCGATGGTTACATCATACAATTGCCGTTGCCAAAGCATATCGATGAAAAGAATATTCTAATGGCCGTTCATCCGAGCAAGGATGTGGATGGGTTTCACCCGGAAAACGTGGGCCGAATGGTATTGGGGTTGCCTTGTTATTTGCCGGCCACTCCCGGGGGTATTATCGAATTGCTGCGGCGTTTCAATGTTCATACCGAGGGAAAGCACTGTGTTGTTATTGGTCGCTCTCATATAGTTGGGTTGCCTATGGCTATTCTGTTGCAACGTAATGCATCGCCGGGCAATTGCACAGTAACTATTACTCATAGCAAGACCCAGGGACTGGACGATATTTGTCGGGGGGCCGACATCATAGTGGCTGCTCTGGGGCGACCGGAGTTTTTGAAGGGACATATGGTGAAGGACGGTGCAGTTGTAATAGATGTAGGAATAACGCGCATTGCAGATACTTCCAAGAAATCGGGTTTTCGTTTGGCCGGTGATGTTGAGTTTTCTACTGTCGCTCCAAAGTCCTCTTTTATTACGCCGGTGCCTGGTGGAGTGGGGCCAATGACCATCGTCACACTACTTTCAAATACCCTGCAGGCGCGCCTGAGGCGATTATAGTTTTTTCGAAACCTTTCAACTTCCTCGCTCGTATCACTTGCAAATAATCAAGTAAAACGATACAGCGATGGAAACCATTCTTCTCCCTGTCAAAATCAAACGTGTTGTTGTCTTATCAGCTACTGCATTGTCTGTTTGGCTTATGCTTAGTCCATAAGTTGAAAAAAAAATGGGTAAAGTGAAACCTTATGAAGATCGCCTCCGTTCAACTACAAAAAAATTAAGACAACCTCAAACACGTAAAACAATGAACTCGAATCAAGACTGGACACATGAAGTATTGCAACGATTAATCATCATCTTTCTTGGTTTGCTGACGCTCGGAGCATACATCCAGATTTGATACAAGGCCACGGCAGCGTGTGCAATTTACTTTCGAACTAATTTGCCAATTATATATTTTTTGCAGGCTGCTTCGGCAGCCTTTTTTTACGCCCGATTCATTGCTTCCACAATGGTTCGGGCTTCGTTTGCTTCTCTGACATCATGCACGCGAATAATGGAAGCGCCATGCATCAACGCAATAGTATTGGCTACAGTTGTTGCATTCAGGGTCTGCGAGGAGTCCCGATTGACGAGTTGTTGAAGAGTTTTCTTGCGGCTCAATCCGGCCAGCAGCGGATAGTTCAATGCGCCGAAGAGATGCAACTCTTTGAGCAATCGGAGGTTTTGTTGCATGGTTTTGCCAAAGCCGAATCCGGGGTCAATAACAATTTGTTCTACGCCCGCTGAATTCAACACGGCTATTTTCTCATTGAGGTGATTAAGCACTTCTGCAACTACATCATTATAGGTTGGGTTATTCTGCATGGTCTGTGGCTCACCTTGAATGTGCGTCAATACATAGGGTAGTTTCAGTTGCGCAGCGGTGGAAAACATATTGGCGTCCATTGTGCCGCCGCTAATGTCGTTGATGATGTTGGCGCCAGCGTGAAAAGCTGCACCGGCAACCTCACTGTAAAAGGTGTCAATGGAAATGCAGATTTCCGGAAAATTTTCACGTACCAGCTTGATGGCCGGTAGAACTCGTTTCATCTCCGTTGGGGCATCAATCCGAACGGCACCCGGACGTGTACTTTGTCCGCCGAAGTCAAGAATGTCGGCGCCGTCTGCAATCATTCGTTCGGCCCGCATAAGCACATCAGCGTCAGAGTCGGTTCGGCTATCGGAATAAAAGGAGTCGGGTGTTGTATTCAAAATCCCCATGATTCGCGGTATTTCGAGTGAAAGCCTTCCGCCCGGGTAGGTTAGTTCATAAAATGAGGATTCTGAGTTCATGCGCGGCTATGTTCGATGCGGTCTATTGTGCAAATTTGCCTGCAAATATGGATGCGTCTTTACAACATACCGCCAACCAATTCGATCAGGTAATTGATCAGTGCAGAGCCTTGTTTATCAAGAAGACAAGAGACTATGGAACGGCGTGGAGGATTTTGCGCACACCGAGCCTGACGGATCAAATTTTTATCAAGGCCCAGCGTATTCGTACACTGGAGGAAAAGGGGCAAAGTAAAGTGGGTGAAGCCATTGATGACGAGTTTGTAGGAATTATCAATTATGCGGTAATGGCATTAATTCAAATGCAATTGCCGGAGACCACCTCTTCCGAGTTGACTGCAGAGGAAGCGGCGGCACGATATGATGAACAAGTAGCGGTGACTAAAGCCCTTATGCTGAATAAAAATCATGACTATGGTGAGGCGTGGCGCGATATGCGGGTATCATCGTTTACGGATCTGATACTCATGAAGCTTTTACGCATCAAGCAAATTGAGGACAACCAAGGAAAAACAATTGTAAGTGAGGGAATCGATAGTGGGTATCGTGACATACTCAACTATGCTGTGTTTGCCTTGATTCAACTCGGACACGCCAACAGCGTTCGTGCATGACAGCCTTCATTTTTCGGAAATTGGGTTATGGCCTGCTGGTTTTGTGGGGGGTGGTTACATTGGTGTTTTTCCTTTTCAATCTGGCTCCCGGAGACCCTGTTCGCAATTTGGTGGGCGAGAATGCTTCGGAAGAAGTAATCACAAACATGCGTCGCAAGCTCGATCTCGACTTGCCTGTTGGTCAGCGCTATCTGCTATATCTCAATGACCTTTCGCCGCTCGCTGTTCATAGCAGTAAAGAGCATTCACGCATGTATTTCAAACCATCTGAATACACCGGTTTACGCATGTGGTTCGATGGTGAAGGCAAGGCCTTATATATGAAGGTGCCTTATCTGAAACGTTCGTTTTTATCTGATAAAAGTGTTTCAAGCATACTGGCTGAAGTGATGCCGGGCACTGTTGTTCTTGCGATTGTTTCTATCGGATTAGCGCTGGTTATTGGATTACTCTTGGGAATTATTGCAGCGCTTAAAAAGGACGGATTTTATGATCGGCTTATACTTTTTGTTTCGGCTCTTGGAATGGCGGGGCCTTCTTTTTTTGTTGCTATCCTAGTGGCTTGGCTAGGCGCGGTAATTTGGCGCAACGAGATTGTGATTTCGTGGGGCGCGATGTTCGTATTGATCGCATTGATAGCAGCCACTTTTGTTTACCAAAGAAAAAAAACGTCCCTTGTATGGTTGCTACCGTTAACGATTCTCATAATAGTACTATGTGATTTTTTTCACTTACAATCTCCATTGTTTTTAATTCCCGGGACCGGCTTGAACATGACGGGCAGTCTTTATAGTGTGGATGTTTGGGAAGGAGAGTTTTTGGATCTTAAGAATTTAATCTTGCCGGTAATTACGCTGCTGATTCGCCCACTCAGTGTTATTGTGCAGCTAACGCGCAGTTCATTGCTCGATGTGATGCAGCAAGATTATATCCGAACTGCCCGTGCAAAGGGACTTTCCGAGTGGGAGGTTATTTTCAGGCATGCTTTACGAAATGCTTTGAATCCGGTGATTACGGCTGTGAGTGGCTGGTTTGCCTCGTTGCTTGCAGGGGCTATTTTCGTAGAGTTTGTATTCGGCTGGAAGGGACTGGGTCAGCAAATGTTTACAGCAATAGAAAACCAGGACATGCCCGTAGTCATGGGGGGAGTAATTATTATTTCTGCAGCCTTTGTATTCATCAATATGCTGGTCGATTTGCTCTATGCGTGGATTGATCCGCGTGTTCGCATGAGCTAGTCAACGGAAGCGCTCAATGAGTTGTTTAAGCTCGAAGGAAGGAACTACACCTGATTGCCGCCATACCACCTTTCCATGTTTGAAAAGTAGCAGTGTAGGCACCCCACGAATCTGAAAAGCATTTGCGGCCTGTTGGTTTTTATCGACATCAATTTTAATGATCTTCGCCGATTCACCTACCTGAGTTTTTAACTCTTCGAGAATCGGAGCCATTGTTTTACATGGGCCACACCATTCGGCGTAAAAATCGACTAGTGTGGGTATTTCACTTCGGATAATGTCTTGGAATGATTGCGCCATCGCTTATTTCTTTTTTGAACATGAACTGAATCCAAAGAGCGTATACAAGGGACAAAATCCTATTACGCTGGTCAAAACGAAGATTATGGCCAATGCCATTAACACAATACCGAATGTGCCGCTTATCTTTTCACTGAAGAAGAGTAATACGATAATTGTAGCCAATACCAAACGAATGATACGATCAACTGTTCCCATATTTGATTGCATACTCAATTATTTGAGTGTAAACTTCTAACTCTGCAAGTATTCAAGCAGTGACTTTTGTTACAAGAGTGTGATTTTATTTCGACCGAGTTGAATCAGTCCTGACTCTTCCATTTGTTTGAGCAAACGAGATACGACCACACGGGCTGTTCCTAATTCTGCAGCGAGTTGCTCGTGTGTGATAGATAGAATCTTTGACTGTGCGACCTCGGCTTTCTTTTCTATAAACAGGAGCAAACGCTCATCCATTTTTTTGAATGCAACTGCATTTACGACCTCGAGAAGTTCTTCAAATCGCTGATGATAGAGCCGGAAAATGTAGTCTAACCATTCCGGGAATTCACGAATCAGTTCTTTTACTTTGTTTGCCGGCACGAATAAAATGTCGGTGCTTTCCTCGGCAATCGCCTTTACTTTGCTGGTGTCGTTGTGCATTCCTCCCAGGAATGACATAATACAACTTTCACCGGCTTTAATGTAATAAAGTAAAATTTCCTTTTCGTCTCCTTCTGAGCGCATTACGCGAATGCTACCGGATATAACGATGGGAATAGAACGAATGTGAGCATTTTCCTGTACGATTACATCTCCCTGATGAAATGATTTAGGAACGCTCAACTCAACGATACGCGCAATCATTTGTGGTGAGGCCTTGAATTCAATAATATCGTCGAGGTTCATGAAGGCAATTTTGGCCCAAGATAGTTCTGTTTCTAAGGACTGATAGCCATTGACTAACTTTCATTTAGTTAATCTTGACTTAGAAGAGTAGTGAAAAAATGTTTTGTGCTTGAAAAGCGAAACAAAGTTACAGTGCTTGCTTCGATTGGTGTGACACTGCCTGTGAATGAGCTCTGTGGAAATGCACATTCGGCGTCGGCTAAATCTGTGAAGACTCGCGGAGGTAAATCAGATCGTTATGAGGTATTGGCCGGCCCCGAGAAAGGTGCTTCAGTTGTAAGCAAGGTTCCCGGTGATACTGAGTTTGAATTACTGGGTGACAATGGCGATTTTGTAAAGATTAAATTGATGGGTGGTAAGGAAGGATATATCCTGAAGGACAACGTGAAAATGTAATTATCTACTTGCAACAGCTAGATGAAAGGCTGGAAGCGAAGGGGAATTTACCCGAGCTTCCAGCCTTTTATCATATATGACAGCATTCCCCTGGTTGTTTGTTTTTGTTCGTCGATAGGGAGACTTATCAGGATGGGACCTAGCAGCAAAATCTAACGAAAATGAAAAATGCAAATACTACAGATAAGTGTGAGCACATGCCTGCCGGTGTAATCTTATAGTGCCGGAAACGTTGATGAAAATTAAATAAAAAGGCTGCTCGTATTTTTAAAGAGAGATAATTCGGTACCTTCGTATATACATGAACCTTACAATAACTCCTGAAAATGATGCTCTAAAC
>Ga0315902_10006582_pt1 | contig 16064 bp, 19 predicted proteins | sample LakEriMetagenome_9_FD_203523 | JGI IMG/M metagenome (GOLD analysis project Ga0315902, IMG submission 203523) | Freshwater fungal communities from buoy surface, Lake Erie, Ohio, United States - Buoy 12 MA117 | ecosystem: Environmental > Aquatic > Freshwater > Lake > Lake biofilm | place: USA...
ACGCTTCTTTTCGTCGCCATCGAGACCGCCGAGCAGCAGCACCCAAGCAAAGAAAAGGAAGCCGAGCGCGACCATGCCGGTCGCGAACGCCTGCGCGAGACCCGTGATCGTGACCGGGATGACACCCGTGTAGAGCAGCGCCGACAGCACACCGATGAGAGCGCCACCTAAGCCCAGCCACGTCCAACCACTCTTGCGTTCGGCGTCGCTCACGTCTTGCGGTGGCAAGCCTGCATCGCCGAGATAGTGCTCGGTCATGCGGTATTGCAGCACACCGATGAGCATTGCAGCGCCTGCGCAAAAGAAACCGGCACGCCAGTTCCAGGATTCGCCGATGGTGCCTGCGATGAACGGTGCGAGTAGCGCACCCAAGTTGATGCCCATGTAGAAAATCGAGAAACCCGCATCGCGTCGCGCGCCGGATTGACCTTCGTAGAGCGCACCGACGATGGCCGAAATATTGGGCTTGAGCAAACCCACGCCGATGACGATGGTGGCAAGTCCGAGGTAGAACACTGCCGGGCCAGCTGGAATGGCGAGCAGGAAGTTTCCAGCTGCGATGAAGATGCCGCCCCAGTACACGGCGCGTCTCTGACCGATCAGTCGATCGGCGATCCAACCTCCGGGGAGCGAGAACAGGAACACGGCACCCGTATAGAGACCGTAGATCGCGCCGGCGGTTTCGCGGTCCATGCCGAAACCCGGGTTGACGTCGCTCGTTGCGGCCACGAGGAACAGCACGAGCAGGGCGCGCATGCCGTAATAGGTGAAGCGTTCGAAGAATTCGGTCATGAACAGGGTTGCAAGACCCCGCGGGTGGCCGAGAAAGGTTTTTTCGTTAGAGTTGTTCATGCAGTCTCCCCCGACTCTGTTCTGCGCATGCGATTCATCAGACGCGCCATCACGATGCCGCCCTCATAGAGGAGATACATCGGGACAGCCATGATGGTTTGCGAGATGGCATCCGGCGGCGTCAATAGCGCCGCGATGACGAAAATGCCGATCAAGACGTAGCCGCGTATCTCCGCGAGCTTCTCGACTTTCACGAGACCAGTGAGTACGAGCAGTACGACTACGACGGGCACTTCGAAAGCGAGACCGAAACACAGGAACATCGTCAGCACGAAGTCCATGTAACTGGTTATATCCGTCATCATGCGTACGCCCGCAGGAGTCGTGTTTGCAAAGAATTCGAACATCACCGGGAAGACGACGAGGTAAGCGAAAGCAATGCCGCAATAAAAGAGCACGATCGATGAGACGAGCAGCGGGAAGGCGAAGCGTTTCTCGTGCTTGTACAGACCTGGTGCGACGAATGCCCAGACTTGATAAAGCACATACGGCATGGCGACAAACAGTCCGACGAAGAAGGCCAGCTTGAATGGCGTCATGAAGGGAGAAATGACGCTAGTGGCGATCAACGAGGAGTCTTTGGGCAGCTGAGCAATCAGCGGAGTGGCCACGAAGGTGAACACCTCGTTGGCGAAGAACGCCAACGGAATGAACGCCACGATCACGGCGATGAATGCGCGCAGCAGACGATCACGCAACTCGAGCAGGTGCGAGATCAGCGAGCCTTCGGCCAGTTGTTCCGAGTTGTCACTCATCCGCGCGGAGGGTCATCCGGATGGCGGTTGACATAGTCTTCGACGGCAGAGGGCGTCGGCGTCGTGGAAGCGTCGGCACTGTCGCTCGAGGCAGCGTTAGGCGAATCAGCCGGGGGCGCGACGTCGGGCTCACTGGTCGGCGCGGTCGAGGTCGTCGCGTTGGTTGAGCTCGTCTGCTGGCTTTGGCGACGCGCGGTTTCTTGCGCTTCGATTTCGAGTTGTTCGCGGAATTGTCTGGCCATCGCGCGAGCGCGACCCATCCAGCGGCCGATCTCGCCGACGACTTTGGGGAGCTTTTCCGGGCCGAGCACGAGCAGCGCGAGCCCCATGATCAGCAGCAGTTCGCTGAAACCGACTTCGAACATATGGACAGTCTGGCCCGCAGTCGGCGGGCGGCCTCAGCCGTTCCGGTCGGCGGGCTTCTGGTCGTTTGTGGTGGGCGCGGTCTTGGCCGTGTCGCCAAAATCGGCATCAGCCGATTCTTGCTTGATCTGTTTCAAACTCTCGGTCGCATCGCCCTCGTCCATGCCTTTCTTGAAGCCGCGTACCGCAGCACCCAAGTCCGAACCGATGGTGCGCAACTTCTTGGCGCCAAACACCAACAGGACCACCAGCAAGATGATGATCAGTTCGCGCATTCCGATTCCCATGACGACCTCGCGAATCCAGCGTATTCAGGAAAGCCTGATGATAGGCCAAACCGGCTCGAGTTAGACGGAAACTTCCGTTGCCTCGCCCACCTGCAACCAGAATGTCACCGGTCCTTCGTTGACGAGTGCCACGGACATATCGGCGCCGAAACGGCCGGTCTGGACCATGGGATGGGCTTGGCGCGCCAGCACACAGAGGTGATCGAAGAGAGCAGCTGCTCGCCCAGGTGGCGCAGCCGTGCTGAATCCCGGGCGATTGCCTTTGCGGGTGTCGGCGGCGAGCGTGAATTGCGGCACCAGCAGCAGACCACCACGCGTCTCTGCCAGGGAGCAGTTCATCCGACCCGCCTCGTCCGGGAATACCCGATACGCGATCAGCCGTTGGATCAACCGCTCTGCGGTCGATTCGGTATCGGTCGGCTGAACGCCGATGAGAGCTAGCAATCCGCCCTCGATCGCGCCGATTTGCTGGCCGGCCACGGTCACGCTGGCAGAGGAGACACGTTGGATCAGGGCGATCATGTGGGTGCGTCGGTGACGGCTGCGGTGGTAATTCCGGGCGCAAAACCTTAACATTCCGGCCGGTTTTACGCTTGAATCGTCTAGTTTTCAGGGGGTTGCGGTGAGGAAGTTTGTTCTGGCGCTGTCTTTGGTTGCGGCCTCGGCATTCTCTTCTGCGTGGGCGCAAACGGCAGACGCCGACCGCGGTGCCCGCCTCGCCTACACCTGCCTGGGTTGCCACGGCATACCCAACTATAAAAATGCGTATCCGAATTACCGCGTGCCGAAATTGCGCGGCCAGCATCCAGAATATTTGGTGATTGCACTGCAGGCGTATCGCAGCGGTGAGCGCAGTCACGCCACCATGCATGCGAACGCTTCGTCGTGGAGTGAGCAGGATCTGGTCGACATGTCTGCATTCCTCGCAGGCCCAGTCGTCGCCTCGGCCGCGACGCCGAAGCCGGTTGGCAAGGCCCCTGATGCGGCTGCCACCTGCGTGGCCTGTCATGGCACCGATGGCGTCGGCATCACGCCGCAATATCCGACTCTTGCGGGTCAGCATGCCGATTACATCGAGCGCGCATTGACCGACTACAAGAAGGGCGGTCGCAAGAACGCCATCATGGCGGGTTTCGCCGCGCAGTTGTCGGCGAAGGACATCAAGGCGCTCGCCGCCTACTACTCGGCGCAGCGACCGGGTCTTGCCACGTCGCTTCGCCCGACCCCAAAGAAATAACGTCTATTCTTTGAGCTTTTCCAGAAAAGTCGCCGCGGTCTTCAGATAGAAGTCGCGGTTGGCTTTTTTGCGAAAGCCATGCCCCTCGTCCTTGGCTGCGAGGTACCACACCTCACCGCCACCGCCACGCACGCGCGCCACGAGTTGCGCGCTCTCCGATGCAGGTACGCGCGGATCATTGAGGCCTTGTACGACGAGCAAGGGTTTGCGGATGGCTTCGGCGCGATTGAGTGGTGAGATGCGTTGCAGGAAGGCGCGCATCGACGGATCACGCTCATCACCATACTCTGCGCGTCGCAGATCGCGACGATAGCCGGCGGTGTTGTTGAGGAAGGTGACGAAGTTACTGATCCCGACGACGTCGATGCCGCCGCGCAAACGATCACCGTAATGAACGAGCGAGGCGAGCACCATATAGCCGCCGTAGCTACCGCCCATCACCACGACACGTTTGGCATCGAACTGCGGGTTTGCGGCGATCCACACAAGCAAGGCGCCGATATCCCGCACCGAATCTTCGCGTAGACGTCCGTTATCGAGTTGGGTAAACGTACGTCCGTAGCCCGTCGAGCCGCGCACGTTCGGTTGGATTACCGCATAGCCGAGCTCGTTCACGAGATATTGAATGTAGGGGCTGTAGCCCGGGCGTGACTGACCTTCCGGGCCGCCGTGGATGTCGATGACGACGGGATGAGGTCCATTGCCGCGCGGCGTATATACGAAGGCCGGAATCTGCCGCTGCTGTTTGCCGATACGATCCCAGGTCGGATAACGCACGAGCTCTGCCGCTTGCCAGCGTCGTGGATCGACCGACCCAGACTCGCTACGAGTCCAACGCAGTGCCGCATCTTTGTCGATGTCGTAGCTCCAAGCATCGCGCGGTGATGTTGCTGATTCGATAGTGAGACCAAGTTGTGTCCCGCGCGCATCGAAACGCACATTAGAAATCAGCCCTGTTGGCAAACCGCTTGGGCGGCGCGTGGTGTTGCTACCGAGATCGCGTAACTCGAGGCGGCTGTAGCCGTCGACATTCGCGACATAAGCGATATAGCGCCCGCTGGGATCGACTTCGAAGTCGTCGATATCCCAAGGTAGATCTGCGGTCAGCGTGCGTGGCTTCGTCTCGGCGAGATCAAGGTAGCGTAGTTGTAGAAACTCCTCGCCGAGATCGGCCGAGAACCAAACGCCGCGGCCATCGGCCGAGAAACGCGCACCACCGATACCGCTTTTCGGCAGCGGCAGACGGGTCGTAGTGCCCTTGGCGACATCGGCGACGTGCAGATCGGCGTCGGTGACGGATCGATAATCGAGCAGCAGCAAGCGCGTTCCATCGGGTGACCAATCGAGTGGCTGCCAGGTTTGGCCTTGCGACGACACGACCAATCGCGCTGGCGTGGAATTGGCCACCTCAAGCACATAGACATCCTGGTTGATGCTATTACGCGCATTACTTTGATACGCGAGATATCGACCATCGCGAGACCAGAGAGCACCACCATTACGCGACTTTCCGTCGGTCAGCAGACGAGCCGATCGCGTTTGCAAATCGTGTAGATACAACTGAGTATTCTCATCACCACCACGATCGCGTGCGTAGAGAAATTGCGCAGGTGCAGCGGTCGGGTTGGCGAGCGCCAATGAAATGGGCTCCGCTTCGAAGGTGATTTGTTCGCGAGCGGCGAGCGGTCGCTCGACGCGATGGATTTGTTCCGCGTCGCCAAAACGGGTACTGATCAACATGCTCCCATCAGGCAGAAAATCGCGGAAACTCGCACTGCGTCCAGCCAGCCAGTTGTCGAGCGTCGCGGTAACGCGAGAGGAATGTGCCGGCACGCCGTCCAGTACCAGATTGCCGATTTCCTGACGGGGTTGCGCTGAGGCCAGAGTGGTTGCGCATGCCAGCAGCAGCGCCATGTAACGGGTGTTCATGTCTGATATGTTGCCGCACTCGGGGATATCCCTCCACGGCTTTCAGGAAGCGCCATGGCCGATGCACGTTTGAAAAACAAATTGGATGCGGGTGAGTTCATCGTGGCACCCGGCGTCTTCGATATGATTTCCACCATGCTGGCCGAACGGGTCGGCTTCGATGCGGTCTATGCCTCGGGTTTTTGGCTGACGGCCTCCTATCTCGGCATTCCGGATGCCGGTCTTGCGACCTACACCGACATGCTCGCGCGAGTCGGCAAGGTCGTCGAAAAATCCTCCGCCCCAGTGATTGCCGATGCCGATACGGGCTTCGGTGGCTTGCTCAACGTGCAGCATACGGTGCGCGGCTACGAGCGAGCGGGCGTGAGTGCCATTCAAATCGAGGATCAGGAGTTTCCCAAGAAGTGCGGTCACACCCCCTACCGTCGCGTTATCCCGATCGAAGACATGGTGGCCAAGATTCGTGTTGCCGTTGCTTCGCGCCAGGACCCGAACTTTCTGGTGATCGCGCGCACCGATGCGCGCACGGGGCTCGGCTTCGATGAGGCGTTGCGGCGTGGCCAAGCCTATGCCGAAGCCGGTGCCGATGTCGTATTCGTCGAGTCGCTGCAATCTGAGGATGAGATGCGGCGCGCCTGCATGGGTATTCGTGCGCCACTGATCGCCAACATGTCTGATGGCGGTAAAACGCCGATTCGCTCCAAGGCGGAGTTGCAGGCGCTGGGTTATCGCATGGCTATCTGGCCCGCGCTGGCTGCTCTTTCGGCGAGCGCAGCCATCGAAGCTGCAATGCGTAATCTCAAAGAAAAGGGCACCAGCGTCTCGCCTGACGTTACCCTTTTCGGTTTTGACGATTTTTGTCGCATGGTCGGCTTCGAAGAAGTCTGGGCTTTCGAGGAGCGTTGGAAAGACGTCCTCGACAAGAGAGCATCCCCGTGATCACGTATGACAATGGCATCCACGCGATCGATGCCGAGTATGTGCGCCCCATGCTCGATGCTGTGCATCTTGTCGTCCATGAGGGGCGTGCGGCGTTTGTCGAAACCGGCACCTCTCGCTCGGTACCGCAGCTGCTAGCCGCACTGGATTCTCTGGGATTGTCTCGCGATGCGGTCGACTGGGTATTCATCACGCACGTGCATCTCGATCATGCGGGCGGTGCGGGTCAGCTGTTGCAAGCTTTACCGAATGCGAAAGCCGTACTGCACCCTCGAGGTGCGCCGCACATGATCGATCCACGCAAGCTTGTCGATGCTTCCATCGCAGTCTATGGCGCTGACGCCTTCGACGCGTTGTATGGCGAGATTTTGCCCATTGCGAGCGAGCGCGTCGTGTCGACCGAACCCGGCCAACGTTTTCCTTTGGCAGGTCGCGATTTCGAGATTCTGCATACGCCTGGGCATGCGATGCATCATCAGGTTTTCTTCGACCGCCATGCCAAAGCCGTATTCACCGGCGATACTTTTGGTCTGTCCTATCGAGAATTCGACGTTGATGGCCGTGCATTTGCCTTTCCGACCACGACGCCAACGCAGTTCGACCCCGATCAGCTCATCGATTCGATCCGCCGGATACTCGCCTTGCAGCCGCGGGCGGCCTACTTCACCCATTACGGTGAAGTTCGCGATTTACCACGTCTGGCGGTTGCGCTCGAACGCATGACTCGCGCCTTTGCCGAAGCGGCTATGGATGAGGCGGCCAATGTCGATGTGGAAAGCGGTCTACGCGACCGACTGCTACGTCGTATCAGTGAGATCCTACACGTTGAGCTACAGGCTCATGGCTGCACGCTGACGACTCAAAGAATCGACGAATTACTGGGTCTCGACATCGGCTTGAATGTCGATGGCCTCATCGCCTGGCTCTCGCGCAATACTGTGACTAGGCAAGCTGTTGCCAAGGGAAATGCATCATGACTTTCAAGGCTTATCGCATCCACGAAATCGACAAGAAAATCGTCGCTCGCTTCGAGCAGTTGACGCTTGAAGATCTCGCACAGGGCGAGGTTGTCGTTCGGGTTTTATATTCGGACATCAATTACAAAGACGCTCTGGCGGCGACGGGTGCAGGCAAGATTCTTCGAAAGTATCCGCTCGTGGGTGGTGTGGATCTCGCGGGTGTGGTCGAGTCGTCGGCCGATCCGCGCTGTAAAGCGGGTGATCATGTACTCGTGACCGGCTGCGGTTTGTCCGAGGTGCATGATGGTGGCTATGCGGAGTACGCGCGTCTCAAGGGCGAGTGGGTAATTCCGATGCCGCAAGGTCTCGGTGCGTTCAAGGCTATGGCACTTGGCACGGCAGGCTTCACGGCGGCCTTGGCCATTCATCGCATGGAGCACAACGGTCAAACGCCGGTGAAGGGACCGATTGTCGTGACCGGTGCTACGGGTGGCGTCGGCAGTATCGCGATCGACATGCTCTCGAGCCGAGGTTACGAAGTCATCGCCGTCACCGGCAAGGCAGAGTCGGCCGACTATTTGCGCTCGCTTGGTGCGTCGCAGGTCTTGCTGCGAAAAGAAATCGACTATGGCAAGCGACCCCTCGAAGCGGCGCGCTTCGGCGGCGCCATCGATAACGTGGGTGGTGACACGCTCACTTGGCTCACGCGCACCGTCGACACTTGGGGCAATATCGCCTGCATTGGTCTTGCCGGTGGAGCCGAGCTGCACACGTCGGTGATGCCTTTTATTTTGAGGGGCGTGAATCTGCTTGGCATCAATTCTTCGGCGACTTTGCGCGAGATGCGACTCATTGTGTGGAATCGGATCGCCACCGATCTCAAGCCGCGACATCTCGACAAAATCGTCACGCAGACGATCGACTTCGATTCGCTGCCTGGCGCGTTCCAGTCCTATCTCGACGGTGCGGTGACGGGACGGACGGTGGTCAAGATCGGCAAGTGATGTATTCGTGAGCGAACAAGCTTTTTTGATATCGAGCGCTAGCCGACTCGGGGTGTCGCTTGATGCCACCGCAGCAGCACGACTGCTCCAGCTGCTCGATGAACTCGAGCGCTGGAACCGCAGTTTCAACCTCACGGCGATCACGCAGCGTGCGCAAATGGTGACGCATCATTTGCTCGACAGTCTGTCGATCGCTCCGTTGTTGCAGGGGGAGCGCATCATTGACATTGGCACTGGTGCGGGCTTCCCTGGCTTGCCTTTGGCGATCATCCAACCCGAGCGACAATTCACGTTGCTCGACTCGAATGGCAAGAAGGTGCGCTTCGTAGCTCACGCTGCGCGTACGCTTGGGCTCTCGAATGTGTTGGCCGTACACGCTCGGGCGGAGCATTGGCAAGACGAGTACGGTGCGTTTGATACGGTGGTGACGCGCGCCTTTGCACCGTTACCTGAACTGGTTGCGATGGTGCAGGGTTTGTGCGGCCCTAACACACGAGTCCTGGCGATGAAGGGCCGACGCTCTGAGCAGGAGCGCGCTGGCTTGCCTCTCGAGTGGGTTATCGAGAAGGACGTCGATCTGACGATACCCGGCCTAGATGAAGAGCGTCACGCGCTCGTCCTTCGGTTAGACTCGCGCCCATGAGCCGCATCATCGCCGTCGCCAACCAGAAGGGTGGCGTCGGCAAGACCACCACCGCCGTGAATTTGGCCGCGTCGCTGGCCGTGACGCGTCGGCGAGTGCTGCTCATCGATCTCGATCCCCAAGGCAACGCCACGATGGGTTGCGGCATCGAAAAGAATCAGATCGAGCGAGGCATTGGCGATGTGCTGATCGGCGCTTGCACAGCACGTGAGGCGATGCTGCGCATCGAAGCTCCGCCGATGGATCTGCTGCCCGCGAACCAAGATCTCACTGCGGCTGAAGTTCAACTGTTGTCTTTGTCGGTAGGGCGTGAGACCAAGTTGCGACAGGCGCTGAAAGCTGTGCGTGACGATTACGACATCATCCTCATCGACTGCCCGCCGTCACTCAATATGTTGACGGTGAACGCTTTGGTAGCAGCCGACAGCGTGCTCGTACCGATGCAATGCGAGTACTACGCTCTCGAGGGGCTGACGGCGTTGATGAGCACGATCGAGCAGATTCGCGAAGCGGTGAATCCGTCACTCGAAATCGAGGGTGTGCTGCGCACGATGTTCGATCCGCGCAACAATCTCGCGAACGAAGTCAGTTCGCAGCTGCTCGAATATTTTGGTGACAAGGTGTTCCGCACGATCATCCCGCGTAACGTCCGCCTGGCCGAGGCGCCCTCCTTCGGTAAGCCCGCCTTGTTGCATGACAAGGAATCTCGCGGCGCGCTCGCGTATCTCGCCTTGGCCGGCGAGATGATCGGGCGGGGTGAAGTTCCTCTAGCACAGCCGCTCGCTGCAGCCACATGACCCTCGAGCCGCGGCAAGCGGCTCCGGGAGCGTTGCGGCGCTGGATACTCTCTGCGTTGCAGTTGCTTTGGCGCGGAGCGGGTGTTTGGCTCGCACTGAGTCTTTTGATGTGCCTGTGGATTTTCGTCGGCCATCGCCTGCCCTTGCTCAGCGCCATGCTGGCCTTGTCCGCATTGCTAGGCAGCATGCTGATCGCCGCACAGGTCGATCGCAGTCCGCGTATCCGTCTGGCTGATACGCTCACCATGCTGCGAGTGCACGCGCCGGTCACGCTACGTTTTTCCACTTTGATCACCATTGCGGGCGCGATCATCTGGGTAGTGTTGCTTGCCAAGCCCGGAGTGGCCTGGTGGAACATCTTCTATACCTCGCGCAATGCGCTCGACATATTGAGTCCTGATGGTTTCGTCGCTCTGCGCCAGATCTTTGTCTATTCCGCGTTTGCCCTCGGGCTCTGTTACTTCGGGCTAAACATTCCGGGCTTGACCTCGATCTTCCAGTTTCCCTGTATGACCTTGCTCGGCCTGTCTTACCGGGACGCGTTGCGTCTCGGAGCCGCGGGTCAAATCCGCAATCTCAACTCAGTGCTCGCGATCGGTGCCTTGTTCGTGGTGCTTCCCGTGTTGTTCGGTTTGCTACTGCCGGTGCTGGTCCCCGTGCTCTACTGCTTCTTCGGAGCGCTGACCTATGTCGCATTCCGCGAGATCTTTCTCGGGGTGTCCGAGAATCGGCCACGCGAAAGCGCCGAGGCGAGGGTGGCGGCGACTCCGCTATCATCGCGCGCATGAACCAGAAGAAGCCCAGCCTCGGGCGCGGACTTGACGCTCTGCTCGGACAGATGAGCGCGGCGCGCCCTGCATCGCCGGCCTCGACTACGACGGGTGTCACTGCGGTTGCAGGGGACGAGTTGGCGCGTTTGCCGGTTGATGTGTTGCAGCGCGGGCGGTACCAGCCCCGCGTCGACATGCGACAAGAGACGCTTGAAGATCTGGCCAACTCGATCCGTGCCCAGGGCGTGGTGCAACCGATCGTCGTCCGCCCGATCGAGATGCCGGGCGCGGTCCCAGGCAGTCGACCGTCACGATACGAAATCATCGCCGGTGAACGCCGTTGGCGAGCCGCCCAGTTGGCGGGGCTCAGCGAGATTCCGGCCATCATTCGGCGCGTGCCCGATGAGGGCGCCATCGCGATGGCACTCATCGAGAACATCCAGCGTGAGAACCTGAATCCCCTCGAGGAGGCTCGTGCGCTCGATCGATTGATCCGCGAATTTTCGATTACCCATCAGCAGGCTGCTGATGCCGTGGGTCGCTCGCGCGCGGCCGTCAGCAACCTGCTGCGCTTGCTGGAACTCGCCCCCGAGGTCGCCGAACTCGTCGATCGGCGCGAACTCGAGATGGGACATGCTCGTGCGTTGCTCGGCCTGACCCAGGCTCGACAGCAGATTGAAGTAGCCCAATTGGTTTCGAAAAAAGGCCTATCGGTTCGCGAAACCGAGGCATTGGTTCGCCGGTTGATCAATCCGCCCCCGAAAGACGATGGTTCAGTCGAGGCAGATCGCGCCTTTGGGCGCAGTGGCGGTGCGGCCGGTAGCACCGATCCAAACGTTCGAGAGCTTGAGACGCGCCTCTCCGATACCTTGGGTGCGACGGTCGTCATCGAGCAGTCGGGTAAGGGTGGCAAGGGGCGTCTGATCGTCAGCTACAACTCGCTCGACGAACTCGACGGAATTTTGGCTCATATCCATTGATGGTGCGGGGTCGCACATCTACAATGCGCGCCCGACACGACCCGGAATTTCGTGGCAAGCGATTGGCGCTGCGGTTCGCTGCAGCGCAACTGGGTGGGGCACTGTTGGCCGCGATGATCGTCGCGGTGATCACCGATGGCTCGAATGCCATGGCTACCGTTGCCGGTGGTGCCGTGGTGGCCGTCGGCAACCTCGTGTTCGGCTGGCGCTTGTTTGCGCCGGGTGTGGCACCTGCCGAACGCATCGCCAAGGCGATGTGGGTAGGCGAGGGCTTGAAGTGGCTTTGGGTAGTGGTGGCCGTGTGGCTGGCACTCGATGTATCGGATCTCGCGCCGCTGCCCTTTCTGTTGGGCATGTTGGCGGGTCAGGTCGGCTTCTGGGTCGGCGTGGCCTTCATTAAAGAGGACAAGTGAACATGGCAGCTGAAGGCGAAGCAGGAGGCATGACGGGCTACATCAAGCACCACCTCCAGCACCTTACTGCTCCGGTCGGTGACGGACCCTTCATGGTCCTCAACATCGACAGCATTTTCTTCAAAGTCCTGCTTGCCGTTATCTTCCTGGTTGTCTTCCTGCGTGCGTCGCGCCGCGCCACCTCGGGCGTGCCGGGCAAGTTGCAGTGCGCCGTCGAGATGATGATCGAAGGCATCGACGGCATCGTCAAAGAGACTTTCCCTGCCAAGACGCGCTTCATCGCGCCGTTGGCACTGACCATCTTCGCGCTCGTGTTCCTGATGAACTTCATGGACATGATCCCCGTCGATCTGCTGCCGGCTGCGGCGCATGCGGCCGGCGTTCCTTATCTGCGCGTCGTGCCGACCGCCGACCTGTCGACCACCTTCGGCATGGCCATCTGTGTGTTCATCCTCATTCAGTACTACGCCATCAAGCACAAGGGCGTCGTGAAGTTCGTGGGCGAGATGTTCACTGCACCCTTCCATGCGCATGGCGCCGTCGGCACGATTCTTCTGGCGCCGGCCAACTTGTTGCTGCGCATCATCGAAGAGTTGGTCCGTCCGTTGTCGCTGAGCCTTCGACTCTTCGGCAACATGTATGCCGGCGAGCTCATCTTCATCCTCATCGCCTGCATGACCTTGGGCGGCAGCTTTGCCAGCGGCATGACTTGGGCGATGGCTCCGATGCAATTCATCGCGGGCTTCATCTGGACCGCCTTCCACATTCTCGTTATCACCCTGCAAGCCTTCATCTTCATGATGCTGACGGTCGTGTACCTCAGCATGGCTGTGCAGGAGCACTGATTTTTTTCGTCGTTACTCACGGAGATTCGCAATGGAAAACATTACCCAGATCGCTGACGTCATGAGCATGACCGTGATCGCCGCGGGCCTGCTCATCGGTCTCGGCGCGCTCGGTACCGCCATCGGCTTCGCGCTGCTCGGCGGCAAGTTCCTCGAAGGTGCGGCCCGTCAGCCTGAGCTGACCAACATGCTGCAGACCAAGATGTTCATCGTCGCCGGCTTGCTCGACGCGGTGCCCATCATCGGTGTCGCCATCGCGCTGCTGCTCATCTTCGCGAACCCGTTCCTGTCGGCTCTCGGCGTCGGCTAATCGCCGCCCGCACCCGCCATCGGGCGGGTGCCGATCCAGGCAACAGGGGTAGAAGAGCATGAGTATCACCGTCACGCTGATCATCCAGGGCCTCGCGTTCCTCGCGGTCGCCTGGCTCGTCATGCGCTTCGGCTGGCCGTCGATCATCGGCGCCATCGAAGAGCGACAGAAGAAAATCGCCGACGGGCTGGCTGCCGCCGACAAGGGCCAAAAGGACCTGACCGAGGCAACGCAGCGGGCTGATGCGATCGTTCGCGAAGCGCGTGATCGCGCCAAGCAGATCGAGGATCAGGCCGCTCGCCGCTCCAACGAAGCGATCGAAGCTGCCAAGCAGTCTGCTCAGACCGAGGGCGCGCGTATTGTCGCCGCCGCTCGCGACGAAGCGGCTACCGAAACCGGCCGCGCTCGCGAAGAGTTGCGTAAGGAGTTCGGTTCGATGGTCGTCGTGGGCGCCTCGCGTTTGCTCGAGCGTGAAGTAGACGCGAAGACGCACGCGCAGCTGCTCGACAAACTGGCGGAAGAAATCGCCCGTGGCTGACGAGGCAACCATCGCACGGCCTTACGCGCGCGCCGCGTTCGACCACGCGCATGCCGCAAAGCAACTCGCACCGTGGGGCGAGTTGCTGGCGAATGCGAGCATGGCGGTCGGCGACGAGCGAGTGCGGCCGTTGATCGGCAATCCGCACGTCAAACGTGCGGATCTCGTCAGCTTTCTGCTCGATGTCGTCGGTGCCGCGGGCGATCCGCAGGCGCGCAACTTCGTGCAATTGTTGGCTGACAACGGTCGTTTGGCTGCGCTGCCGCAAATCGCCGAGCAGTACGCCGCCTTGCGCGCCGAGGTCGAGAACACGGTCGATGTGACCGTGACCTCTGCCATGCCGTTGACGCCGGAGCAGAGCGAGAAGTTGTCGAAAGCGTTGACCGCGCGCTTGAAGCGCACGGTGCGACTCAGCACCCACGTCGATCCGGCTTTGATCGGTGGCGCGGTTGTGAAGGCGGGAGATTTCGTCGTCGATGGCTCGCTGCGCGGGCGTATCGAGCGACTCGGTAACACCATGGCTGGCGTTTGAGCCGGTCGTCGCAGGATTTTTAGAGGACCACACATGTCCATCAAGGCATCCGAGATCTCTGATCTCATCAAACAGCGAATCGAAAAGTTCGAGTCGGCGGCGGAAGCACGCAACGTCGGCACGATCGTTTCGGTTACCGACGGTATCTGCCGTATCCACGGCCTGGCCGATGTTCGCTACGGCGAAATGATCGAGTTCCCGGGGAACTTGTTCGGTCTCGCGCTGAACCTCGAACAGGATTCGGTCGGCTCCGTCGTGCTCGGCGACTACAAATCTTTGAAGGAAGGCGACACGGTCAAGACGACCGGCCGCATCCTCGAAGTGCCTGTGGGCCCGGAACTGCTCGGTCGCGTCGTCGACGCGCTCGGCAACCCAATCGATGGCAAGGGTCCGATCAAGACCACCCTCACTGCGCCGATCGAGCGCGTGGCGCCGGGCGTGATCTACCGCAAGTCGGTGAGCCAGCCGGTGCAGACCGGATACAAAGCCGTCGACGCCATGGTTCCGGTTGGTCGTGGTCAGCGCGAGCTCATCATCGGTGACCGCCAGACCGGTAAGACTGCGCTTGCCGTCGACACGATCATCAATCAGAAGTCCTCGGGTATTAAGTGCATCTACGTCGCGATCGGTCAGAAGCAGTCGACCATCGCCAACGTGGTGCGCAAGCTCGAAGAGCACGGCGCGATGGATCACACGATCATCGTGGCCGCCTCCGCTTCGACGCCTGCCGCGATGCAATACCTGTCGGCTTATGCCGGTGTGACCATGGGTGAATACTTCATGGACAACGGCCAAGACGCGCTCATCATCTACGACGATCTGTCGAAGCAGGCCGTTGCCTATCGTCAGATCTCGCTGCTGTTGCGCCGCCCGCCGGGTCGCGAAGCGTTCCCTGGCGACGTGTTCTATCTCCACTCCCGTTTGCTCGAGCGCAGCGCGCGCGTCAACGAAGAGTATGTCGAGATGGTCACCAAGGGTGCCGTGAAGGGCAAGACCGGATCGCTCACGGGTCTGCCGATCATCGAAACCCAAGCGGGTGACGTGACGGCGTTCGTTCCGACCAACGTGATTTCGATCACCGACGGTCAGATCTTCCTCGAAACCGACCTGTTCAACTCGGGCATTCGTCCGGCGATGAACGCCGGCATTTCGGTGTCGCGCGTCGGTGGTGCCGCTCAGACGGACATCATCAAGCGGCTGGGTGGCGGTATCCGTCTCGCCCTCGCGCAGTACCGCGAACTCGCGGCCTTTGCGCAGTTCGCTTCGGATCTCGACGACGCCACTCGCAAGCAGCTCGAACGCGGCGTACGTGTGACCGAGGTCATGAAGCAGAAGCAGTACGCGCCGATGTCGGTCGCCGAAATGGCTTTGTCGATCTACGCCGTCAACAACGGCTACATGGACAAGGTCGACCGCAGCAAGGTCGTTGCGTTCGAAGCGGCGCTGCAGTCGTTCGCGAACTCTCAGCACAAGGCGTCGCTCGATGCGATCAACGCCGAGCCCGTGCTTAAGAAGCACGAAGGCACGCTGAAGAAAATTTGCGACGACTTCGTAGCCACCGGCTCTTATTGATCGGCTGACAACGCATGCCCGGCACAAAGGAAATACGCAACAAGATCTCGAGTGTGAAGAGCACTCAGAAGATCACCAAGGCGATGGAGATGGTCGCTGCGAGCAAGATGCGCCGCGCCCAGGATCGCATGCGCCTCTCGCGTCCCTATGCCGAGAAGATCCGCAACGTCATCGGTCACTTGAAGAAAGCGAACCCCGACTATAAGCACCCATATCTGATCGAGCGCGAAGCGCAGTCGATCGGCATCATCGTGGTGTCGAGTGATCGTGGTCTGTGCGGTGCACTCAACACCAACGTCTTCAAAACCACCTTGACGATGATGCGTGAGTGGCAAGGCA
>Ga0315902_10006583_pt1 | contig 16063 bp, 11 predicted proteins | sample LakEriMetagenome_9_FD_203523 | JGI IMG/M metagenome (GOLD analysis project Ga0315902, IMG submission 203523) | Freshwater fungal communities from buoy surface, Lake Erie, Ohio, United States - Buoy 12 MA117 | ecosystem: Environmental > Aquatic > Freshwater > Lake > Lake biofilm | place: USA...
CCCGCGAAATCTCCGCCCAGCGCGAGATGCAGCGCGGCGCGGTTGCGCAGGCGCTGGGCGCGCACGGTGATCAGCGCGCTGCGCGCATCGAAAGCGCGCTGACGGGCATCGAGCAGCGTGAGCACTTCGGTGAGGCCTTTTTCATACTGGCCTTGGGCGAGTTTTTCGGCGCGTTCGGCCTCGGTGGCGGCGTGTTCGAGCGCGGTCTCCTGCTCGCTGAGCAAACGATCGGCGACGAGTGCGGTCTCCACTTCCCGAAACGCGGTGAGCACGCGGCTGGCGTAGGTTTGCAGATTCTCATCGTAGCGGGCTTTTTCGAGCGTGATGCCCGCGCGCAGCCTGCCGCCCTGAAAAAGCGTCTGCGCGGCTTGGCTGGCGATATTCCAAAGCGCGGACTCGGGGCGGATGAGCTTGTCCATGTGCTGCGAGGTGCGGCCAAAGGCACCTGTGATGCGGAAACTCGGCAGCAGGGCTTTTTTGGCCGCGCTTTCATCCGCTAGTGCCGCGGCGACGCGACGCTCCGCCGCACGCAAATCCGGTCGGCGCAGCAGCATCTCCGAAGGCAGGCCCGCAGGCGGCGTGCCGCGCAGCGCAGGCAGGCTGCCGATGCCTTTTTCGAGCCCGGCGGGATAGCCACCCATCAGCGTCTCCAGCGTGCGACGCGCTGCATCCGAGGTCTGGCTGCGCTGGAGCAGCGTGGCCTCCGTGCGGGCCAGATCCGCGCGTGCGAGGCTCACATCCAGCGCCGCGCGCTCTGGATCGAGACCCCGCTCCATCTGCTTTTCTAAAATGCCGAGCTCGGTGCGTCGCGCGGCCACGTTTTGCTGCGCTAGCGCGCGCAGCGAGTCTGCCTCCGCCAGCGTCACCGCAGCCTGCACGGTCTGCGCGGCGAGAGAAAGCCGCGCGGCATGCCACGTCTCCTCGCTGGCCTGCATGCGTGATACCGCACCGCGACGTTGATCCGCGACCATGCCCCAAAAATCGAGCTCCCACGCCACATTGACCGTCCAGTTGAAGCGGTTGGCGATCAGATTCACGCCCGGAAAGCGCTGGTCACTCGGTGACTGCGCACGACTCGCCGAAGAGGTCGCCCCGATCGTCGGAAACAGCCCCGCGCCTTCTTGCGTGACCTGTGCCCGCGCCTGACGCACGCGTGCCTCCGCTGCGAGGAGATCAGGATTCGCCGCGATGGCACGATTCACGAGCGCTTCGAGCCGTGAACTGCCAAAATCCCGAATCCAGCCCGTCGCGGCCGATTTCGGCATCTGCGGCAGAGATACCCATTTGTCCGGCGCGCTGCCCTGGATGGCCGCGAGGTCTGCCGCGAGCCGTTTCGAGCCCAGCGGCTTCATGAAAGCACAGGCGGGGAGGAGGAGCAGCGGCAAATGACGAATGACGAATGTGGAATGACGAATGAAACCCGAAGGCCCGAATGAAGAAGGAGCTGCGGATGAATCTGAGGCGGTCATTTCGTGCTTCGGCATTTTTTTCGTCATTTCAGAAACACCCACCCGACCACGATGAGCACCGGCAGCAGCACCGGGATCGAAAACAGCGCCAGATAGGAAAGGAAGCCCGGAGTGTGCACTTTGGAGCGGTCGGCGATGGCCTTGACCATGAAGTTCGGCCCGTTGCCGATGTAGCTGCCCGCGCCGAAAAACACCGCGCCGAGCGAGATGGCGAGCAGTTCGGCTCCATGCTTCAGCGCATAAGCCGCCACGTCCGCCGGCACGTCCAGCGAGGCACCATCCTGCCCCATCGATGCCGCGAGGAAGGCCAGATACGTTGGCGCGTTGTCGAGGAAGGCGGAAAGCGCGCCGGTGGCGAAGTAATAGCTCAACGGCGACTCCACGCCGCTCACGCCGCCGCTTTGCAGAAGCTGCAGCGCCGGAATCATCGTGAGGAAGATGCCGACGAAGAGAAAACCGACCTCCTTCACGGGTCCGAAGTTGAAATCATTGGCCTCATGCACCTCCGCCTTCGTGGTGAAGTAAGAGATGACCGCCGCGGCGATCATGATCATCGCCGGCACGCTCAGCACGCCGCCGAGGGTCGTCTCCTGCACGCTTTTCGGCAGCAGCACGGCCCCGAGCACCAGCAGCAGCCAGACGACATTCATGAGGCCGCGGAAGTACCACGTTTCATGCGCCGTCTCGATCTCGCGCACCTCTTTGGGTGCTCGATGGAAGTTTTTGTAATCGAAGACAAAAAACACCGCGAGCAACAAAGCCACCGCCAGCGCCCACGCGGGCCAGCAATGCTCCAGCGTCCAGAAAAACGGCACCCCGCGCAAAAAGCCGAGGAACAGCGGCGGATCGCCGATCGGCGTCAGCGCGCCGCCCACATTGCTGACGATGAAGATGAAGAAAACGATGTGGAAGCCGGTGATGCGGTATTTGTTCATCTTGATCCACGGCCGCACGAGCAGCATGGACGCGCCAGTGGTGCCGATGAGGTTCGCGAGCACCGCCCCGATGAGCAGAAACAGCGTGTTGATGGCCGGCGTGGCCTCACCTTTCACGCGGATGTTGATCCCGCCGCTGATCACAAAGAGCGAGCCGACCAACGCCATGAAGCTCACATATTCATGCGCCGCGTGATGCAGCGCGTGCCAATCTGCACACGCAAAAGCATAGTAACACGCCGTCACCAGCCCCAGGCCCACCGCCACCTTCGGATAATGATGCTCCCAGAAGTGCCCCGCAAAGAGCGGCATTAGCGCGATGCACAGCAGGAGGATGACAAACGGAGCCACCATCCCCACAGGGGGAAGCGAGACAGCATTCGCGGCGAGCACAGGCAAATTCATAAGCGCCCGACAAGGGCGGCGGCGTGCTGCCTTGTCAAGACAGGCATGGCGTGTGCTCCATCACTGTCCTGGCAGCCTTTTTTCCAAGAGCGGTAGATCAAACGCCACCTTCTTGCCGCCTTCCTCCCAATCAACGTGATGTGGTGATCCCCAAGCACGTCCGTCATGGCAGTCATTCCTGCTTCAAGGACACGACCAGTTGACGTGCAGGGAGTACGCTATTCGGCTCAGTCCAACTGAAAACGATGTGGTCTTTTTCGATGCGCAGAACCCGCAGGTTACCTTTTTGCCCCGGAAGGAAATGGGAAAGGATGCTGCCCGGCTGCAACACCATGTCTCCGAGCATGAGACTGGTGATCTTGCCGTTCTCATCCAGCTTTCGCCCACCAGCAGGGAGTTGCAGCAGCGTGTCACGCACTTTCTCGTAATCAGTGCCGTGCGTTGAATCGACACTTGTCGATTTCGGCCTAGCTTCTTCGGTCGGCTTCGCAGCGCCCTGCTCTCGCTTTTGCTCCGACCAGGTCTCTACACGCTCCACCGTTCCGTTTTCTCCCTGTGCCGTCACCCGCAGCCCGTTCGCCTCGCACAAAGCCTTCAAGGCATCCCGCGGCGCGGCGTGAATCGAAAACGTCACCGTCGTCGTCAAAGCCGGATCACTTGGCGGCAGCGCTAGCTTCTCAATCCCGGCATCCGTCGCCAAAAAGTGCAGCACATCCTTCAGGTTCGCTTTGCTGAAGTCATACTGCTGCGCCGCGGCCGAGCTTTTCGTGGGCTCCTCCGCTTTTACAGGAGATTCACTCTTTCGTTGTGCCCTCGAAGCATCCCGGATGTACCAAATGCCGCGCTCCAGATGCAGTTCCAGCTCCAGACAGCCACACACTGCCTCGAGCACTCCGAACGGGCTGTCCGCCACATCAAAAGTGATCAATCTCTGGCCCTTCGGGTGGTCATCCGGCAGATGGTAGAAGGAAATCCCGGCATCCGTCGCAAGGAATCGCAGCACATCACCCGCCGTCGCTTTATGGAAGTCGTACTTCTGCCCTTTCTGGCTACGCAGCTTCTTCGCCTCCTCGCCAGACACCATCATCGGCATCGCCGCGCCCGGCTTGGCAACCACCCAGTAGCGCCCGCGCTTTTTCAGCGGCAGCCCCGATTTTTCACACACGTGCAGCAGCGCATCCAAAGGCGGCACATTCAGATCAAAGCTGATCGTCTGCGGCTGCTGGCCCAGCTCACCGATGATGAAGCGCTCCAGCATCGCATCAGCCGCTAGGAATCGCAGCACATCGACCACCTCCGCGTCCTTGAACTGATAACGCATCGCCTTCGGAGCCATTTGGCGCTGTTCGATGATTTCATGGTCGCTCAGGGAGTCCACATCCATTTTTGAAACGGTGATCAGCAGCCACAAATCCGGCGCGGACTCGCCTTTCTTCACCGGACGCCGCACGGGTCCCACCACCAGCGTGTCCTGCTCAATCAGCGTCGCGTGTTCCAGTCGCACGCGCACGCCTTCATAAATGGGAATGTCAGCATTTGAATCATTCACCTGCGTGCTCAGCCCATACTCGCCTGTGAGCTTGATCTTCCCTGCCTTTTTCGACGGGGTTAGCTCCAAAATGGTGCCGCCCCAGTCGAGCTGTGGCGTGCCTATCTTTTCCATAGTAGCCTCGACGCCCTCCCTGCGCACCACCGAGCGCACCACCACGGGTTGATTCATCTTCGTAACCATGCGCGGATAGCTTGTGGTCTTCGTTTCCTCATCCCGCATCATGGCTCTCAGTATCACATTCAGTTCACCGGCTGGCAAAACGCGCTGATGCTCGCCCACGCGCTTTGCACCCTTCATTTCGAGTGCTTTGGATGTCTCGATGAACTTCACCTCGATGCTCACCAGCTCCTTGTCGGATGGCTGAGACTCCTGCGCCACCAGACGGATATGCAGCGCCTGCAAACCGGCCAGCACCAGCACCAAAGCCATCACCACATGCCGCCAACGCGCCGGACGAGCTCCCGGGGCACCGGACGCGATGTGCTCGATCCGCTCCGCGAGCTGGCTCGGTCGCGCCATGCACGCCACCACGGGCGACAGGCTGTGCCAGTCGCTTTGACGCAGCTTTTGCGCGCAGCGCATCAACAGGCGGCCATACACCTCCGCATCCACCCCGCCCGCGAGCACCGCCTCATCACAGCGCTGCTCCTGCGCCAGCCGCAAACGCCGCTCTGCCAGCCAAACCAGCGGCGATGGCCAGTGCAGCGCCGTCGCGATCGCCGCGATGCCGCGCATCCAGCCATCGCGATGCTGCGCGTGGGCCCGTTCATGCTCCAACGCGGCCCTTTTTTCCTCCGCTGGCCACTGCAACCATTCCACGGGCATCAAAATCTGCCTGCCGGATGCCATCGGCACCGCCGTTTGCTCGCTCACGCGCAGTTCGTGGTCCGCCGTCTTCTCAGTCAACTGAGCCTTGGCCCACAAACGCCTCCAAAGCCAAGCGCCGAGCAAAAAGCGGCTCAAAAGCATCACCGTGCCCAAAAGCCAGATCGACAGAAAAATCGTTGGTAGAGCACTCGGGCGCGTTTCGGGCTGCGGAGTCGGTTCTGAGGCCAAAACGGCTGGATTCACCGTGTCGGGTTGGTCTTCGATTGGAGCCTCAGAGACGGGTTCAAGCGTCAATTCGGTCGCTTGGAGCACCGGCACGTCGATTTGCGGCCACCAGATGCCTTGCAGCGGCGTCAGCAAAGCCATGCCCGCCAAAAAAACGCCCAGCAACGCACCGCGCTGCGCAGCGGAGGCACTTTTGACGAGCCGTGACCCAGCGAGACAAAAAATCCCAAGCAGCGCACCCGCGATGAGGTGCGCGATCAACCATTGAGTGAGTTCCGGGTTCATGAGAGGCGGGTGTTGAATGGATGGAGAGGCGGTTTCGCTTCCGGTCGTCGGCGTGTCGGCTATTTGCCCCGTTTGGATTTTGCATTGCGCAGCACGACCTCGAGTCGCGTCATTTCCGCGTCATCGAGCTCGCCATCCCGGCTGTCGGCCATCGCCGCGACCGCTTTGGCGAGCGAGCCTTCAAAGAAGGTGTCCAGCACCTTGCGCAGCATCGAGCGGCTGGCCTTGGCATGCGAGTGGACCGGTGAATAGAGATAGCGCTGCCCGTCCTGCCGGTGCTTGAGGTGCCCTTTTTCAACCAGGATGCGCAAGTGCGTCCGAATCGCCGAATAACTCGGCGCATCCTCCATCGCCTCCTCCACATCCGAAGCCGAAGCCTCTCCCCGCTCAAACAGGATGTTCATGATCTGCCTCTCCCGACGACTGAGCTGGTGAAGTTTGTCCGACATGCTAAAAATTTAGCATGTCGAGCCGTTGGCTGTCAACACGACGTGTTAAAAAATTAGCATGTCGTTCTGAGAGACGGGGCGGTTTGATGGATGCGTTGTGTTCGGCGCTTGGGCTTGTGGCGCGCGGGGTTGTGGCGTGCTGGGTTGTGGCGCGCGGGGTTGTGGCGTGCTGGGTTGTGGCGCGCGGGGTTGTGGCGCGCGGGGTTGTGGCGCGCGGGGTTGTGGCGCGCGGGGTTGTGGCGCGCGGGGTTGTGGCGCGCGGGGTTTGTCGTGGGAGGATCGCGGCGCGATGGTTGCGCTGCGGGGCTTCAGGATGAGCCACATGGGTCCCATGGGACTCATAAGCCCCATTTGTCGAAGCGAATCGTGAGCTGCGATTGAGCGATCACCGAGAGTGGATCGCAAACCGAGAACCGAGAACCGAGAACTGCGAACCGAGAACTGCGAACTGCCTTACGCCTTGGTCACGCGCTTCCAGAAGAAGTCGAGCTCACGGGCGAGCACGCTCATGACTTGAGCGGGGGTGGCGGCGAGGCTGCCGCTTTCGGATTCCTTAATGATGCGCTGCATCGCGTAAAGCGAGGCCACGCTGACGCTGTCGAGGTGCACGGGATCGAGGATGTCCTCCACGAGGCCGGGAAAGGTGTCGCCGAGCTTGAGAAGCGTCCAGCTTTGCTGCTCGCGGTCGGTTTTGAAGGTGACGAGCTTCACCTTGGGCGCGGATTCGCCGAGCGCGGCTGCGGCGGCCTGGGTCTCGGCCAGTTTGCCGACGGCGAAGGAGGCGAGCGTGCGCCAGTAGCTGCTTTCGGCGAAGCCGGCGAGGCCAAAGATCAATTCAAGGCCGTGCAAGGACCACACCATCGCCTGACGACCGGTGAGGCCGGGCAGCTCGTGCTCGGTGAAGCGCACGAGCGGGAAGCGTTTGCCTGCGAGCCGGATGAGCTCGCCGATTTTCGCGTGGTCGAGCGGGAGCGCTTCCGCCTCCGCAGACATTTGCAGTCGCAGCGCCTCGAAACGGCCGAGCAAGGCATCACGCTCCGGCGAGGCGACGGGTTTGGCGATCGCTGGTGGCGGCGGTGTGTTGACGGGGGCTGGAGCATCAACCGCGGCAGGTGCGGGCGGCGGTGGCACGATCGTGGTGGTCATCGCGGCGAGTGCGGCGGCCGTTTCCGGATTCATGCCGTTGCTTTCGGCAACGGGGGCGGCGGGCTGGCGCAGCTTGCCGAGCATTTCGCGCAGCTTTTCAAAGGCACCCGCACTGCGATCGGAGAGCTGCGTGGCAGGTGCGGCGGCTGGCGTGGACACGGCAGCAGGCGCGGGCTCCGGGAGCGCGGGTTCATCCTCTTGGGGCAGGGCGGCGACGGGCTCGGCGAGACCTTCCGCCATCGTGCGGGCCCGGTGGAGCGTTTCGTGATCGAAAATGGATCGCTCGTCGGAATACGGCACCGATTCGCTGATGGCGGGGATCGCCTCGGAATCAGGCGCTGCTTCAAAAACAGGTGCGAGTGATGAAGCGTCCGTGTCCGGTTCCTCGGCGATGATTCCACCACGGAAGGCATCATCGGGAGAGGGCGTGGTGTTTTGAAACACCTCCCATTGGCGCGCCAGATGACGCAGAAAGCCGCGTGCAGACACGGAGCCGAGCGGACGGCCAAGGAAGTAGCGATGCACGTCCACGAATCGCTCAAACTCGCGGCGTTGCTCCGCGGTGACATCCGCGATCTCCAGGCGCATGCGGAGCAGTTCAGCAGCATCGGCTTCGCCGAGTCCACGGAGCAGCAACTGCGAGCTGGTGAGGCGATCCTCCATCGCGCTTGGCAGGTGGTGCCCAAACGTGGCCTGCCACACATCTTGATTCAGGCTCATCACCACATGCACGCCGTCCATTTCGGCGAGGTCGAGCAGCAGCGCGGCGATTTTCAATCCGGCATCCGGATTGCGGTAGTAGGCATCGAGGTGATCCACCATCAGCACCACCGGACGCCACAGACCGAGCACACGCAGGAAGGTGGCCGCTCCCTCCTGCGCCTCATCGGCCGCGAGCGTGCGCAGCGGCACGGTGGAGGACGCGCCGCCGTCTTGCGCGTGCTGCAGCATCGCACTCATCCACGCGGCGAGCGTGGACTCGTCTGCGGCCACAGTCTGGCCGGCGAGATCGGTGAGCGGTTTCTTCAACGACATGCCGTGACGGCGAATCCAGTCGCCGATCAGGCGTGCGCTGCCATTCACATCAAAGATTTCCACCGGATTGCCCGCGAGCACGCGCTGGGCCTGATCGGGATTCGCGCTCGGCAGCTGGCCGCTGGCGATGAGGCGGCGCAGCAGCGCGGCGCACACACCGGCGCAGGCTTCACGCAGTCGCGTCCATCCTGTGCGACCCGTTTCCGCCCGTGCCATCGCCTCCAGACCGCGACGGGCCACAGAGGAAAGCGTGATCGCGTCCTCGCTGCGGAAGGCGAGCGGCACGAGCACGATCTGTCCGCCCGCAGCGCTGGCGAGACGGCCCAGCAGATGCGTTTTGCCGTAGCCGGCACGCGGCGCGGTGAGCAGCAGCAGCGGCTGGCCGGCACCACCACCGAGACGCTCATCGATCGACGTGGTGAGCTGCTTCAAGACATCCGCGTTCATGCCGGGCACGCTCAGCGTTTCCTCGACCGCGTAAGGGCCGGGGCACACATCCTCGGAGAAAGGATTGGGCAGCGCATCGGCCGCGTCCGCAGCAGGCGCGGAGCCGTCTGGAAGCACGCTGGCAGGAAATGGGGCAGGGGTGTCCACGCGATGAAGGGCGTTCTTTGAGTCAGGATGACTATTCCGGTATTTATGTGCCCCAGCATTTGCCTCACGAAAGTAAGTTTTCTGTCTTGGCTGGCTTTTCACGCACTGCTTTACCGATCCGCGCGCGTGGAAATCCAAATGGGCCGCGTCTCAAGAATCAAGATGCCCTGCCTTGCGCGCCTACGTCCGGGCGCTTAGCTTTCCGCTCATTCATCACATGAAACTCACCATCATCGGCTCTGGATATGTCGGACTCACCACAGGCGCGTGCTTTGCGGAGGTCGGGCACCATGTTTGCTGCGTGGACAACAACGAGCAGAAGGTCAAAACGCTCCTCGCGGGTGAAATCCCCATCTACGAGCCCGGTCTGGAGGCCATGGTGAAGAAAAACGTCGCCGCGCGCCGCCTGCGCTTCACCACCAGCACGGAGGAAGGCGTGGAGTATGGCGAGGTCATCTTCATCGCCGTCCCCACGCCGCCACAGAGTGATGGCAGCGTCGATTTGAGCTTCATTGAGAAAGTCGCGCGCGAAATCGCCGCCCACCTCGACTCCTACCGCGTCATTGTCGATAAAAGCACCGTGCCCGTGAAAACGGGCGAGCGCGTGGCCAACACCATCCGCCGCTATGCCAAGCCGGGCGTCGAATTTGATGTGGTGAGCAATCCGGAGTTCCTCCGCGAAGGCAGCGCCGTCGAGGATCTCATGAAGCCGGACCGCATCGTCATCGGCGGGAACAGCGACCGCGCGCTGGCGCTGATGCAAAAGGTTTACGAGCCCTTTGTTGCGCCCGTGCTCGTCACCGACATCAACAGCGCGGAGCTCATCAAGCACGCCGCGAACAGTTTCCTCGCGCTGAAGATCAGCTACGCGAACGCCTTGTCGGAAATCTGTGAATCCGCCGGCGCTGATGTCATCAAAGTCACCGAGGGCATCGGCACGGACAAGCGCATCGGCCGTTCCTTCCTCAATGCGGGTCTCGGCTACGGAGGCTCGTGTTTCCCGAAGGACATCGCCGCCTTCATCGCCATCGCGCGGCAGCTCGGCACGCCCTTCGAGCTGCTGGAGGAGGTGCAGCGCATCAATGACCACCAGTTCACGCGTTTCCTCGATGGCATCCGCGAGGCTCTGTGGGTGCTGAAGGAGAAAAAGCTCGCCGTGTGGGGTTTGAGCTTCAAACCGAACACCGATGACGTGCGCAGTTCCACCGCCATCCGGCTCGTGGAGGCCCTCGCGGCCGAAGGTGCCGATGTGACCGCCTACGACCCCAAAGCGATGGAAAAGACGGCCGAGCTGCCCGTCGCGAAACAGATCAAACTCGCCTCCAGCGCGCTCGAGGCCGCCGCGGGCGCGGAAGCGCTCATCATCGCCACCGAGTGGCCGGAATTCGCCGCGGTCGATCTCGCTGAACTGCGTGAAACCATGCGCACACCGCTCATCTTTGACGGCCGCAACCTCATCGACCCCGTTGCCGCCGCCGATTTCGGCTTCCAATACCGCGGCATCGGCCGCGGCGTGTTGCAGGATCGTGGTTGAGAGCCTCGAATCGGTCCCAAAGGCCGAATTTTTTGCGCCGTGACTCAGATGGTGGTATCGGCCCGCATCCCCGCATGAATCCCGACTGGAAACGCCTTCGCACCGACTTCCCCATCCTCGATCAGCAGGTGAATGGCCACCCGCTGGTCTATCTCGACAGCGCCGCATCCTCGCAAAAGCCCCGTGCCGTCATCCAGTCACTCGTTCACTACTACGAGCGCGACAACGCCAACGTCCACCGCGCCCTCCACGAGCTCAGCAACCGCGCCACGGATGCCTTTGAAGGCGCAAGGCGCAAAGTCGCCCGCTTCATCGGCGCAGCGAGTGAGGACGAGATCATCTTCACCCGTGGCACCACCGAAGGCATCAATCTCATCGCCAACACCTGGTGCACCGCGAATTTGAAGCCCGGCGACATCATCCTCACCACCGGCATGGAGCATCACAGCGGCCTTGTCCCGTGGCAAATGGCCGCGCAGCGCACCGGCGCCGTTTTGAATCACATTCCCGTGCTCGATGACGGCACGCTCGACATGGAGGCCTTTGAAAAACTCCTCACCCCGCAGGTTAAGCTCCTCGCCCTCGTCCACATCTCGAACTCGCTCGGCACCATCAATCCCGTGCGTGAAATGTGCGCCAAGGCCCGCGCTGTCGGCGCTGTGACCTTCGTCGATGCTGCGCAAAGCACCGGCCACATCCCCGTGAACGTGCAGGACATCGGCTGCGACTTCCTCGCCTTCTCCGGACACAAAGTCTGCGCCCCCACCGGCATCGGCGTGCTCTACGGAAAGCTCTCTTTGCTCGAACAAATGCCCCCGTGGCACGGCGGCGGCGAAATGATCCTCCAGGTCAAACTCGAAGCCAGCACCTACAAGCCACCACCCGCGCGATTCGAGGCCGGCACGCCCGACATCGCCGGCGTCATCGGCCTCGGAGCCGCCATCGACTACCTCGAGGCCATCGGACTCGAAAACATCGAAAAACACGGCCTAGAGCTCGCTGAGCACGCTTTGGCCAAATTGGCCGAAATTCCCGGCATCCGCGTTTTAGGCCCCCAAAGTGGCCCGCGCGGCTCTCTGGCCGCTTTTCACGCCGAATGGGCTCATCCGCACGATCTCGTCGAATTCGCCAACAGCCACGGCATCGCCATGCGCGGCGGCCACCATTGCACACAGCCTCTCATGCGCCGTTTCCAGGTCCCCGGCACCACCCGCGCCAGCTTCTACCTCTACAACACCCTCGAAGAAATCGACCGCCTCGCCGACGTGCTCACCGCAGCGCGGAAGTTCTTCTCATAACCCCTCATAACTCATAACCCATAACCCTTAACGCATAACTCCCACCCATGACACCCCAGCAAAAAGCAGAATCCCTCGGCCTCACCTTCGCCAAGCAAGCCCCCGGCTACCTGAACCTCTGCATCCGCAGCGGCAACCAGCTCCTCACTTCCGGCCACGTCAGCGATCTCAAAGGCAAGCTCGGAGCCGGTGTCTCCACCGAAGACGGCTACAAGGCCGCGAAAAACTGCGCGGAAAAAGTCCTCCGCTCCGTCTGGGACACCCACGGCACGCTCGATGGCCTGAAAGTCCTCAAAGTACTCGGCTGTGTGAACTCCACGCTCGACTACAGCGACCAGCACCTCGTCATCAACGGCTGCTCCGACCTCCTCCACGAAATCTTCGGCAAAGAAGGCGACGGCTACCACGCCCGCAGCGCCCTCGGCTTCGCCCAGCTCCCCACCGGTGCCGCTGTCGAGGTCGAGGCCATTTTTGAGATCAAAGGGTAAATGGAAGAACTGAAAAGGGAGGAACTGAGAATGGTGGAATGGTTCTGAGCCACCGAACACCTCCGCAAGCCCAAGGAGCGGCACTTGCCAAGTGCCGCCCCCAGTTCGGACTTGGCAAGTCCGGCTCCTTGATCTGCACTCAGCGGCCCTTGCGCCTCCCCAGCAGGCATCTACTCTCCGCCCCCCCCTGAATCAGAAATCAGGAATCTAAAATCAGGAATTCAACGATGCCCCGCGTCCACATCAAAACCTACGGCTGCCAGATGAACGAGCGCGACACCGAGCAGGTGTCGCAGATGTTCACCGAGCGCGGCTACACCATGACGGCGACCGATACGGACGCCGATGTCGTTTTGATCAACACCTGCTCCGTGCGGGATCAGGCCGAGCAGAAAGCGATGGGTAAGATGGGCATGGTGCGCCGCCGCCGCATCCCGCTCGTCACCGGCTTCATGGGCTGCATGGCGCAGAGCCGTGGCAGCGAGCTGGTGGACAAGGCGAAGGTCGATCTCGTCGTCGGCACGCAGAAGTACCACCGCGTCGTCGATTATGTGGATGAGATCATCCGCGCCAAAGAGGCCAAGCAGATGGACGAAGAACGCTTTTCCATCGTCGATGTTGATGAAGAGGAGCAGTCGCAAAACACCATCCGCGACCACACTTTAAAAGAAAAGCAGGCCAGCGCCTTCGTGAGCATCATGCAGGGCTGCAACATGAAGTGCACCTTCTGCATCGTTCCTTACACGCGCGGCGGCGAGCGTGGTCGCCCCATCGCCGACATCGTGGAGGAGGTGAAACGCCTCGCCGATCGCGGCGTGAAGGAAGTCACGCTGCTCGGCCAGATCGTGAATCTCTACGGCAGGCACGAATTCCCCGCTGTGGATGGCAAAAGCCCCTTCGTGCAGCTTTTGGAGGCCGTGCATGAGGTGCCCGGCATCCAGCGCATCCGCTTCACCAGCCCGCATCCCATCGGCTACAAAAAAGACCTCATCGAAGCCTTCACCTACCTGCCCAAGCTCGCCGAGCACGTCCACCTGCCCGTGCAAAGCGGCAGCGATGCCATCTTGAAGCGCATGCACCGGCCCTACACCGCCGCGAAGTTCACCGAACTCGTCCAGCGCATCCGCGCCGCCCGTCCTGACATCGCCGTGACCACCGATGTCATCGTCGGCTTCCCCGGCGAGACCGAGGAGAACTACCTAGAGACGCGAAAGCTCTTCGAAGACCTCCGTTTCGACAACGCCTTCGTCTTCCGCTACTCCAAACGCCGCGGCACCCCTGCCGCCGAGATGGAAGAAGCCACCCAAGTGCCCGAAAAGGTCAAAGAAGAGCGCAACCAAGACCTCCTCGCCCTCGTCAACAGCATCGCCCTGCCGATGTATGACAAACTCGTCGGCCAAAACGTCGAAATCCTCTGCGAAGGCCCCAGTAAGACCAACGACCAACGCCTCACCGGCCGCACCGGCAGCAACCGTATCGTCGTCTTCGACGGCAACCCGCAGCGCCACACCGGCGAGATCTTCAAAGTCCGCATCGCTGAAGCGGGTCACTTCACGCTGTTTGGGGATGCGGTGCTGGCGGAGTAATGTCTAAAAGCTCAAGCGTAGCCAGCGCCGCCGAGGCAGCGGATTGATACGCGAGAAGCATTCGGGTTGAGGTTGGCATGGAGAACTGGAGAGAATAGCGGTTGGCTGCCGCTTTGCTCGTCCTTGGATTATTTATCGTCCGCGTAATCTTCTCGAAGCTCGGCCTCTGCGATAGCATCTATCAAGGCGGACTTGGACCGCCAAGCGGTCCCGCACTCTCCGCACCCCCACTCATCAATACGACGGTCAAGGCAGGCAACATCACCCCAACAATGCGCTATTGGACAGCGATACATCATCTCGGATCCATCGCGTATCAAGTCCATGAGCCGCAGTGAATCCAGCTCCAGCTCAGGGTGCTGCTGAAGAAAGGAGTTCACCACTCGCTCCTGCCAGAACTTCAATTCGATCCTCCCTTGGGCATTCACGTAAATGGCCTCCATGAACTTATCGAGTCTGGTGCCACAATGCTCCTGAAATAGTTCTTTGGCTGTTTTCACCTGACGCGTTGAAATAGGGTGAACAATTCGGATTGGAAACACTTCTATCTTTTTGTGAGCATCTTTACAAGGCAATAAAAGTGTGAGGAAAGCACTGTGGAGCTCGCTTAGCGGTGTTTTTTAGCCGCAAATCGCGGAATAGGGCAACAAAAACGTCGGACAACATGCACCATGGAGTTGAAGACGAGTCTGCTTATTGCACACGCATGCCCATCTCCCTCCAGCCCCTAACGAGCGAGCATGCGGTTTCGCTTTGAAGCCTTGTCATCTCCTTGACCAAAACCGGTGAGGCTCCTACTCTCCCGAGCATGAGCCAGATCGCTGTTCAACTTCCCGCAGAGCTTGATGCGTTTGTCGAGTCCTCGATCGCGTCGGGCGACTACGCCGGACCGAACGAGCTCGTCACGCAGGCGCTTTTTGCCTACCGTGACCGCGTCGAACTGGACCGCATCAAGCTGCAGCGCCTCCGCCGCGACATCCAGACGGGCATCGACCAGCTCGAACGCGGTGAGTTTGTGACCGACTTCGACGTGGAGCAGTTCCTCGCGGAACGACGGACAAAGCATCCGAGAACCGCCGCAGCCGCGTGAAACCCGTTATTCGACGCACGCTGGCTGACATAGCCCACGACGGCGAATTCCAATCCGAGTAGCCTCTTCCTGCATGCCCATCTCCCTCCAGCCACTCACCCGCGAGTATGCGGCGGCGTTTTGCCAGCTCGTCATCGCTTTGGCGGAGTTTGAGAAGCTGGTGCCGCCGGATGCGGCGGCGCAGGGACGGCTGGTGGAGGATGCTTTGAGCGAAAGGCCGCGCATCGAGGTATGGCTGGCGTTTGTGGACGGGGCGGCGGTGCCGTGTGGCTACCTGATCCTCGTGGAGACGTATTCGAGCTTCCTCGCGCTGCCGACGCTCTACATCGAGGATGTGTTTGTGCTGCCGGAGCATCGCGGCGCGGGCGTGGGCGGTGCGTTGCTGAAAAAGGCGGCGAGTCTGGCCTTTGAGCGTGGTTGTGGCCGGATGGAGTGGACGGCGCTGGATTGGAACGTGAACGCGCAGCGTGTGTATGAGCAGCGCCTAGGCGCGAAACGGATGAGCGAGTGGTTTCTCTACCGCATGACGCGGGAGGACTTGGGGCGCTATTTGGAACGTGGTGCGTGACTCACGTTTCACCTCCGCGGCGCATACGGATACCATGCGCCGTTGTGCCAGTAGCCTTGGGGCTGGGCTTGTTGCTGAGGCGGGTAGTAGGGCTGCTGGTAGCCTTGCTGGGGATACGGCGGTGCGTAGCCCTGCTGCGGGTAATACGGCTGCTGGGGCGGGTAGTAGCCTTGCTGCGGATAGGCGGGCGCTTGCTGGGGCTGAGGCTGTGGCGCGGCTTTTTCTCCATGGCTGCCAAAGGCTCCGATGCCGGCCTTGGCGACGCCGCCGGTGGCTTTCACCGTGGAGCCCGCGACGTAGCCCGCGGCGGAAATGGGCGCGGTGATGAGCGAGCACGCATTTAGAGTCAGCAGGGCGGTGAGGAGGAGAAAAAGGCGGCGCATGGGCGTGATTGCGCGATCTTTACCATGCACAGCGGTGTTTTGCACGGCGGCTTTTACTTCATCTCTCGCAGCGGGACGACTTTGCGATCGAGATCGTGCACGGCGTGGATGCGCCGCACGGTGCCGCTGCGCGAGCGCATGAGGATGGAGTGCGTTTCGACGCGATGCCCGACGAGACGGCAGCCGGGCACGA
>Ga0315902_10006584_pt1 | contig 16062 bp, 20 predicted proteins | sample LakEriMetagenome_9_FD_203523 | JGI IMG/M metagenome (GOLD analysis project Ga0315902, IMG submission 203523) | Freshwater fungal communities from buoy surface, Lake Erie, Ohio, United States - Buoy 12 MA117 | ecosystem: Environmental > Aquatic > Freshwater > Lake > Lake biofilm | place: USA...
AAAAGGCTTACATTCGATTAAATGCCGAGGGAAGGAGAGAGTTCAAGAATCACAAAGCTACGAAGCAGCTATGCGAGCAACGACTGGTTGACATAAAGGCAGCGATCTACCAAGGCAAGAAGCAATATCTTCCAGAGATTCTGGATTATCTAAAGAAAACACAAGCCGAAGAAAGGTCACGATCACAAGAAGTCATAAGCCAGGTCATTTACGTTGATTCATATCTATGGGCTGGAAATTACACATCGAGTTTGAAGGAAACCAGCGCATACAACTGCTCCGTCTGTGAAGGTCCCGTAATCGGACTTAAGTGCAAGTGCCCGGTGGCTGCATGAGAGGGAATTTGTCAGTGCCTTCACATAATGTCGCTGAACAAGCTCAGGAGGGAAAAGGTGTCTGAAGAGCAACCAATTGAAGAAGTAGAGAAGGAGTTGTGGGAAAGAGTCGCTCAAGATGAAGGGTCGATAAGAGCAGATTCTTATGTTGCCTTAGCGCGTATTGCATATACGAAAGGCAATTTCAAAGAGTCGATTGCAATGTGCGAAGTTGCAAGAGAGTACTTTGAAAACAATGATGCAAATGATCATCAGCACGAGATCTTGGATACGAGTGTAGGAATATCTAAGAGTTACGAGGAGCTAAACAGGCCGTTAGAAACGGCGCAAGCACTCGACAAGGCCATCATGGTGGCAAGAACATTGGAACTAGACACTCTGGATGAACTACTTCGAGATCAAGGTCGAAGTTGGTACTCGGCAAGTGAGTACGAAAAATCACTTGAGTGTCATTTAGAGGCGATTGAGATTTCCAAGAGGTTACTTAAGGAAGTCTCAAGCGGAATCGATTACCTCAATATCGGAATGTGTTACAGACAGTTGAGGCGATTCCCAGAAGCCATTGAAGTGCTGCGAAAGGCCCGTGAGTACTTCAAAGAGGAGAAGGAACCGAGTTGGGTAATCACCGTAGATGGTGAACTAACAGAGGTTTATATAGAACTAGGAAATCCAGTAGAGATTATGTACTACGGGCAACGGGCTTTGGATTTCTACACATTGCTTCAAAGTCACCGCCAGATGTGGATGTTGAAGTATTACTTAGGGATCGCACATAGATTACTAGGTCAAGATGATGCAGCGGTTGAATTGCTTGAATCAGCTCGCGAGCTTTCCATAGCGATGGGGTATCAAGAATGGGAGTTCTTGATCAAGGTTGACAAGGAAATTGCACAGATGTTTGTTTCACGTGGGCGACTAAGTGAGGCCGATGAGATCTTCAGACGGATCAAAAACGTCGAGGAGATTGTGGAGAGCGAGACCGTAGTTGACGCGGCTTAGCTCAGAGTCTGAAACAGCGGGTGTCCCCCACCCGCTGTTTCTAGACATTCCAAGGCTTCGGACTTTGACGGGGTATGCGCATTGGATTCCCGGAATTCGGGGTCTTTACAAAGAATACTTTGCGAAGAATTTTCCTGGTTGGGAATGGAATCAGATTATCCCGGTGCTTATTCAGGGGAAAGTCTTAGTTGTGCATCCGAAGGATTCGGGATACCGACAGTTGAGTCAAGGGCTATATATCTTGAGCGAGATTCAAGGGATATCAATCTCTGTTAAAGATGGAAAGACCAAGATTCGTATTCAAAAGTGAGAACCCCTAATCGTGTTGGCTAGGTGTTTGTGAATTACCCACAGTTGAGCGGATAAGAACCAACTTTCATCAAGGAATTGACCGTTTTGCCTCGATTCCGTCAGGCCAACCAAAGAAAGTTCGCTTCTTGGTGGGAATATAGAGCTGTAAAGCAAAATCACCTCTGACGTTGACTCGCCATTCATATTCGATTTCATATGGGCCAGAACCAGCAACTACAGAATCCTTCATAGCGCGTATGCAGCTAGGTGTTTTTTTGAGGTTGCGTAAATCAATCTTCGCCACATTCTTCTTGAATCCACTTGGTGGGTTAGTGACTTGCAAGTATGCAGTGGCCTCTTTTGAGAAGGGAAGACAATATCTAACTTTGATCACGTCACCTGGAAAAGTCGGATACCAGCCTGCGCTAGCGTGGATGGCAGGAATTGTATTGGTAGTGGACAGACATAGGGAAAGAAACACAAAACCTGTCTTCAAATGAATTCTCAAGGGAATTCTCAAACCAGTTATCACAAAAACCTCATCAACTTGATGGCAACGTAAGTAGCCAATCCATAAAATCGTCAGGTAAATCATTCGATTTGATCCACTCGTCAGAAAGCTTGTCCATAAGTTCCGCCACACCTTGGTCTGTTACGAAATACAGGTATTGCATTATTGCTCCAGAGAACAAATCTGGACTGACTGTTCCAGGTAGGATCTGATACTTCCCACAGAGTTCGCAAAAAAAGCAAACACAATTCTCTGGTCCTAGTTCAGCCCTCAGAGCTTTTAGTTCTTCTGCCATAGGTAGCAACTCGTTAAGAGTTGAAAACACCAAATCGGAGATCTCTGATTCTTTCAGAGGGGAAAAGTCACTCCCAACTACGCTTGAAGTCTCACCAGATTGGAGAGAAGCCAAGAAGGCATCCTCATCAAAGAGGCGCATCAACAACGCGAACTCCAATGTCCATCTACCCAGCTTTTCCGAAAAGTGTTGGCTTCTTCTAGCATGGTCCTTTTCTAAGCGCTCTTGCTCTTGAGCAACTAAGAAATTCTCAAAGTCGTCATATAATTCTTCCAACTCAGCTTTTGTTAAGTGTGTTTTTTCAAGTTTGCTGGTGCGTTCCGAGTAGTATTTTTCTATTGATGATTCACGATATCGATTCAATTCTTGCCTTAATAGCTGATTACTTCGCTCTATCGACTTAAACTCATGACCAAAAGCTCGCGAGAAGTGAGAGAGAGATCCATTTCGTTGTTCTTCTAAACTTCTAATTAATTCCTCACATTTTTGTCCGAGAGCATAATTGCGATTGCCCAATACCCGATGAATAGGCTTGACGAGCTGGAGCAAATCTTCCTGTGAGAAAACCTCATCAGGGTGTGACCACTTGTTTCGGGCTTTGGTTATCCTTTCCAACTGATTTTGGAGATAACTCAGATCCCCAAGCTTGAATTCCCTGCCCAAAGCAGAGCGAAAAATTGCATTTTTCTCGGTGGTAACCTGATGAATCAACGTGTAGGGATCTTTTTTTCCAGAACGTCTTAATGCCTCGTCCCTATTCTTTGACTTGGTTTTGAAAGACTTCTCGAACCAATCCTCGCCATGTGTTTCCAATAATTGTCGTTCAAGAATTTCACTAAAGGTCTCTCCAAATTCATAGAGAATTTCACTGCCAATAGCCTTTATTTGGGCTTCGCTAAATGCCATGATTTCAAACCTCTCAAAATAGATCTAACGAATTTTGTCAATGAATCTCTTGATTTGATGCTAATACGTTGGTAATCCTCCGCGCAATGACCTCTGCTTCAGCCACCTTGCCAGCGGACCTATAAGCTACTTCTAGGCCTCGTTCACAACTTATTATGAGGTCAAAATCTGATTTTTTCTCCTTGGCCGTGAGCTCCTTACATCGATTAAAGTGACTTATCGCAGCGTCAAACTGGCGGTTTAAGAGCTTAGCTAGTCCCATACGGTTGTGTGAATACATAAGCCGTGGCTTGTCATTCAGCATTAGTGCAAAGTCCAGGCAGTATCTAGCGTATTTCATGCAATCTACTGCGTTCTCCAGATGAAAGTAGTTTAAAGCAATCTCTTCATCAATGAAGGCTACGTGTCTTGGTTCTAGGGTACGCACAAACAGACTACGAGCTTTCTTGAAATAGTCATTCGACTCTAAAAAATTATCTAACCCTTGGTGACAAAAGGCGATGTCTACGAAAAGTCGAGCAAGACTCTCATCGTCAAAAATATTCATGGGGTTCTCTAATATCTTTGTGTATATTGCTAGAGCAGGATCACAAAGATTTGCTAAGTAATAAGAGTCTGCAGCTATGCTGAGGGCTTCTCTATGTGCATCATCATCAAATGATTGAAGATATTCCGCTGCCTGTAGTGAGATTTCAGCTGCCTCTTCGAATTTTCCTAAATGTTTCAGAGAGTGACTCAAACCTTTATAAGCATCCTGAATTTTTGAGACATCACATGTTGCGCCTAGATTGAAATAGATATCCAGGGCACTTCCGCACAAAATTTGAGCGGCGGAGTAGTTCGAGGACTGAAATTGGGAGTAGCTTAAATTGAGACAAGCGTCAGCGCGCTCTTCTCCAGCCAAGCCTTCAAGTTGGGACCATGCTTCAGTAGGAATGTTGTTCATCAAGTGCCTTTCGTAAGGTGGTAAAAAAACCAATCTTGCGAACAACCCTCGTACAATCTCACAGTCGTGTGTTGACGTCAAATTGGGCCACGCAATAACCAGGAACAGGCACGATCATTTAAATGACAAATAGCGCCTTAGCATTGTGCTCTGCTAGCTCTTGAGGTCCGGGTGTTTTTCAGTGGCGCTGACTAGTCGCACTGGGCTAACGTGCAAGGATTATTTGCAGGTGAATGGGTTCGATGAGATGGTCAGATGACCAAAAAAGGTGGAAATCCTCACTTCTTCATGCGGTAGCGATTGCTCCTCAACTACCAACACCCTAACATTGGGTCTCCGCGGAGAGTCTGGAGTCCCAAAACGTGCAGAGTTTTAGAGAGAACCTTGAAAACTTACTGAAGGCACGCTTTCCACTTATTTATATTGAGTCTTATGAAGAACAAAGAGTGCTAGCTGAGATATCAGCGGTGGTCTCTGATAAGGATCGACTTAGAACTCCCCGGAAAATGATGATCTGGTCATCGACTGATGGTTTAGCGGCTCCGGGAGCACAAGGGCCAGCAAACAGTAAGTCTCCTGCAGACGCGTTAGCGATTGCACAGGGCGCAACCGAACCTACTGTTTTTGTCTTTAAAGATTTGCACACCGCGTTTGGGGATAATGGTAAGCCCGCAGACCAGATGGTTATTCGAAGATTACGAGACATCGCGCACTCTTTTAAGAACGGCTCATCACTTTTGACCCTGATAATCGTTGCGCCAGTTCTTAAGTTACCTATTGATCTCGATAAAGAGATAACCATCTTGGACTTCCCTCTTCCTTCTGAGGAAGAGATTCTCAAAGTTCTAGAAAATATGGTCGAGACGAATAAGGCTGATGGCCGAATAGTTTTTGAACTAAGCAGCACAGGAAAAGAGAAGCTGGCAAAGGCAGCAATGGGCTTAACGCTTAATGAAGCGGAAAATGCTTTTGCCAGAGCAATGGTGGAGGATGGAAAGTTGTCCGACACCGATGTCGATACTGTCTTAGATGAGAAACGCCAAACAATCAAAAAATCTGGAATTCTTGAATTTATTACCGTCGATGTCGCACTCGAGGATGTTGGTGGACTCCAAAACTTAAAGCGCTGGTTACTTAAGCGTGAAGGTTCATGGCTAGATGAAGCAAAGAGTTATGGAATCCCTGCCCCAAAGGGCATATTGATAACAGGTGTTCCTGGATGCGGTAAGTCACTGACCGCTAAAGCTATCGGCGCAGCCTGGCAACTTCCTTTGTTGCGCCTCGATATTGGCAAAATTTTTGCAGGGTTGGTTGGAAGTAGCGAGCAGAATATGCGCACAGCCATCAGAACTGCAGAAGCTATTGCGCCTTGTATCTTGTGGATTGATGAAATTGAAAAGGGCTTTGCTGGTTCAAGTGGAAGCGGTGATTCAGGAACATCCTCTCGAGTTTTTGGATCTTTCTTAACGTGGATGCAGGAAAAAACTCACCCAGTATTCGTTATTGCCACTGCTAACAACATCGACAAACTGCCCCCGGAATTCCTTCGTAAAGGAAGATTTGATGAGATCTTCTTCGTTGACTTACCGACCAAATCTGAAAGAAAAATGATTTGGGATTTGCATCTTCACAAGCGCCTGAAAAACCCGGAGGTGCTTGGGAAAGTTCAACTAGATGAGGCACTTTTTGATGGTCTCTCTGAGATTACTGAAGGCTACTCTGGTGCAGAAATTGAACAGGCAGTTATTGCAGGTCTTTTTGATGCATTCTCTGAGAAACGTTCAATTCTTGAGGATGATCTTTCTAGGTCTGTGAAAAATATGGTCCCGCTAAGCATTACACAATCTGAGGCAATCGAAACGATTAGAGAGTGGGCAAACGTCAGAGCAGTTGCCGCAACTTCCGCTGAAGATATGTCTGAAATTGTTCCATCTAAAAAGAAAAGTCCGGAAGTCAAGACAATCACGGTTGCCCCAACGCGCGGCGGAAGAACTGTGGACTTCTAATGAGCCTAGAAATAATTCTGATTCCTATGGCAATCGCATTGATTACCAAGGCTAAGGCAAATGCCGAGGAGAACGTTCCCAATGCATCTGCTCATCAAGTATCCGTAGAAACAAGGATGAAGAATCAGGATCTACTAGTAAATGCCATGCGGTCTTCAGGATGTACGGTCACGGCTACCCAGAATGAGATTGCGGGAAATTTTCATTCAATCCTTTTTACTTTCAAAAGAGATGCAAGTGGAATCTGGAATGCTACATTTGTTGCCGGCACAACTTTGCAAGCTGCAACACAAATAATTCAGTCTATAGACAAGGCTTATGGCCTTGAAGTGCAGTCAGAAGTTTTGCGTAAAATTAAGGAACGCGCACCTCAAAATGGAATGACACTTGAGTCAGAGACAGTGAATGAGGATGAGAGCATCTCCCTAGTTTTGGCGGTAAATCAGTCATGACTAAGCGCATTCGCATTGACATAGGCGTGGATGGCAACATCAAGGCTGAGACTTTCGGAATTTATGGACCAAAATGTATAGATTACGTCTCGGTTCTTGAAGACCTATTGGAAGCGCAAGCCGTCCAAAGTAACTTCAATGATGATTACTCGAAAACCGAAGAGATTTCTACAGATAATCAAGGGGTGCGAAATGAGTTCTGAACTAAGTCCTGAGGCCGTAGCCCGCTTAAACGACAAAAAATGGCGGAGATCCCAATCAAAATGGATGCTATGGATCTATCTCACTTCAAGCTCGCTAGGCGTCATCGGTTTTGCAAGAATTGCCATTAAAACCAAGAACCCTGTTGCAAAGAAGTACACATACATTCTATCTGGAATACTTTTCGTCCTTTTCACTCTAATTGCATTAGACAATCCAACAGAAACGGTTGTTGACGGAAAGACGGTGACAGAGTCCGGCGCTCTAGGAACAATCGGTGGTTTGCTCGTATTTGTGAATTACGGTTTACAAGTTTTTCTCTCATTTAAGGTAAATAAGATTTGGCTAGTGCACAAGGCACAAGACAATAATCCTGATTGGGTGCAGCAGAACATCACTGTCAGGGGAGTGGCGCAAACTCTGATGCAATCACCACAAGATCTTGTGAAAGATGCACTAGGGATTGATAGAAGTGAGTATCTGGCAGAAAACACGCCAACTCCAGCTCAACCTTCTAAAAAAACCCCTCCGCCTCCGCCTCCGCCAAAAAATTCTCCCCCACCTCCGCCTTCGGTAAAGGCAACTTCTGGATCAAAGCCCCAACAATTATTAAATCTCAATGCCGCGACGGTAGAAGAGTTAATCCAAGTTGCTGGCCTTGATCCGGTTCTTGCAGCAAATACAATTGTTCAAAGAGAAAAGTCTCAAGGTTTCTCAAGTTTTGATTCATTTGCAACGACAATGCAGCTGCAACCACATCAAATTGCCAAATTGAAACCTATATTTGTAGTTGTAGATAAACCAGGAGGCCAACAAGACGACAAACCTGGTCGTGTGCTGGATATATAGATGGAATTGAATCTGAAGATTGGGTCAATTCGCGAGCGAACCCGCAGCGAAGGCCCAGGTATCAGATTTGCAATTTGGCTGCAGGGGTGTTCTTTGCGGTGTTCGGGCTGTTTTAATCCGCACTTCTGGAATCCGAATTTAGGAACAGTTGTTTCTATTGACGATCTATGCCTTCAAATTAAAGAATCAGTTCAGCGATACCCAGAAATTGAAGGCGTAACCTTTCTTGGCGGCGAGCCATTTGAGCAATCTGCATCGGTAGCAGTTCTTGCTGCAAAAGTTAAATCACTAGGGCTATCTGTTATGACATTCACTGGTTATCGTTTTGATGAGCTTCAAGATAATGGTCACAGTGATTTCATATCTAGACAAGATCTTTTACGGCATACAGATCTACTAGTTGATGGTAGATACGAGTCAGAAAAAATCGACAAAGTGCGACCATGGGCCGGTTCGACTAATCAGAAATTTCATTTTCTCACTAAGCGCTACGCCCAAGAAAGCTTGTTCACAAATGCTTACGATTCCATCGAGATTAATGTTTCTGCTCAGGGAACAACCAAAATCAATGGTTGGGTGACATCAGATTCACTCGAAAAACTCTTGGAAAATCTATAAGGGCTTTTCTGTGACCACCCCACCATTAGAAACATACTCTGACCACTCCGTGCCGTTCCAAAAACGTAGTTCATCCTTTCCAAGAGGATCCTGATACCAGTCTGCATCTGGTAACTCTGACGACTCAGGAACATCTACTTCGATTTCAGATTCATTCATCTCTCTCGAATTTCCAGCTTGGGGCGCATCGGATTCCAAAGCAGATAAAATCAGCTTTACCCCTTCATCATTTGGATTTTCAGCCATGATTTTTTCAACTTCTTTAAGCGCCATAGCTCGCTTGCCTTCAGCCATATAAACCAGAGCTCGTTCTGCATGACCGCGATGCCTTACGACACTTGCGCGTTTTTTCGACTTTAAGGCTTCCTTTAGGGACTCCTTTGCGGCATCGAGATATCCAGTCTCCCTGAACGCAACACCACGATAAATTAGAAGTAAGCATGTGGCATCGTCGACATTAGTAACACCATTTGAAACTTCAATCACATCTTGCCAGCGTTTACTAAATACATACAAATCAGCCAAGGACAATGCTGTCGTTTGAGTTGGATATAGATCTTCAACCACATCAATCGCGCGATCTAACAAGTTTTGGCTTTGAAGTGTCTCGGCATAGAGCAAACCAATAACATCGCGATCAAGATTTAACTCAACTACTACCCCTTCGGCGATTCCGACTTCAAAACCTTTATATGCTAGATATTTTCTAAAAAGCTGATCGGATTGAATCGTGTCGCGCACTGCCCAAATATTCTCAAGTGCTTGGAGCGCCAAAGGATACTCTTTAATTTCAATGAATTTTAGGGCGAGCAAGAATGAGCCAGATACGCGGGCCTCTGGATACAAAGTAATGACTCTCTGGTATTCCTGAACCGTATCTAAACGTTTAGCTTTAAAGAAATCTTTCTCATAGCTAGGAGCAAATAGAGTCGGTGCAACAGGTGGAACTGGCGCATAAGTTTGAGAATCACTTCTGGCTCTTGTTCTTGCAGCGGGGCGAACCGTTGAGGTATGCGATATTCCACTGCCCGGAATTCCGACAGTCCTTGTAACTCGACCATTAGCACCAAGAGTTACTCGAGCACCTCTAACGCCAACAGATGTGCTTACGCCGCTTGGAGAGAAGGTCATACGGACCCCGGGCATTATCTTGATGCTTTTTCTGACGCGGAATCCCATGAGAGAAAACTACCTAATAATTGGGTCCATTTGTCAGTCCTGCGTCCTATCGTGCTGCTATGACAACAAAGCGACCCAAGAGAATCAGCGGTTTGGTTTGTCCGGGGTGTTCGGAGATTGGAATGCTGCGAAAGATCGTCTATGGGATGCCAGATCCTGAAAGCTTTGACTTCGAAAAATATGCCGTGGGCGGATGTTGTATGAATGGCGATGGGAGCGATCCCGACATTAGTTGCCGAGCATGTGACTGGTCGGGTTTCCGAGTTGAATTAAAAGGCCCGCGAGTTCCATAAAGACATGTCAGTCACTCACAGTAAGTTTCAATCATGAGAGATGATGCCAACAAGTTTGTTACATACCTAGCCATGATCGCTGCTCCCTTTGCATTGGGAGCTTTCTTTTTAGCTTGGGCTCCATCTGCGCAGTATGCAAGCGAGGATCCTGCAGGTGATGGCTATGTGCCTCCGCGCAGTATTCAAACGTTGGTTGATAGAACTCAGGAATCAACTGTGACGGTTTGGTGTGAACCTACGAAAGACAGTGGATCTCAGGGAACTGGCTGGGCTATTGAATTAGAGACAAGTAAGTCAAAGACTCATCCGACAACTCTGATCACAAATCATCATGTGATTGATGAATGCATCGGAAAAGATGGAACGGTAACGATTGCGCTGCCTTATGAGGATCCAACTGCGGCCGTTATTGTGAAGTGGGATGAAGAGAATGATTTAGCTGTGTTGGCAACGAAGAAGAAGTTGCCGGTGTTGGCTTTGTCTGACAATTCGCCTTGGCCTGGATATTGGGTGATGGCGTTAGGAAGTGCCGATGGTTACGAGGGATCTGTTTCATTTGGAAATGTGATTAATACCAATACTGCAGAGATCTTGATTACCAACAATATTTCTCCGGGAAGTAGCGGCGGGCCGTTGGTTGATAATGAGGGGTACGTGGTGGGAGTTACTTCGTGGGGGTTGGACCTGGAGCAGTACAACGGGGCGATGTCGCTTGATTCCTTCTGCGCGAAGATCTTGAAGTGTGAATATGAATCTAAGGGCGATAAGACTTGGTGGGAATATAAGGATTAGTCCCTTTCAATTACGGATATGGCCTATATTGTTTTGAAACTACTTCGGCAAGGATAGGCGCAGCAGTAGCCCACTCAATGCCATAAACATTTTTAAATGCTTGATTAAATGTTTTTCCAGTTGTGTTCTGAGTAATTAGCTCCATAGCCGAATCTATTCCTGCAATCGCAACAAGGGCTTCAAGGGTGGAAAAGCCCAGCGTGTAAGAATATTTACGCATGGCAGGATTGGTTTTACCAGGTGACAGTGCATCATAAAATCGCAAAATGTTCGCAGCAGAGAAATCTTTGATTGTCTCATCAGCAGGACGACTGTTAATTACCCAATTTCGCTGAAAATTGTAAGAGGCTAACGAGTTAGATGACCCAAGTTTGTCCAAAAGTGTCGCATGGCCTTCATGAAACCAAGGAGGGTTCTCACTTACCCAATCGCTTAACACGGGTTTTCTTTGATAAGACTGAACAACGTGTACGAATTCATGTATGTCCAGTGTTGGATCTTGACTGCGATCTGTCCACGAAACAGTTTTTGGTAAAGCAATATGAAAAAAGCCTTGCCAATTTCGTAAATTTCCACCGCTTCCCATTTCGCAGTTATCTTCACTTGGGCATGAATTATCAACTGTGGGAGTAAACCAAGGCGCTCCATCTTTCTCTTGATAAAATTTCTTCGCCCAATCTTTATCAATGAAATTGAAGTAAATCGCCCAAACTTCATCTGGATGTTTAAAGTTTCTAAGCATGCTTGATGCGTAAGTTATTGCAGCGGTGGGATTTATGACGCTTGGCTTTGTGTTTGGTCCCACTAGTACATTTAACTTAAATTTTATTTGATAATTAGGATCAAGGTGAAACTGGGCTTTGTTGTATACATTGGCTGCAATCTCACGATAGTTGGCTGCAATGTTGTCCCAAGTTAAAACAATGGGTGCTTGTGTCGGAGTTGGCGTCGGTGTTGGAGTTGGTGTTGGAATCGGCGATGGTTCTGGCGTGGGTGTTGGTTCTGGCGAAGGGGTTGGTGTTGCTACCGGTGAAGGTTTCTTGATTGCGACGCCTTTATTCCAGACAAGCTTTGTTCCAGATTTGATACATGTGAACTTTTTACCTGATGCAGTTGCTGTTGTTCCCGCTTTAGTGCACTTGGCACCAGCTTTTGGTGTTGCTGCTTGTACAGGACCAGCAAGGGTAAGCAGCACAGCGATTGCTATTGCTAGGCGGCCCTTGTGCTGCATCAATTACGTCTTACAAAGTATTTAGGATGCCGATTGCTGCTGTTGTTCCTGCAGCGATGAAGAAGATTGCAAGAGGTACCCAACCAAAAATTCGGTAGGCGGTGATTTTGTCGTCCTTTAGGCCTGTTTCGTTTTCTCTGCTCATGGTGTGAAGGTTAGCGATTTTGTTGGTTGATTGCTATCAGTGGCGCTGTGTTTATGAGTAAGACGGCTCTTCTTCGCCAACGGTGACAGCTGCTGCATCGACTCCCCATGTGCCGTCGATCTTTGAGAGTGTGTATCTCATGGGGTACTTCTCCCCCGCTGTGTCGATGACTTCAACATCAAATTCAAAGAATTCACCGTCCTTGGTGCAATCTCCGATTGTGTAGGAACTTGTGCTTAACAGAAATCCATAGTTTGCCACGATGATCGCAACAAACTGGTTCAAGCTACTGCGGGCTTTGAAATCTTCTGAAGCAAAGCTATAAGCGGTTTCGGGATCTTCTTTAGTGAAGGCTTCTAGTTGTCCCTTGATCCATGCACTGCCCTGGTCAACTTCGGCGTTACTGCAGGTGGGTTGAGCAGGGTTTGATTCTTCTTGTGCAACGGGTTCAGTTGATGAACAACCTACGAGCAAAAGAGTGATGGCTAAAGCAACTGCAACGGTTCGCATAGTTGATTTAGCCATCGTAAAAACTCTTAGCTACCCAGTGAGTGGGCGAATTACTTCTGCTTCAAGTGTTCTGCTGCATCGGCAAAGCCTTCAGCTTCGAGCTTTGCGATCAGGTCAGCCTTTACAGCCTTAACAACATTGTGAGTGCCGTTGCAGTTCTTCTCTGGATCTGTCGTGTATCCGCACTGACATGCGCCCATAGTTGTTCTCCTTGTTAGTTGTTGGGGTAAGCGTAGTGAAGTCCCCAGGGTTTCGCCCTTTGAACGTTCCTCTTGGCTGCTAAGCCTTTGAGATCTCGATTGTTTCGTAATCGCCTGTGCCCACAAATTTAATGCGGACTCCTTCGATGACAAATGAATCACCCAAGACCGCGACATAGTCAGCTAGATTCTTTCTCTCGCCAACATTGATGTTGAAGTTATTTGACGACCCACCGGAAACCTTTTGCCACACTGCCCAAGCCCATTCATCGTTGCTTTGCGAACTGCCGTCAGTATTTACAGGGGGTGCAACGGTCTTGTTTAGGTCAACTAGATATGCCATGACAGAGTAAAAGCCCGGAGGGAAGGTTCGATCTCCAATGTTGAAATTACTCCACTTATCGATACTGTGGGATTCAACAACAATCAATTTTGTTGGTGAAATCTTAATGAGAGCAATTTTTGTTTGCTTATCTTCACGTTCGATTGGTGACAGATTAATGGTGACAGGCTTCAAAGTGGCTGCCTCGTCACAATAGATTTGATCCGCTGGCAACCAATCCAACAAGAATTGTTCATAGGGGTTCATGGCCAGACTTATGCCAGACTGATTTGTCATCATTCCAAGAGGCCAGCCATTGCCTGGGGCATGGCCATTAATCTTAAGGTCATGGAGAGTTTCATGAATGTAGTAAGCCCACTTCAAAGTTTCCATACCTTCTAAATTACGTCCCCAACTGAAGAAGTTAAGTATTACTTGTCCTTCTTTAATCTTGAAGGTTTGATTGCGAACAATCAAATCACCCATGGCGTAGTTTCCGTCAGGAAAAAAGAGGTAGACAGTCGAAAACTTTCTAAGGTCAAAGTATTTTGTAACTTCGTCAATAAAGGCTTGAGCTTGTAGTGACTGGCGTAAATTGCTAGTCGCGCCTAGGGCATCCTTTGTCTTCTCGTCTGTTGGATATTCTGATCTTGGCTTAGGTAATCTCAACCAATTGTCCGCAACAGTCACATTGAATTGTGACTGTCCGCTGCTGAAGTAGTTGTACCAATCGATCAACCACTTTTTGTCATAATCCAATTGCGCCTTAACTTCCGGGCCGCCAGGAAAATCAGGGAAGTCGACTGGGACGATCAGTACTTCGTTTACTCCCTTAACGCTCATGTAATCGGGTTTTGGCAAAGGGAATCCCGCGAACTGTGTTGAATCTCGAGGCCCTCGGACCAACGTCATATCACTATTTTTTAACTTGCAGGTATCGATTGAGACTGGGCTTTTTGCATTGGTGAAAGTATTTTTCACTGAGTTGATCTTGATCCACTTTCGTTGCATGCCAGCAACCCAGCGACACTCAAGAATCCCACCAGTTACATCAAATGTGTCTCCTGAATTTGAGCATGGAGCATTTTCCGCAGGTGTTAATGTGTAATTGTTCGACTTTGATGTTGAAATTGTTTGTGTCGTGTAACTTCGCCACAATAATCGCTGCGCTGCTTCCTCTGTTGTGTTGGCATGTCCACCCCATGAACAACGCATTCCAGAGTTTCCATTCATAATTTTTGACCCCACTTTTGTGCACAGGCTGCCTTCGGCAGGTAGCTGAACTGTGGGCGTAGGGGTTGGTGTCGGCGTCGGTGTTGCAACAGGCGTTGGGGTTGGAGTAGGTGTTGGTTCTACTGGTTTGAAAACAGGATTCAGATCTGGTTTTGGTGCAGCCTTAACTGTTACACCTTTGTTCCATACAAGTTTTGTTCCAGACTTAACGCACGTGTATTTCTTACCTGCAGCAGTTGCTGTTGTTCCCGCTTTAGTGCACTTGGCACCTGCTTTGACCGCTGCATTAGAAGGAGCAGCGACCAAGGAAAAAGAAAGAATTACGGACAGCAGGATCAGAAACTTTGTGCGCATGGGGTAATTATGAGGAACTCCCCCAAAAAACTCCATAACTAAGCGGTCAAGTTATGGCATGACCAATCCGCTTGGCGGGGAAAAGAGAAAAGGGAAAAGCTAAAACTAGGCGTTAATAGCCATTACTTGCGTAACCGCGGCTACTAGGCAAATAAGTAAGCAGAAGATTCTGAAGACACCCCAAGGCGTTTCCTTACCGTTTTTAGCGTAAGCAGAGTTTTCATCACCTGTGTCTTTAGTCAATGCTGCATATATCTTTAGTTCTGCGTCGAAAGAGAGCACGCATGAGATATTCAGGATTACTACAGCAGCAGTTAGGGCAAGTTTTGATCCATCGCTTAAATCCGTGAATGCATCAATGGCAATTGCAGCCAAATTACCAAAGGTAAAGAGCATTCGAGTGGTGTTAAAACCAAGCTCAACTACATGAAGTCTTCCTATGCCGACGTTTTGTTCCATTTTTCAACCTCTCCGTTGAAGTTTTAGAGTTTTCTGAGAATAACTGTCCTCTAATACTTGGGGAGTTTTGTGGCAACACGCCAACGCGAAATGGTTAAAGCTAAATGAATTCCGCTCTTACGGCATGACCAATCCGCCATCAACGGGAACGGTAATTCCGGTGACGTAACTGGATGCATCGCTGACTAGCCAGATAAGGGTTGCAGCTAATTCTTCGGGATCGCCTAGGCGGCCAGCTGGTGTGAAGTTCTTGATCATCTCGACCATGTCCTTTGGAAGTTCATCGCTCATTTCAGATGGGAAAAATCCTGGGGCTAATGCGTTAACGCGAATGTTTTTGCGGCCGGTCCATTGTGTTGCAAGGTCGCGGGTTAATCCAATCAATCCTGCTTTGCTTGATGCATACGCTGCTTGCGGTAGAACTTGAGGTTTGATTCCGAGAATGCTTGCGATGTTAACGATTGCACCGCCATTGGTGTTTGCGCGGGCAAATGCTTGTGCCATCCAATATGCACCGAACAGATTTACATCGATTACCGCTTTGTATTGTTCGGGAGTTTCTTTAGTTGCAGGTACTGCGGTTCCGACTCCTGCGTTGTTCACCAAGATATCGACATGGCCAAAGGTTTTAATTGCGTGTGCAATCAGTGCATCGCATTGTTCTGGTTGTGTGACATCTGTTTGAAGTGATGTGTACCTGCGTCCTGCGGCTTCAACAAGTGCGCCGGTGTCTGCAAGGCGATCTACGCGACGGGCTCCAAGGACAACATCTGCGCCGGCTTCTGCGAGCGCTTTAGCAAATGCGACCCCAAGACCTGATGATGCTCCGGTGACAACTGCGACCTTGCCATCTAAACGAAAGCGATTCATCACACTCATGTGGTCTCTCCTCAAATCGGGTAATTGTGCGTAGGCTTACAGGTATGGACTTTAAC
>Ga0315902_10006586_pt1 | contig 16058 bp, 8 predicted proteins | sample LakEriMetagenome_9_FD_203523 | JGI IMG/M metagenome (GOLD analysis project Ga0315902, IMG submission 203523) | Freshwater fungal communities from buoy surface, Lake Erie, Ohio, United States - Buoy 12 MA117 | ecosystem: Environmental > Aquatic > Freshwater > Lake > Lake biofilm | place: USA...
GAATGGAGTGCTACTGGGGTCGAGAAAGTCGTCCTGTATCTCTCCGATGACTGGATCGATCTGGATCGACCCATCGAAGTTGTCTCGCAGGGGCAGACGCTTTTCGAAGGAAAGGTCGACCGCACGGTGCGAGCCTTAGCGGAGTCATTGGCATCGCGAGGCGATCCCCACATGATGGCTTCCGCAATGTTGTCCATCCAGATGGCAAATCCAGAAAGCCCGTAGAGCTCCGGGGCCGAAGGAACCTTCCATGCTGCCCCGATTGTCTTCGGCTGTGGCCGTATTGGATGGGCTTCATGGGGCGATCTGCGATCGATACCGCTCCAGCAGCTCTTTCGGGCCAGGAAATCGCTGTCGCTGGCCTCCCCACCAGGTGAGAAGTAGGGCGACTATCGTGGCGGCTAGGACCCAGAGAGCACGGTCATTGGGGGGTAGCATCCCCAGGGCGATCAGGCCGATGCAGCCGATCACAGAAAGAGCCGCCAGAGGTCGGTAGGCCGGTCCCAACTGCCACGGCCCCATCTGCGTCCATCGCCTGCCGTAAGCGATCCCGCCCAGGAAGGTAGGGATGACGTAGGAGATGTAGAGAAAGATCACCGAGACCATGGTGATGGTGCTGTAGACCGGGGTCCAGACCGAAAAGAGTATCGCCAGGATGGCGACCACCCAGACCGCGCGATCGGGAGTCTGCCAGCGACCGACTTGCTGCAGCCAATTCGAAGCAGGCAGTCCCCCATCGCGCGCGAATGCAAATACCATTCGTGAAGCGCTGGTGACCGTCGCCAGCCCACAGAAAAACTGCGCCAGGGCGATACTGATCAGGAACACTCCAAGCAGCCAACTGGGCAGCACCTGCTGCAGGATCCAAAAGAGTGCATTGGGGCCCTGTCGGGCCGCCTCGGCAGTGTCGGGACACGCGATGACGAAGGAGGCAAGCATCAGCCAGCCAGCGATGGCGGAGAGGATGACCGAGCGGATGATGCCGCGAGGGGTTTCGATGGCTGCCTGCTTGGTTTCCTCGGAGACATGAGCCGATGCATCAAAGCCGGTGATGGTATAGGCGGGCAGAAGGAATCCCATCGCGAACAAGAGCCAAACGTTCGACTGCGGCGGCCAGATATCGCCGCCAGCAGGGCCACTGTAGTTGGCGAATTCCCAAAGCTGCCAGACTCTCCAGGGCCAGCCCCACCACAGCATCGCGGCGGTCAGTAGTGTGGCTACCAGGAAGATCCAGTAGCCGCTGAAGTCGGTGCAGCGCGTGGTCCAGCGGATCCCATGCGCGTTGGCGACAGCCTGCAGGCCGGTGATCGCAATCATCGCCACGATCTGTATCCATAAGGGTGGCTGCAGCGGCTCGCCTACATACCATCCGACCATGCCGACAAGGAACTGAAAAAGTCCCACATTGATCGCGGCCAGTACCGCGACCAGCCCCAGCAGATTAAACCAAGCGGTGGCCCATCCCCAGCCCTTTCCTCCTAGAACGCTGGCCCAATGATAAAGTCCACCCGCCGTGGGATAGGCCGAAGCCACCTGCGCCATCGTTGCGGCCACCGCGCACGAAAAAAGGGCGACCAGTGGCCAGCCGATTCCGATCGCGGCCCCACCTACTGTGCAGAAGCCCACATGGAAGGAGGTGATGCCCCCGGCCAGGATGCAGATGATCGAAAACGAGATGGCAAAGTTCGAAAAGCCATTCATTCGCCTGGACAGTTCCTGGCGATAGCCCATCGATTCCAGAAGTCTCTGGTCTTCTCCTTCGTCCATCTACGGGTTCCTTGTTTGGAGGTGGCTTGGCTGTGCACCCGGATCAAGTCAATCGCGGGTTCGATTTTGGATCCTGCAGTGCGGCGGACCAAGCTTCCTTGATCCGATAGCCACTGGTTTTTTGCTGTATCATCTGACTTGCCATGGCGATGATGCGGTAGGCTGCCTGGGAGGCACAGACCCCTAGCGGATGGATGTTCGAGATCAGGTTGCGATCTGCGTCGGTATGTCCCTCGGCCGGTCGGTAGGCCATGTAGGCCGAGAGGCTCTCTGCCGACCCCAGGCCAGGTCGTTCGCCAATCAATAGCACAAAGACCTTTGCGTCGATCGTGGAGCCAAAATCGTTGAGCACCCCAACGCGGCAGTAGCGGACGAAAAAGAGTGGACCGATCTTCCACCCGGTCTTTCCAGCCGCCTCCATCAGTCGGGGCAACAGTTCCGGGATCTGTCTGGCGACGGCCAGTGAGGAGAGGCCATCCCCGATCAGTATCTGAAGATCGAGGTCGGCAAGGCCGGTGGCGCGAACATGTGTCAGCGATCCCTCGGAAAGTTTCCGACCCAAGTCGGGGCGCTTGAGATACTCCCCCTTGCTGCTGGCGCGGCTGGCCAGTTGCATCACCGGAAACCGCTCCAGAAAATCGCTTCCCCAATCGGCGATCAGATCGCTGTCGCGATGCACCGCATCGACGGCCAGAGCGTGGTCTTCACGAAGCTGAAGGTAGGGCGCTGTCGGCACTGCGCCTCCGACCGAACCCAACGCCAGTCTTGCATGGGTGGCCTGGCGAATCGACCGAATTAGGTGTTGCTGTGGATCATCGGGCAGCATGCGATCAGTCTTTCGATCTGGCGAAGTTTTTCGATGGTTTCCCAGCCTCCCGAGGCATCGATTTGACGCTCTTCCAACCACTTCTGGAACTCCGGGGCAGGTTGGCGTTGGAAGAGTTTTCTTACGGCAACTGCGTCGTGGTAGCTGGTCGACTGGTAATTGAGCATGATGTCGTCGGTGCCAGGGACTCCCATAAAGTAATTGCAACCAGCGGCTGCCAGCAGCACCATCAAATTGTCGGCGCTGTTCTGGTCGGCATCGCAGTGATTGGTATAGCAGACGTCGACCCCCATCGGCAGTCCAAGCAGCTTGCCAAGAAAATGGTCCTCTAAACCGGCTCGAACAATCTGTCGTTCATCGAAAAGGTATTCCGGACCGATGAAGCCAACGACCGAATTGACCAAAAACGGATCAAACAGCCTGGCAACTCCGTAGGCCCGGGCTTCCATGGTCAGTTGATCGATGCCGTGGTGGGCGTTGGCCGAAAGAGCACTCCCCTGCCCTGTTTCGAAGTACATCACCTGCGCTCCCTCTAAACGACGGTCTCGCGATCGATGGGATTCAATCACCTGCTGCCTGCCTTCGTGGAGCAGTTGTAGGGTGATTCCGAAACTGTCGTTGGCCTTCTGGCTGCCGGCGATCGACTGGAATAGCAGATCGATCGGACAGCCAGTCTCCAGGGCCTGCAGCTGGGTGGTGATGTGGGCAAGGCAACAATGTTGGGTTGGGATTTCAGCACGCTGGATCAACTGGTCCAGCATGCGCAGGATGGCAGACACCTGCGCGACAGAATCGGTTGCCGGGTTGACGCCGATCACAGCGTCGCCACAACCGTAGAGAAGTCCTTCGATCGTCGATGCCAGGATTCCCCGCAGGTCATCGCTGGGATGATTCGGCTGGATACGAATTCCGAGAGTGCCTGGAAGGCCCTGTGTGTTCCGCATGCGGGAGATACGGTGGATGCGGCTGGCAAGGACGATCAGTTGCTGATTGGTCAGCAGCTTGGCCACCGCCGCCCCCATTTCAGGAAGAAGCCCCCATCCCCAGCGGCTGAGGTCATCGGGCGAAGCGGCCAGCAATTGATCTCGCAGTTCCCCAACGGTCCACGACTGAAACTCCTCAAAGATGATCGGGTCGTAGTCTTCCAGAAGGCGGCGGCTGACCTCATCCAGCTCTGGGTCGATCAGTGGATTGCTCAAAAAATCCTGGAGCGAGCAGTCGGCCAACGCTCGCTTGGCGGCGATCCGCTGGCGATGGCTGATGGCCGCGACTCCCGCTAACTGATCCCCAGCTTTTTCCTCGTTTGCCTTCGCCATCAAGTCGGCCAGCGATGGGAAGCGAAACGATTCTCCCCCTACGGTTGCCTGGTAGACCATCGGTGCGGTTCCTGGTGAAGAGCGTTGGGCCGAGTGCGAAAAAACGTCTGCGGGAAAATGCGTTGCGACCGGACAGGGGACGATACAATCAAAGCTTGCGTCCGAGGACGCCCCCGCCGCCTGCCCGGTCCATGTCCCGCCTGTCCCAGGAACGAACGAGGAGTCTCGCTCATGAGCCACCGGCCAGCTCGCGTCCGATGCAATGCCACATCCATTTTGCGCTTCGTCGCGGGATGGTTCCTGCTAGTTGCCAGTTGGGTTGATTGTCGAGCCGAGGAGGGGCGGCTACAAGCTGGCATCGCGCTGAAAAACATCACTCCAACGGTGTTTCCGGTCTGGGTCAACGGTGGTATCGCTGCGGTGCAGGCCGACAAGGCGACCGATCCGCTTCATGCAAGATGCTTGGTTCTTGCCGACGGGACTAGGGAGATTGCCATCTGCGTGGTCGATAACTGCATCCTGCCTGTGGAACTGGTGGATGAAGCGAGAAGACTGGCGAGCCAACTGACGGGGATAGCTCCCTCGCATATCCTCATCAGCGCCACGCACACCCATTCGGCTGTGGCAGTCGCCGGCGTACACGGCACCCCAGTGCAGGAGGATTATGCGGCCAAGCTGCCACAGTGGATCGCCGACGGGATCGCAGAAGCCAAAAGGCGAAAGGTCGATGCGAAGATCGGATGGGGGAGCACGATTGCGGAAAAGTACATTCACTGCCGCCGCTGGTTGATGCGCCCGGGTTCCCTGGAACCGACTCCTTTCACAGGGCGGGATGGGGACGAGGTGGTGATGAACCCTGGGCATGACAATCCCGACAAGATCGCACCGGTAGGCCCGATCGATCGCACCATTCCGATCCTCTCGGTTCAGACGTCCGATGGGAAACCGCTAGCGGTTCTCGCTAGCTTCAGTACCCATTACGCAGGCAGTCCGGCGCTTTCCGCAGACTACTTTGGTGTGGTTGCAAGGCGGTTGGCTCAGTCGCTGAGGCCCGAGGCGGTGGATCAATTCCTGGGGATCATGGCCAATGGCACCAGTGGGGATGCCAACTGCATCGATTTCAGTAAACCTGCTGCCCCCTTCACCCACGTCGAGGTAGGGGATTATGTCGCGGAGCGGATCCTTGAGGCGTTGCCGAAGATCGAACATTCGGATAGGGGACGCATCGATGCGTTGCTGGAAACCGAAGCGGTCGGAGTGCGGATGCCAAGACCCGGGGAGGTGGAAGAAGCGAAACGCTACCAGACGACACATTTCCCCGACCGGCTCCCCAAAACTCTCGTCGAGAATTACGCTCGCGAGACGATCCTCCTTTCCGAACTGCCTGATACTCGTCCCCTCCGCTGTCAGGCGATTCAAATCGGTTCGGGAGTGATTTTGGCGAATCCATGCGAGTCGTATGGCGAGACGGGGTTGAAGCTGCGCCGCGCGAGTCCGTTTGCCGTGACGATGAATATCGGTTTGGCGAACGGACATGCCGGTTACATTCCCCCGCCAGAACACTTTCTGCTCGGTGGCTACACCACATGGCGAGCCAGGAGCAGCTGCCTTGAGGAGCAGGCGGAACCAAAGATGGTGGCGCTCTTGACTGGATTAGCCAACCGCCTGCATCAAGACTCGGTAGCAACGGCAAAGTCAGCGCCGATGAGTTCTCCAATCGCTCCTGAAGATTCCATCGGTCAGATGGAATGGGAATCGGGCCAGCGGGTGGATCTGGTGGCGCACGAACCTCAAATCGCCGATCCTGTTGCTATCCAGTTCGACGACGCAGGACGCATGTGGGCGATCGAGATGGGGGACTATCCGAATGGCCCCAAGGAGGCTGAATCGCCGAAAGGGCGGCTTGTGGTTCTGGAGGATCGCGACGGCGATGGTCGATTTGAGTCGTCGCATGTTTTTGCCGATCGATTGCTCTTCGCCACCGGCCTTCAACTGTGGAGGGACGGAGCCCTGGTGACGATGGCCGGTTCACTGGTCTGGCTGCGCGATACAGATGGTGATGGCCGATGCGACCAGAAGGAAACCTGGATCGATGGCTTCAAGCAAGAGAACCCACAGCTGCGGGCCAATGATCCAACGCTGGGGCCGGATGGCTGGATCTACATCGCCAATGGGCTTCGAGGTGGAAGGCTGCAGCAGCCTAGTGCGGCCAGCGAACCAGTGGAACTGCAGCAGTATGACCTGCGACTCGATCCGAGTTCCCAGAAAATTCAGATGGTGACAGGTCCGGCCCAGTTCGGGCTTACCTGGGACCGCTTGGGAAATCGGTATCACTGCGCCAATCGGCAGCCATGCCGGGAAGCGATGATCGAGCCACATCAGTTGGCACTGAGCCCATTGGCGGGACTGGTCCCTTCCGTTTTGGATGCCAGCCCCTCGGAAGCCAGTTCCTCGGTGCGGCCCTTGGTTCGTGCCTGGACGACATCGAACCTGCATGCTGGTCAGTTCACCGCAGCCTGCGGCGTTTTGGTAAGCCACAGCGACCATCTGGCACCCGCCTGGGGGCATGTGTTGACCTGTGAACCCACGGGAAGCTTAGTGCAGCGTCGCAGCCTGAAGAGAACCGATGGCCGAAGTGTGGTAGCCGACGAAGCTCCCCAGCGCGAGTTTCTCGCCAGTCGCGATCCATGGTTTCGCCCGGTCAATCTGACCGAAGGCCCAGGAGGTGAGATCTTTGTGGTCGATATGTACCGCGCGGTGATCGAGCATCCCGATTGGGTTCCAGTGGAACAGAAGCAGCGGCCCGATGAACGATTCGGAGAAGGACTGGGCCGAGTCTACCGAGTTGCTGGCAGCGATCGACCCGCCAGCACGATCTGGTCGGCGATCAGGAAGCGCCCGATGCGGCAGTGGACAACAGAAGAACTGGTGGAGACGCTGGCTAGGCCCGAGGCATGGGCGCGCGCTACCGCCCTGCGGTTGCTGATCGAAAAGCCGGATAACCAGCAGGCGGAGACGCTTGCGACATTCCAACGGATTTTAGAATATCGAAATGAGTCGTCGCTGCACATGGCAGCGCTCACTTGGCTTGCTTCCCGTGGGAATTGGGACGATAGGATCTGGCGGCGTGCTCTGCAAAGCCATGATGTGGGCCTCCAGCGGCACGCGCTGCATCTGCTGGCCAATGGCATCCAGCCACGGGCCATCGACGAGTATCTCAACGAAATCGGTTCGATGCTGGAAACCACCGACCGCGATCTGCTGCGATCGGTCTGCTGGGCGATCGCCAGAAGCCCAGATCAAAGCGATGCGATGCGGCAATTCCAGTTGGAGAAGATGCTTCCAACGCTGGCCCGCCATTCCCTCGCATGCTCCACGGATGGTCATCTTCAGGTGGCCGTTGCGGCTGCCGTCAGAAATCTCCCAGTCGAATGGATGCAGAACTGGGGAGATCAGTGGTGGCAACATCCAGAAGCAGGTTCTGCTTCGACGCCGATACCACCCATGCTCCAGGAATCGGTTCGTCACTGGATGAGAGCCGCGGCCCAGCGCAGCCCCGATGTGATGCAGCGTGCGATCGATAGGTGGATCCCTGCGGAATCTTGGGCTCGTATGACGGAGGACACCCGGCGATTGCATCTGGCGCTCTGGTCTGGTTGGCGAGATGCCGTAAAGGATCGGGATGTGGCGTCGCTGGTGGACCTGAAGTCCTTCCTTGCAAAGACGACCGCTAGCCAATCTGTCAACGCTGATCTGCGAGCCGGATCGCTGATGCTGCTCCGGGCGCTTGATCCTGGGGAAGCAAAGAGCGTCGCACTGGATATGCTAGAAGAGCCAAACGGCCCGCTGCTCAAAGCGGTCCTCAGCGCGGTGACCGCTGATCCCGCCAAAGAAACCCAGCAGCGTTTGATTGGGGCATTTGCCAAGGCGACGCCTGAGCTGAGGTCGGATTACTTCCAGGTGATTCGGTCCAGTCCCGAGCGGCTGACGCTGCTGCTGGAAAAGTTGGAGTCAGGGGAGGTAAGCACCAAGCTACTGGACGCCAGTCAGCGGGAGTTTCTCCTCGGGAAATCGGATCTTGCGGAGAAAGATCGTTGGGTCCATGTCCTGGGACCTCAGGGCGACCCAGATCGACAGGCGATCATCGATCGCTATCGCCAAGCGTTTGAGGGGGCATGGGATGTCGCGCGTGGTCAGCGAGTCTTCCGACAGCAATGTGCGGCCTGCCATCGGATCGATCAGATCGGGACTGCGGTTGGCCCAGATATTTCAGATTCCCGCGAGCAGTCTTTCGACAAACTGCTGATCTCCATTCTGGATCCCAACCGCACCATCGATGGAGCCTACTACCGCTACGTTGTCGTTCTGGATTCCGGTGAGGTGCTGGAGGGATTGCTGCAGGAAGCAACCAAGGAAGTGGTAACCATCAAGTCGCAAAATGGCACCATCCACCGGTTGATGCGGGAGGAGATCGAGTCGTTTCAGTCTACGGGTATCTCGTTGATGCCCTCTGGCATCGAGCAGCAGGTTAGTCCGGAGGAGATGTGGGACCTGCTGGGCTATATCAAGAATTGGCGTTATCTGCAGGAAGGCCTGCCCATCCAGGCCACACCAACCCCAACGGCGGCTCCCTGAAGTCCTGTCTATTTGAAAGAATACGAATGCATCGCGCGAATCCAGCAAGGGATTGTTTCCCTCGCTACGGCAGAACCGTTTTCATCTTCTGTCTGGCGTTCTTTTCGGCTGTCTTGGGCGATCCGTTCGGTCGCGGCGCTTGTGCCAAGGATCCAGCAGAGGGATCAGAGGCAGCTTTTGCTAAGCGACTGAGCGAGATGACAGCTGGCCAGTGGATCGAACTTGCCGGACGAGAGGGCGATCTGCAGCGCGGCTTGACGCTCTTTCATGACCTTCAGTTGGCCTGTGCGCAGTGCCATGCACTCCATCCCAGTCAGCCTGCCCGCACCGGCCCGATCCTCAGCCAAGTGCTACCCAAGCACACCGATCAACGCCTGGTCGATGCGCTGCTGGAGCCATCGAAGGAGATTCTGGAGGGGTTCGAGCAGTCGGTGATTTTGACCGATGCGGGCAACGTAATTGCGGGCCGGATTCTGCGGCAGACCGAGACGCATTTGGAATTTCTCGAAGGGGCGGGAGATGTTCCTCCGAGGCTTTTCGAATTGGAGCAGATTGAGCGAATCGAGCGACGTTCGGATTCCTTGATGCCGGGGGGGTTGGTGCAGAAACTTGGCAACCAGCAGCGATGGCTGGATCTGCTGCGTCTGTTGATCGAACTGCGGGCGGGTGGGGAGTCGGTGGCGCTGCGGCTTGCGGCTGATAGCCCCAAGTCGTCTCAGATCGCCGCGTACGAATCACAGGTCGACCATGCAGGGATATTGCGAGACCTCGATCAAACGGCCTTCGAACGAGGCGAAGCGATCTATCGGCGAGTTTGTTTTCAATGCCACGGCGATCTCCAGCAAATGGGATCGCTCCCTACGTCTCTACGGTTTGGACAGGGTGACTTCAAGAACGGAAACTCGCCCTACGCCATGTACCAGACGCTGACCCGGGGCTTTGGGCAAATGGCCGCGCAGTCGTGGATGGTTCCGCAGCAGAAGTACGATGTGATTCACTACATCCGCGAAACATTCCTCAAAGACCACCGGCCTGCTCAGTACTTGAGAATCGATGAAGAGTATCTGGCGCAGTTGCCAAGCGGGACGACGCGCGGCCCTGCCCCCTCCACGATCGAACCATGGAACGCCATGGATTATGGGAATCTGATTGCCCACACCTTCGAAGTTCCTGGGGATGGACTGAACATTGCGTACAAGGGAATGGCCATGCGCCTGGATCCCGGACCAGGGGGCGCTGCACGAGGCAACCACTGGATGCTCTTTTGTACCGATACCTTGCGGATGGCTGCTGGATGGAGCCATCGCGAGGGGGTAGAGCGGATGACGAACTGGCGATCGATTCAATTCAATGGCGAGCACCAGATTCATCCTTCGATCAGCGGTCAGGTGCACTGGAGTCTTCCCAATGGACCCGGGTGGGGCAATCCTATGGCATCGGACACCCAGGATCGATGGAACGATCAGGCGAGGGTGGAGGGGCGAGATGGGCGTCGATATGGCCCCCTTCCCAAAACCTGGGGCCAATGGCTGGGACATTCCACCCACGAAGGAAAAACGATTCTTCACTATCGGATCGGCGATGCAGTAATTGATGAATTGCCCCAGGTCGAATGGATCGACCAGCAGCCCGTTTTCGTGCGGCGATTGCGAATCGGAGCTCACAAGGAACCGTTGCACTGGAAGGTACTGCCTGCCACCGACCAGTCGGATCAACCCCTCCGGTCGATCGATCCCCACGGCACCTCGGTGCGTTGGGGCGTGATCGCCGATGAACAGTCCATCAAGCCTCGGCAGGCGGACTCCCTACTCGATGGCAGCGGCTATTGGGAGATCTCGGAAGGAGACTGGCTTGGGAGGCGGACGCCGCAGCGATGGACCCTTGTCGCTCAGGTGCAGACCGAATCCGATGGAACGATTGCCGCATTTGCCCCGGTGGGACCGCAATGGGCTCCTGGTGGAATGACGCTGTTCATTCGTGACGGCCGACTGGTTTTTGATGTCGGTTGGGTCGGTGCTGTCGCATCCGAAATCAAAGTGAACGATGGGAAGCCCCATCGAGTTGCGCTCGCATACGATGCTTCCAATGGCACGGTGAGGATGGCGATCGATGGAAGCCTGTCGGCGGAGGGAGTTTTACGAAATCCCCAGCCCTTGGATCGCTCCGTCTTTCGTATTGGGTATACCTCGCTCAATTTCCCACAGCCGAAGTCGTTGCTCATCGGCCGTGTCGCATCGCTGCAATTGCGAGAGGGGTTCGATCGGGTGGAGGATCATTCGAATGGGGCCACCGACAGCGAAGGGAAGGTGATCGCGAGGTTTCCCGAAGGCGATGGTTGGCAGTGGAACGATGTAGCAACTCCTCAAGTCCAGCCGTCACCTCCCATCGATGCAATGTTCGTTTCCCAGGGCCAAGGACTGGGGTGGCAGAAGCAGGATGGCGCACTGGTTCTGGTGATCGAGCCCGCAGAAGAGAGGACGGAAATCGCTGTTGCCCTGGCTCCCGCGAGTCGAACTGGGGAGTTGCCAGATGGAAGTGGGAGCATTCTCGAGCAAATGGACGTGGCCGGACTGCGCGACCCATTGCCTTGGGATCGGTGGCTAGATGGTGGAGCCGCTCTTTTTCCTGACACGATCAAGACCGCAGTCCAGGTGGAGGAAAAAGCCAACGGTCCTTTGGCAGTCGATACGATCCAGTTGCCGGAGTCCAATCCTTGGTTGGCGTTGGTCCGGCCGACCGGCATTGATTTTTTCACCGATGGATCGCTTGCTGTCTCCACTTGGGATGGAGATCTCTGGAGAGTCACCCTTTCCAATGAATCCAGCACCGCGACATGGCGGCGAATTGCCAGTGGACTTTTTCAGCCGCTGGGGATCCGGATCCTTGAAGATCGCATTTATGTCTTGTGCCGAGATCAACTGGTTCGCTTGGAGGACCGCAATGGAGATGGTGCCATCGATCACTATGCCACGGTGAACCACGACCATCAAGTGACCGAGCATTTTCACGAGTTCGCGATGGGGCTGCAGGTGGATGCCGAGGGGAATTTTTACTATGCCAAATCCGGGAGGCATGCGCTAAAGGCAGTCGTGCCGCATCATGGAACACTTGTCCGAGTCTCTGCGGATGGTCAGAAGAGCGAGATTCTGGCCACGGGGTTTCGCGCCGCCAATGGGGTCTGCCTGAATCCCGATGGCACGTTTTTCGTCACCGATCAGGAGGGATTCTGGAATCCGAAGAACCGCATCAACTGGTTGCGACGGCCCGATCCATCGGCCCCTCTTTTCTATGGGAACCTGTGGGGCTACACCGATGTCACGGATCCTTCTGACGATCTCATGGAGCCACCTTTATGCTGGATCACCAATGCCAAGGATCGTTCGCCGGCCGAGTTGCTTTGGGTGGACAGCCCCCAATGGGGACCGCTGGATGGAAAGCTACTGAGTCTTTCTTATGGCTACGGTAAGGTGTTTCTCGTGCCTCACGAGCAGATTGGTAGCCGGATGCAGGGAGGCGTGGTGGAGTTGCCGATCGCACCGCTGGCCAGTGGTCTGATGAGGGCGAGGTTCCATCCTCGCGACGGGCATTTGTATGGGTGCGGCATGTTTGCGTGGGCGGGCAATGCAACCGCTCCTGGTGGACTGTATCGGTTTCGACCGACGGGGAAACCATGGCGACTGCCAGTTGGGCTTCAGATGCGATCTGGGGCTATCACGATGCAATTCACCGAGCCGATCGATGGCCAGGCAGGATCCAAGGGAAAGTTCTCTGTTCGCGTTTGGGATCTGAAGCGATCGGAACGCTACGGGTCGGATCATCAGAACGAACGGGAATTGGAGATTCAGCGAGTGGAGGTATTGCCTGATCGAGGAGCGATTCGATTCGAGGTTCCGGACCTGCGTCCTACTTGGGGGTTGGAGGTGCGATATGAGATTCCGATGGCCGATGGTCAGATGGCCATCGGCGAGCTTCATGGAACGATGCACCCCGAAAGCCCGGAATAAGAAGAGGCAAGGGAATCGATTCGTATCGTGATCCGCATTGAGGGAAGTGGCATCCATTGCAAGCCCTGTGATGCTGGGCCGTTGGGTCACCAGTTCAGGATCGAATCGATCAGGATCGTGCCGGTTTTCTCCCCCATGGAAACCTCGGAAACGTAGCGATAGGTGGGGAAGCTGGCGAAGTCGACCTCCGTCAGAATGTAGCCGAAGGCATCGTTGGTCAGTCCCAGGAGAAAGGGATGTTCGGCCGCCAGCTTCCGTTTCAGGTAAAAGCCGATATTTGGGAGAGCTTCACCTGGAATCGTCACCAAGAGAGCCGGCCCCAGTTGGATGCGATTCAGCCGGGTGGGAAGCATCCGGTTATCGGTTTTGGGATAGTTGAGTGGCGAGTGCTGAACCACGGCCCAAAGGAGATCGGAATCGCAGGGGAACAGGACCTGTTTGCTCTCGGAGCGAAGGATAGGCATCGGGTCGGCGATCCCTTCTTTGCCGATCCGTATCGCTTCATCCCCCAATGCCTGCCCGATCCGCAGGCACTCCTCCCATGTCCGCTCATCCTTCCACTTTCCGCGGATCGGATCGGAGAGTTGATCGAGCGATCGGTTGTCTGCGGTGATCATTCCCCCTTGAGCCCCATTGAAGAAAATCGCCATGCCTCCTTCTTTCTCCTCGATGCGATCGCACATCGGTCCGATCAGATCGGGACTGCAGATTCCTTGTTCGCTTCCGAGCACCTCGGGGTGAATTGCATAGTTGACTAGGGTGGCGATAGTCTTGCCATGTTCCTTGCTGCGAAAGACGATGACACCGGCGCGGCGGTCGTAGAGATCGGGGGCGTAGTAGTTGTAGGCAATTTTTCCTTGGACTTCGCCCGAGCTGACGAGGATCTCCGACTCGGTGGCGGAAGCATCGGCTTCCCGGACGGCATCTGCCAGTTGGTTGCAAACCCAGTCGATATGCTTGAGGTCTCCGGTGTGACCACCTTTCCCATCGGGGAAGGCATAGAGATCCGGAGCGCTATGGGTGTGGGTAGCGCCGATCACCCAGCGATCCTTTGCGATGGCAGGATACTGTCTGGCAGCTCGATCGATCAGGACGCCAGGAAAGCCCAGCGCATCGACACTTCCCAGCACCAGCTTCTCGTCACCCTGCTTGAGGACCAGGACCCGAATGGAGATGTCTCCAAGTTTTCTTGTCGTTGGATTGGGAGTTCCCAAACCGCCAGAAACGGGCAGCAGAGGATCAGGTGTGATGGAACGTTTAGCGGTTCCGACCCGTAACGGCTCCGCGGCATCGCCGTTCCGTTGCGGAAGTAGGATGGCCAGGAGTGCGATCGCCAGGAATACACCCTTTTGGGATAGAAACAATCGAGGCATGGAGATGGAGCTCCCAAATGGGGTTCGAGCAGTGGGCAAGTCAGTGGCTAGCCCGTGTGATCAGCGGAACCGCTTGATAACCAAGTTGACGAAAGACAGGTCACGCACCTCTTTTTTAATCGATGGAATGGTGGATGCGTCAAGCGAGCATCTGGAATGTGCCCATGTAGTTTGAATTACAATCGACATGGGGTTGGGGACCGGATCCATTCCTATCCCAGTCCCTTGCTCCTATTAGAGAAAGACTGTCGATGAATCGCTGGATTTGGATTCCAACCTATTTGCTGATGACCTGCCTTTGGTGCCATGCGCGAGGGGATGAGCGGCCGAATATCGTTTTCCTTTTAGCCGATGATCTCGGCTACGGCGATCTTGGTTGTTATGGTCATCCCTACGCAAAGACGCCGTCGATCGACCAATTGGCCCGGGAAGGGACTTTGTTCCGGTCTGCCTATGCCGCTGGTCCGTTTTGCGCCCCCAGTCGTTGTGGATTTATGACCGGCAGGTTTCCTCAGACGTTTCCTGTTGACACCGCTACCGCTGGCTTTGGCAGCGCCGTCACGGTGACCGAAACGCTGAAGCAGAAAGGCTATCGGACCGCTCACTTTGGGAAATGGGACATCGGGAAGGCCGTAGAGCGGGGGACTTACGGGATCGATGAGATTCAGGTGATTCAAAGCAGTCATGGTGATGACCGGGGGAAGGATCACGAGACGACTGCAGCGGCGATCGACTTTATCCGTCGAAGCCAGGGAAAACCGTTCTATATGAACGTATGGTTCCATTCGGTTCATTCACCAGTGCGTCCTCACCCTCGCTTTGTTGATCGTTTTCGCGACGTGCAAGTTCGTCGCGAGGATTTTTCCAATCCCCATTTTCTTCAGCGATGGGATGATTACGAGGCAGATCTGGGGGATGCTGTCGGTGGCATGAAGCAATATCTCGGAGAACTTTCGCAACTTGATGACCAAGTCGGAAGAGTGCTGGCAGCGATTCGGGAGGCGGGGATTGAGCAGAATACGATCGTCCTGTTTTGTAGTGATAACGGTCCAGCACTTTCGCGGCAACATGCGAATAAGAACTCAGATACTGGAACAGATCAGGTGATTAAGCCGAACCTTTTGGGATCGGCTGGCGTGTTGCGCGGTAACAAGCATTTGATCTACGAGGGAGGGGTTCGCATCCCTTGGATCGTGAAGTGGCCGAATCGAGTTGCCGCGGGCAAAGTCGATGAATCATCGGTGGTGGCCGGTGTCGATCTGCTTCCAACGCTCTGCAAGATCGCAGGCGTGGAAGTGGATGATCCCGCGATTGATGGCGAAGATGTTTCCGATATTTGGCTTGCATCCGGGCGGCAACGGGTGCGGGATCTGTTCTGGGTGGGACCGAATCCTCGAGTCGCGATCCGCCGTGGCAAGTGGAAAATGCACCTCCGCAATGAAGGAATCGAAGAACTCTATGATCTGTCGGTTGATCCGGAGGAATCGAGCGATTTGGCAGCATCGCAGGTTGCTGTGACTTCCGAGTTGGGTCTAATAATCGACCAGTGGGTAAAGCAGTTACCGAAAGAGGCGGGGGTCAGGCCATCGTCCAAGAACCGCTCACCTAAAAGGGACGAAATACCAACAAAGTTGTCATCTCGGACCGTTCTTCCTGCCGTCCTAGCGGTTGCGTCGCTGCTGATTGTCGGCGGATTGGTCTGGCGGCGATGGAGGCATTGATCCCTTCCTTCGAATGCCGTCAGGCACAATCGGATGGAGACGAGATAGATGATCGCTCGGACGGATCCTTGCGAGGCTAAAAAAAAGATCCATTCGGAATTTGTGTGCGTTACGATCGCTTCCCTGCCGCGACTCAAGAAATGCCGGTGGCCACAGCACCCAGTCACCTTCCCAAGGGGAGGGTGAGATCTATTGCACGCCTTGTATCCGTAGCCCTTGCCCCTACGACTCCATCCCACCTACTCCGGTCGGCCGGACGGATACATCCACGGAATTGCCGGATGGACCCAAAAAAGACCTGCCGCAGTGGGCAGGTCTTTCGTGCTTTTTTGCTGAACGCCAAATCACTGATGTTTAGCCACGTCGCGACCGGGTTGCAGGCGACTTGGTCTTGGCGACCTTCGCTGCCGGCTTCT
>Ga0315902_10006587_pt1 | contig 16057 bp, 15 predicted proteins | sample LakEriMetagenome_9_FD_203523 | JGI IMG/M metagenome (GOLD analysis project Ga0315902, IMG submission 203523) | Freshwater fungal communities from buoy surface, Lake Erie, Ohio, United States - Buoy 12 MA117 | ecosystem: Environmental > Aquatic > Freshwater > Lake > Lake biofilm | place: USA...
TGAAGAGTCTTGGGATTATACCTATTCATCTTAAAAAACAACACTATGAATGAGAGCATTTTAAAGTTTCCGCAATATCTAGGATACGGAATACTGAATCCAGAAAGTCGTAAAAGCATTGGCGGTAAAGAGATTGCCGACTATGAATTCAACGGACAACCTATTATGACTGTAGAACAAACAGAGACGGGAGCTTCTGTTGAGGAGTACTATCAAGACAAGGCAATAGGAAGGTCTTTTGGCAAAAAACTTGAAGGAGCCATATTTCAGCATTATTTAAACCTTGACCAGCTATCTAGCCCTTTGCATAGAGCCTGGATAGATAAGCTAGTATCCCAAGGCAATATCTATGCCGAAATGATTAGTAAAACAAAAGATAGAGTGCTGTTCTATCCAGCCGTCTTTTTGATGGATATAAGAGTCCCTATTTTAGAAGAAAAACTTGCTAGCGTAAAAGAGTTCATAGAAAAACCTGAGTTGAAAAAGCACCTACCAAAGATTGAAGACTCTAAGCTAATTACAGTTTTTCCAAACTATAAAGAAACATTAACAATTAGTCTTCTAAGAATTACAGCTCCTATTGCGTTTACCATAGATATCGCTAAAGAGCTATCGAGTGCAGGTATTATTGAAAAAGAAAAGAGGCTAAGAGCTATTGTAAGTGTTGCTAGACCTAATTCGGGCACAGTCGTTAGATCTTTTGGTGGGACTAAAACAGACTCTTGGCTTTTCTATTCTATAACCTTAAATAATAACCTATGAACTTGCTTGTCTTCATTTTCTGGTCATTGCTAGGATTTACAGGAACCCCTAACTCAAAGAATCTGGATTTATTCGAAATGATCAATACTTATCGGGTAAAGAACGGGAAAACAGCTTTAAAGTATTCAGACTCTCTGTCTCTGGTAGCTTATATACATGCAGTAGATCAATTTGAAAACTACAGCTTTGATGACAAAGCCTGCTCTTTACACAGTTGGTCTAAGTCCAACCGTTGGAAAGGCGGCTGTATATCCTCAGAGGATAAAAATGCTGACTGGACTATTATGTGGGATAAGCCAAAAGAACTGGTAGGCATGAATACAAAAGGATTTGAAATTTCCTTTATGTATGACCCCAAAACAACGCCTATAAACCCAGAGGAGGTTTTGAAGGGTTGGATTAACTCTAAAGGTCATAGAGACTGTATACTTGAAAAAGGCTGGAATACCCAATTCACAAAGATGGGAGTTGGGATTCACCATGGCCTTGTTAACGTATGGTTTGCGGAATAAATTGAGCTCAACTTCTGTTTTTTAAGAAAGAAGTATTTTCAAAACGAGTTGGTGTAACTAGTAAAAAAAGAAGAAAAAATAAAGTACTGCCTCTATACGCCGTACTCCCTCAAAATAGCCAAAAGTAGATCCTGAAGAGGACTTAACTATTCCGTCTTCAACGTATCAAATTATAGAGCTACTTGCATTCTTGACTCGATTATCTTCAAAGTATCCGATTGTAGTCCCACTACTATTTCGAATGCGATTCGTATCAAAATAACCAATTGTAGTGCCGCTGCTATTTTTTACTCGTCCATCTTGGATGTAACCAATTGTGGCCCCATTACTACTTTTAACTCTCCCACTTTCAATATATCCAATTGTAGAGCTGCTACTATTTTTTAGTCTTTGAGCAAAGAGAGAATTCGACGTAAACACTAAAATAAGAGAGGCTATGATTATATTTTTCATATAGTTTATTCGTCTTTAAATAATTAAATTCAATTTAATGAATGTTACCGTAAAATGAATTAATTTAAACAACACTGAACTTTTATGATATCAGCTAGCCTAAAACGCAAACTCAAATCCCATCAACCTAAAATATCTCAATCGCATGCTATTCGATTGCACCGCGCGATTAGTTGGCTTAGAGCTGCTGAGGAGCAAGAGAAAGTCCCAGATTTACGGCTTATTTGTTTATGGATTTCGATGAATGGTCTTTACGCTATGGATGAGGTCCATTTTGAACAGATGCAAGAACGAGAGCGTTTTGCAGATTTTGTAGACCGTCTTGTTGCTTGTGACCATGAGTCGCGATTGCATAATATTCTTTGGAATAAATTTTCTGGACCTGTTCGCTTATTAATTGAAAATAAGTTTGTTTATGGGCCTTTTTGGGATAGTATGCGTGGTGAATGTCGTAACTGGGAAAAGGGATTTCGGCAATCAATTGTAGATGCTAATCAAGCACTTTCAAAAAAAAATGTACAGTATCTGTTACGTATAGTGCTAGACCGTTTATATGTGCTGCGCAATCAGCTGATTCATGGCGGAGCTACATTTAAAAGCCAGGTAAATCGGGCACAAGTACGAGATGGAGGTAATATACTATTAGCTTTATTACCAGTGGTGATTGAATTAATGATTCAGCACCCTGAAAGTGACTGGGGGAAAATCTATTTTCCGCCGGTTGAATAGGCCTTGTTTATAATCTTGTATTTTTATTAAATATATACTGTATGAGAAATAGACTTTCAAAATCTGATATAGCAAAGATTGCTGAGATGTTAGCCTCAGGGAAATCAACTTCTGAAGTTGCAGATTATCTTAATGTTTCGCAAGCGACTATCTACATTCAGAGAGTAAAACTGATCAAGGAGGGTCTACGCCTGCCTGAAATTAAGCGCGGCAGAAAACCTTCTGCTAGTGTAGAAAAAAAGGAATTTGATAAGTTGCCCCAGGAAATTAAACCCTCAAAAAAGCTAGAGGAATACCGTTTTTTAATAAATAATGTATCAGTTAGAATATCTGGGAAGGCAAAGGATGTTTACGTTTCGAAGGATGAAATGCGTATAATATTCTGATTATCATTAATTTATTGATAATATTAATGATAATTCTCGCATTAATTTTTACTATTTTTAAGTTCTACACGCTTTCATCTCATTTATTAATGGGTGCTTCTGCTGAATGCTAATTAAGTTAACTTCACTTTGTTTGGTAAAAATGTAGCACGTTCAAGAATTACTAATTAATTTAGTATTATTGTGTCTTGCATTTTTTATCTCTACCTGCTATTTTTATAAAATATGGCAAACGTGAAGCTTCAATTTTCTGGTCATGATTCTTTTGTTTGTAAGCACTTGTGGTTAAAAAAGGGGTATGACTACTTGCTAGATAATAAGAACTTTTCTTCGGAGTCAGCAGTAGTTGATTTAGGGGTTGGTAAAAACATGGTCAATTCTATTTCATATTGGCTAAAATCCTTTGGCTTGATTGACGAGAAGGGTAAACCCAATGAATTATCCCAGTATATTTTTGGGAAAAAAACTGGTGTTGATCCTTACATTGAAAATCTTGGGACTATCTGGCTGCTTCACTATAAGCTTATTGAAACCAATAAAGCATCGATATATAACTTAGTTTTCAATCAATTTCGGAAAGGACGTGCAGAATTTACAAAGGAGCAACTGCTGACTTTTGTAAAAAGACTCCTCGATGCAGAACGACTCAAGGGCTTCAATGCTAATACCGTTAATAATGATATTGGTGTATTCATTCGCACTTACCTGAAACCTTATTATAAAGAATCAAAAATTGATATTGAAGAGGATTTTTCTTCCTTGCTAATTGATTTAGATCTAATCAGTGTCCATAAAGCAGAAAACGCCGAGGGAAAACTTGTAGATTGGTATAAAATTGAAAATAAAGTTCAAATTGATTTACCGGCGGAAATTGTACTTTATTCAATTTTAGATAATCCGGGGTTTGGTAAATCAATTTCTTTTAAAGATTTGCTAACAAGTTATAATTCTCCAGGTTCGGTATTTGCAATTAATGAAGAGGGTTTGTTATCAAAAATTGAAACAATTGCTGCCCGGTACAAGAGTATAACTTTTACAGAGTCTGCAGGAGTAAGAGAGTTGCAGTTCAGGAGGACAATCAACAAATACGATGTGTTAAATGCCTACTATAGCCAGAAATAAATTTTCTCCCTCCGTTAATATTCAGCGTGATAAGGGAGTTGCCTTTGATTACACACAAACTCGTAATGCAAGCCAGGCTGTTAATGCAATATTAAATAATTATCGTAGCGGTGTTCGATCATTTGTGTTGATTGGTGCTTATGGAACCGGTAAGTCTTCTTTTCTTCTTGCTCTCACGCAGTCAATATCTAAAAAAACCTTACACTTTTCTGAATATAAAAAGCAGATTGGTGCCTTGCCAGAGTTTGAGTTTATTGATATTGTTGGTGAGTACACCTCTTTAGAAAAGTGTTTTTCAAAAAATTTTAGTAGCAAGCAAGACCTAAGTTCAGATTTAATTATTTCTGCGCTTGAAGAAAAGCGTAAAACATTAGTAAAAAAGAAAAAAGGCTTAGCTATTATAATTGATGAGTTTGGTAAGTTTCTCGAATTTGCCTCTAAGAATAACCCAGAGGCCGGGCTCTATTTTATACAACAATTAGCCGAGTGGGCCAACAATTCTGATAATGACACGTTATTCATATCTACACTTCATCAAGACTTTTCGGCTTACTCTATTCATCTCTCTAGGACCCAGCGTCAAGAGTGGGATAAGGTTAAGGGAAGATTAAAAGAGCTCCCCTTTAATGAGCCAGTTGAGCAGCTTCTTCTTCTTGCAGCAAGTAGGCTAGATAAAAAATTTAGCTCTTTAACTCCTAATAAGGAATTTGACAGGCTTTATCAGCTAATTGAACAAGCCAAAGTATTCCCTTTTAAGAATTATTTTGATAAATCACTTGCACAAAAACTATATCCCTTTGATATTCTTTCCGGGGCTATTTTAACACTTTCTCTTCAAAAGTATGGTCAAAACGAGCGTAGTCTTTTCTCGTTTATTGATTCTAATGATGAACTAGCTATAGGTGCATTTGAGCAACTTAAAAAGCCATACTATTCAATACCAGTAATACATGATTACTTATTAAATAATTATCACAGTTATATTTTATCGAAATATAACACCCACTATACACAATGGGCGAGCATTCGCCGGGCAATTGAAAAGCTTGACGGCTTGTTTACTGATATAAGCGACTATGCAAGTGCCGAGGATCTAGTAAAGCTAATTGGTTTGCTAAGTATATTTTCAACTGCCACAGCAAAACTTGAGCCCTCATTTTATATTAATTATTCGCGGTATGCGTTGGGAATTGCAAATGCAGAAGAACTATTGTCGACACTTGAAAAGCGAAAAATTATACGGTATGTAAAACATAGCGTAAAATATGTTTTAGCAGAGGGAACTGACCTTGATATTGAGTTAGCTATTGATGATGCCGGGAGAATTGTTGAGAAAGTAACCAACGTAGTTCAGCAATTATCACAGCTTTTCGAGTTTCCATTTGTGTCAGCTAAATCTAATGTGTATGAAACAGGCACGCCTCGTTATTTTCAGTTTAAGCTGACAGAAACTCCTATTCAGGCAATTCCAGAAGGGGAGATTGATGGGTTTATAAATCTTGTTTTTTCAGAAGGGGAAGATTCTAGACGAGAAGTACAGGAGGTTTCAAAAAATTGTAAAGAAGCCGTTTTGTTCGGTTATTTTAGGAATACTGCTGAGATAAAAAATCTACTTTTCGAAATTCAAAAAATTTCAAAAGTTAAAGAGATAAATTCAGAAGATAAGGTCGCAGTAAGAGAGTTGACGTCTATTCAAAATCATTATGTAAAGCTCCTTAATCACCAGGTTTTAGATAATATTTACTCAGGTAATGGAAGTATAGACTGGTATTTTATGGGCATTCCAGTATCCATTCCTAATCAGGCGCGTTTTATTCAACGCCTTTCATTTATATGCGACCAGGTTTATCATTCGACACCTTACTTTAAAAATGAAATGGTTAATAGAACCAAGGTGTCTAGTCAAATTTCTTTTGCTAGAAGAAAATTCTTTGATCGCCTTATTAATAATATCGATGAAAAGAATCTTGGTTTTGCTGACAATGAATTTCCTCCTGAGAAGAGCATTTACCTTTCGCTACTGGCAAAAACAGGGATACACTCTGTTCGAAACGGTGCTGGAAAGTTAGCAACACCAACAGATGAATCATTTAAGCAGCTTTGGGCCGCCGGGCAAGATTTTATCAATTCTACACGAATAAAAGAGAGAAAGTTAACTGAACTAATTGAAATATTCTCGTCAAGACCATTTAAATTAAAGGACGGGTTTATTGATTTTTGGCTACCTATTTTCCTCTTGGCAAAAAGTCATGAGTTTGCATTATATGAAAGCCACGTCTATGTCCCTGATTTAAACACAGATATTCTTGAGTTAATTACTAAAAGACCTTCTTTGTTTACAATTAAGGCATTTGACGTTGCTGGTGTAAAATTTGAATTATTTAATAAATATCGGCAGTTTTTAAACCAGGGTACAGATAATAAAATTACTAATCAGAGTTTTATTGATACCATTAAGCCATTCCTAGTTTTTTATCGTGACCTTCCTGAATTTTCTAAAAAAACGCATCGTTGGTTGAGTCCATCGTCGCAGGCAATTCGATCTGTCATATCAACAGCAAAAGACCCAGAGAAAACATTTTTTGAGGATTTCCCAATTGCTCTTGGATTCAATACACAGGATTTCTCCGATAACCCAAAGCTTATTGCAGAGTTTATTCAAAAGCTAAAAGCTACGATAAAGGAATTACAGGGATGTCATGATAAGCTTGTGGATCATTTTGAAAATTATTTCATACTCGAGGTACTTGGTATTGAGTCTCATTTTCCAGAGTATAAGAAATCTATCCAGCTTCGATACCAGAGCCTAAAGACACATTTACTGTTGCCAGCCCAAAAGACATTTACCGCTCGGCTTTTCTCTGAGCTAGAGGACCGAAAGGCTTGGCTAAGTGCTATTGCTCAATCCCTTGTTGGGAAGTCACTAGGTAGCATCCAAGATGGGGAGATAGATTTGTTGTACCAGAGAGTGAAGGATGTTATTTTAGAGCTTGATAATTTGTCTGAGCTGGGTAGTATTGATGATTTAACAGATGCAGAAGATATAGTAAAGTTGGAACTAACATCTGTTAAGCAAGGGCTTGTAAAACAAGTTGTTAGATATCCTAAAGCCAAACAGGCCGATATCAAAAAGCGTATTTCATCGATTAAGTCTAGCCTAGGGAAAGATAAAGCTGAAAATTTAGTAATATTAACTAAGATTCTACAGGAATTGCTTGCAAATGATGAGAAGTAAAGTTAGACATGTTTTAGGTATTTCTGGAGGTAAGGACAGCGCTGCCTTAGCTATTTATTTAAGAGATAAATATCCTACTCTCGACATAGAATATTATACATGTGACACAGGAAAAGAGTTAGATGAAACTTATGAGTTAATCGATAAGCTGGAAGTTTACCTTGGGAAAAAAATTACTAAACTAAAGGCGGCCGATAAAAGTAGTCAGGATCCGTTTGATCATTTTTTTAACGTGTATGGGGGTTATTTACCATCCTCAAGCTCTAGATGGTGCACTAAAAAACTAAAACTTGATCCTTTTGAGGATTTTGTGGGAAATGATCCCGTTATATCATATGTAGGTATTCGTGGCGACGAGGAACGCGAGGGCTACATCTCTAGAAAATCTAATATTCAATCAATTTTTCCATTTAGAAAAAATATCTGGAGTGAGGATGTAATTGCTAAGGTGCTTCGAAATGATAACATCACTGCCTTAATAGAAATATATTCTTTTTTGTATGGAGATACTTTAGATGATCGAACTCAACAAATTCTTGAACAGAAAATAACTCCTAAGAATACAATACAGCAAAAGCTTAATTTGTTATTAGATAGGGGAATTAAGGATTTCAATGCTGCGGTGTTTGAGTTTTTGAAGACCACATCTTATCCGCTAGCAACTGAATTTCATTTTCCATTAATTGAGAATGAGGATATATTAGTAAGAGATGATATTTTTAATATTCTCCGTACTAGCGGAGTTGGAGTTCCGGCATATTATGAAAAAATTGAGTTTAATGTCAATGGGAAAAAGGGAGAGTATGCTCGTTCGAGGTCAGGTTGCTTTTTTTGTTTTTTTCAGCAAAAAATCGAGTGGGTTTGGTTGATGGAACAACATCCTGAGCTTTATCAGAAGGCCATGGAGTACGAGAATGCCAAAGAGGGATTCACTTGGACACAACATGAGAGTTTAGAGGAAATGAGGCAGCCAGATCGGGTTCAAGCTATTAAAGAGGAGTATATTAAAAGGAATAATTCTAAATCTAAAAGTGCATACCTATTAGACGTGCTTGATGATAGTGAGTCTGAGGGGTGTGCGAGTTGTTTTATTTAAATTCATTTTGTGTTTACTAGCAATAACTCCCTGACTTTAGAGTATTGGCAATCCTTTCAAGAAGAAATTCCTTCTAAGCCTGGCAATTACTTTTGGGTATATTCTCCTTGGCGAAAAAAAAGCGATGACTTTGATATATTAGTTGCACGAATAAATAAATTTTCAAATGTTGTTTTGTCATTTGAAGAAATATTTAAAAGCCAAAAAACGCTTATTAAAGTGAATGAAATATCCTTTAATGATTATAAAAATAGCTCATTTTTAGGGTTAGGGGATAATGCTAAAGCTTGTTTAATTGATTTTCTTGAAACGAGTGTAGAGAATCGCGCATATTTCTGTAGTTTTATGCATGATCTTGCATTTCTTCGACCTTTTTATATTGGTAAAGCAGACGATTTGCAACGAAGAATAAAGCAACATATGAGAGGCGATGGTTCAAGTCCAATAATGAAAAAAATTCGGTCAAGTCAAATTTCTTTTGATGAAATTTACATAGGGTATGATGAAATAGCAGTATTTCAAAACAATAAAGAAGTTTTAAATGTATTTGAAGAGCTTACACAAAGATTATTACGACCTCAATTAACTAAAAAATTTGGAAAATGAGCATTAGTTTTAAAATTTCAAACCCAGTTATTCCTGAAGGTGATGGGATTAACCCTTCGAAACTTTATTTTACCTACCCAGGGGGCTTTGGCCCCCCAAGCGAGTTTTTGACAACTTTTTTCTGTGCTAAAAAAATAGCAGATCTGAAAGATGATTTAATAACATTTGAATCGCTTGTTGATCAAAAGGACTGGCCGGTATCAAAAATTTTACAACGTGAAATCGACAAGAAGAGAGTAAAAGAAATTATCAATAAATACATACTTGCAAAAGATAAGCTAAAGTACTTCCCACCACTTACCGTGGCATTACTTCCTAGAGATAAAGATCAAATTTTAAATAAGTATATCAAAAAAAATCCAAATAGTGATTATTCAAGCCAGTTTTATAAGAACCTTTTTGACAATAACCAAGAGCTTCGATCTTTTTTTGAAAATAATTATTCTGAATTTGAGAAATTTAACGATGAGTCAAAGGCTGAGGGGCTTATCATCAAAAGAGGTCAAATACATGGCATGCCCTTTAGTATTCTTAATTGGGACAATAATAAATTTCATGCGGTAATAATTGATGGTCAACATCGCTTTTTTTCACTTGTCGAGGCCTCTAAGCAGAATAAGGATATTGATAATTTTACACAAGAGGTAGTATTTATCGACGCAAGTTCAAAATACTTTGATCTATCATCAAAAGGAGGTAATATCACGCCTGTTAAGCTATTTAGAAAAGTTTTCATAGATATTAACAGGACTCCTGCTATTGTGTCAACCTCTAAGCAGATTATTATGGATGATATGGATGTTGTTTCACTTTTTGTCCAAGCTGTTGTGGATGATGACCAAGATTCCTCCGATATGTTTCTTCCTCCTCAAATTATTGACTGGCATACCCCGGCGGAAAAATATGAATTACCATACTTGACAAGTATTATACAATTAAAGGACATATTACTTAATTATTTCTTAGATAAGGCGTCAATATCTTCTTTTAATGACTTAAAAAGTAAAGATAAAGTTCAAAATTGGTATGATACTTTGCAATCACGGTTTCTTATTGATGAAGCAATAGAGCAATATAATTTAAAAAAAGATAATCGCATAACAATTGATTCGTTAAGAAAATCTGTAGAGGTCTTTGTTCAATCCTCCGGCTCAGCACCCACTGGAGGTGAAATTGAGTTTGAGGATGTTTTTTATTATGATACAAATGTATTATCTGTAGCTCAATCAAAATTTAACGAGATCTATAGGAATGGGTTTATTTTATTTTTCAAAAATATTAGACCTTATAAGAAAGCTCTAGATTGGCTTACTAGCGAAAAAGTTTTTGATAAGGACCTTGTTATTAGTAAGGTTCTAGTAAAAAAGAAAGAAAATTTAAAACATAATGAACAAAAAGATATTTTAGATCCATTGAAAGTTAAAGCAAATTCAGCTTTAAATCCTGAGTTTGAAATATTTCATTTTGTAGTTGGTCAAAAAGCATTATTCAATTCATATTTTAAATATCTTTTAAAAAACTTATCAAATAAGGATAATGAAAGTGTAAGCGCTGTTACAAAAGAATATCTTAATAAAGCTAATGCCGTTTTTGACTATTTAAATTCAAATGAAATTTATTTGTTCGGAAATTTCGAAAGTCGAGCAAAGATGAGTTACAGAGAATACGTTAAGAAAAGTTATAAGGCGCAGGTTGATGTTTATGAGCCTTTAGCAAATGATTTTTGGGATGATTTTTTATATTTCGATAAAAATATAAATTATAATTCTGTTGGGGTTAAGGCAATTTCAAATACTTTAGATCTTTTAATTGAGTGTCTTGGAAAAACGAAATCTGAATATAAATCCATGCCATTCCCAGAATTGAAAAAAAGAATGAAAATTAGGTTAGAGCAAAAAGTTACGGATGGTGAATTCGAATCAGAGAGTGTCAAGGAATATATCAATATGGCCGTCGAGGCAAAAAATAATTTTTTACGTGATCGAATTTTAAAGTTAAAGTAGCTAAGTCATTTCTGTCTCATCATGTAGGTGTAAATGTATTCCTCGGAACAATTATATAGCTTCAGGATATTTTGTAAGTATAACTCAGCATGATTCGACATTACTATTCTAATAGTATCAAAGCCTTTTTATCAACCAGTCCTGTAACTATACTTGGAGCAATTGTCGCTAATAGCGAATTCGCAACAGAGGCTACGCAAAAAATTGCCTGGCAACATGAAATAGACTTTCTGCAAAGTGTTTTGAAAGATTATGAAGGTGAGATATTCTTTGAGTATGCGATTCCAAGAATGGGCAAGCGAATTGATGTTTTAGTTGTAATTCGGCATATAATATTTGTCTTGGAGTTTAAAGTTGGCGATGATTTATTTTCGGCAAGCGCTATCGACCAGGTATGGGATTACGGGCTTGATTTAAAGAATTTTCATGAAACCAGCCACACGGCCACTATTGCGCCAATTTTAATTGCTACTCAAGCAAAATCAGTTAATGTTGATGCTATTCAAATTCATCATGATAATCTTTTGTATCCTATAAGATGCACTACTGATAACTTAAGAGCCACGATTCATCGTTTACTAGAATTTGAAAGTGGAAGTTTAATTGATATTGAAAAATGGAAGAAAGGTAGGTATTCACCTTCGCCAAGCATAATCGAAGCCGCTGTTGCATTATATAGGGGACATTCTGTTTCTGATATTAGTCGGACTGATGCTAGTGCCGAAAATTTGACAAAAACTAGCGCTACCATTTCTCAAATAATTGAGGAATCTAAACGGAATAGATTGAAGTCTATTTGTTTTGTTACTGGGGTGCCCGGGGCTGGCAAAACACTAGTTGGGTTAGACATTGCCACCAAACACTTTGATAATAAGGAGGGTTTAAAAAGTGTATTTCTTTCTGGAAATGGTCCACTTGTAGCAATTCTTAGGGAGGCACTAACAAGAGATAAAGTAAAGTCTGTAAAATCAGCTGGTGGAAAAATAAAGAAGGGTGAGGTAATGAGTAAAGTCAAGGCTTTTATTCAAAATGTCCACCATTATAGGGATGAGTATTTAAGAGACGAATCTGCGCCAGTTGACCATATTGCAATTTTTGATGAAGCGCAAAGAGCCTGGAATTTGGAGCAGACTGTAAATTTTATGAAGCGAAAAAAAGGACTCTCTAACTTTCATATGTCGGAGCCTGAGTTTTTAATTTCCTGTCTTGATAGGCATGAAGACTGGGCAGTTATTGTATGTCTTGTCGGAGGTGGCCAAGAAATTAATACTGGAGAAGCTGGAATTAGTGAATGGATAAATGCACTAAATCGATCTTTCCCAAGCTGGAATATATATGTATCCGATAAACTTACAGATTCGGAATACGCAGCTGGTAAGGCCTTAGATTTTGTACAAAAACATTTGACATTTTCATTTAGACCTGAACTGCATCTTTCAGTTTCATTAAGGTCATTTCGAGCAGAAAAATTATCCAATTTTGTTAAAGCAGTATTAGATATTGAAATTAATAAAGCCATGCATTTGCATGCAGAAGTTATACAACGTTACCCAGTTGCAATAACCAGAGATTTAAATAAAGCAAAAGCATGGCTTAGATTAAGGGCAAGGGGTACAGAAAGATATGGTATAGTAGTTTCCTCACAGGCACAACGACTTAAGCCCTATGCAATTGATGTAAAAACGCCAATAGACCCAATTCATTGGTTTTTGGATGGAAAAGATGATGTACGTTCCTCTTATTATTTAGAGGATGTTGCAACCGAATTTCATGTTCAGGGTCTTGAATTAGATTGGGCTTGTGTGGCTTGGGATGGTGATTTTCGATTTACTAACAATGGTTGGGAGCATTATTCTTTTGTTGGATCAAAATGGAATAAAATCAGAAAATCAGAAAGGCAGAATTACTTAAAAAACGCTTATCGAGTTCTTTTAACAAGAGCTCGTCAAGGAGTAGTTATTTACATTCCAGGCGGAGATCAAAATGATCCCACTCGTTCAGCTGAATATTACTCTACTACTTATTCTTACTTAAAGTCAATTGGTATAGCTGATTTGTAGTTTTATTTCATGATGCTTTTATGTGTTAATATAATTTAAACTAACATCTACCTGATTTTTTATACAACTCTGTCCTCTTCCAGCCACTCATTTAGCTCCGACACATAAAAGTATAGCCATCTCCCTTTTTTGATATGGGGTATCTTTTTTGTTCGGCAAAGGGTGTACACATGACTACGGCTGTAGCCAAGTATCTCAGCAGCCTTTTCTATTAGAATAGGCTGCTCTGGCTCATTCAAGGCCTTTATCGATTCCAAGCATCTATCAAATTCTTTTTTCATGCGCTTGTCAACCAATTCATTTACTATTGGTTCGAGGAATGCCTTTAGCAGTTCTGGGTTTGTTATGCTATTGTTCATCTTTTAAGAATTTTTGTCATCCAATCAATTACTTGTTCCAGAGTTTCAATACTCTGTTCATCGTTGATTTCCCAACGGAGGTGCCTACACACTTTCAAAATTGATCTTTTGATTTGTGGTAGTTCTGCCCATTGATTGTTTTTATCCATGGCTGCATAAATTTTTTGCAGCACCCAATCAGTGGGCGTTATTCCGTTTTTTTCACAGTCAGCCATAATTATTATCATTAAATCATGACCAGGTCTAAATGAGATTACCTCTCCTTTCATTTGATTTTACTTTTAGTTTAAGTGTCCCATACTGTTATTCAGTGCGGTCGCTCTATATGACGAAGTTACCCCTTTATTTTAATACGTCGTATTTATACGACGTATTAAAATAAAAAAGTAAAATAAAAAATACCATATCTCTTTAATACATCCTATAAGTTGACCAATATTGCCTAATTATATTCCTTGGAATTTGGGACAATGGTGAGAGTTATCTGTATTCAGGCTGACCAGTTTAGTTAACAAAAGTAACTGGCTGTAAACATGCGTTTTCGATTGTATTCATTGGTAAATATTAGTATACAGGTTCATTTTTCGCCTGTAACAAGTACTATCTATTTTAGATAAATTATTGATGAAAATTGCTTTTTGATTAATAGTTATTACTTTCGTAAATATATATGTACAAAAAAATGAATCCTACAGAAGTACAGGGGTTCGATATCGAGTCTTATAAGAGCCTCATTCAGTCGGATCCGTATGGTTTTTTTGGTTTCCTTGATGATCTATCAGAGAGAAAACATACAATTTCCAAGTCTGGTATAAAACTAGAACGACAGCTACTTTTTACTTGGAAGAAAAATGGGCTCCTTCCTTTTCGCACAAAGGTGGATGCCGATAAAAAAACCTGGAATCGCTACAGTTTTATCGAGCTGGCGTGGATTCAGATTTTGTTAGCACTACGGAAGCAAGGGGTAGGTATTGAGCGATTGAAACAAATTAAGGAGGGCCTTTTTCCAAGTAACTTTTACCAGGAAGCACTATCTGTTGATTCCTTGGATCAAATTTTAGACACAAATTCAGCCTTAGCAGATATTTTGCGTGACAAAGGCATATCTACCATTAGTGACCTAAAAAACTTTAAAGTTGATCCTGACCTTCAGGAGGATACTCAGTTCAGCCTATTTTTTTGCCTATTGTTCTCTTCAATCATGATTAGAGCAAATATGGTTATATACATTGATCAGGAGGCAAAATCAGGAATCATCAATATTGATTTAATGAGAAGTAGTCCAATTACAGGGGTAGCCGATGCATATGATATATTTAGTCAGCCTTCTGTTATTACAATTAATATAAATGTTATTGTTGTTGAGCTAGTAAAAACCGTTGATTTCTCTTCCAAGTGGCTAATTGGATTCAAGTTGAGATAATTCAAAATGTACTGGATTTTTTTGGTCTCCCTCTTTGGGCGGTTGACTTTGCTTTGCTAGGGTTAAATGTACTCTGCTCAATCCAAATTCTTATATCTATTGCGCTGAAAAGTAATTTCCCTCCGAGCTTTATGAATGGGATCTTCTTTTTGCTTACCAAGAAGTAGATATGTGATCGAGAAAGCCTAATCCATTTTGATAATTCACCAATAGTTATAAATTCAGCAATGCTATCATTTTTCATACAGTTGGAGGTTATTTTTTGAAGGCGGATAATTTGGACTTCATATAAATTAATGGCCGACGATAAATACTAACTTTTTTAAAGTAAATACGAAATGCTCCTTAGCGCATTACTTATTGGCTGAAAATGAAAGCTGTAAACTAACTCTAATTGCACAATGACTTTATGTGCCTATAAATAACAACCATCCCTTCACTATCGCGTTTACAATATGCCAGAAGATTCTTTCTGGTTTTCTCGTAATCACCTGTAAAATCACCCTTTACCATCGATAGGTATATGTTACTTGCATCGGTGCCATTGGTGACTTCAAGGTCTTTATAGGAATAGCTAGGGTCTATGGCTGGTAATACGGATTTTATAGAATTACTCCCTTTCATGCTGGGTGCATAGTACCAGCCTGCTTTAAAAGGGACAAGTAGATCCACCACTCTTGCAATAAGGGATTCAATAAATTCCTTTTCTTCAGGAAATGCTTCTGCAAGCTCCTTTAATCTAGAAATCTCAAAGCTTGCATAATAAGCTATGATGGTACCATTTGATGGGATATCTCTTTTTAGCTGATCAAGCAACTTACGCCTTGGATCTATAGAGCCTTTACCCCTGAAATCCTCGGGGTAGGCTAAAAACTCCCGGTGTTCGGTTATTTGCCCATTTATATCCGTGATATGAAGGGAGTACTGAAATGGAACTTGCTCAAATGGATTGGTTCCGTCCAAAACCGGTAGGGTGGGGTTGATGGTTTCAAAGTCAAAAAAGTAGAGTGGGCCAGTAAAAGAGCTCAAAAAATCTTTTAGCTTTTCATAATCTACTTGCACCTCATTATTTATAGTACCTATTAATTGTACCTGTTGCCTTGGGCTGTTAAAAAGGTTCTCCGGAGAATCAGTAATTGAATAGATGCCCTCCCGATAAAGTTCCCAAGCTTTTTCTCCTGCTACATAGATATCAAAGACGCTATTTTCTGGCAAATGAGCCCAGCAGTGATGTTTATAATCACATTCAAAGGGTTCGTCGCAGTGTCTACCGATTTCGCAATTTGGCTCAACTTGGGATTCTAGCATCTT
>Ga0315902_10006589_pt1 | contig 16055 bp, 10 predicted proteins | sample LakEriMetagenome_9_FD_203523 | JGI IMG/M metagenome (GOLD analysis project Ga0315902, IMG submission 203523) | Freshwater fungal communities from buoy surface, Lake Erie, Ohio, United States - Buoy 12 MA117 | ecosystem: Environmental > Aquatic > Freshwater > Lake > Lake biofilm | place: USA...
TTAGTCTTGTTATCAATACAGGCCTTAACTACTGGCACAGTTGGGTTGTTTGCAACTGCCAAACCACCAACACTTACTGCGCCAATTAAAAATCCAAGAAGAAGTTTGTTAAATCCGCTTTTCATAACCCCCCGATTACTCATGGTCAAATACTAAGATGAAATTCTGTAAATTACCTTAGAGATTTCTGATCATTACCTAGATCTTCAAAGCTCATATCTCGCACCTCTTTATTTAGAAATGAGAGGGAAATTGCAACAACTGTCACCCCAGCCAATATATAGAGGAAGTTTTCAATTCCAAAGAGGGCAGATAAGGGAGCTGCAATTGCCAATCCAATTGGTCTAAACATCATCGACCCCATCGCATCAAAGGATGCCACGCGGGAAAGTGCCTCACGCGGAACCTTCTTTTGCATTGCGGTATTCCAAAATGTTCCCCATAAATCAAGTGTTATGCCAAATAAAAATGCGGCAAATGCAATTACAAATAGTGATTGTGGCTTTGCCATGGTGAAGATATAAAAGGTTAGGGTGAAGGAGGAGAGTTGCAAAAAGCGCAGTGGATACTTTGGCTTTATCTTTAAGGCAATTATTGAGCCAACAATTAACCCAACTGACTCTGCTGTAATAACCAAAGACCAGGATTTAGCACCATTAAAGTGTTCAAGTGCGATTAATGGCCCTAAGACACTTTCTGCTGCTGCCCAACACATAACTAAAAAAGACCAGGATAAAACCAGCACCACAATCCATTTAAAGGAGATAAATACCTGCCAGCCATGGCGAAGATCAGCTAAGACTGTGTTTTCACTATGCACCGCCCTCGGTGTTAAGTGCCTAAAGCTGTAGATCATTAACCCTGAGATCATAAATGAGGCAGCATCAATTGCTAAGGTAGCTGCTGCGCCATATTGATCTATCAGTATTCCAGCACACGCTGCGCCAATTATTAAACCACTGTTGGTGAGTAATTGATTAAGCGCATTTCCCTTTTGCAACCCTTCACTTGGTACAACAGCTGGAATGATTCCAGAAAATGCTGGCCAAAATACTCCCCAAAAGACACCATAAGCGCCATTAACAAGCAGTAGTACTGCTACTGGAACATCACCCATTGCAAAGTACCAAGCTTGAATTAGTAGCACAGCACCTGCTAGAAAGTCGGTAATTCCAACAATTCTCGCCCTGCCATACTTATCAGCGATTACACCTCCAAAAGGTGCTACAAGTAAAAAGATGACCGTGGTGGTTCCTAAAACTAAACCAAGTAAGTTTGCTGAACCATTGGGCAGAGCTAATATGCCAAAAGCTAAGGCGATTGGTCCCATGCCATTGCCAAAGTTAGAGATAAAACGAGCAACAAATAATCTTTTTACATATGGCCTAGCTAAAACCTGCCTGGTATCCAACTTACTTAATTACTTCACTAAAGGTAGTAACTGAATCCAAAAACTCCATATCAGGAGTTACCCCGATGCCATCTCCTGTTGGCACAGTTAAATAGCCATCATCCATTACAAATGGTGTTGTTATATCTTGCTTAAAGTATCGAGCAGAGGCTGATGTATCTCCTGGCAATGTAAAACCAGGAAGGGCTGCTAGCGCTAAATTAGCGGCTCTACCAATACCAGTTTCTAACATCCCACCACACCAAACTGGAATCTTACTTTTCACACACAAATCATGGATCTTCACCGACTCTAAGTAACCACCAACTCTGCCGGGTTTGATATTGATAACAGTTGTAGCTTGAAGTGCTAACGCATCTTGGGCAGATTGCAAGGAAATAATTGATTCGTCAAGGCAGATTGGTGTCTTAACCTCTTTTGCAAGAAGTGCGTGACCTAAAATGTCATGCTCATCCAATGGCTGCTCAATCAATAACAAATTAAACTCATCAAGCTTTGCTAAATGCTTACCATCATCTCGTGAATAAGCCTGATTTGCATCAACTTGTAGTGGAATCTCTGGCCAAATCTCTCGAATAGTTCTAACTGCTTCTATGTCCCAACCTGGCTCAATCTTTAACTTAATTCTTCGATACCCTGCATCTACATAAGATTTAACCTCTTCAACTAGAGCATCTAAGTTATTGGCAATCCCAACCGATACACCACACTCCACCTTACTTTTTGTAGCGCCAAGGTATGAGGCAAGCGATCTTTTCTCATCTCTTAATTGCGCATCCAAAATGGCTGTTTCAAGGGAGGCCTTTGCCATCTGTCCACCTAAGAAGTGTTTTAGTATGGTGGCAACCTCTTCGGCTTTAAAATCTCCAGCTTTATTTAGTGCGGGAAGTAAAAATCTTTTAATTAGATCAATACATGCGTATGTGTATTCAGGTGAGTAGAGTGGTTCAGACATTGCCACACACTCAGCCCATCCAGTTGTGCCATTCTCGTTTACCACCTTCACCATTAAAACCTGGCGCGATGTTTGGGTGCCAAATGAGGTTCTGAATGGACGTACTAGTGGTAGTTGAATAATCCTTAATTCGGTCTCTTTTATTCTCATATCCGCACAACATATTCATTATTTGCTGAAAAGCCAACTACTTTCCCATTCTTCCCAAAAGCAGTCAGGAATTGCTCCCGAACCAGCCTGCGCCATTTCATACTTTCTCTTTGATCCCTAGATCGAATCGCAACAATATCCTCTGGAATAGCAATCAAAACATCATCTGGTTGTGTGTGAGTAATTAACTCTCTTGCCTTTGGTTCATCTATATCTGTGCTCCATGAAACCATCAAACGATCTGATTCATCCCCGGCATTTAATGCATCTGGCATTTCTCCATAAAAATTGGGATGGTAAGCAGAGATATCGACTCCAAGCTTTACTATATTTAATTTTGCATTTCGTCTTACCAATGGGTCAAAGGTCCAAGAAAGAAAAGAATACTTATGTTTTTTTGCCCAATTCCATTGATCGATTTTTAAAGCGTAACCAACGCCTTTATCTCGATACTCTTCCAATACAGCGGTCATATGCGAGTGAAGGTGTAATCCGCCACTTGTTGAAGGGAATGCAAAGGCAGCGCCAACTATTTTGTTTTCTATAAACGCACCTGATAGGTATGCGCCACTGTGAACCATTGCTTGCAAAAGATTTGGTGTTATTTCAGTTCCAGCATCCATCGCCCAGGTTACGTCAAATAATTTGCGGCCAAAATCCTGATCTTGAAGACTCTTTAACTCTCGTACTTGAATTGAATTATTCACTTGATAATCTTATTGGTGCGCCCGCAGGGATTCGAACCCCGAACCTTCTGATCCGTAGTCAGATGCTCTATCCGTTGAGCTACGGGCGCAAAGTATTAAGCGATCGGAAGTCTAGCGATTTATCAAGACCTACCCAAACTTATTAACTGCTTCCAATCCACTACCTTTAGTCGTGGTTTTCCAGCGTTTTCACCTGAAATGACCTCTGAGGAATTTATCTTTTCCCAAGCATTTTGATCAATTACCTCATGCCCCGATTTTAATAGTGTGGTGATTCCTTCACTTGTCTTTGGTTCTTTCAAATTATCAATAATCAGATCAACTACATCAGTTGAATCACTTTTATTTGTCCCAATTACCCCTGTTGGCCCGCGCTTTGCCCAACCCACTGCATAAACATTATGTTCGACATGCCCTGCAATATTTCTTATCCGACCACTCTCAATGGTTACGCCAGGATATTCCATTGAGTCATAACCAATTGCCGAAATAACTATTCCAGTTTTGATTGAAAACATTTGATCGGTTGCAACCACTTTACCGCCTTTAACTTTATTCCTCTGAAATACGATCTCCTCAACTTTGCCATTACCTTTGATCTCAATAGGGGTAGATAAAAACTTTATCTCGAGTTTTCTTGCAACCCCTTTTTTCTCATGCTCTGCTATAGCTTTCATTGCCTCAATATTGCTCCTTAAATCTTTCTCGACCTCATCCATCTCTTCAATGTGCTTGAATGCCTCTTTAATTTGCTTTGAATCAATATAGACATCTGTATTTTCAAGTTTTGGAAGATCTCGAAGTTCAGGGGCGGTAAAGGCAGCATGTTCTGGGCCCCGTCTTCCACAAACTATAACTGTGCGAATGTTGCTTTGCTTTAGTTTTGCAAGTGCATGCTCTGCGACATCTGTTGGATCAAGCTCAGTTGGATCAATCGCTAGAATCCGTGCCACATCCATCGCCACATTTCCAGCACCAATTACGACTGCTGTGTCACTGGATAGATCAACCTCAACATCAGAAAAATCAGGGTGGGCGTTATACCAAGGAACAAACTCAGCAGCAGATATTGAGTTTTTTAACTCCTCCCCTGGGATACCAAGCTTCCGCCCCGTTGAAGCTCCTGTTGCTAGAACTACAGCATCGTATTGATCTCTCAAATCCTTTAGTGAAACATCTTTGCCCAACTCGACATTTGCGAATAATCTAAAGTTTGGCTCCTTAGTAATCTTTTCAAACACCTTAGAAACTGTTTTTATCTTTGGATGATCGGGTGCAACACCACTCCTAACTAAACCCCAAGGTGTAGGCAGCCGCTCAATCATGTCAATTGCAAATGAGAGATCATCCCTTTGGGCTTTTTGAAAAGCTTGCGCGGTGAAGTAACCAGCAGGGCCGGCTCCAACAACTGCTACTTTGTATACTGACAATGCTGCCCCTTTGATGGTGAATCTAAGTTTAATACATTTAAGTCTCAACCTAAGGATCTTAAAATCTTATAGTATAGTTTCCGCTATAGGCGGCAAAAAGGTGTGATGGCTTAACACTTTACCAAATATCTTAAAAGAATTTGATAAGAATCTCAATTTGCTCCCGCATAGTAATTTTGCCCTTGGAATGGATTATCTCAAGCTATTATCAAGTGCTTTATATTTTTTATATGCTTAATGTATTTAGAAATCTAAATTTCATAATTAATCCAATTAATTTGCGATTTGCCAGTAAAGCAATTAAAACGTTAAAAAGTTACTTACTAAGATTGATAATCCTGAATAAATTTAACTAGCTTAAGACAAAATTGAGAAACTACTCAATTCATTAATAACTCTATTAACAGGTTCATCACGATAACCAGAATAAAACTTCATAGGAACAATAGTTAGTTGATCTTTTCTGGCAAGAAGAGCGGCACTTAAACTATATGTGCTGTTTGACGTTATGAGAATTTTTGCATTTCTCATTAGGTCATGTGTTAAGAACAGATTGGAATCTGCTGGACCACACAAAATGACTTGATTAAACCCTAATTTTTTTAGTTTAAAACTCCAAGCTTTTTTGATGCTAGAATCAGAAAAAATAAATATCGGAAGTTTTTCTATATTCTTAAAAAATGTGTTACATAACTGTAGAGTCTCAAAATCGGATATATTTACACTTGCAGACGTCAGAAAATCTCCGCGTCTTAAATGAATTGCATAGTAATCTTTTGAAACCTTATGACTTCGTAGAAAATTCAATAAAGCCTTCTTATCGGTTGGAAGTTTAGTGCTTAGTTCTAAATCCTTGAATTTTTTGAAGTAAAGCGGGTTATTTTCAAACAGCAAATTTGTTGGAATTTTCAAATTAAGGCTTGGAGGGGAATCAGTTTGGTTCCTGAGCATACTTATATTTATCCCATAACGATTCAACGCCCATGGTCTGCGAATAAAGTTAGGATCAAATGCCGAATTCTCCTCTAGATTAAAATACTCAACGTTTACTTTTGGGATGTGACCATTTCTAACAAGATACACATATTGAAAATACGATAACAACTGTGACCCTAGGCCACCATCAAACACAATTAAGTTTTTATCATACAAATTAATTTTGTAGAACCACAATTCTTTCATTTTCTTCATTTCAAATGTCATTTTCTGCTGAAACTTCTTCATTTTCTGAAAATATTGTTGCATGATCTCAACCTTATTCTATCATCCTATGCTTGTAAAGTTTCTCAAACTAGAGACTTGCTGAAAATGCATCTTGTTTCAATTATAGTTCAATTCAAAGTCTCAAAAACTGTTTTCAGCTATGCTCAAGAGGGATTTGACCTATTTCTCAGTCATAAGATTTTCCTTATTATTTTCTTGATACTAGAGTATTATGAAATTTGTAGAAGATGTTCTTAAAAGATATAGTCATGGTTGAGGAGAATATTTTGAAAATTACATTTGGTTTAATTACGGATGGTAAAAATGACAACCGTCTTCTCCAGATAATAAAGTCAATTCAATCTCTCGAAATTGAATTCTTTGAAATATTGGTTGTTGGAAATTCAAAAATAAATCTCGAGGGAGTCAGAATTGTTAATTTTACAGAATCTCCTCATGGAGCGTGGATAACAAAGAAAAAAAACCTAATTACTTTATTAGCTCAATATGATACAATTGTTTATTCGCATGATTACTTTGTTTTTGATAAGTTATGGTTTATAGAGTTTTCGAATATGGATAATTTTGACGTTGCAATGTGTGCAATCAAGTCACCAGATGGTGCTAGATACCGTGATTGGACATTGTGGCCTCACAATGGGAATTTAATGGATTTATTAGTTATAGGCCATAGATGCTTAATGCCGTACTCCATAACTCATTTAAAGGAGTTCATGTATATTTCTGGTGGTTTTTGGATTGCGGATAAACAGTTTATGTTAAGCAACCCCCTCGATGAGAATCTATTCGCCGGGCAAAGCGAGGATGTAGAGTGGAGTATGCGGATAAGAAAACACGCTAGATACCTAATTAGTCACAAGGCCGTTGTTTACTCGTTAAAAGATAATCCTCGAGTAATGAGAGATTCGGGACCTATGTTAAGTGGTATTTTATGGATGGGACAAAACAAGTACTTTAAAGCAATGCTTAAAATTAAGATTTCTCCTAAATTTCTAGCTTTTTGTAATTTTATATTTAATCGCGTGCATCGCATTGTTAGAATTTGATAACTAAGTTAAACTCATTTAAAACCTTTATTAGAATCTTTACACGAACTTGAAGAAATATCTGGAAAGGTACTGGCTCACAGATGTTTTGAAAATACCTATTTTAAGATCTTGTCAAGTATTTATTAGTTTTGACCCCAGCCTTATCTAGAATTAATGCCAAATTTTTGGCAAGTTTATCAATTGTCGCTCTTGAGTAATGGTAAGGAAGTGGGGATGTTTCAGATGGGCGATATTCGCTTGGATCTAATTTCAATAATTTAAAGCAAGAATATTTGACTGAAAGACGTTGTCCCATCTCTAACAGTTCATTAGATCTTAGTTTGAATTTTTCACGAGAGTCATTTGAGCTTGAGTAAATCAAATAAATCAATGGTCTGTTTGGACTTATCAACATTTTTTTCTCTAGAATATCAATAAAGTATTTTTCAATATCTGGGACGGATATTTCAATGAGCTCTTGTTTTTCTGGTTTTAAATTAAAGTCTTGTCTGTGTCCGTAGGCCCAGGTATCTTTTGCCACCTCTAATTTCAAGTCTGTTAATTCACAAAAGCTATCAAACAAGCTAAAGTCCGCTTCAAGAAAATCTTTTTGGAAATTTATCTTCAAAGTTTGCGAATACCACTCTTTCATATTTTTGCCTAGAACTGAAAGAGAATCTGTTGAATTTGTTGAATTTGTTGAATTTGTTGAATTTGTTGAATTTGTTGAATTTGTTGAATTTGTTGAATTTGTTGAATTTGTTCCTGAAGAATTTCTCTTACTGAGATTAGCTAACAGTTCTACATGACATTTCTGTGCATAAGTTGCAGATAAGCGACTCGGCCGGAAAATTCGTGGAATTAAGGCATTACCCACGCAAGCAGTTCGCAGAAAAACATTAAATGGTTCTTGCCATTTATCAGAAGTTTTACTTAAGATTCGAGTCATAACTGGTCTGATAAGTAGACTTTCGATATTTATCATGTTCAAAACATTATACTCTATGGAATCCAACCAAGCAGAAATAGATTATGATTCTGTCTTGATCTTGTTCCTATACTAAGATAGTGACATGGCAAGTCTACGTTTAATTAACGCGTGGTCGTATCTATCTACTTCAAATGAGTGAATTTTAAATACTGAAGTCAAGTTTAAAGGCTCCTACTTAATCTATTTTTATATGGCAAAGATAAATCTTAGAATTTTGTAATAACATGTTAGAGTGGTTGGTATACAAAACTGCATCACTCTATTAAATTTTTGCTTTAACATTCCACTGTCGAAAGTATCTGACTACTAAAGTATAAACCTAATCTGTGTACGTGGAGAACAAAGCTCTTGAAATACTATAAAAAACTTAAGTATTGCTAAGCACCTGAAACGGGTATCCCGAATTTTACGTCTATGTAACTTATAGAATTGATGCCGAGAATTACGAATCTTCCCTTCTTCTAGATTTATCTAAAGATTCAAAGATACAATCTAAATCATCAACTGTTATGGTCAAACTGGTATCTCCTTTCCCTGATTTTATAGCATAGGGGAAATAATTGAGGCCTGAACTCATGATTATATGCAGCAGTGAATCTGTATCTGTTGTGGTAATAAATTCAACCACAGTTGCGCCGGGAGGTGCGAATAGAAAGTTGTACATAGCCCCTCCGTGAACACCAAAAATATATTCAGCGTTGCTCATAACTTCTATGACTTCCTCTAGGGTTAAATTAGAGGGATTAATGAAAACAGGAGTTAAATTAAATGATTCTGCCTTTTGGGAAATTCTTTCGCAGATTTCAACGAGATTTGAGAAATTTCTTGTTTCCTCATTGCGAACCAATAAAACCAAATTCTTTTGCTTAGGTCCTATCTTTGGGATAGCTTTTTCAATTGACTGATGCATTTTTGCATATAACTCTTGCGGTAGTGAATATATTGCATTAATTGGATTAAAATTTATTACATGCAAATTTCTTACACACAATTTGTCATCATCTATGAAGATTTTTGGATTTTTGACATCAATTAGTTTGAAAAATTCTTCAAATGAATTAAATTTCATGTTAGGTTTTGTCAGGATAAGCGGCATGCTTGGATTCTCTTGCAGAAAAGGTTGAGCTAGGGACAAGATAGGAAGCAAGTCTTGAATAAAGTGCTGAAAACTATTGCTTCCATTAACACAAAAATAGAAAGCATTATCGATGTCTGGTATTTGTTTGCTTTTTTTTATTTCATGACTATAAATATTCAAAGAATTAGGTTTTGGTGTATTAGAAATACATGCATCACGAAGTATTAAAAAATCTGCTGATCTAATTATCCCGTTTCCAAAATTTCTTGTGTGAGTTACAGTTGATAAGTCCTTGAAGTAGTTTAGATATCGTGAGGTCCAGAAAAATACACGAGATCCACCAAACCTTATACTTACCCAACTTCCTGATTTCTTACAAAGGCGCAGGGAGTCATCATTACTCTTTGCAGTAATCAATCTTGTTTTGTACTTATTGTCCCCTAAGAAACTTACATGTTTGATGTTTATCGGCTTAAAATCATTTGTAAATATCTTGGTGTAACGACGTCTATTTACTACCCGGTTAATTTGCTTATTAATATGCGATCTTGTGATTAAATACCTCACTCATCTGCCATGATTAATTGGGTTATGTATTTGAATTTGTAAATTTGTTATCTTAGCTTTTTGCGATTTTTTCATTAAGTACTCCTAGTCTTGATTGTTTGTTGCGAAAATCACCGTATTCAACTGGATTTTATCCTACATGGACCTAACTTCAATGGTCATCAGCTCTTTTGCAAAGATGTTGTAAATACCAAAATCGGTTTCTTTAAATAATCATAGAGCACTTGAAGGTTCCAATTTAACAAGGTTATCTTACGAATTCAAATCGAATCACTCGAGTTCTAGCAAATTATTCACAATTTGGCTCTTTAGCGACTTTATCAAAACCTTTGCACCTGTTGTGATCTCTGGCTGATCCGGTGCAACGAGGATTTGTACTAGGCTCCAAGGGGATAACAGGTGTTGGATCAAATCTATTTGAGGAGAAAGATCATGGTTTGTGCGTTTAATAATGCTTGTATTTTGAAGTAACGCGCTGGACCAGCAATAAATAAAGAGAGATCAACTGTCGGAAACAAAGACTTTGAACCTCCGGGACACTTTAGGTGTCGACTATATAAACTATAAGGCAACCTGGGTTTGATAGCTTTTTATCTATTATTGTTGAATAGTTCAAAAGATGATTACTTGACTTGAAAACACCTAATCTCGCCTAACTCATGAGCAAATCATGGTAAAGAGATGTCAGGTTATGCCTAAACGAAAAGTGCGGCTAAACGCAAGTAATAAAATTTGCTAATTCTTCGATCGTACCTGCTTCCCTGCTCGCAATCAAAAGATCTGAATTTGTCATGGAGCCGATGAAGGCCTTCAGAATCCATTAACTCGCTGTCGCTTGTTTTAAATAATTGCGCAGTATTGATGGATTGTTGAGACTGTGGATGCGAATATGATTAACAACGAGTGAATAAAACACTTAAATCATATTGTGGCTTCTTTTATGATGTTTGTTCTAGTAAACTTGAATAACCTCCCAATGCTCAAGTAAAAATCTTCAACTGCAGTTCAATTATGAGCGAAAAGTTTCTTTGAATTCACCTGGAAATCTCCATCTTTGAGAGGCGCGCAGAAGAAACAAGGACTAATACTTGTGGGGATAAGTTATCTTTCTAATGAGATTCGTAAATCCAAAAAACTAACTTGTTTGATATCAAAGTAAATTGTTTGTATCTCAACTCTGAGCGTGGGCCCCTAAATCGTTCAACAACATAGTTGCTCAAATGTGAATCGTTATCAGTGAAGGTTTAAGTTACACTCAGATTCTAAAAATATTCCTTGATCCTGGAAGCGACTTGCTTATGAATTTGATAACCTAAGCCATCACGCGCAATTTAATTCAAAATTTTTAACAAGAGATACGCTGTAGCTCTGAAATGTTTTTACTATAGAGCAGCCTGCAAATCCATGCGCATTTGTGATCATAAGCTTTTTGGATTAATTTGGATCTAAAGATTGAGTCTTGTTCTGTGGCTTGACCATCAAAGATATCAGCAACTCATCGATTAGGGCTATTAATTAATTTTCCCTATAGATATTTTTCGATGAACAGTTTGCATTTGTTATTTAAGATTCCAAGCAAATAGAAAGCCTCCTTCCTCTTGCCCTTAGCCTTGTAGGGAAAAATTCGAGCCAAGGTTGTTATATAGACAAGGTCCGTCAAAGCATCATTCACTGGCTTGAAGTCACTCGGCCAGATTTCATCCAACTGTGCTTTTAGTGAAACTTTTTTAAAATTAGTGTACAGGGAGTAGTCCACCTCGGACTTATCCATAGCTACTACAATGTCATTTGCCCATCGCTCATACTCGTGTTCAATGGAAAGATTGATTCTAGAAAAGTCAAATGCAGGATGTGCTTTGCCCAAGTTTTGAGATTTTGTCGAAAAAGATGGAAGCACTCTTGCACCGATGGGATCTAATAAAAAAATATCTCCCGAAAAATTAGTTGTAATGTTGCTTAAAGTTGGATCTCCATGAATTAGAGTTGTGATATCTTTTTCCATTTTGAGAAGATTTCGTATGAATTTATTGTCTTTATCTAAAACACGACTGATGTTCGACCATGCGTCGCTGATTGAAACTCTATTAACATATGCAGAGATTGGAATTTCCAAAGAAATATCCAACAGTTGAAAACCTTTTCTTATTCCGACAAGTGATTTAAGTTCTATGACTTGCGAAAAATGAGAGAAGTTTTCTGATGAGGGTCTATAAAACTGTTCGTAAAGTTTAGTAAGTATTCCAATTAATTCTTCGAGTTTATTTATTTGATGTGTTGGACCAAGTGTTTGTAAGTGTTCGCCAAATGGGACTAGGTCTGGGATGTATTCTGTATCGAAATATTTAAGTTCGTCATTAGTGAATATGTTTGTCGACTTCAATCTTGGTACTTCATTTGGTAAGAATTCAGAAACAACTTCAAACCACCGGAATTGGTAAGCAATAATGTTGCGCGAATTATCATTATTTTGTGATTGTTTTCTGACAATGAAGTTGTCCTTATCTTTTAGGAGGAATGTTCTCTCTCCACTTTCGCCAAAAAATTCATCATGAATTGAGAGTTCGGAAACACGGCTTAATATCGTTCCCGCCTTGTTTAACGGGAATTCGTTTCTAGGGTAGTTGAACACGTATGCCGTCGGAAAGCAGGCCAATGAGTCTTTTGTGTCATTAAAAATGAATCTAGGCCCGCCTGAGAGTCCTAGAATCAGCTCATCATAAGGAATCTTGAAGGCAGCAAGTTGGTCCTTTACGAGCTCTCTCGAACTCTCATGTCGTGCAGATGTAATAATAATTGAGTAGCCAAATGACTTGACGCTTTGTAACCACTGAGGAATTCCTTCCGAAACAAGAACTGGGGTTGTGCTGTAGATAAACTCGCCAATCCCCCCACCATTATCGTGTTTAAATATTGTTCCATCAAGATCCAAAAATATTGTTCCTGATTCTTTAAATTCACCACCCAACGAGTTATCACTTATCGCTCTTTTAATGAGTTCGGCCGTACCTAAGCTTGTAAAGTTATCGATGAATACCTTGTCTGTTTTTTTGATGTACTTAGAGGTTATGCCTTCGTCTATGACCCGTGAAATGAAGAATTCGCAGTTACCATTTTTATTAACTGCTTGTTCATAAAGGTACATAAAATCACTCACTTTACTGAAGCCATAAGTTCCAATTAATCCTTCGGCAAAGTTGATTTGACCGTCGCCGTGGTTTGCCGGTTTTTCTACTACTCCCGTCACTATGCCAAACTCTTCACGCACAAAAGACCATGATAGGTCTAATGGATTCTTGGATGTTGTGCACAATAAAACTGAGCTTTCTTGATTTTCTTGTAAATTTCTTGCTGCGATTAGCAACCTATTTCCGTTGTAATGGTGATCACAATCATTTATCAGAATAGATTCTTCTGGATTAATTTTTCCTGATTTTATCAATGACTGAATGATTAAATACGCGCTTTCTGCAGGCCCGTTTGTCAGATCTTGTAGTTCGCAAATTTGAATTTGACTATTGACATATTTTTTTATCTGCGCTTCAAAATTAAAGGTTTTTGAGTCAAAAGCTCTAACCCCGACAAAGATTTTCTCATTCGGAATAAGGCCAGACGTTCTGAGCGGATGAACAGAGTCAATTGACCAATAAACCATTGGTTTGCCTTTAACCTGAATAAGCGCCTTAGGTATGTACTCTCCCGATTGTGCCCTTGTTCCAAGCCCAGCGGCTAAAGTGAGCAAAATCATTGTGAACTAATTTCCAGGGCACGAAGCTTTTCGCAAATTCTTTTCTGTACCTTGGCGACTGTAAACCCGTACTTTTCCATTAAGGCGTCTGATCCACCGCTGGCGCCAAATTCATCAATTCCAATATTCAATCCCGTTCGTCCGGTAAACTTCTCCCATCCAAAGGTGCTTCCTGCTTCTATTGATACGTTCAATTTGACCCTTATTGGCAGAACACTTTCGCGGTAATCGGCAGATTCCTTCATGAACCACTCCCAGCATGGCATAGAAACAACCCGCATCTTAATGTGCTGAAATGTTTCCAGTTGGCAAACCTTTTGAGCAAGCGATAACTCTGACCCGGTGGAGATAAGGACAACCTCGGGGTTGTCGCCCGAGAAATTCTGGTCGTAAATGTAACCACCTTTGGCTGCATCTGATGGGTAGGTACCCGTCATACCCTTGTTATCCAAATCCTGTCGGCTGAGAATCAAACCAACAGGATTTCTATCCTGGAGTATCCGTAGCCAAATCAATTTCAATTCCTCTGCTGATCCTGGTCGAATGACTGCGAAATACGGAATCGATCTCAGTGTTGCTAATTGCTCAACTGGTTGGTGCGTTGGGCCATCAGCACCAAGAGCGATTGAGTCGTGTGTCCATAAATATGTGACTGGTAGGCCCATGAGTGCCGAGAGCCTTACTGCTGGTTTCTGGTAGTCGGAGAAACCAAGATATGTGGCACAATAAATAATGTTGATGGAATCAGTGGCCATACCATTAGAAATAGCGGACATCGCGTGTTCTCGAACGCCAAAAATCAAATTATTTGAAATTTTCTCTAATGAATTATCTAGTCCAAATAGGTTTTCTAGACTCAAACCGTTGCTCTCCGTGAGATCTGCTGAACCACCGATTGTCCAAGGGTGGACTTCCTTAATTGCACTGATGATCTTGCCATTTGCTTTTCTAGTTGAGATTGTCTGAGGAAACTTAATTCCTTTTATCTTAAGTGCGATTGCCTCGTAATCAAATTGGGCATTCCTTATTTTTACTGGAGTGCTACTTTTTCGAAAAATTCTTCTTTCTCTGTTTCCTTTGCGAATGTCTTTATAAATTTCAGAAGAAACTTTTGTTATGGGAATCGTTTCAAGATCAAGTAATTTTTTAATTTGCACGATTTCTTCTGCAGGCAATAAATTTCCATGCACAAACGCTTTTGATTTATACTTTGGCGATGGCCAGCCAATTTCTGAGTGCATAAATATTATATGGGGCTTTATCTGCTTTGAATCTTCAAGGATTTTGCTCGCAAGTCTCTTAACATCCACGTCACCTGAATGCATCTTTGGCACGCTACTGACCTTCCAACCAATTGCATGGAAATATCTTTCCATTTCAATAGAAGTGCTCTGATGGGTGGGGCCATCGATTGTTATCTCATTTGAGTCATAGATAACTATCAAATTATTTAGCTTATAGTGAGCCGCAATACTTACAGCTTCAAAACTTATACCCTCTTGTAAATCGCCATCACTCACTACGCAATATACTTTAGGTGAATTTTGCAACAACTCAGATTCTTGCCCATGGATTTTCATTGAAAGTGCGATGCCAACAGCGTTGGCTAGGCCTTGCCCTAAAGGTCCTGTCGTCGTCTCTATTCCTGGAGTTACTAAAAATTCAGGGTGACCCGGGGTTTTACTTCCTAGTTTTCGGAAATTGAATAGATCCTCATTGGTAATGTCATAGCCAGCAATATGTAGTTGTATATATAGTGCAAGACTGGCGTGACCACACGAAAGTATGAGCCTATCCCTTAGGGGCCAATTTGGTTCCGATGGATTGTAGGCCATGATTTTTTGTAATAATAGATAAAGCGGCGAGGTCAATGTCAGAGTGGCGCCAGTATGCCCTGAGCCGGCTTCCGCCAAAATATCAAGTGAGATGCCTCGACAAAGATTTACATTGCGTATGTCTGAATCAGTCCAATCAAATTCCCTACTTTTCATTGTCAAAGTATAGGAGATACACACTGGAATAGGGGCGTTTGATTCAATATTCATGGGACAGAAAACTCCTCTGGGACAGGTATATTTCTGGTCCTAAGTAGGATTTCAAGTCTCTTCAATATACATTTCTTTGTATTTTTCGTTTCTAATTAATTCACCTTCCCTCGGCATTATTCACAACGTGAACTAACATGTGACACTAATTCAGGCTAGAAATACCAACAATTATGCGTTCAGAAAAGCATCTCGTACAAAGTTTATGTGAGATTGGCATCTATGTTCTATCTCGCATGGACAATATTGTTCAATCAGCGCCTATGTGCAGCATATTCACTTGATTTACCCAACAAAAGTTTGCATGAAATCTTTGGAAGTTCTTCTTCGCCATACACTGTTTGCCAAAATCCGCTTCAAGTAAAATTCTTATGAAATTTTCCTACTCTCTGTAAATCCAGGATTTGATTGATGAAGAAAGTTAAATGAAGGCAGCAACACATAAAATTCAGGAACTTGAGGTGTCATGGCTCTGACCAGGCTCTGATTGGCGAGATTAGTAGTACAACTTTCTAAGACATTAAAAGTAAACCTCAAGAATGGAAACAAGATGAGCAAAACAATTTACGGCTGCTTTTCTGATAACCCAAGGTGAGAAAAATTAACTCTTAAACCGTAAATGGAGCGGAGACGAGAGGATTTGAACCTCCGAAACCCTTTAGGGGTTAACCTCATTAGCAGTGAGGCGCACTCGACCGGGCTATGCGACGTCTCCTTGTACATA